>Ga0265327_10000031_pt1 | contig 325718 bp, 263 predicted proteins | sample 41621metaG_FD_202089 | JGI IMG/M metagenome (GOLD analysis project Ga0265327, IMG submission 202089) | Rhizosphere microbial communities from Carex aquatilis grown in University of Washington, Seatle, WA, United States - 4-16-21 metaG | ecosystem: Host-associated > Plants > Roots >...
ATTTTTTGACTGCTATTTCCTTCTTCATGACCATATTAAACACCTCAGTGGATAAATTTACCCCTAAATCAACCTTTTTTACTTATCCACATCTATACACTTAATTATTTAGATGCGTTTGCCCTGGGCCTCACCCCTGCAAAGGAGTCCGTTGGACCTACCCCCCTCTCCCCGCGAGGGGCCGCACGAGAACTAAGCGAATATGGGCCAATTTAGAAATATGAATGTGTCCGCGTGGATCGTGTTATGCAGGGATGCTGACATGCGTCAGCAGGACGATGGGTGTTCCCTCTTATTGTTTCCATAATACGGTTCGCACAACAACGACATTCAATAAAAATTTATACGCAATGCTTCAACAACTTTTCACCAATCACCGGTATTTGCCAGTCAACCAATCAACCCCTTTTCTCTATCTTATCATAAAATCCTCCAAAATTGTTTAGCCTTACACCGTCTTCCATAAAAAACTTGCCCGGAAACCCAAGGTCAATTGCACTGGCGTTGTTAAGCCGGTCTATATCTTCCTGCGGAATAACCAGGCCAGCCATCTTAATGTTATCGTGTAGCTGGTCAAGCTTTGTGGCGCCAACAATAGGTATGCATCCAAAGCCCTGCTGCCGCGTCCATTGCAGTGCAACATGGCTGGCTTCAACGCCAAGCTTTTCGGCCACGGCCATTACTTCTTTTGTAATGCGGGTGCTGTTATCGTCACGGCGGTTACTTTCCGCTTTAATACGGCCAGTGCCGCCGCGCAGGTACTTGCCGGTTAAAGCGCCACCGGCCAGGGGCGCCCATGGGGTAACCGTCATGCCAAAATGGTTGGCCATAGGTATAAGGTCGCGCTCGGGGCTGCGTTGCAGCAGGCTATACTCAACCTGCAATGCAATAAACTGGCTCCAGCCCATTAGTTCGGCAAGCGTGTTGCCTTTGCTAACTATCCATGCAGGTGTATCGCTAATAGCGGCGTAGTTTACTTTGCCTTGCTTAATAAGGTCATCAATGCCACGCAGTACTTCGTCAACAGGCGTAAGGTCGTCCCAAATATGCAGGTACAGTACATCAATAAAATCTGTTTGCAGCCGCTTAAGGCTGGCTTCAACACTGCGCATCATATTTTTACGGTTGTTGCCGCTTGCGTTGGGGTTGGTGGTATTATCTTTAAGGGAGTATTTGGTAGCAATAACAAAGTAATCGCGGTCGCGCTGGCTTACAAATTCGCCAATAATTTTCTCGCTGGTGCCTAATTTATAAATATTGGCAGTATCTAAAAAGTTACCGCCTGCGTTTGCAAAGGCATCCATTATGGCAAAACTGGTTTCTTTATCAGCGCCCCAGCCTGCTTCAGTACCAAAGCCCATAGTGCCTAAGCAAAGCTCAGATACTTTTAAACCACTGCGGCCTAATAATTTGTATTTCATGGTAATAAATTTTATGTTGGCTTGTTTATATAATTACAGACGCACATTAACCGGTGGCAAAGGTATAGCAGATAATGGTTAAACATGTATTGCATACCAATGTTGCTTAACCAATCTTGTAGTGCAGTTGAAAGGTTATGCCTTTTAAACCGGTATTTTGTCCGTTACAGCAAACCAGGTTGTGCACCTGGCGAAACATTAGCTATATTGGGAAGCATTAAAAAACAGAATGTATATGGCCGCAACAATAACTACTTCAATAGCCCCATGGCTAACAATTAAAAATGCTGCAAAAGCTGTTGCATTTTATAAAGCAGCTTTTGGCGCCGAGGAAGCTTACCGCATGGAAGAAGGCGGCCTTGTAGTAAAGTTAAAGGTTGAAGGGGCTGAATTTTGGGTAAGCGGCGAACTGGAAAGCGACGACACTACTGAAAATATTGGCAGCGAGCACATGCGCATGATACTTACTGTTGCTAACCCCGATGATGTTTACGCCCGTGCCATTAAGGCCGGCGCTACAGAAATATTTCCGGTAGGTGAAGATTATGGCTGGCGCTTAGGCCGCCTTGCAGACCCATTTGGCTTGCATTGGGAGATAGGGCATGAGTTGTAGTTGATTAGAAGTAATTGAAGGTATGAAACAACCCTGCTTTTTTACACTGCAAGGTTTTGTAACGGTAAAAAGATTCTTGCTTTATATATAACTAAGGGCTTGAAGTATGTAACGTGCTTATTGAAGTACTGTGGCTGGATGGTCTCTTAACCAACCAATAATTAACCGGTAATATTAACCTTAGCAGATAATAACTATTTTTGCACAAAAAACCGGAAATGTTCAATAAAGCAAGAAATATTTTAAAGCTGCCTATAAATATCATTTTCTTTTACAGGCAGGCTTATAATTCCGCCAATTTTACAAAAAAGCAGCAAAAAAAAATATTTTATTCCCTTGTAAGGCTAGGCATAAAACAGGCGCTCAATAACCCTGGCGCAACACCCGTTACACAAGATATAATGGGGTTTAAGGTTACCGGTTATAGCTATAAAAGTTTTGCCTTACTTTTTTCAGAGATATTTACGGGCAACGAATATTTTTTTGTAGCTAAAACGGCCAGCCCTGTAATAATTGATTGTGGAGGTAACATCGGTATGTCTGTTTTATATTTTAAAACCTTGTTCCCCAATTCAAAGATCATATGTTTCGAGCCTAACCCGACATCTTTCGCGTTCTTAAAAAAGAATGTAGAACAAAATAACTTAACAGGTGTAGAGTTGGTGAATAAAGCTATTGCGGGAGAAAATGGGACAACAAAATTTTTTGCTGAAGAGTACAGTGCCGGTGTAATAAGTTCACTTTTAGAATCCAGGGGCGGCGAGACTGTCGTTGACGTTGAAACACTTACCCTTTCATCGGTCATAAAAAAATATAGCCCTGATTGTATAAAAATGGATATTGAAGGCGCTGAGTTAGCAGTACTACCTGAACTTATAGCAAGCGGTGTGCTGGCTGATGTAAACCAATGGATGGTTGAATATCATCATAAATTAAGCCGTAACCGCGGCAATTTGTCATCATTTTTGCAGCCATTTGAAGATGCGGGATTTGATTATAACTTGCGGGCGTCCTACAAGCGTAAGGGTAAATTTCAAGACATGCTAATACATTTTTACCGCTATGGTTTTTACGATAATAAATAATGAATCATCATTTGCGTTGCATGAGGGAAGCATCTAAAGACGACGACAAAGACATCAACCAACAATCCTTAGCCTGGCATAGTTCAGCATTATCTTTTTTTCGCCGTTAAGGTCAAACTTAACTGTGGCTATTGGGTTGTGGCCGCTGCCTTCCATTTTGGTAACTGTACCAAAGCCAAACTTTTGGTGCTCTACTTTTTGGCCTTCTTTTAATTCGGTAGTATCACTGGGCACAAAATCGGCAGAGGGTGTATGGCTTATAGCCTGTGGCCTCGGCGCAGGTGGAACAAATGAAGGTTTCGCAGTACCTGCAGGCTTTCTTGCTTCCCCATACTGTATAGTTGGTTCGTTACCAAAGCCACGATGCATACGCTCAAACGCGCTGCCCATATTTGTGCCGCTTTGGTTACGGGCGCCACCGCCTGCATAGCTTTTATCAATATAGGTGGCAGGCAGCTCTTCCAAAAAGCGGCTTGGGTCATTTTGTACAAGGCTGCCAAAACGGTAACGGGCATTGGCGTAAGTAAGCCAAAGTCTTTTTTTGGCCCGGGTAACAGCCACATAAAAAAGGCGGCGTTCCTCTTCCAGTTCCTCGCGTGTATTAATGCTCATGGCACTGGGGAAGAGGGTTTCTTCAACACCGCCTACAAATACTACTGAAAACTCAAGGCCTTTGGCAGCATGTATGGTCATTAGCTTTACAACGTCGGCATTTTCTTTGTCGTCATCTGCATCGGTAAGCAAGGTAATTTGCTGCAGGTAGCCACCGAGGGAGGCAGCGCCGGCCTGGTTGGCGTTAGCAGTTGCGTTAATAACAGCTTCATCTGTTACAATGCCATCTTCGTCAATAGCAGCCCTGTTGTTTTTGTCGTCTACCCACTCTTTAATAGAGTTTAGCAACTCCTGCACATTCTCATACCGGGCCAGGCCTTCAGTTGTTTTGTCGCTAAACAGTTCTTTCACAAGATTGGTATGCTTTCCAACCTGTACCGCTACATCATACGCGTTTTTGCTTTCAAGCATGCTTTGAAAGTAGCGTATCATGGTTACAAAGTTTTGTATTGATTCAAGCGCGCCTGCCTTAAAGCCAAACTCGCCTGCACGGCTTATAACTTCGTATAAGGTTATGTTTTGCTCATTGGCCATGGTAACAGCTCTTTCAATGGTTGTTTTGCCAATGCCGCGAACAGGATAATTGATAATACGCTTAAGCGCTTCCTCATCCCTGGTGTTTACAATAACGCGCAGGTATGCTATCATATCCTTAATTTCCTTACGCTGGTAAAAGCTTACGCCGCCATAAATGCGGTATGGTATGCCCATACGGCGCAGGCTTTCTTCAAAGCTGCGGCTTTGGGCATTGGTGCGGTATAGTATAGCAAAGTCGCGGTTGTAATAATGGTTGCGCAGCTTTTGCTCCTGTATGGTATCAGCTACAAAGCGGCCTTCATCATTATCGGTCATGGTGCGCACCAGGCGAATTTTTTCGCCCCCTTCATTTTCGGTCCATAACGCTTTTGGTATTTGCCCTTTGTTGTTTTTGATGATCTCGTTGGCAACGCTTAATATGCTTTGGGTACTGCGGTAATTTTGCTCAAGCTTAATAATTTTTACATCGTCGTAATCCTTTTCAAATTGAAGGATATTCTCGATGGTAGCGCCGCGAAAACTATAGATGCTTTGTGCATCATCGCCCACCACGCAAATGTTTTCGTGCACAGCTGCAAGCAACTTGCTTATTTCGTATTGTACCGGGTTAGTATCCTGGTACTCGTCTATCATTATATATTTAAACTTATGCTGGTACTTGTGCAACACTTCAGGGAAGCCTTTTAGAAGTTCATGCATTTTTAGCAACAGGTCATCAAAATCCATAGCGCCGTTTTTAAAGCAGCGGGCGGTATAAGCCTGGTACACCTGTGCAATAGCGGGACGGTTGGAGCGCATATCTTCCTGCTGAATGTAGTAATCAGTAGCGTAATCAGCCGGGCCAACCAAAGCGTTTTTTGCCTGGCTAATGCGGTTGTGCACTACATTGGGTTTGTAGTGTTTATCATCAAGATTAAGCTCATTAATAACTGTTTTTAAAACACTCCGGCTATCGTCAGTATCGTAAATGGTAAAGTTGTTGGGAAAACCTATACGACTTGCTTCGGCACGCAGTACGCGGGCAAACACACTGTGAAAAGTGCCAATGTATAAATTGCGCGCCTCAGTGTTGCCGAGTATTTTTTCAACACGCTCTTTCATTTCGGCTGCCGCCTTGTTGGTAAAAGTTAATGCCAGTATATTAAAACTATCAACACCGTTTGCCATAAGGTGTGCAATACGGGTTGTAAGTACTTTTGTTTTTCCGCTGCCTGCACCCGCAACAATCATTAAAGGGCCTTTAATATGGGTAACCGCTTCAAGCTGCGGCTCATTTAATCCGCTCAAATATTCACGCATGGGTGCAAGGTACGCCGATTGGCGTAATGGGTGAAACCGGGCAGTTGATTTGTTGAAAACTTGGCTGGAAAATGAAATTTGGGCGGGGTAATTGAGAAATCTTTTTCCTGATACCGTAATCTCGTTTCCTGAATCCGTAAGCTGCGCGGGTTGCAGGCCAATACTTTTGCGGCATTATGAGGATAGTAGCTTTTTTGAGTTTTTTTGTATGTTCAGCCCTTGCCGCCAATGCCCAATATCGCACCAATGCCCAGCAATTAATGCTTACTAACGAGGACTCGTTAAATGCCGGGGCGGCAAAAAATAAAACCGTTGTATCGGGCTACGGAAGTGCCTTTTATCAAAGGGATTTTAATAAAAAGATGTCGACACTCACGCTTGAAAGGGCTGTATTGTTTGTAGGGCACCAGTTTAGCCCCAGGATAGCTTTCTTCTCAGAGTTGGAAATTGAGAATGCCAAAGTAGAAGGCGGCACCGATAACGGCGCAGAAATAGCTATGGAGCAGGCTTATCTTAAATTTAACCTCAACCCCCGCCAATACATAGTTGCCGGTTTATTTGTGCCTAGGATAGGTATATTGAACGAGAACCATTTGCCGGTAAACTTTAATGGTGTTGAAAGGCCTTTGGTTGAAAGCTTAATAATACCGGCTACCTGGCGCGAGCTTGGCGTAGGTTTTTACGGCAGCACCAACAGGTTGCCCATAAATTATTCGTTCGCGTTATTGAATGGCCTTAACAGCGCTGCATTTGAGCATGGTGATGGTATACGCAGCGGCCGCGCCGAAGGCGCGCTTGCCACTGCAAATAATCTTGCCATAACGGCTTCCATCCAATACAATCCCGGTGAATTTAAGTTCCAGCTATCGGGTTATATGGGTGGTACTGTAGGCCTATCGCCCCGCGGGGCTGATAGCCTTGGCCTTAACAGCGGCGCATTTGGTACTCCAATATATTTAGGCGAGGCTGACGTACAATATAACCATGGCGCTTTTTCAGCAAAGGCGTTAGGCACATATATAAGCTATCCTGATGCCGGCAGCATAAATGCCGCATACGCTAAAAATATTGCTACCGGCATGTATGGTGCTTATGCTGAAGTTGCCTGGAACTGGCTGTATAACAGAAACAGCGCACAGCAGTTTATAACGTTTGCCCGCGCCGAAACGCTGGACATGAACAGCAGTATCCCCTCGCCGCCAAAGGCTATTTACGATGGCACAGAAAAACAAACACATATTATAGCTGGTATTGGTTACCTGCCTTTACCAAACGTAGTTATAAAAGCAGATGTAAGGTTGTTGCGCACGGGCGCGCAAAACCCTGACCTGGTAATTAACCCCGCACCCAACGCATTGCCTTACCGGCAAAGCAACCAGTTTTTGAATATTGGGATTGGGTATTCGTTTTAGGTTGGCTTGATGAGCACTTTGGGTTCATAGTTCATGGCTCATAGTTCATAGTAAAAACCAGCGAAGATTAGTAGGGATTGATTCGTGAAAGAGGACCTAAAGATAAATAATAAAGTATTTAAATTATAAAAATGGAGCAAGTCCGATGGTTTTTAGTCAGTTGCATCTGCTATGAACTATCAACTATGAACCATGAACAAGAAAAATGCAGCGAAGAGCCTTCTTAAAATCATCATGCAACATCTGCCTGTTAGGCGCAGCAGGCTATATGTTGCCAAAGCTTACGGGTTGCAGCCCCGCATCGTCGCTGGCTGTATACAAAACCGGCGTGGTAAACAAACAATTGCAGGTGCCTGCCAACCTGTTTGATAAAGCACCGGTACAAATTATTCGCCCCGCAGGGTGGTATTATGATATAGCGGTTGAAAAAAACGCAGACAACACATACAAGGCGCTGCTTATGCAATGCACCCACCAGGACAACCAGCTTACCTTAACCGGCACAGGTTTTAGCTGCAGCCTGCACGGCAGCCAGTTTGACAAGAACGGGAAAGTAAAAAAAGGGCCTGCTGAAGATGCCCTTACACAATACAAAGCTTATTTAAACAACGATCAGTTAATAATAGAAGTTCCAAAAACACCTTAGTATGAAGAAAATATTGTTTGTTTCCGCTGTAGCCATTATAGGCCTTTCAGCCTGCCACAAATCAGGCAATTCACCGTCGGCGAATGACGATTTTACAACCCTTGAAGGAACAGTGCTTACCGATTTTACCAATAATGTTGGCATCCCCGGCTATACACAGTTAAAAACAGATGCGGCCACACTTAACGCATCTTTACAAACGCTTGAAACAACACCAACTGAAGATAACCTTACTGCTGCAAAAACCAACTGGAAAAACATGCGTAAAACATGGGAACAGGCAGAAGGTTTTTTGTTTGGCCCCGTGGAAGACAATGACTATGACCCTAACATGGATACATGGCCTACAGATTATACGCAAATGGATTCGCTGCTGGCAAGCAATAACCCTTTACAGGTTTCAGATATACAGGGTTTTACACTTTCTTTACGTGGTTACCACCCTATTGAGTACCTGATTTTTGGCGACCACGGCAGCCGCAAAGCCGCTGATATTACCGCACGCCAGAAAAAATACATAAGCAGCCTTTCAACAGACCTTACCAATACCTGCAACGACCTTTATGCAAGCTGGACCTCGGGTGGCTTTGCAGCACAAATAACCACTGCCGGTACCGGCAGCGCCAAGTATGCCAAACGCCAGGAAGTATTTTTAGCCATTGTTGGGTCCATGGCTGATATATGCGGCGAAGTGGGCGAGGGTAAAATGAAAGAACCTTTTGACGCCAAAGACCCTCAGTTGGTAGAATCGCCATATTCAGGCAATTCTTTGACCGATTTTAAGAACAATATTATTGGCGCCCAGAATGTTTACCTGGGCCTTGGTGGTGGCAAAGGCATTAGCGACCTTGTAGCTGCAAAAAACAAATCGCTTGACAACCAGGTAAAAGGTTTATTTACAGCAGCCATAAATTCGTTCGATAACATTACTGTTACCTACGAACAAGCTATTATAAACCAGCGCGTACAATGCCAGCAAACAATGGACGCGGTTGTTGCTTTGAAAACGGCGCTTGAAGGCGATGTAACATCGTTTATTACAACCAACGTGAAAGATTAGAAACATTGTTCCTGAATCGATGATCCTGAAAAGTGAATAAAGAAAAAATTGTGCATGAATAACATAAATCGTCAACTGTAATCAGCAGCTGACGGTTCGTATTGAGCGAACGCAGGTTAATTTAAGAGTGAGCGACTTACATCTTCATCGTATTAACGATTGACGATTAACGTTTCACGATAATAAGCAGTATGAAGAAACTAACCATTATTGGAATATTATCGGTTTTTGTTTTTGCATTCAGCATGTGCCACAAAAGCGGCGTATTTGATGATGCCAATTATGACGACAGGCTAAGCGGCGGTGCAGCTACGGTATTTGATGCAACATCAAAAGCGTTTACACACGAGGTAAATGGATTGAGTGAGCGCGACCGGCATGTACACGAATTAGGCGATTTGGCTTTTGAACAAACCTTTGTTGCAGCAGGCGCTGTAAGGTTTGGTGGTTTAGGGCCCGTGTTTAACAATGTATCCTGTATATCATGTCATCATAACGATGGCAAGGGTACCCCTACAGCCGGTTATGCCACATCTTCTTTACTATTCCGGCTTAGCTTGCCCGGCGTTGATGAACATGGTGGCCCGGTAGCTGTTCCGGGTTATGGGTTGCAACTGCAAGACCAGGCATTGTTTGGTATAACCTGCGAAGCCAAAGTAAACATCACTTATTCTGACGTGCCGGTTACGTATCCTGACGGCTTAAGTGTTACTTTGCACCAACCGTTTTACACGGTTACCGATCAATATTCACCTATTGCCGCCGGTTATCTTTTGTCGCCAAGGCTGGCGCCGCCTGTATTTGGCACAGGGTTGCTTGAAAATATTCCCGAGGAGGAGATATTGGCCAATGTTGATACAAAAGATATTAATGGCGATGGTATTACAGGCAGGGCTAATTACGTTTACAACCCCTACACTAAAACAACTGAACTGGGCAGGTTTGGGCTTAAAGCCAACACATCGTCTCTTATGGTACAGGTAGCAACCGCATACCAGCAGGATATGGGCGTTACAAGCTATGTTCAGCCCGCAGAAAGCGTTTTTGGCCAATCGCAGTATGACAACAAAACGGATGACCCGGAATTGCCCGACAGTATTTTAAATGCCGTAGCTTTTTATGTAAAAACGCTTGGCGTGCCGGCACGCCGCAATACAACTGACCCGGATGTGAAAAAAGGCGAAGGGTTATTTACACAGATCAACTGCAGCGGTTGCCACAAGCCAACCTTGCAAACCGGTGTAAACGTTACTCTTTCGCAAATAAGCAACCAGCGCATACACGCCTATACCGACCTGTTGGTACACGATATGGGTGACGGACTTGCCGATAACCGCCCGGACTTTTTAGCTACAGGCCGTGAGTGGCGTACTATGCCATTATGGGGCATCGGTTTGTTTGACAAAACAAACGGAACGCCTTACTATTTGCACGACGGCCGCGCCAGGACAATAGAAGAAGCCATACTATGGCACGATGGTGAAGCTAAAAATGCCAAAACACAGTTTATGCAGCTAAGCAAAGCCGATCGCGACAGGCTGGTTAAGTTTTTGCAATCGTTATAATGATACTGACGCTGGTCATGTAAGTTAATCCTCAATTCTAAGTAACTTTGCTGCTTAACAATGATGACGTATGGCAAGTGGCAAACCTTCATACATATTAAGTACGCTAAAAAACAGGTGCCCCCGTTGCAGGCAGGGTGACCTTTTTGTTACTAAAAATGCGTATGAGCTTAAGCACAGCAATTACATGAAAATGCACGAGCATTGCCCTGTTTGCGGCCAGCGTACTGAAATTGAGGTAGGTTTTTACTACGGCACATCGTATGTTAGCTATGCATTAACGGTTGGCTTTTCAATTGCAACCTGTGTTGTATGGTGGTTTTTAATAGGCTTTTCCATTAATGATAACCGCATTTTTTGGTGGCTGGGTATAAACTCTGTAGCCATGATAGCGCTGCAGCCAGTGTTCATGCGTTTATCCCGAACGCTGTGGCTTAGCTGGTTTGTAAAGTACGACCCCGACTGGAAGATTAATAAAGCCGCGGACCCGGAGCGCATTGTTGGCGGAGAGATGAATAACTGGTAAAATATTGGTCAATAAGTCATTGACTAAGTACAAGGCAGGAAGTTAGAAGTACAAAGTTGCAGTATATAAGCAAATTTTTCGTTTGAGCATTGAATTAGCATTTGCTTCTTTTATCCATGTACTATTCTTTCCATCACCCGCAAGTTATGAACTATGAACCTTTTCCGGCGCCACTTCTTTCTTATAGTACAAACAAATGCTCCTAAGCCCGCATTCACTGCATTTTGGGTTGCGTGCAAGGCATATATAGCGGCCATGCAGTATAAGCCAGTGGTGGGCTTTATGTATAAGCTCTACAGGAATATTTTTTACCAATTGCTTTTCTGTAGCCAGCGGTGTAGTAGCATTTTTAGTTAGCCCCAGCCTTGCTGACACCCTAAATACATGCGTATCAACAGCCATGTTAGGTTGCCGGTCAATAACCGAGGTTATTACATTGGCCGTTTTTCTTCCAACGCCCGGCAATTTAACCAGTTCATCAACAGTCATCGGAATTTTACTGTCAAATTCATTCACCAGCATATTGGCCATGCCGATAAGATGCTTTGTTTTATTGTTTGGGTATGATATACTTTTTATATAAGGAAACAGTTCATCAAAGGTTGCTTCGGCAAGAGTTGCCGGCGTGGGATATTTGGCAAAAATGGCAGGTGTCGTCATATTAACCCGCTTATCAGTGCATTGGGCTGAAAGTATTACAGATACCAATAGCTGGTAAGGATTATCATACACCAGTTCTGTTTGGGCAAGCGGGTAATTTTCGCTAAAATAATCAATGCAAATTTTATAACGCTCCTTAAGTGTCATGCTTCAAAAATAGGCAAGAAAGGTGAGCATCAAAAAAACGTTGTTGCAAAAAGAACCGCCCGTTAATAGCTAAATTGTTTGCAAATATTATCAAGCTCACCCGTATTTACATTAGTTACTACTGTTGATAATACCGTTTTTATTTGCTTGTAGTCGTGCGGCTTGGTTATAAGGCAAAGTGCACCAAGGTCACGGGCTATATTTTTGTCCCTGCTGTGAGACGAGGTTGAGTACATAATAACGGGAATATTTTTGCTGGAATCAGTACTTTTAAGTTTACTCAGGCATTGCCAGCCCGTCATGGCAGGCAGGTTAATATCAAGAAAAATAATATCAGGCGTATCAATACTTTTGGTATCTAATTTTTCAAGCGCGTCTTCAGCGTCAGCAGCATAATAAAAAACAACGCTGTTATCAACAGCCGACAAAGCCTCCAAAAAAAGCTCACGGTCATCATTATCATCATCAATTAAAAAAAACTTCTTCGCCATGCTGCTTACTAAATTAAATATTTTTATCGCTTTGTTTCACTGGTAAAATAATAGTAAAGGTTGCGCCTTCATTTTTTATGCCTGTGGCTGTTATGCTGCCGTGGTGCCGCTCAGCTATTTTTTTGCAAAGTGCAAGTCCCAGGCCTGTGCCTTCATACAGATCTTTGCCGTTTAGTCTTGTAAATGTATCAAAAATTGTCTTTTCATAATCATGTTCAAAACCAATGCCATTATCGCTCACAATAATTTTTACGTATTTATTTGGCGCGTGGCTTTCAACAGGAGCATTGATATTAATTACCGGCTGAACCCCCTGCCTCGCGAACTTTAAAGAGTTGTTTACCAGGTTATAAAACAACTGGTATATCAGCACCGGCGCCCCCTCAATAGCTGGTAGCGGGCCTTTTTTTATAACCGCATTTTTTTGCTGTACAGCAATTTCAAGGTCAGCCTCTATATTTCTAAATACTTCCTCAAGGCTAACAGTTTCAATGGTTTGTTCTGATGAATTGAGTGTTGAATAATTTAACACCCCTTCTATCATTGAGTACATCCTTTGTGTGGCCTGCTGCACCTTATCTAAAAACATTCTGCCTTTGTCAGGCAAAATAGCGCCAAATTCATCCTGCAACCTTCCGCTGAAGGTTCTTATTTTTCTTACCGGTTCCTTTAGGTCGTGGCTGGCAACATGTGCAAATTGTTGCAGGTCGTCATTTGATTTTTGAAGGCTTATGTTTAACGTCCTCAATTCCTGTGTTCTTTTTTTAACCTCCTGTTCCAGTATTGCGGTCTGTTCTTTAGCATCATTTATATCAGTTGCAGTGCCAAACCATTTAATAACATTGCCCGTTTCATCTTTTTGCGGAACACCCCGTGTTAAATACCAGTGATAGTCCCCGTTTTTCATCTGCATGCGATGCTCTGTTTCAAAAGTGGTAAAGTTTTTAACAGCATACGCCCATGCACCCACTGTTCCATTGCGGTCTCCCGGATGTATCATTGTCATCCAATCCCAATATCCATTGCTGTCTTTTGCCACCGGGGCAAACCCGCTTATACGCTCGTTAAAGTAAGTTATATTGCCCGCCGCATCGGCCATCCAGGCAAGTTGTGGCATTGCGTTAGACATCTCAATAAGCGACTGTTCGCTTTCTTCAATCTTTTTGCGTGCAATTACCTGTGGTGTTACATCAGTTGCCACCACCATTATACCAATTACACTTTCATCAAGTTCTTTTATTGGCGAGTAGATAAAGTTTACATAAATTTTTTCAGGCGGCCCTTTGCGTACCAACAATACCTCTGATTCGTAACCTGTATATGGCCGGCCTTTTTGCAAAACATCCAGTAACAGTTGGGAGTATACCTGTGTTTTTACCTCGGGCAATCCCTGCCACAAAGGCTTTCCGACAAACTCTTCTCTTTTCTTTCCAACCAGTTCAAGATAATTATCGTTAGCTACTTCAACCATCAATTCCTCACCCATTAGTACAGCTATACTCACTGGCGCCTGCATCACAAGGCTGCGAAAACGCTGTTCGCTTTGTTCAATTTTTTTACGGGTCTCTACTGTTTCGGTAACGTCTGTGGCAAAGTTTAATACACCCTGTATATCCCCGCGCATGTCGTACCACGGCTGGTAAGACGAATTAAAATAACGCGCCGTTTTTTCCCCTTTTTCATTGGTCAAAAATACCTGCCGCTCATTGTACTGTACTGTTTTGTTATGCAGGTATACCTCGTCCATTATTTCAATTATGCCCTGTCCTTCCAGCTCGGGTATAGCCTCGCGGATGGTTAAGCCTGTAAAATCAACATCGCCAAAAATTTCTTTGTTTTTGGGATGAAAGAACTCGTACACATGCTCTGGCCCCTTAAATACATTAATAAAAGCCGGTGCCTGTAAAAACAACTGGTAAAATTGCAGTTCTGTTTCACGGCGTACCTGGTTAATACGAATAAGGTTACTTACGCGCACCATTAGTTCTTTTGCCGAAAATGGTTTTACCATGTAATCATCTGCACCCGCATCAAGCCCCTCAACAGTAGCCTCCCTGCCCGCCCTGGCCGAAAGAAATATAACCGGCGTATTTTTCAGGTCGGGGTGGCTGCGCACCTTTTTTAATAACCCAAAACCATCAGCCTTTGGCATCATTACGTCGCTAAGTAGCAGGTCAGGTTTATGCTTAACCATTTTATTAAAAGCCTCCTCACCGTCAACGGCAGTAATAACTGTAAACTGTTGCTGTAACAGCCTTTGCACATATTCACGCATATCAGCGTTATCGTCTGCCAATAATATTTTTTGCTTTCTGCCGCCAGGCAACTGGTTAAGCAATGCGGTTGTAACATCATCGTCGCTGGTAATTGCACCTGCATCGTTGCCGGGTAACCACTTAAGGGCTTCTTCAACAAATACTGATGTACTGCCAGGTGTATAATGGCCGTTGCTTTCGGCAACTTTACCATCCGGCAGGTGTTTTTTACCTGCAGGCAATACCACCGTAAATGTTGACCCAACACCTTTTGTGCTTTTGGCATATATGGTACCGCTGTGCAGTTTTACCAGTTCCTTTACCATGGCAAGGCCAATACCCGTACCTTCCTGGCTGCGGCCTTCAGTATTTTCAACCCTGTGAAAGCGGCTAAATATTTTTTCAAGCTGGTCTTCGTCTATGCCTATACCCGTATCGGTTATTTCAACCAGCACCTCATCGCCTGCCTGGCTAACCTCTATTTTTATATGGCCCTGTTTACTGTATTTAAATGCGTTTGATAATAGGTTTAAAATTATCTTCTCCCACATGTCCACATCAACATATACATCTGCGGTTATATCACTGCCGCTAAACAATAATTGCATGCCGGCTTTTTCAACAGCGGAGCGGAAAGTGCTGGCAAGGTCCTGCGTAAGCGCAACAATATCAACCCGGCTGTAACGGCCCTCAACCCGGCCGGCCTCAATTCTTGAAAATTCAAGCAGGGTATTAACCAGCTTTTGCATTCTTAAGGTATTGCGGTAAGCCAGTTGCATTCTTTGCCTGTTAACAGGCAACGTGGCGGGGTCGTTCAATTCATCTTCAATAGGGCCCAAAAGCAGGGTAAGCGGCGTACGAAATTCGTGGCTTATGTTAGAGAAGAATATGGTTTTGGCGCGGTCAATTTCTGACAGCGCTTCAGACCGTTTTCTTTCCTCCTCCAGCATGTGCACGTTACTAAAGCTGGTGGCTACCTGGTCTGCAATAAGCGAGAAGAAGTTGTTGTATTTTTCATCCAGCAGGCGGTACGGGTTAAACCCAAATACTAAAAACCCGTAAGGTTCCTTATTGGTAGCCTGCGCTATGGGCAACACAATAACTTTTGAGGGCGGAATTTCCCAGGCGCCTTTTGGCGCATCCTGCAATATTTGCTGCAGGCCTTCTGCTGCCTGCGGCTGCCTTTCTGCTGCGGCCCTGCTGATGGCTTTTGCCAAAACGTGGTCGCCTGTAAGGTCAATTTCTGCCGGCAGATCAACGATAACATTATCATTTGCGGTACCTGCCAAAACAGCTTTATTGCCGGCAAGACGGTAAAACATGGCAAACGGAAAATCGTGAATGTTTTCGCCCAGGCAGCCCAGCGTTCTTGAAATTACATCCTCATCTGTTTTTGAGTCGGTAATGGCTTTGCCAAGCTGTGTTACCGTTTTTAACTGCCGCTCACTTATTATACGGTAAGTATCATCGGTATTAAAGCATATCATACCGGCAGTACCACCGTCATCACCCGGTATGGGCGTGTATGAAAAAGTGTAGTACGTTTCTTCAGGGTAGCCGTTGCGCTCCATTATCAGCAACTGCGATTCAACATATGTGCCCTCATCTTCTTCCATTACCTGCTTTAGCATGGGTTCAATATCACGCCAAATATCCTTCCAAACGGCTGAAGCCGGCTTCCCCAGCGCCCACGGGTGTTTGCCGCCAACAATAGCTTTATACGGATCGTTATAAAACTTAATAAGCTGGCTGCCCCAGCCTATCCATATCGGTTGGCTTGATGTAAGCATAATACGTATGCACGTACGCAGGCTTTGGGGCCATGTATGTACAGGACCAAGCGCGGTAGTTGACCAATCGTAGTCGCGTATGCGTTGCCCCATCTCCCCGCCACCGGTAAGAAATTCAGGAACTGGCGGCACGCCTGGCGTTGGTAAGCTCATATTCGTAATTCAAGGGTAAAACAAGTAACTACCCTTAACACAAAATAAACAGATATGTTTAAACAAAGAGCCCTGCAGGTTAAAATAGTGCAGAAATTAACTTGCTAAATATCAACCGGGTTATACAGGTCAGTAGACCGGGCTTATGGCAGTTGTGGTAAACTCAATTTTTGGCGGTGGTGACAGAGAAATTCCTGGAAGGCAAAAAAACGGAAGCACGCATTGTAGTAAACGTTCCATTTTACCGGCCGCTAATTGTTGTTGTTGTGGTAAAATTCAGAAGAATGGTCAGCGTATTCCATAATCGCGTCAATGGTTTGGCGGCGTGGTGATTGTAACCTTAATTTTTGCAGCCTTTGTTCAGACTCCTTTAACACCTGCAGCTTTTCGCGTAGCGCCCAATTATTCTGCAGCTCATTTTCAAGGTCAGCTTTGTTGTGTTCGCTCATTTCGTTATACATAAAAAGTAATAGGTCTTCAGTAGTAAAATTAGGCATAGCAAATTGATAATGATGAAGTAATAAGTTACTTCACAGTTTTATTGGATTTTAACTGGAGCGCCTTGCAAGACGATATTTAAACGCAGAGGTTAGCGTGTTATTGTGTGGGGTACAAAATTATTTTTTGGCATCGGCCGCGGTGCTGTCAACAATAAACAGGTCTTCATTGTCTTTTTTCATCAGGTAATTTTCGCGCGCGTATTTCTCCAAAGCCGCCGGGTTATCCTTAAGGTCTCCCAGGTTTTTCTTCACTTTGTCAATCTCGCTTTGGTAAAACTTTTTGCTGGCCAGCATCTCATTTAACTGTTGCCGGCGCTGTATTTGCTCAAAAAGATTATTCCTGTCAATAAACAGTATAAGAACCGCAAATACCGTTATGGCAATAACGTATTTATTGGTTACAATCCTGAATATTTGGCCTGCTTTTGACATAAAAGATTCGCTGTTCACTGTAAAAGTAAAAAAAATTGCTGATTTAGGGATTTTGAAATTTTGTGATTTTTCAATTACCCGCTTACTCTTCAATTAAAGGCAAACAAAAAGGGTGCGGCATGCCGCACCCTGTATTTTAGTATATATCGCTCTTCGCTAAGTTCTCCGCAACACCCTCTCCACCAGTGGAGAGGGAAGGGGTGAGGATTACTTGCCAAACTTAAACTTACCCTTGGGGTAAATAGCGCTTGCACCCAATGCCTCTTCAATACGAATAAGCTGGTTGTACTTGGCCATACGGTCAGTACGGCTGGCACTTCCGGTTTTTATCTGGCCGCAGTTAAGGGCAACCGCAAGGTCGGCAATGGTGGTATCTTCTGTTTCACCGCTGCGGTGGCTCATAATGGTAGTGTACCCATTTGTTTGTGCCAATTGTACCGCGTTAATAGTTTCAGTAACAGTACCAATTTGGTTAACCTTTATCAAAATGCTGTTTGCCACGCCATTATCAATGCCACGTTGCAATATTTTGGTGTTGGTAACAAAAAGGTCATCGCCCACAAGCTGTACTTTGTGGCCTACTGCGTCAGTAAGTTTTTTCCAGCCATCCCAATCTTCTTCAGCCATGCCGTCTTCAATTGAAATGATGGGGTATTTGTTAACCCAGCTTGTCCAGTAGTCAACCATTTCATCGCTGCTGATCACTTTCTGGGTGCTTTTATAAAATTTGTAGTTGCCGTCTTTAAACATTTCGCTGCTGGCTGCATCAAGGGCAATACCAATCTGGCTGCCAGTTTTGTAGCCCGCGCTTTCAATAGCCTGCAATACAGTTTCAATAGCTTCTTCATTGCTTTGAATATCCGGGGCAAAACCACCTTCGTCACCCACATTGGTGCTGTAACCTTTCTTTTTCAGTACTTTTTTCAGTTCATGAAAAATTTCAACACCCCAGCGCAGGCCTTCGCTAAAAGTTTCAGCGCCTACCGGCACAATCATATATTCCTGGTAATCAATCTTGTTATCAGCGTGTACACCACCATTTAAAATGTTCATTAAGGGTATAGGCAGTACAGTGCTGTTTACGCCACCCAGGTAACGGTACAGGGGCAGTGTGCTTTCAATTGCCCCGGCTTTTGCTACAGCCATAGATACCGCCAGCATGGCATTAGCGCCCAGCTTGCCTTTGTTGTCAGTACCATCCAGTTCAATCAGTTTGGCATCAATGCCAGTTTGGTCGTTTACCGCCCAGCCAATAAGCTGGTCAGCAATAATGTCATTTACATTAGCTACAGCTTTCAGTACGCCTTTGCCTACATAAACGCTTTTATCGTTGTCGCGAAGCTCAACTGCTTCATGTATACCGGTGCTGGCGCCGCTGGGTACAGCAGCACGGCCCAGGTGGCCATTTTCGGTAATAATGTCAACTTCAACGGTGGGGTTACCACGGCTGTCTAATATCTGGCGGGCATGTACGTCGGCAATGTAGCTCATAAATTAAGTTTGTAGTTTATAGTTATTTGAGTCGGGAGGACCGGAAAGACCGAGAAAAAGACCGAAAGTCCGGGAGACCGGAAGTGCGGAAGAAAACTGTTTCAAGGCTTGCCACAATAGCCCACCCCTCTTGATCGGACTGCAAAGAAACGTTTTTTAGGGAAAACGGGAAAATGAGATTATTGTGAAGAAAAAGTCCGGAAGACAGAAAGACCGGAAGTCCGGGAAGAAAAATACAATGGAACGCAGATGGCGCAGATTTCAAGATTTACACAGGTGATTCTGCATATCCTTAAAATCTGCGCCATCTGCGTTCCATCTATCTGCTCCAGGCTAAATCAAAAATCCGCAATCTAAAATCTACAATCCTACTGCCTTTCCTTCGCCGTTTTATCTCTCTCCGCTTTAAACTCGCTGCCTTCTTTCCATTGCGGCCAGGTATGTTCGTAGGTAAGTTTTTTAGCTACAATAAAAAGCAGCTGCAGGTCGTCAATAGCGCCGCTTAAATCCCAATTGGGATTATAGTTGTCTTGCACATTGTGGTAGCGCTTATCGTCAAACTCATCCTGTTGGGCCTGGCCATAACCTGCCGGCTTACCTATAACATCAATACCAAAACCCTGCGCAAGTGCAGGAACCCCCACCTTGGCAAGGCTAAAATGGTCGCTGCGGTAGTAATGGCCTGCCTGTGGCGAGTTATCGTAAGCAATATACCTGCCGCGGCCTTCAGCAGCATCTTTCAACATATCTTCTAAATCATTCTGGCCTTTGCCAACCACTATAATATCTTTTGTTTTACCATACCAGTTTATTTCATCTACATTAAGGTTGGCTACCGCTTTAGCCAGCGGGTATACAGGGTGACTTGCATAATAAGAAGAGCCTAATAAACCCTGTTCCTCACCCGTAACAGCAAGAAACACTACTGTTCTTTCCGGCGGCGTTTGCAGGCCTTTAAACACTTTGGCAAACTCAAGCAGGCTGGCAGTGCCGCTGGCATTATCAATAGCGCCGTTATAAATACTGTCGCCGGTGGCATCTGGCTTACCAACACCCAGGTGATCCCAATGGGCGGTAACAACCAGGTATTCATCAGGATATTTACTGCCCGTTATTTTGCCAATAACGTTGTGCGATTTATTGCGCGTAACCTTTGTGTGTATGCTGGTGCTGGCCCAGGCATTAAGCGCAACGCCTTTAAAGCCTTTAATATCGGCTTTGGCAATAATGCCTGTATCCTGCCCGGCGGCAAGTAATACTTTTTTACAGGCAGCCATCGTTATCCAGCCCTCGGCATCAAGCAGTGATGCATCGTTACCATTGTCTAACCGCAGCGCAGAAGTATTCCACCCATTTTGCAGTACACTAAAAGGATAGCTTGCAGCAGCCGTGGTATGTATTACCAGGCAACCCTTTGCACCCTGGCGTGCAGCTTCCTCAAACTTATACGTCCAGCGGCCGTAATAGGTCATTGTTTTGCCTTTAAACAATGTAGTATCGTTGTTATTAAAACCGGGGTCGTTTACCAATACCATTACAATTTTGCCTTTTACATCAAGGCCGGCATAATCGTTCCAGTTATATTCGGGCGCAACCACACCATAGCCGGCAAATACAAGCTGGCTTTTATCAAGCGTAATAACCGAGTCTGTTTTAGGTGTGGAAAATACATATTCATCAAAGCCCTTTAGATCAAAATTGCCTTTTGGCGATTGTATGGCCATGGTCGCGGCAGGTTTGCTCCATACATCAATCATAGGCACATCCTGCGTATAGGCGCCGTTATTGCCGGGCTCAAGGCCTATGGCTTTAAACTGGCTTTGCAGGTAATCAACCGTTCTTGTTTCGCCTTCGGTAAAAGGTTTGCGGCCCATGAATGAATCTGACGCCAGTACTTTTATATATCCCTTTATGTCATCAGCCTTAAACGCGTTAAGCCCTGCATCGGGGTCGTTATGATGGTTAAGTTCGCAGGCAGTTAATAATGCAAGCGGTAACGCTGCTAAAAATAGTTTACGGTTAAGCATATATGCTGTTATGAATAATGATGATGATGAATATGTTTTTTTATCCATGCCGAAAATTCAGCAATGGTGTAAAATAATACATCCGGCTGAAGTAACAGCAATTTTTCTGCGTCAGCGGTTTCGGCCCATGCAGCACCGGCAATGGGTATGCCTGCTGTGCGGCAGGCGGTAATATCGCTGGGCGCGTCGCCGATGTATAAAACCTCATTCTTGTCTAAATCGCTCCAGTCTGCCAATACATCCTGTATGCGTTCAGCCTTTACAGGCCCTTGCGGCGAGCCGGTTTCAATAATTGAGAAGTAGTTTTTAATACCAAATTGTTGCAGGGATATTTCAGTGCTTTTGTCACCCTTGCCTGTTACCAGCGCCATGCGTATATTGTGGTGCCGCAGGTAATCAAGCAGCTCAACCATACCATCAAATGGCACCGGGCAATGTATATGCAGTACCTCATAAAACCGAAGGTAGCCGGCAATGCCTTCTTCGTAATGTTGCGGTATTAACGCCATAATAGTGCCTTCTTCTGAAGGGCCGAACGTGGCAATAATTTCGTCATCTGTTAATTCTTTTTGCAACAGTGGCTCAATAGCCATGCGAAATGCGTTGATGCAGAGAGGAAGTGTGTCTGCAATAGTGCCGTCGAGGTCGAAGATGATGCCTTTTATGCCCCCATCCCCTAAAGGGGTGTTTATACGCCTGTTCAAATGTTCATTAGTTGATTCGTTCAATGTTTTTATTTTTATCAGCAATTTCTTTCTTATTTCGCTCTCATCTTATTACCCTTCGCTTCATGCGTTACTTCTGCCAAACCCAATGCTTCCATCAATGGTGGCACGTACATACCAAAACGGCCGCGCAAGCCCTTCTTTAAACCATACCAACCACCAACAGGGTTGCTCTCACTGCGACCCCAGGCTTCAACGGTACCTTCTTTAGCAGATTTTTGTTCATCGGCGCTGCCTAGTTCCATCCAGCCGCCGTGTTTTTTCAACATGGCATGCAGGTCATCAAGGCAACGGTAGTCATATAACAAAACGGTTTTTCCAACGGTACAAACCAGCACTTCCTTACCATCTTTTACATCGGCATGCATAGTGTACTCTGAGGTTTGCGGTGGTGTTTTTAACGCCGTAGGTTTTTCTTTGGTTCCAATGTTGTATTTCATGTAGTTAATTTTTATGAATGTAATTTCTGCCTTTTTGCCGATGTTGGAAAAGTACCAGCAAAGGCGGAAAAAGCCACTTGTTTATTTAACATTACGCTGCTCATAAGCCCCCTTTAGGGGTTGGTGGTTCATTACTATTCCACCATCTTTATAAATTCATCCTCGCTAATAATTTTCACTGTATTTATTTTTTTTGCTTTCTCCAGTTTGCTGCCTGCATCTTCACCTACCACAAGGTAGTTAAGCTTACTGCTTACACCGCTTACAATTTTGCCGCCATGCTTTTCTACTATTTCTTCTGCCTCGCTGCGTTTTAGTTTAAGCAATGTACCGGTAAACAAAAATGTTTGTTCATTCAGTGTATTTTTTTCTGTTGAAGATGCGGATGAGCGCTTAAGGTTTTGCATTTGCAGGCCGAGTTCCTTCAACCGCTCCAGCATTTTTATATTCTCCTTATTTTGAAAGAAGGTATAAATGCTTTGCGCTACTTTAACGCCAATATCTTCCATCTGCTGCAATTGCTCCTCGTTTAGCTTCTCTAATTCAAACACATCATGTATAGCGTTGGCAACCGTTTTGGCTGTTGTTTCGCCTACATAGCGTATACCTAATGCATATATTACACGGTGCAGGGGCTGCTGCTTGCTGGCCTCAATTGCTGCTGTTAAATTGTCAATTGATTTTTTACCAAAGCCTTCCAGTTTACCTATCGCTTCAAAGTCAAGCGTATAAATACCAGGTACATCTTTTAACAGGCCAAGCTCATAAAACTTACGCACGTTGGCTTCCCCAAAGCTTTTTATATCCATTGCATCCTTGCTCACAAAATGTATCATCCGCTCAACCACTTGTGCAGGGCACTCAATGTTTATGCAGCGCCACACCGCCTCTTCTTCAGGGCGAAACAATTCGCTGTGACATACAGGGCATTTCTTAGGGTAAATGATATGTTTTTCCTCACCAGTTCTTAGCTCCGGTTGCGATTTTACTATTTGTGGTATTACGTCGCCCGCTCTTTCAATAAGCACCGTGTCGCCTATCATCAGGTCTTTCTCTTTTATGTAATCTTCGTTGTGTATGCTTATGCTGCCAACGGTAACGCCGCCAAGGGCCACAGGCTCCAGTTTTGCAACAGGTGTTACAGCACCCGTTCTGCCCACCTGGAATTCTACCGCCCGCAACTTTGTAGTAGCCTGCCTTGCTTTAAATTTAAATGCAATTGCCCAGCGCGGGTGGTGGGTGGTCATACCCATTTTATCCTGCAGGTCAATATCATTCACCTTTATTACCATGCCATCAATTTCGTACGGCAGGGTATCACGCAGTTCTTCAAAGTCATGTACGTGTTTTATTACTTCCTGTATGCCTTTTACTACCTGCTTTTCATTTTGCGGTGAACGAAAACCACATTCCCAAAGCATTTGCAAAGTACCGGCATGGCTATTTAATAAGTTGACAGAATCGCTGTGAGAATTCTTATCGTATTCGTTCTTTCTGTCAACTGTCATCTGTAAACTGTCAACTTTAGTGTAATAGCTTACATTATATAAAAACGCCTCTAAGTTCCTTTTACCAACAATGGCAGGGTCTTTTATGCGCAGGCTGCCGCTGGCGGCATTTCGTGGGTTGGCTAATGGTGGCAAGCCCTGTTCTGCAAGACCATCATTGTATTTTTTAAAGGCGGCTTTTGTCATCAGCACCTCCCCACGAATTTCAATCGTGTCAATACCGTATTTTGAGAACGGCGCTGACAGAGGGATAGAACGTATGCGTTTAATATTCGTTGTTACATCCTCCCCTTCCACACCGTCACCACGGGTAGCGCCGCGGGTAAACTTGTCATGCTCGTATATTAATGAAATACTGGCGCCGTCAAATTTGGGCTCGATGCAATATTCAATAACATCTATACCCGTCAGTTCGCGCGCCTTCCTGTCAAAATCCAGCAAATCACCGGCATCATAACTGTTGTCAAGGCTAAGCATTGGCACCAGGTGCTGTACTGTGGGGAATGAGCTGTTTAAACTGCTGCCTACCCGTTGCGTGGGTGAATCGTATGTAACAAGCAAAGGGTTTGCAGCTTCAATTTTTTGCAATTGTTTAAACAACAGGTCGTAGGCAGTATCATCAATCAAAGGGTCGTTCAATATATAATACCTGTATTCGTGAAAACGCAATACGTCCTTCAATGTATCTATCTGGGTTTCTCCAATTTCCTTTTCTGCCTTTAATTTATCTGTTTGGTGTTGTAGTTGTTTGGTTTGTTCTGCCGAATACATAGTTAGTGTTTGTAAGATAAAAGTAAGAAAATTAATACTGGCCGTAACAGGCCCCTCTTGTTTTTAGGCAACAATACGAATCATAATTCTGTGCAGCCACATAATGTAATCAATATTTGCAAAAGAACTTTTGGCAACAACTTACTGTGGATGACCGCCATTAGTAACCCGGCGGGGAATGCACAATAGGCCTGTTTTGTCTGAATTCATACCCTAAGTTGTCGTTTATACACCCCATCAAACGCAGTATTAAATTATAGTTTTGTATTTTTAAAAAAAGATCAAACTACCTTTTAAATAACGTTATGAAGTATTTATTAAAAAAACATAACCTGCTTAGAACAACGCTGCTGATCGTCATTATGTTCGTAGCGTTTCAATCAAACGGGCAGCAGATCAAACCTTCCAGCAGTGGTTACGCGCCTTGTAATGGCATCAAAATTTATTATGAAGTATATGGCGAGGGTACGCCCATCGTTTTACTTCATGGCGCTTTTTATACCATTGATTTGAACTGGGGGGAATTGATACCTGAATTGTCTAAAACGAGAAAAGTAATTGCTATTGAATTTCAGGGCCATGGGCATACCCCATTCTCAGAAAGGCCATTATCGTTAGCAAATTTTACCAGCGACGTAAAGGGGGTGATGGACTATTTGAAAGTTGACAGCGCTGACATAGCAGGGTATAGTATGGGCGGTTCAGTAGCCTACGAGTTTGCTATACAAAACCCTAAAAGGGTAAGAAAATTGGTCATCATTTCCTCTACTTACAAAACCAGTGGCTGGATACCTGCTGTAGATACGGTATTTAAAGACCTGAAGCCTGAAATTTTTGATAATACTCCTTTAAAAACAGCGTACGACGCGGTGGCGCCTGATAAAACTAAATGGACAAAATTTTTAATGCAGATGTTCGCTTTCGCTGAGGCGCCGTTCAACTCCGGCGACTCCAATATTGCCAAAATTACGGCACCTGTATTGATCATCTCCGGGGATAACGATGGGCTGGATAAAATTGAGTTGATGAAAACCTATAAATTGTTGGGAGGCGGCGTTGCTGCAGACCTGGGGGCAATGCCAAAATCGCAATTGGCCATTGTTCCTGCGCAAGGGCACGTTAGCCTTATGATGCAGACAACAACGATTCTAAATTACCTGAACAGCTTTTTAAAATAACGTGATGTATCTGGCTATCAAACAATAAAATCTTTCCACATTTAGATCCTTTTTAGCAACCCAATTTTATTAAGACAAGAACTATTTCAGATCACCAATAATGTCTTCACTTAATGGCGAAACTGCGCTTTCATAAAAAGCTTCCAGTTCGCCATTTTCGTCTATAAGGTATTTACAAAAATTCCAGTTGGGCTGTGTATCGTTCCACCCGTTTAACTTACTGTTGGTAAGCCATACGTACACAGGGTTTTGGCCATCTTGTTTTACAACGGTGCTTTTTTTTGCTATAGGAAAAGTAACACCATAATTTACTTTGCAAAATTGTGCAATTTCTTCATCGCTGCCCTGCTCCTGCGCGCCAAAATCGTTGGCAGGAAAACCCATGATCACCACCTTGTCTTTATATTCTTCATACAGTTTCTCCAACTCGTCATATTGCGGTGTGTAACCACATGCACTGGCAGTATTTACTATTAGCACCTTTTTGCCTTTAAAGTCAGCAAAGGGCACTTCTTTTCCGTTGTTAAGTGTTGCGTGCAGGTTATAAAACGGCTCCATTGGTATTATATGTTTTTTGTTGTTTAAAATATTTGCCTTCCCGGCTTTACCCCTTACTTTCATCAGCAGTGAATACACTATCTTTCTCAACCATTTTTTCATAGGTATTTTATTTTATAAACCATTTAAACAATTTTAGCCGGCCTTTAAACGGCGGGTATTTTATTGCAAGGTTAAACCATACCGGTGTTTTCATTACCGGTTTTAAGCGCGTAAAAGTATCAAAAGTAAACTTACCGTGGTAGGCGCCCATGCCACTGTTGCCTACACCGCCAAAAGGTAAATGGTGATTGGTAAAATATACATCAGCATTGTTAATACAACCGCCGCCAAAAGGCACACTGTTTATCCATTGTTCTTCTTTGCTTTTAGCCGATGTAAATAAATAAAACGCCAGCGGGTTTGCATGCCGTTTTACTATTTGTATTGCTTCTTCAGTGGTATTAAATGTTATAACAGGCAGCAGCGGGCCAAATATCTCCTCCTGCATTATGGCAGCGCCTGGCTTAAGCTCATCTATTACCGTAGGGGCGATGTAAAGCTTGCTGCGGTCATGGCCACCACCAATAATCACTTTACCATCATTTAAAAAGCTTACCAGTTTATCAAACCGTTTCCCGTTAATAATCTTGCCGTATTCGTAACTATTGGCGGTATCTTCACCATAAAACAGCGGTATGATTTTTTTAATACTTTCCAGCAGCCGGTTTTTTACTGCCATGTGCACAAGTAAATAATCAGGGGCTATGCAGGTTTGCCCAACATTTAAAAACTTGCCCATTACTATACGTTTGGCGGCTACATCAATATTTGCATCGTGTTCCACTATGGCAGGGCTTTTGCCGCCAAGCTCTAGTGTAACAGGTATAAGCCTTTCGGCTGCGGCTGTATAAATAGCTTTGCCAACCGGTACGCTGCCTGTGTAAAAAATATAGTCAAAGCGAAACTCGCTCATCAAAGCAGGAACTACCTGTGCACCATCGCCCTGGGCCGTATAAATATATTCTGGAGGAAAAACAGCTTCAATAATTTTTTGCACTATGGCCGCAGTAGCCGGCGCAAACTCAGATGGTTTTACTACAGCGCAGTTGCCGCCTGCTATAGCGCCAATTAAGGGTATAAGCGCTAACTGCAACGGGTAATTCCAAGGGGCTATTATAAGTACCACGCCCAGGGGGTCTCTGTAAATTTTGCTTGATGACGGCAGGTTGGCAAGGTCGGTGCCAACGCGTTTTGGCTTCATCCATTTGTGCAGCTTTTTAATAGCTACAGTTAATTCCGCATACACAAGCCCGGTTTCTGATATATAGGCTTCCTCGGGGCTTTTCTTTAAATCGGCATACAGCGCTTTATTAATATCTTCTTCATTTTGCTGCACTGCCTTTTGTAAAGCTTGTAACTGTTGCCTGCGAAACTGGTAGTGCCGTGTGGCGCCTGTTTCAAAATAATTTCGCATGTTTAGCAACCGGCCGTTAAGCATACCCATTGATTGTGCTATAAAGATAGCGGCAAGCGGTTAATTTATTAGTTTATTTGCCCTTATTAATAAGTGTAAACAACACAATTACCGTTTTAAAGCAGCCGTTCCAATATAAAATTTTTTTACTTAAGGGTTGTTTAATAAATTCATCGCGTCAAAACTACATTTACTTCACTCTCTAACATTGCAGCGTAATGACTAACAATGAGCAAAACAACAGTAATTCATCCCGCAGAAAATTTATCCGCAATGCCGCTACAGCGTTTGCAGGCATGTATATAGTGCCGCGCCATGTATTGGGCAGGGGCTTTATAGCGCCCAGCGACAAACTTATGGTTGCCAGTATAGGCGCCGGCGGTAAAGGCGGCGATGATATTAATCACTTTTACAAAAGCGGCAAAGCCAATATTGCCTTTTTGTGCGATGTTGACGACCGGCAAGCCGTAGGCAGCCGTAAACTGTTACCCAATGCAAAATATTATAAAGATTTTCGTGAGATGCTGGATAAAGAAGGGAAGAATATTGAGGCCGTATCTGTTTCTACGCCAGACCACACCCATGCCGTTGCTGCTATGGCTGCCATGCAGTTAGGCAAGCACGTTTATGTGCAGAAGCCAATGTCGCACGATATTTACGAAGCCCGCAAGATGACCGAAGCTGCAAGAAAGTATAAGGTGGTAACACAAATGGGCAACCAGGGCGCAAGCGGTGATGGCGTAAGACAACTTGTTGACTGGTATAAAGCCGGCTTGATTGGCGATGTTACTGAAGTTTGGTGTTATACTGACAGGCCGGTTTGGCCACAGGGTATTTTAAAACCAACCAATGTTTCGCCTATACCTGCCGAACTTGACTTTGACCTTTGGCTGGGTACTGCACCTAAAAAAGATTATTTTGACGGCCTGTTGCCATTTAACTGGCGTGGCTGGTGGGACTATGGTACCGGCGCCCTGGGCGATATGGGTTGTCATATTATTGCCCCTCCGTTCCAGGTGCTTGAACTGGGTTACCCTATCTCCGCAGAGTGCAGCACTGCCACAAGGTATTTTGAAAACTGGCATTGGCAATATGCCCCTGACAGCGGCCCCATATCATCTCACATAACTTTGGAGTTTAAACAGAAAGATGGCAAGCCAAACCTTAAGTTCCATTGGATGGACGGCGGCATACAGCCAACAAGGCCTGATGAACTTGGCCCTAACGAAGAAATGGGCGACGGTGGCAACGGAGCCATATTTATTGGTACAAAAGGTAAAATGATGTGCGGTACTTATGGCGTTAACCCACAACTGCTGCCAACGTCAAAAACCAAAGAAACCAAGGTACCTCAAACCATTGACCGTGTACCGGGCAGTGCTGAAGGCCACTATAAAGCATGGATAGAAGCTTGTATTGCAGGTTACGGCAGTAAAGAGGCCAACAGCCTCAGCAGCCGCTTTGACGTTGCAGGCCCGCTTGCCGAAACCGTGTTAATGGGCAACCTTGCTATACGCAGCGCTGACCTGCAAACAAAAGACAAAAAAGGCGATGTAAACTACCCAGGCCGCCACATTAAACTGGTATGGGATGGCGATAACATGAAGATCACCAACTTTGAAGATGCCAACCAGTTTGTAAAACGTACATACAGGGACGGCTGGAGTTTGGGAGTGTAGTTGGATTTCGGATTGTAGATTTCGGATTTTAGATTTAGTTTATATGTCCCGGCTGCGTAAGTGGCCGGGATTTTTTTTGCAGAGAATTGTTGCATTTTGAAGCGATGGTTTCCAGGTAAAAACAATAGAAGCGGTATTGTAATGCCTATTCTACAACATAGAAGTTTTTATTTTCATTCTCAACAAAAAAGGTTGTACTGACTTCTCAATACAACCTTTACTATTTTAATAAACTATTTTCTATCCATTCATACTCGCCAAAAACTCTTCGTTGCTTTTGGTGCCGCGCATGCGTTTAAGCAGCTCGCTCATTGCTTCTTCGGGCTTCATATCATTAATGTACAGGCGCAAAATGTTCATGCGCGATAGTACTTCCCTTTCAAGCAACAGGTCTTCGCGGCGTGTGCTGGATGCTACAAGGTCAATAGCAGGGTAAATGCGCTTGTTGGCCAGGCGGCGGTCAAGCTGTAGTTCCATGTTACCGGTACCCTTAAATTCTTCAAATATCACCTCATCCATCTTACTGCCTGTTTCAATAAGGGCAGTTGCAAGTATAGTTAACGAGCCACCATGTTCAATTTTACGGGCGGCACCAAAAAACTGCTTGGGTTTTTGCATGGCGTTTGCTTCAACACCACCGCTTAATACCTTACCACTGGCAGGCGCAACGGTATTATGGGCACGTGCTAAACGTGTAATACTGTCAAGCAATATAACCACATCGTGGCCGCACTCAACAAGGCGTTTTGCTTTTTGCAGGGCAATAGCGCTTACCTTAACGTGCTTTTCAGCAGGCTCGTCAAAGGTTGAAGCTATTACTTCGGCCTTTACGCTGCGTTCCATATCGGTAACTTCTTCAGGCCGCTCATCAATAAGCACCACCATAAGGTAACACTCGGGGTGGTTAGATGCTATTGCATTGGCCACCTCTTTAAGCAACATTGTTTTACCCACCTTAGGTTGTGCCACTATTAAACCACGCTGGCCTTTGCCTATTGGTGTAAATAGGTCAATAATGCGGGTACTGTAGTTACTTGGCGTAGTAAATAAATTAAGTTTTTCAAAAGGGAACAATGGCGTAAGGTAATCAAACGGCACACGGTCGCGCACCTCGTCAGGGTTCTTATTGTTTATTGTTTCAACCTTTAAAAGCGCAAAATACTTTTCGCCTTCTTTAGGTGGGCGCACAGCGCCAAACACAGTATCGCCTGTTTTTAACCCAAATAATTTTATTTGTGATGGCGATACGTATACATCATCCGGGGAAGACAGGTAGTGATAATCTGATGAGCGTAAAAAACCATACCCGTCAGGCATCATTTCAAGCACACCTTCGCTTTGTATAATCCCGTCAAACTCTATATTAAAAGCCTGGTCTTTACGGTACTGGTGTTTTTGCTGTGTGTACCCTTCGTTTGCAGGTCCCCTGTTGCCCCCTTCATCTTCATCTTCATCTTCGTCGTCTTCGTCATCATCGTCGTCGTTAAGGTTAAGCGGCTCGTCATTTGCCAGCAGGCTTAATAAACCACTGGGTATATCAAAATCATTTTCTTTTATCTTTTCTTCTTCAACAGCAGGTGCAGGCTGTGGCTCTTCTTCCTTTTCTTTAGGCTTGCGGCCACGTTTTTTAACAGTTTCTTTAGCCGGCTCAGCTTCCTGAACGGGCGCTTTTGCCTCTTCCTGCTTTTCCTGTTTGCGTGCTGCCGGTGCGGGTGCAGGCACAGGTGCTGCAACAGGCTCATTTACCACTTCTGCCTCCTCAGTACTATTCGCTGTAACAGCTTTAATAATACGTTTACGTTTGGGTTTTTCCATTCCTTGTTGTTTTACTTCGCTGGCGTTAACTGCCTGTTTGTCAAGAATCTTGTAAACAAGTTCCTGTTTATCTAACTTTTTTGCGTTGGTTATGTGTAGCTGTTCGGCAATATCGAGCAATTCCGGAACCAGCATGTCGTTCAGTTGTAAGATGTCGTACATAAAAGGTCTAAAAAGAAATAAAGTTTTTAATAGTTAAAATCCAGTCTTACGTGAATTGATTGAAGAAAAATATTATTGGTTGATTACAAGAAAACAGGTGAGCTGAGAGGATTGGTTACAGACTGATCAGCTTGTTTCCGTTGCAATGTTACAGCAAAATATTTAAAAACCAAATAATTTTTAGGCGTATTGCGTGCCTAAAAACGGCAGTTCCACATACATTTAACACAAATAATGTACCTGAAATTATTTATGGGTTTTTACGGGCGTCTCGCCACAGGTGCATAAGCTTTGCATATTTAAGCATGGTGTTGTACGATACCGAGCAGGCAATAATAAACCCATCGTACCCGTCTAAAAAACCCAGTTTTATAAAATAACTGCTTATAAAGGCAGCAAGCGGGCTTAAGTACAATTTAACATAACCACCTTTTTTATTTTGCTTAAACATGGCCTGGGCCTGTATGGTGGTAAACCGGTTGGTTTGTGCAGTTAGTTCCTCAAGTGTGTAGTAGGTATAGTGCAAAATATCGCCGCTGATCCTTTTTAGGGTAGCCTGTGGCTGTATAATTATTTTATCGTGCGGGTTGGTGCCTCCCCAATTGGCTTTTTGCCGGTTTGTAAGCCGGGTTTTACGGTCGGGGTACCAGCTTCCGTGCCTTATCCAGCGTCCGCAAAAATAATTGCTGCGGTTCATTTCGTAAGCATCAAATGGAAAACCCTTATGTTTTTCGCTAAGCAAATTCCGCTTTAAAACGTCATCTATAGCTTCATCGGCATCAAGCGACAGCACATAGTCGTTGTTAGCCTGTGCCAACGCATAGTTTTTTTGTTCAATATAACCTTCAAATGCATGTTCAACAAAACGCACCCCGAAACCAAGGCAAATGTTTTTGGTGGCATCAGTTGAAAATGAATCAACCACCACAATTTCGTCTGCAAAGCCTTGTACGCTTTGCAGGCACCTTTCAATATTCTTTTCCTCGTTATGCGTAATAATAACAACACTGCATTTTTTCATGCCTGCGGGGGTTATCAGGCAAATATAAACACTACGGCAGCATCTTTTTGTAAACCTTTCAACGCTTACATTTGCAGGGCAATTATGATAAATTTTATTCCCATATTTCCATTAGGTATAGTTGTTTACCCGGGCGAAAGTTTAAACCTGCATATTTTTGAAGAGCGTTATAAACAATTGGTAACCCAGTGCTTTACTGATAAAAAACCCTTTGGCATACCGGCTGTTTTAAACGAAAAAGTTGCCGAAACCGGCACCCTGGTAAATATTATAGAAATTGTAAAAACTTATGAAGACGGCCGTATGGACATACGTACACAGGGCGCCGATATATTTAAAGTACTGGAAATTATTAAAACAGTGCCCGATAAGCTGTACAGCGGCGCAATTGTAAACTACCCGCCTAATAATAACGCCAGGAATATAACAATGATGTTACGTGTACTGGCAGATATAAGAGAGTTGCACAAGCTTTTAGATGTTACTAAAAATTTTAATAAACCTGATGAAGAGCTTGTTAGCTACGATGTAGCGCACCATGCCGGCCTTAGCCTTGAAGAGGAATATGAATTACTGGGTTTAATGTACGAAAGCCAGCGGCTTGAATATTTAAAACGCCACCTTAAAAAAATAATACCTGTTATAACCGGAACGGAAAACCTGAAAGAACGGGTACAGTTGAACGGGCACTTTAAAGAACTAAAGGGATTTGACTTAGGTTTGTAATACCTTACACCGCTTTCTAACTTAATATTTCAAAACAGCTGGATGCAAACAACCTTGTGTTTCGACTTTGGCAATACGCGGCTTAAATGTGCGGTGTTTGATGGTGATGTATGTAAAGATGTAGTTCTATTGCAGGACGGCACTGCCGAAACTATTGAAAAGCTGCTTCAGCAATACAGGCCTGCCAAAAGCATACTTTCATCAGTAGTTAACCACGACGCAGCTGTTGAAGATGTGCTGGCACAGCGCACTAAGTTTCATAAGTTAAGCAATACCAGCAAGTTACCGGTTACGCTTACTGTTACAAAACCTGAAACTGTTGGCGCAGACAGGCTGGCGCTTATTGTTGCTGCCACCAAACAGTACCCTAACCAGCACAACCTGGTTATTGGGCTGGGCACCTGTGTAACGTATAATTTTATAAATAAGTTTGGCCAATTTTTGGGCGGCGCTATTTCCCCGGGGCTTGAAATGCGGTTTAAAGCCATGCACGAGTACACCGCAAAACTGCCTTTAGTTGCGCCGGACAGTAACATTCCGCTGGTTGGCTACGATACCCGCACAAATTTATTAAGCGGCGTTATATTGGGTATGAGCAAAGAGATAGATGGAATTATTGATGAATATGCCCTGAAATACAGCAACTTTAACGCGCTTTTAACCGGGGGAGATATGACCTTTTTTGCGCCGCACCTCAAAAAGAAGATATTTGCAGACCCTTATCTAATCTATAAAGGCTTATATGCTATTAGTGAATTCAACAATGTATCGTAGTTTTTTATTAGCGTTTGTAATGTTATCTGTTGCGTCTGCAAAGGCGCAGGAGAACTCGCCTTTTTCAAGATACGGCGTAGGGGACCTTTACCCACAACAAACCATTGCTTCACGGGCCATGGGTGGCGTTACCGCCGCATTTACCAGCCCGCAGGCTATAAATACAGTTAACCCTGCCAGCTATGGTTTTATACCGCAGGTAACTTTTGATGTGGGCATTAGCATTGACCAGCGCACGCTAAAAAGCAAAAGCCCCCTGCTAAATTACAGTTCAGCCAACTTTTTGCCCTCGTATGTAATGATAGGGGTGCCTTTAAACCGCCTGAAGGGCTGGGGCGCGGCATTTGGCATTAAACCAGTGGCCAGGATAAATTACAGCGTTGAAGAGCTTGTACAAAACGGCAATGCAGATACGCTGCAAAAGCTGCACCAGGGCAATGGTGGCCTTACCCAGGCTTTTATTGGCATTGGCAAAAGATGGGGCAAGCACATTACGGGAACTAACTTTAGTATAGGCCTTAATGCGGGTTATGAATTTGGCAGAAGGCAAACTGATAACATTATAAACTATATTGACTCAACACCTTTTACAAAGTCAAATTACTCTGCTACAACAACCTATAGCGGTGTATTTATCAATCCCGGGGCCATGCTTAGCATTGGTTTTGGTAAAAAGCAAGATAAGATAACCAAAGTATACGAGTCGTACCAGCTTCGCATTGGGGCATCCGCCAATATTCAGCACAATCTTAACGCCAGCCAAAATTCAATTGTTGAAAGTTTTGATTACGATGCTAATGGTGCAATTGTACCGCTTGATACTATAAAAATTCAAAACGGTATTACGGGCAAACTGGTAATACCACTTAACTACACCGTTGGCTTCATGCTGTCAAATTTGTTAACAGACTATGGTGTAAGCAAATGGTCAATTGGCGCAGACTATACCGGCGGCAAATGGAGTGATTATCGCTTTTACGGCCAGCCAGACCAGGTTGTTAATAACTGGATGTTGCATGCAGGCGGTGAGTTTACACCTAACCTAACATCTGCCAACGGTTTTAGCCGCGCAATATACCGCCTGGGCTTTTATACAGGCAAAAATTACATAAATGCAGACGGTAATGGGTATGATGAAAAAGCTGTTACATTTGGTGTTGGCTTTAACTTACGCAAATACCGCGGCCAGTACGATAACCAGCAAACTTTAATAAATACGGCCATTGAAATTGGCAAAAGGGGCAGTACCGTAAATAATGTTACGGAAAATTACTTTAAGCTTTCAGTGGGCTTTTCTTTAAGCGACCTTTGGTTTGTTAAACGTAAGTATGATTAATGCGCTAAAAAATATTATCGTAAAAAAAGCAGCCCTTATAACCGGCTGCTTTTTTGTGTGGGGTTGCAGTAACGACTTTCAACAGGTGCGCGATATGGGTAAAAAAAAGCAGGGCAGAGACGAGGCCTATACCGTAACCGCCTATATGAGCGAAGGGGCAAAACAAAAAGCAAAGCTTATCGCCCCAAAAATGATCCAAATAACGGCAGACACCAATAAAATGATATTTCCTGAAACGCTGCACGTTGAGTTTTTTGATGACAGCGCGAAAGCTGAAAGCTGGCTTTTTGCAAAGTATGCGGTAAACTATATTAACATGGGCAAAGTGTGGCTGCGCGACAGCGTTGTAGTATATAACATTAAGGGAGACACCCTGCATACTACCGAGCTTTGGTGGGATAGTAACCGGCAAATATTTTACAATAATAAAAAGGTGCGTATACTGCAAAAAAATGGTACAGACCTGACCGGCGACAGCCTTTTAAGCGACCAGGCGTTTAAAAATGTACGAATATTTAAAACCAATGGCCTGATGGTTGTGCAAGACAGTACTATGCCTAAATAAGCTAAAACACCTTTATCGCCATTTATTAATTTTAAGTAGCCAATACTAAACTGTTTTGGTTGTATTACATGTTTTTTGCTACATTCGGGTTGTATGACGCATCTGCCAAATCTTGTATGGGTAGCCATTTCCCTTTTGTTTATTACCTTTTTTGCGGGTATACAAATTGCATTTGTAAGCGCCAACAGGCTTAATATTGAACTTAGAAAGAAGAAAGGGAAAAGAAGCAGCGCCATTATTTCGCAGTTTATGGACGAGCCGTCAGGGCTGTTGGGCGCCTGCCTTGTTAGCCTTAATATTTGCATGGTAATATATGGTTTGCTGGTTAGCGATGTAGTTAAGGTTTTTAATATAAGCTACGAGTGGTTAAAGCTTATTGTTGATATTGTTACCGCAACCGCAATAGTAGTAATTTTTTCTGAGTTTTTGCCTAATACACTCTTTCGCAAAAAAAGCGATTCACTGCTTATATTTTTTGCTCCTGTAACAAGACGGTTTTACAATATTTTTCACCCCGTTTCAACGTTTTTTGTAAACATTGCCGAATCACTTCTTAAATACCTTTTCAACACCCGCATTAAAGAAAGAAGTGAGCCGTTTACGGGCGTTGATCTTGAGCATTATAGCCAGCACCAGCATAAGGAGGAAGACGAAAATGTGCAGGAGCTGGATACCGGCCTAATTGAAAATGCACTGTCGCTGCCCACAGTAAAAATAAGGCAGTGCCTTGTACCAAGAACAGAAATTGAAGCTATTGATGTGCGCCTTAATATAGCACAGGTAACGCAAAAATTTATTGAAACAAAGCTTAGCAAACTGGTGGTGTACAGCGAAAATATTGATAACATAATTGGCTATATACACCAGCTTGACCTGTTTAAAAAACCATCTGAAATAAAATCTGTTTTGTTACCCATACCGGTAGTACCTGAAAGTATGAGCGCCACAGACCTGATTAATAAATTTACCAAAGAGCGCAAAAGCATTGCCTGGGTGGTAGATGAGTTTGGCGGCACGGCCGGCATAGTAACTATGGAAGATGTGCTGGAAGAGATATTTGGAGAGATAAAAGACGAATATGATACTGAAGAGTTGACAGAGAAAAAAGAATCAGATAACGAATACACATTTTCGGGCAGGCTTGAGCTGGATTATTTAAACGAAAAATACGAATTTGATTTTCCTGTAAATGGCAGCGAAACGCTCTCGGGCTACATTATTAACCAGCACGAAACAATACCGCGCGTAAAAGAGCGTATTATTATTGACAAGTACGAATTTGAAATTTCGGGTGTAAGCGATACACGTATTGAAACAGTGAAAATGAAAATATTACGCTAAGTTTATTAATTTCCTTATTTTCACTCTCTTATATACTAACGGTCTGTAACATATGAAAACTATAAAATCTAATAACCAAAGGCCCCGCCATGATTCCACAGGTACGAATATTACTGGCTGATGATGATGAAAAGGAAAGGGAGAGGTTGGAAGGCATTCTCGAGGGGCAGGATTACGCAATTAAAACATCGCGCAATGGAAAACTTGCACTTTTTGATGCCATTGAATTTCACCCGCATGTGATCATTATCAACACTTCGTTGCCAAAAATGGATGGTTACGAGGTACTGGGCCATATAAGAAGCAATCCCCTGCTTCAAAATATACCTGTAATAGTATATACCGCCCAGTCAGGCAATACGCGTAAAGCAATGGATTTAGGAGCCGATGATGTATTGGTAAAACCATTTACTGAAAAAGAATTTATCCGTTCTGTGAGTACAAGGTTAATGCGATATCAAAAACAAAATTCCGCTCACCCTCAAAAAGGTCACGAGGTTGATACGGATGTTTTTGCCAGCTACTACCATGAGTTCAATACCCTGCTACATGGTATTTTGGGTGGTACTAACCTGCTCATAAATGGCAGCGGTAAATATAGTGCGCAACAAACACAGGAACTGCTGTTCTCTGTTTTAAAATCAGGCTTGCGTTTAAACCATTCTTTATCAAACCTGCTTTTGCTGGAAGAAATAAAACGCGCCGACATAAACCCCCAGCTTATAAGCATGTTTACAAATGGCCTTAGCGAAAAAGGCTGGACCAATAAAATAGACGGTGAATTGCGGCACATGGCTGTTGAAATGTACAACAGGCCTGACGACATTGACATACAGCTGCAGGATATTGCTGTGCGGATTAAGTATGAGTATATGCTGCGCATTTTTATTGAGGTTACTGACAATGCTTTAAAATTTTCGCGTAGCGGCCAAAGGGTTTCAGTTACTGGCGCTGCAGAAGGCGAGGATTATGTAATTACCATAAAAGATCACGGCAAAAGTTTCCCTTCAAATAATCTTGATGGAATTGCCCCCTATAAACAATTAAGCGCGAAAAAGTACGACCATTCAGGCCTGGGCATTGGCCTGTACCTTGCCAAAAGGCTTGTTACGTTTAATTTTGGCGAGATGACTGTTGAATCAAAAGCAGGTGAAGGGTCTGTTTTTACAGTACGCCTGCCTCTTTTAAAATTTGCATAGCCGCTGCAAAAAAGAAGTAAGCACTTTCACAAATACATAACATAATTACTACTGTAGCCTTTACCTTTGCACCCGTATATCAATTTTAAATATTACAATGGAAAACGGTTTATTTAACAGGTTGCGCGGCCGGAGAAAGGAAATGAGTTTTGTTGACCATCTTGAAGAGCTTCGCTGGCACTTGATCCGTATGGTATTAGCTATATTGGTTGGAACCGTTATTGTATTTATTTATCATACCTGGGTTTTTCTTCACGTTATACTTGGGCCTACCAGCCAAAAATTTATAAGTTACCGTGCATTTTGCTCGCTAAGCGCACATTTAGGCATGGGCGGTAAACCCGGCATCGGCTTATGCCTTGAGGCGCCCCATATAAACATGATATCTACCGAAACAACGGGCCAGTTTTTAAGCACCATTAATATTGCGTTTGTAGGGGGCATCATTATAGCATTTCCCTATATTTTTTGGGAGCTTTGGCGCTTTGTAAAACCAGCACTTAAACCAAAAGAAATAAGGGGTACAAGGTTTGTTATATTTTGGGTGTCGTTCTTTTTCTTTTTAGGCGCATTCTTCGGCTACCTGGTACTGGCGCCATTTACTTTTAGCTTTTTGCTTAATTTCAACATCGGCGGTAGCAGCGACATAGTTAAAACACTTCCTTCAATAAACGATTATATAAGTAACTTAACTACTATTATACTTGGTTGTGGTGTTGCATTTGAAATGCCGGTGCTTGCATTTGCGCTCACACGTATTGGCATCATCACACCATCAACTTTAACAAAGTCACGCAAATATGCTATTGTAGTTATTTTAGTAATAGCAGCCTTCATTACCCCCAGCCCCGACTGGTATAGCCAAACCATTGTGTTTATCCCGCTAATGTCTCTGTATGAGTTTAGTGTGTTCGTATCAAAACGCGCATACAAAAAAATGCAGCAGAAAGAGCTGGAAGAGTGGAGCTAATGCGGCGGTAACCGGCATTTTATAAAAGGGTGCCGTAATTACCATTCATACAAAAAGTAGCAAAAATTGCTATTTACTGTATACTATTGTTGCGTTACGCCACAGGCGTTACCGTTTTGTATAACTATAAATAAACCACATGAGAAAATTAGTATTGCCGTTGGCATTATTGCTAACTGTAAGTGCTATGGCACAAACAAAAAACAATGCAGATAAGTATGTGGGTAACATTACCCCCAAAGACTTAAAAGCTAAACTTACTGTAATTGCAGGCGCTGAAATGGAAGGCCGTGAAACAGCCACGCCCGGGCAAAAAAGGGCGGCAGCTTACATTGAGAATTTTTTTAAAGGCATTGGCCTGCAGCCTGGCAACGGCAGTGAGTACCAGTTAAAATACCCTGTATACCAGGACTCGTTAAGCACCGCAACGCTAAGTGTTAATGGTACTGCGTTGCAGCTTAATAAAGACTTTAATATAAGCCCGACATCGTTTATAACAGGTAGCTGGAAGGCTGCAGAGATAATATTTGCATCTTATGGCATGACTGATTCAACAGGCAATAACCTTAGCGGCCTTGATGTAAAAGATAAATGGGTAATGGTGCTTGATGGTACCGCAAGCGATGGCGACAGACCCAATTTTCGCGCCGCACGCGGCAAAATAACCGGCCTTACCGCAAAAGGTGCAAAAGGCATTATTATTATTTCAAAAGATTTTCCCAAGGCAAAACCGGCAGCATTAAAAGGCAGCATGTATGTAACAAAACGTACCGGTACAGCCACACCTGTAATTAACATTTCAGTTGCTGAAGCGGCAGCTATATTAGGTAAAAGCGGCAGCAGTTTTAACGACCTTAAAACTGCAATACGGGGCGTGTATAACACAAGCCTTGCGCTGGATGTTGCTACTACTGCCAATACGCTGGAAAGCAGCGATGTAATTGGCATTTTACCGGGTACAGATAAAAAAGATGAATACGTACTTGTTACCGGGCACTACGACCACCTGGGCAAAAAAGACAGCGTTATTTATTATGGCGCAGATGATGATGGAAGTGGTACAACAAGCGTACTGCAAATAGCCCAAACTTTTGCAAAGGCAAAAGCCAAGGGCAACGGGCCAAGAAGAACAATGATATTTATGACCGTATCTGGCGAGGAAGAAGGGCTATGGGGAAGTGATTACTATACATCTCACCCATCCTTTCCTTTGGAAAAAACAAGTGTTGACCTGAATACTGACATGGTGGGCAGGATTGACCCTGATTACAAAGGCGACAGCCTTAATTACATTTATGTTATTGGCGAAGACAAGTTAAGCAGCGACCTGATGAAGATTAGCGACAGCGTTAACAACAGCACTTTAAAGCTTGAACTTGACAGGCGGTTTAATGACCCTAAAGATCCTAACCGTTTTTATTACCGCAGCGACCATTTTAATTTTGCAAAACATGGCGTGCCTGTAATATTTTATTTTAACGGGGTTCATAAAGATTATCACCGCCCTACCGATACTGTAGATAAGATAAACTTCGATTTAATGGCAAAACGTGTAAAGCTTGTGTATTATACTGCCTGGGTTATGGCCAACAGGGATAATATGCTGGTACGCGATATACCATTACCTAAACTTGAAAGATAAAATGCCTGTAAATTTCAATAAAAAAGACGCGGCTGGCCGCGTCTTTTTTATTGAAATTATTTTGTACTAAAACTTTATCTCTTCATCGTTGGCGTCAAAAAACTTAAACTCGGTAAAGTAGTAATCAGCATTGGCCTTTACTTTAATAGGCGTTTTTAGCTTGCGTTGCCACTTGCGGCGTATGTTATTAAATATACCTTTTGTTAAGTGCGAATACACTACAGGGTGTACCACGATTGTAAGGTTTTTATGCTGGTGCGTAACAAGGTAATGCAGGCGTTTTTCAATTTCATCCTCCAATAAAAAGCTTGATGTTATTTTACCTGTACCATTACAGCTTGGGCATATCTCTGAAGTATTTATGTTCACTTCGGGGCGCATACGCTGGCGCGTTATCTGCATCAGCCCAAATTTTGAAATGGGCAGTACCGCATGCTTCGCCCTGTCGCTAAGCATAAATTTCTCCATGGCTTCCTGTAACTTTCTTTTGTTTTCAGGCAGCTTCATATCAATAAAATCAACCACTATAATACCGCCAATATCGCGCAGGCGTAGCTGTCGCGCAATTTCCTCCGCCGCTTCCATGTTAGTTTCCAGTGCATTTTCTTCCTGGTTGTTACTAACACTTTTATAGCCGCTGTTCACATCAATTACATGCAATGCCTCGGTATGCTCAATAATAATATAAGCACCGCTATTCAGGTTTACAGTTTTACCAAAAGATGATTTTACCTGTTTGCTAATACCAAACTGGTCAAAAACTGCTGTGCCATTGCTGTGAAACGATACTATATCTGCCTTATCAGGTGCAATTTTTTGTATGTAGCTTTTTATATCGTTATAAATGTTTTTGTCATTTATAATCACACGGTTAAAATCTTCATTCAGCAAATCCCTTAAAATACTGGTAGTCTTGTCCTGCTCGCTTAATATTTTTGCCGGTGGCTGGGCGCCTTTAAGATTTTTTTGAATGGTCTTCCAGGTTTCAACAAGGGTAAGCAGGTCGTCATGCAATTCAGCAGTATTTTTTCCTTCAGCCGCGGTGCGCACAATAACACCAAAGTTTTTAACCTTTATTGATTCAATAATTTTTTGCAACCTTTTTCTTTCGTCGGCTGAATGGATCTTTTTTGAAACAGCTACAATATCATTAAACGGTGTTATTACTACAAACCTGCCCGGCAGCGATAGTTCGCAGCTAAGCCTTGGGCCTTTGGCTGCAATAGGTTCTTTAAGTATTTGCACAAGTATGTTAGGCTTGCCGCTAAGTACTTCGTTTATTTTGCCGGTTTTTATTATTTCCGGCTCAACATTAAATTTTGAAAAATCAAATACGCCGGGGTTTTTATCAGCTACGCACAGTTGGGTAAATTTTAGGAGTGAGCGCGCGTATGGGCTTAGGTCAGTATAATGTAAAAACGCATCCTTTTCAAACCCTACATCAATAAATGCTGCATTAAGGCCAGGTATAAGTTTTTTTACTTTACCAAGGTAAAGGTCGCCTACGGCAAAGTTTGCGTCGGCTTTTTCGTTATGCAGTTCTACAAGTTTTTTGTCTTCCAGCAAAGCAATCTCAACGCCGGATGGTGCTGCATTTATAATAAGTTCTTTGTTCACAATTGGCAACTTTAAGTAATGGGTATTGCACAGGCAGGTGCAACACAGTAATATCTGTACCACATGGTCACTCAACACTATTCTGCCTAAGCTTAAAAAGGAAAGGAAAAGGTAAAAGTTGCTAAAAACAGGGCAGCGTATGTAAGCATACAATGTTCCCCGCCTGGGCGGGGAACATTGTTAATATGTTAGAAGAACTATTTATTTTTCTTCTTATGGCGATTTTTTCTTAATCTCTTTTTACGTTTGTGCGTTGCTATTTTATGACGCTTTCTTTTTTTACCACAAGGCATAGTTAAATAATTTTTGTTTATTTAGATATCTGTTTATTGCAATGCTTTAATTCTGCTCTCAATTTCTTTTTTCGCTTCAGGTATTGCAAGCATGTTAAGCGATATTTTATACCATTTAACAGCGTTTGCTTTATCGCCTTTGCGGTCATACGCTTCGGCAAGGTTTATAATAGCTTCCAGGTTGCCCGGTTGTTTGCTAACCACCTTGTTAAAACGTTCTATTGCCTTGTCCAGCTGCCCGCTTTTAATACCACCCAAACCAAGCACCATTTGTGCATACATATTGGTGGTATCTCTATTGGCAACTTCCATTATTATTTGCAGGCCCTGCATGGGCGATGCTGAAATATTGCCAAAAAGGTAACAGGCACCTAACCCAACCTTGGATGAATCATTGGTTGAATTTAGCTCCAAAGCCTTGTCAAACAACGATTTAGCTGATGATGCCTGCCATGTTTGCATAGCTGCATCTGTTTCGGCCATAGCGTTATCTAACAGCAAATGGGCTGCAAAGGTGAGGTTTTTTTCAGAATTTTCCAACTTAGCTGCTTCTCCAAAGTAAAAAGCGCCAATTGAGGCCTGTGAGAGGGTATCGCCCCAAAGGTTTGCAAGCTGCTTAAATACCTTTATTTGCTGCGCTTTTACATCGCCCCTAACCACGCTGTTTTCCAATTGCAGTATATGCGTGGTTTGCGCCTGGCCAAGGCTTCTTTTAGCTTTTGTAACAACATCTGCCGTAGTAAGGGCAGTTACAGGCTGTGCAGCTGCAGCAGGCCTTGCCGGTGCAGTGGTTTTTTCAGGAACCGTTTTTCCAAAGAAAAATAAAAGTATCAGTAGCACAAAGCCTCCCGATACGAGAATAAGCTGTTGTTTTTTCACAAATGCCAAAAATTAGGAACGCGAAGTTACTGTGTATTGTGCATTTGCTTAACCTCATTAACGAATTCTTTTGAAGGTTTAAATGCAGGAATAAAATGTTCGGGAATATTAACAGCAACATTTTTCTTAATGTTCCTGCCAATTTTTGCAGCTCGTTTTTTGGTGATGAAGCTTCCAAAGCCTCTAACATAGATGTTTTCACCCTTTGACAGATTTTCTTTTATCTCTTTTAGCAAAGTTTCTACAGTTACAAGAACATCCACTTTGGGTATGCCTGTTTTGTCAGAAATATTGTTGATGAGATCAGACTTTCTCATATGGGGTTTGTTTTATTTATATACCAAATATAACAAAAGCAAATATAAAGGACGAAAAATATAAAAAATTATTAGATGTTTTTAGTTGAACGGCAATAGTTTGAGTTCAAATATATTAAAAATAAATAAATGTATAAAACATATTATTAATCGGGAAATATATATTGCAAATTTGTAGTTGAATGGAAAACAAGCAATTCACCCAACTTTTAATGCACTGGCACCAAAATGAAAATAACAGGCAAATGCCCTGGAAAGGCGAAAAAGATGCATACAAAGTTTGGCTAAGCGAAGTAATGTTACAGCAAACCCGTGTTGAACAAGGGTGGGGCTATTTTGAACGTTTTATTAAACAATATCCTGGCATACAGCAACTTGCGGCGGCAAAAGATGAGGACGTATTTAAATTGTGGGAAGGCCTTGGTTATTATAACCGCTGTAAAAACCTATTGGCTACTGCCCGCAAAATAACAAATGAATACAAGGGTGCGTTTCCACAAGACTATGAAAGTATACTAGCGCTAAAAGGTGTGGGCGGTTATACGGCCGCGGCAATAAGTTCATTTTGCTTTGGCCTGCCGTACCCTGTAATTGATGGCAATGTGTTTAGAGTTTTAGCCCGCGTGTTTAACATAAATACACCCACAGACACAAGCGAAGGCAAAAAAAAATTTACAGAACTTGCTGAAAAGTTGTTGTACAGGCAAGACCCAGGCGCCTACAACCAGGCCATTATGGACTTTGGCGCAACGGTTTGCAAGCCGGCGTTACCATTATGTGCAACCTGCCAACTTCAAAACATTTGTGATTCCCGTAAAGCCGGAACCGTAAATATACTGCCTGTAAAAGAGAAAATATTAACCCGAAAAACCCGTTGGTTTAGCTATTTTATTTTTACCCATAACAATACCACACTGGTACACAAAAGAACAACCAAAGATATTTGGCAAAACCTGTTTGAATATTACCTTGCTGAAACACCCGACAACCCTAAATGGACCATGCAAAGCATACACCAGTTACTGTATGATCAATTAGGAATAACCATCGCTGCACCCTTGCAAATATTAAGCGCTGAGCCGCAACAGCTAACCCACCAGCAAATAAAAGGCTGGTTTATACACGTACCTCTTACAGAGGTGCCTGCACCGCTAAAAGCCGTTGAGTTTAAATGGCTTAAACAAAGTGAGGTGGCGCAACTACCTTTTCCGCGTTTTATTAATCAATACACCCATAAAAATGCCCGCCAGCCCGAACTTTTTAATTGTTAAAGGTGTTTACTGTTGCAGATTCTGTGGTTTTTTTGCTAATTTTAAGACGAAAAGAGCAGTTTATAAAAAAGGTGCATAAAAAATATTTTGTATGAGAGGCGTAAACAGGGTGATGCTTATAGGCAATTTAGGAAAAGACCCGGATGTACAGTACCTTGAAGGTAATATTGCAGTAGCTAAATTTCCCCTGGCAACTACGGAGACTTACAAGGACAGAACTGGCAAGCTTATATCGCAAACGGAATGGCATACAGTTGTTTTATGGCGGGGCCTGGCTGAACTGGCCCAAAAATACCTGCACAAAGGCAGCCTTATTTATGTTGAAGGCCGTTTAAGAACACGCAGTTGGGAAGATAAGGAAGGAAACAAAAAATTTGCAACAGAAATAGTTGGCGATAACCTGATAATGCTTGACAAAAGGGGCGACGGGCATGGCGGCGGGCCTTATTCATCGCATGGTGCAGGGCCGGATGCCACAGAGGGTTTTCCAGGGGCGGATATACCACCTTTGGCTGACGACCCTGATGTTGGTTTGCCCTTTTAACATACAGTAGTTATTTTTACCTTGTTTTTAGGCGTGTGCCGTTTTATTGTACATGCTTACAATAGTTTTGTAAACCAAACACAACCAATTTGCAAAGTATCGCTGCTACTATACACCTTCTTAAACTACCTGTTTTACTTGCTGCCACGGCACCGCCGGCAACAACGGTGTTTACTATAATATTGTTAGTGTTGGTTGCATTTTCATTTATTGTATCAGGGGCGCGGGTCGCCTTTTTTTCGCTTACCCTTAAAGACCTAAACCTGCTTAAAACAAAGGAGCAGCCGGCATATAAAAAAATTGTTGACTTAATGGAAGAGCCCAAGTTACTGCTGGGCAGCCTGCTTATTGCCAACAACTTTATAAACATCGCCATTATTATTCTTTCAAGCCTTATAATTGACGATACAATACACATGGCTACCAATATGTGGTGGGTTAGTTTTGTTGTAAAAGTGCTTGTTATAAGTACACTGTTGCTTATGTTTTGCGAAATAATACCCCGTGTGCTTGCAGCCAGCAATAACGTGCGCTTTGCAGAATATACCGGCTTGCCGGTAGAACTAATTTTTTTTACGTTTAAACGCATGGGGGGCTGGCTGGTAAATTATACTGATGCAGTTGAAAAAAGGCTTGGAAGCGGCCACAAAGGACAATATGGTTCAGAAGAGCTTGATGCCGTTATTGGTAAAGAGGAGAATGAGGACGAAAAGAATATATTAATGGGCATTGCCAAGTTTGACAACATTACTGTAAGGCAAATAATGCGATCCAGGCTTGACGTAAATGGCATTGACGAAAAAACACCGTTTAACGAGGTAATACGACGCATTGAAGAGCTGCACTACAGCAGGCTGCCTGTTTATAAAAACGACCTTGATGAAGTAATTGGCATTATAAACACCAAAGATGTTGTGCCATATATTGATTCGCCGGCTGATTTTGACTGGCTTAAGCTAATGCGACCGCCGTATTTTGTGCACGAACAAAAACTGATAAAAGATCTGCTGCGGGAGTTTCAAACCAAGCGCATACATTTCGCCGTGGTAGTTGATGAGTTTGGCGGAACAAGCGGTATTGTTACCCTGGAAGATGTGATGGAAGAAATCATAGGCGACATAAGGGACGAATTTGACGAAGAAGAAAGCGGGTTTAAAAAACTGGACGACAACAATTTTATTTTTGACGGCAAAACCACGCTAAATGACGCCTGCAAATTAATGGAAGTGCCGGTTGATACTTTTGAAAATATTAAAGGCAACAGTGAATCGCTGGGCGGGCTGGTGCTTGAACTGGCCGGCAAAATACCGCAAATAAACGAAGTTGTGCCCTCCGGCGATTTTGAATTTATGGTGCTGGAAGTAGCAAAAAACCGCCTGCAAAAAATAAAAATTACCATCAAGCCCAAAGCAGCCAAATAATATCTTATCAACATAATCGTTTACCGGCTTACATAAAGACAACAACAGCATGTTTATAAAAGGCAACAATTCTCTGTCATCTAACCTTAAACTCAAAACTCAAACTTTTAAACTTCTTCCTGTCATCTTTCAACTAATAACTGTCATCTTTTTACTAAGTTCCTGCAATTCAACATACACGCAAAAGCCTGCGGGATATTTTAAAATAGATTTTCCTGAAAAAAAGTACCAGGTTTTTAACCAACCCGGGTATCCTTACACTTTTGAGTATCCTGTTTATGGCAAGGTTGTAAAAGACTCTGTATACTTTGATACTTCTGCTGAAAACCCATGGTGGATAAATCTTGAATTCCCCCAGTTTAACAGCAAGATATATTTAACATACAAAGTAATTGGCACCAAAAATAATACGCTGGAAAAATTGCTTAACGATGCTCATAACCTTACCAACAAGCACTCAGTAAGGGCTGATTATATTGGCGACTCGCTTATTGAAACCGCCAATGGCATACACGGTATGTTTTTTAATGTAGAAGGCAATGTGGCCACTGCCGACCAGTTTTTTCTTACAGATTCTACCAAACATTTTTTGAGAGGTGCATTATATTTTGAAGCTACGCCCAACCAGGATTCGTTGAGGCCGGTAAATGCATTTTTAGTGCAGGACATGAAGCACCTGATAAGTACGTTTAAGTGGAAGTAACCCAACAGAACCCTGACCCCTCCAAAGCAGTCCTTCGAACCTAAAGGGGCAAGGCCATTCCGTAAGCCTATTTGGCAACACAACTGTTCAGCACAGCAAGTAAACGTAATAATGTATCTTCGTAAATGTAAGTTTCACTGGTGTACCGAATCTAAAAGTTAGCAGACTGTAAAATATATTCACGAAGTAAAAAGTTCCCCTTTAGGGGATAGGGGCATGATAGCAATAGACAATAAACTTATAAGCGACCAGGTAGTTGAAGAGCAGTTTGTTTGTGACCTGAACAAGTGCAAGGGCGGCTGTTGTGAAGATGGTGACGCCGGCGCTCCGCTTGAGGTAGATGAGTTGGATGAACTGATCAATAATTTTGAAGTAATACGGCCATACTTAACTGCCGAAGGCTTAAAGGTTATTGAAAAGCACGGCAAATACACTTACGACCGCGAGTTTGGCTGGGTGACGCCGACTATTGATGGCGGCATTTGCGCATATGGCTTTAGGGATGAAAAGGGCATTATAAAATGCGGTATTGAAGCCGCTTATTATGATGGTAAACTTGGCTGGAAAAAACCCATTAGCTGCCACTTGTTTCCCATACGTGTGCAAAAAAGCAAACTTGACCCTGGGACCGAATATGTAAACTACGAGCCGCGTCAAGACTTATGTAAAGCAGCGTGCAAACTGGGCAAGCAATTAAAAGTGCCGGTGTACTTGTTTTTAAAAGACTCAATTATACGCAAGTATGGCGAAGAGTTTTATGAAACGCTGGCTGCAACGGCTGAGCATATGAAGAAGGGGAAGTAAAAGTTAATTCAATATGAGGATACATATTTCAGTATTGTTATTATTTACATTTGTCTCGTGCCTTCCTTCTTTTGCACAAAAGCCCGGTAATGTTTATACAATTTCTACTATTGATACTTTAAAAATACCGGTTGGTTATAGATCTGCAAGGGATGCGGCTGTAATAACTTATGAAGATGTAACGGGCATTGGTGGTGAAAAAGCAAAGCGGTTTACAAAAGAAGAGTACACTATTCCGAAACAGGTAGAAGTGTTTTGCGATAAAGATACACTTACAATATTTATAGGCAAAAATTGCTGTGACGATGGATATGTTACTATAAGAGCTTTCAATGGCCTATTTGACTATAGTTATCTTTCGCCGGGTGATCCATCTGCGGGGTTTCATTCTGCGTCCAAAGGAAAACTTAAGCTATCTAAAAAACCAACTTGCGCTGATGGCGAAACAATAACCGGTGAATTTGAAGGATTGTTTTTTTACAATGCAGCACTTACAGACAATGTTATTAAAACAATAAAAATGAACATTGTTTTTAAGGGCACCATTTCAACCTTTGATCCACCAAAGTAAATAGCAGATAGGTTTATTTAGCTAAAAAATATTTATAACACCATGGCATCAAATTCAGCATTATCGTTTATTGCAAAAAGCACTATTAAAGCGCCTGATATGGAGCACAGGCGCAAAATAAATTTTAATATAGCCAAGTATAATGCAGTGGTGCCTGATGGTAAAAGCCAGTTTAGCAATATGATGCTTGCGCGTGAGCGCGCCAAAAACGCCAAATGGCGGGCCATTGAAAACCTTGGTGAGAACCTGGAGAATTTTGAAAAGCTTATTACCGAACGCGGCGCAAAAGTTATTTGGGCCGAAAACGCGGAACAGGCACTTGAAGCGGTTGGTAAAATTTGCGATGAAAAAGGTTGCCGCATACTGGTTAAAAGCAAAAGCATGGTTACGGAAGAAATTCACCTTAACCACTACCTGGAACAGAAAGGCATAGAAAGCGTGGAGACTGATTTAGGTGAATATATTCAACAGTTGGATAATGAGCCGCCTTACCATATTGTTACGCCGGCCATGCACAAAAGCAAGGAAGATGTGGCCAAGTTGTTTGCTGAAAAATTTGGTACCTCGCCAACGCTAACGCCCGAACAGGTTACTTTAGTAGCCCGCCAAAAGCTGCGTGAAAAATACACGGCTGCCGAAATAGGCGTAACAGGCGCCAACTTTATAATTGCTGATATTGGCGCTGTTGCGGTAACCGAGAATGAAGGTAATGGCCGCCTTAGCTGCGCATGGCCAAAAACACATATTGTTATCGCAGCAATTGAAAAGGTTATACCAGGCCTTAACGATCTAAATACATTCTGGCCTTTGCTGGCGACTTATGGCACCGGGCAAAAACTAACCGTGTACAACACTATTATCAGCGGTCCCCGCCAGCCTGGCGAAACAGACGGCCCTGAAGAAATGTATGTTATACTGCTTGACAATGGCCGAACCAATTTGCTGGCCAACCCTGTTACGCGTGAGGCATTATATTGCATACGCTGTGGGGCTTGTTTAAATGCCTGCCCGGTATATAAAAATATTGGCGGCCATAGTTACGAAACAGCTTACAGTGGCCCAATAGGCAGCGTTATAACGCCGCATTTAAAGGGCATGGGCGAATACAAGCATTTAAGCTATGCATCATCGCTTTGCGGTAATTGTACTGAAGTATGCCCCGTGCGCATTAACCTGCACGAGCTGTTGTTAGAAAACAGGCACGAAGCAGTGATGGAAGGCAGCAGCACTTTAGGCGAGCGTGTTGCGTGGAAGGTTTGGAAACAATCAAGCCTGCACCGAGGCATTATGAATATGGGCAATGGCAAGCTAAAAAATATGGTGGTAAACAAGGTGTTTAAAGCCTGGACCACAAACCACGGCGACCTTGATTTTAGCCAAAAAACCTTTAATGAAATGTGGAAGGAAAAGCATGGCAAAAGTTAAGTAATTATTTTTTTGTAAATTTGAGTAAATGGCAGGTGTATGAAAGAAATTATTTTAAATAAGCCTTTTGCAAATGAGGATGACTATTTTCTTTTTGAGGAAAAAAGTGACCTGAAACACGAATACATCAACGGAACCCTTTTTGAAATGAGTGGCGCATCAAAATTTCACAATAGGCTGAGAAGAAAGATTGCCAATTTTCTTGAGCAATTAATAAATGCTGAAATTTTTGAAGTGTACGATGAAGGTTTTAAAGTACGCACACCAGATGGAAATTTTTTGTACCCGGATGCGATGGTATGTTTAAGAGAGCCTGCCCGATTTTTTACAGATAGCCCAATTTTATTGGTCGAGGTATTATCTCTTTCAACCAGGCGGTTTGACTTATCAGATAAATTTATCCAATACAGGAAATTTACTACGCTGGAATATTATATGTGTGTTGAGCCTGAAAAGAAAGTTATTTATTTCTATCATCGCGATGAAAATGATGAATGGGTTGTTGATGAAGCCTATACAGATGACGAGGCAATTATAGCCATGCCCAAGCTAAAAATTTCATTAGCAGTAAAGGATATTTATAACACCTGATGCTGCTTATTTATACAACAAATAACACTACCCGCCTTGCATACATAGCTGAGGTTTTGTTTTCATCTGTTATAAAGGCCGATTACACTATTACGACTAATGCTGATGAATTTACCGGCTTTGAGGGACCTAAAATAAACTATTCTCCATCTTCTATACCAGGGCAGGAAATTTGCATAAAGCCACATAGTTTATTGTTTGAGGCAGGCATTCAATCCCAAAATATTGAATGCTTTGAGTGGAACAATCTTAAAGCATTTTTTAAAACGAACGGCGATATTGCGTTTGATGTATTTGCAGCATCATTTTATTTAATTACCCGTTACGAGGAATACCTGCCGCATACAAAAGATGAATACGGCAGGTATGCCTATACCAATAGCATTGCGTTTAAAAATGGCTTTCTGCATTTGCCGTTAGTTAATTTGTGGATGAAAGAAGTTGTAAGAATAATTACAGCAAGTTTTTCACGATTCACGATTCACGATTCACGATTCATCTTCACCCCCACTTACGATATTGACATTGCTTACGCCTACAAAGGCAAAGGCACTTTGCGTAACCTTGGTGGTTATTATAAAGACATGTTTACAGGAAAACTTAACCTGGCTGTTGAGCGCGCCAACGTAAATAAAGGTTTTGCTAAAGACCCTTTTGATACTTATAACTGGCTTGACGGATTACATGAAAAGCACAACCTGCAGCCCATCTACTTTTTTTTGCTGGCCGAACGCGCTAAGGGCTATGATAAAAACGTAAACCCGCATAGCGATGTTATGCAATTGCTGATCAGGCAACATGCAGCAAAATATATAACAGGCATTCACCCATCCTGGCAAAGCGGCAACAATGAAAGTGTTTTACAGGCTGAGATAAATTTATTAAGATCAATAACCGGTAATGCTGTTACTAAAAGCCGCCAGCATTATATACGGATGGAATTGCCGCGAACTTACAGGTTATTAATAGAAAATAATATTGAAGAAGAATATACCATGGGTTATGGCAGCATAAATGGCTTCAGGGCATCGGTGGCTTCATCATTCCACTGGTTCGATCTTGAGAGGGAAACTAAAACCAATCTTTTAATTCAACCCTACTGTTTTATGGAAGCCAATTCTTTTTTTGAACAGCATTTTACCGCAGAACAAGCTGCTGCTGAACTACAGCAATACCATGATGTTGTAAAGGCCGTAAACGGTAACCTTATTACATTATTTCACAACCATTTTATTACAGAGCAGCCACAATGGCTGCCCTGGCGAAATATGTATGGTGCTTTTATAGGTAAAAACTTTTAAGCAACGGCCATGGCGCTGTATTGCAATACAGGCGCAGTTCTTTCAACCTGGTCAGCAATAAGCGCTTTCGCAAATTCAAACTGTGCTTTATAGCTGCGCCCTTTTTCCTGCGTAAGTGCGGTAAAACTGTTATACAGGTTTTCAAGCTCCTTAAAAGCTTTTAAAATCAACTGGTTATTCTCCTTTTGGCGTACCTGCTGGTATTGTCTTGTATATTCACGCATAAGGCTTAACAGGTAAAGCCTCAACTCAACACAATCAACAGGACTGTGGTATTCTAAACTTGCTATTTCACTTTGAATTCTAGTTATATGTTTCATAAAAGCAGATTGTATCTTCTATAAAATCAAAAAGCTTACCACAGCGTTTTTTATCAGCTTTTTCGGTCTTTAACCCATTTTTTGTCCAAAAACTGTGGCGAAAAATTCCCAAGCCGATGTTGAATTCTATTTTTCTCTAAAACGAAAGGCGATATCTCTTATTCGTTCCGGGAAAATATCGTTACGATAACCTATTTCTTCAGGATAAACCCTTATTGATCCATTAGAAAGCCTTATTAAATAGTCGCCGTAGTCAGTTAACATATGCTCTGTATAGCTTCCAAGATCTTTTTTTACAACGCGAATTTTAGAAAGCAACGCTTCAATCTCGGGCTGCCCATATTCTTTTACATTCATTATTTTCGCTTTTGTCATAACCCGCAAAATTTATACCCCAATACCCATGGCGGCCTTTTTTCTATAACGCATTTACGCGCGGCTAAGTATATTTTTAGTTGTTTTTTACTGTTTTGTAGTGGTGGTATAGCAAATAAAATAATACCTTTCATGCAGGTTGCGCTTTTTATACAGTTTGCCATATTATAAACACACATATATGATATCAAGACGCTCGTTCCTTAAAACAACTTCGTTTGCCTCTGCCGCTATGTTAGCTGCCCCGGCTTTTGCAGGCAGCCTGCGTAAAAAAACTGACATTGGCGTACAGCTTTATACCGTGCGGGACCTAATGGGTAAAGACCCTGCAGGCACGCTTACCAAAGTTGCTGCAATTGGTTTTACTACTGTTGAGGGCGCTACTTATACAGGGTCAGAGAAATTTTACGGCATGGATTCAAAAGAGTTTGCTGCCCTGCTTAAAACAAACGGGCTTTGGATGCCAAGTGCACATTACAGGCTTGGAGAGGACAAAGAAGGTAAGAATGAAGCCCCCAAAGGCACCATGCTTAACGACTGGCAAAAAGCTGTTGACGATGCCGCGGCTGTAGGCATTAAGTATATGGTTTGTGCCTGGTTAAGCCCAAATGAGCGCGGTAACCTTGACCACTATAAAGCGCTGGCAGGCCATCTTAACACTGCAGGCGAAACCTGTAAAAAGGCAGGCATACAAATGTGTTACCATAACCACGATTTTGAGTTTGAGAAGCAAGGCGATTTATACCCCTACGATGTTGTAATGACCAATACCGATAAAGACCTTGTTAAGTTTGAAATGGACCTTTATTGGGTTACACGGGCTAACCAGGACCCTGTAGCGCTTTTTGAAAAATACCCCAAACGCTTTCCATTACTGCACATGAAGGATATGGACAAAACCCTAAAGAAGGCATTTACCGAAGTAGGCAATGGCGTTATTGACTTTAAAAAAATATTGGCGCATAAAGAAAAAGCCGGTATGAAATACTTTTTTGTTGAGCAGGATATTTGCCCCGGCAACCCTCTCGACAGCATAAAAATAAGCTACGATTATATTAAAGCCAACCTTGTATAATTGCACATAACTATATTGTAAAGGCCCTGCTGTTGCGGGGCTTTTTTGCTTGAAGTAGAAGCGTACGTCGTTCAGGCCAGTATGTATTCAGCAGGTTTCTGCTTAGCTTTCTTTACAATTTTTCGTCGCGCCAGCAACAACGCTATAATACAACCGTATACAATTACCACAACTACAGTTATTACAATTGCGTTTACATAATTACCAGCCTTAAGCTGTAGTGGCTGTATATTGCCGGTAATTATAAGGTTAGCCCAGTAATACGGTAATAGCCTTTTTCCACCTTCTTGCATGTACACCAGTTTTGCCAGCCTTAATGCCGAATCTTTTTGCATGCCCAGGGCAAGGTTTTGGTTAAAGCTTTCAGTAATAGCATATATGGCCTGGTCGTCGGCTTTCCATAAGGTAGCCGCAACAGATGATATACCAGCCGCAGAAAAGCCCCTTGCAAGGCTAAAAATTCCTTCACCCGCTGCTTTTTTACCTACGTTCGTTTCGCAGGCGCTTAGTATAACCAGTTGGGTGGCGGGGTTTTTAAGGTACCCAAGCTCAAATAAATGTATGGCAGAATCCCGCATGTATATAACAGGCTCATCATTGCCGGGGTCTGCGCTGGCATGCGAAAACAATGTTACCACGGCATACGCGGGTGCATATTTAAAAAAATTACGGCGCGTTGCATCATCCTCAACAGACAGCTTGTACCCTTTAAAGTGCTGTGATGAGCTGGTAACTGCATCATCAGAGCCTGTTAAATCCGGTAATTTGGTATATGATGCAAACGATACCGGCGCTATACCCAAAAAATTACCGGCCGCCTGTTTAGCAGTATTTTTTCTTAGTAAATAGCTTGCAGAATACACGTAGCTAAAAGTATAGTTATAAATAAGAAAATTTTTGCCGGCGTCATCTGTACACAATGCATCAAAAGGAATTAAAAAATCATCGGTACAAATTATAACCTGCCCTTCAGGAACCTTCAATTGCTTAAATAGCTTGTTATACAACCGGTTGGATAGTTTGGCAAATGCTGCATAATTATTATTAAGCGCCGCCCCGTCTGCACAAAGCTGTTGAAAGTCTGCCAGGTCGTTCCTGTTAAACTCATTAGCTGCAAGTTTTACAAATTGTACATTTCCGGGCATGGTAGCTAAAATAAATATTGCGCTATCACCAATAAAATAGTGAATGAATGATTGCTTGTTGGTGGCAAGATGTTTTTGCATCACACTTAATACTGGTACCGCATCAGCATATTTGTATAGGTAGTACGATGCGTATCTTTCTTCAATCGACCGCATGTAGTGCTGCAAGTTATCTTGTGCCTGTTGCAGGTTTATTTGTTGTGCTAAATAATCCGCAGATGCAGGCTTTAATGATGCTAATTTTTGCTGTTGTACGGTTACATCAATTTTATAATCCACCCCTTTATTTTCTTCAACGGTTGGTAAAAATGCAGCGGCGCTCAGTTCACTCAATTTATCATTTAATAAAGCTGCCCTGCTTTTCTCCATAAAATAAAAAGCTATTGTATTGTCTTTGGCACTATATGCAGCATCCAGCGCATTCATGTAAAACCTTTTTGCGAAGCCGCGCCAAAAAAGCTTGCTTTCTTCACCGGCTTGCATGTGCCTTGTATCATCAATCAATGTATCAGTAACCATCGCTGTTTGCAGGCAGGCAATTAAGTATTTTTTATCATTCGTATTTTTGTATAACTGTAATAATATGTTAGCCTTGTTGCCCATTGTTATCAGTATTAGTTCTTTTGCTTCAACCTGCTTTAATTGCCCTGCTGATGGGTTTGCTAAAATATCCGGGCAATAAATTTTTAAATATGCAAGCGCATCAATACAATGCCGTGCCGCTGTTATGTAATTATGGCGATGAAAAAAATTCTCTTCTATATTAATGGTTACCAATGCAAGTGTTGTATTATTCATAGTTTTTTTTCCCAATTCAATTGCCTTATTGTAACATACTTCTGCGTCAGCGTACCTGTTGAGTGAATCCATGTACAGCAACCCAAGGTCGTTGTAGTCAACCGCAGCATTATGATAATCGCCGGCAAGTATGCGCTTTTGTATTGCCTGCCTGTACAACTCAATGGCCCTTTGCCATGCCCCCTTCTTTTTACAAATAAGCGCTTTTGTTGCCAAAGCAGTAGCCAGTTCACCTTCATTTTTCATTTTACCTGCAAGCACTATTATTGCGTCAATTTCGGATGCTGCTTGTTCCACATGGTCTTCAAAACATTCAGCCTGTATCTTTTGGTTATAATAGTATAAATAAGATGACGAGTCTTTTTGCTGCAAACACAAACTCATACCAATAGTGCTCTCATCAACGCATTTTTCGTAATCGCCGGACTGAAAGAAGAAGTATGTTCTAAACTGTATTGATTCCATTAATAAGTCTGCAGCCTGAGGTACTTTTCTTGCAAGCATCACAGCACTATCTGAATACAGCAATGCCTTATTAAATGCATTAACGCCTTTGTAGAAATACGCAAGATTAGTATAACCAAGAATAGCAAAGTATTTTGATGAGCCACGACCGCCTGCATTATTTATCCTGATGGAACTTTCGGTAAGGACTACTGCTTTTTTAAAATCATTTTTCTCAATAAACTCGTGCACACCTATTAGAAGCAGTACTCTCGCATAAACTGAATCAATGGGCAATTTGGCCGCTTCAAATTCGGTCTTTAAACTATAAATTTTTGACAATTTTTGTGTGCCTGTTAAAGCCTGGCTACGTTGAATACTTTCAAGGCTATCCCATACCATTTTACCGGTTATGTTTTGTGGCAATACGGTTAACCATAACAAAACGGCAACTGTGCTGCACCAAACGCTTTTGCACAACAACATTTTGCCTGTATGCCTCATGGTTAACATAATTATATCATTATTAGTAAAACAATCGCACTTAGGGGTTTAGCTTCCATATTTAAAGCAAATGTTTTCACCCTTCGGGTTAATAGTCAAGCCTATTCCCAAAATTTATATTATACTAAATGTACCCTACAAGGCCCTTTTAGCTTCCTTGCCCATGTGGACCACCCACCTTTGGCGGCGTGCCCCCTGTAGCGCCGGTGGTAGCATCAGACACCTTGCTTTCAATGCCCAAGTGAGAAAGTTTCTTAAGCATGGCATTTAAGGAAATGGCTATCCACACTAATGCAATGCAAGACACAACCGATAGTAAGTTGCCAACGGTAAATTGTTCCATAAAACTGATATTTAAGGTTTAAAAAATAATGTACAAACTCGCTTATCTTCTAAAATTTCTCCAGCCATTGCTTTGCCTGTGGGGCGCCTTCAGTATTTTCACTCACCACTTGTTGCAACAATAGCTTTGCCTGTTCTTTATCACCTTTCGCATCCCGCTCCAACAATGCAGCTGCCTTTAAAAAGTTGCCGGCATTGCTAAATAACCCTTTCATTTTTGCCAGTTCATCAAACTGCTGCAATGCTTTGTCGTAATCCTGTGTAAAAAGGTAACAAAGGCCCGCATATTTTTTTCGGTCAGCATCGCCGGGGTTTTTCATTTCAAGCATTTCAAACAATTGCAATGCCTTTTTATAATCTTTAGTATTGTATGCTTCAATGGCCTGTTGTAATGTATCGGGCAAGCCCATTGTTCTGTTTAGCTGCGAATAAGTCTGGTTCATATAATTAACCGCAAGCTGCTGCGGTGTTGCAGGCTTTAGTAAAAAGAATAAAGCTACAGCCAATATAATACAGGCAGCCGCAGCATAAGGCAGCCAGCGTTGTATAAGTGTTTTACCGGCAGGTTTAATGCAGTGTACTTTTGCAGTATTGCCGGCCGTCCATTGTTGCTGTTTTTGGTGCAACAGTTCCTGCCTTATTGCCTGGCGGGATGCTATATAAAAAGCAACATCGTTTGCAAAGGCTTCATCATATACGCACCTTTCTTCAAAAGCTTTTCTTTCGCCTTCGTCAAGCTTATGCATAAAGTATGCTTCAATATAATTATATAGCTCTTCCATTACATCTCTTTTTTGATAGTGGATCTTAAATTGGCTGCTTTAAGTAGCCGGCCATATTTGCGGTAAACCTGCTGTTGTTTAAACACCCATACGTTCACGCAATTTTTCAAGGCATCGTAAACGTGTAGTTTTTGCAACCGCAACACTGTTGTATAATAATTGTGTGGCTATTTCCCTGTCTGTTAACCCGTCTTCAAACAACAATAAAACCTCTTTACATTTTTGGCCAATATTATTTAGTTGTTCCCTAAGCGTTTTTCTTTTATGCTCATCCACTAATTTTTCAATTATTGTTTTTGCATTGTCAGGTAACTGCTCCAGCATATCAGGCACACTTACCGGGTGGTGCACCTGCTCTTTATTAGTCGTAGTTTTTCTTATAAGGTCAATACACTTATTACAAAAAATTTGAAACAGGTAAGTTTTTAAAGAAGAATGGCCGTCAAAACGGCCTGCAACAATATTATGTATAACAGCTAAAACAGCATCGCTGTACATGCTAAAGCTGTCATCGTTGGTAATATTGTATTTGCGGCAACCTTCGCCTATAAAGTAGCTGTACTGAAGGTATAAAGCTTTTTCCTGCGTTATGCGCTCGGCATAACTGCCACGTAATCCTTGCAGTATTTGTTCATCCTGGGGTAGCAATTAAGAAGGAATGTTTAGATACCCAAGTTACCAAATTTAATTTTTATTGTAATATTCTTTTTTGCCCATTATGTTTCCCTGCAGGTTGTTTTTACGATTCATATTGCAGATGGTACTCCAATCTAAAAAAAGAATTCGCTAACTATCAAAAATTACAAAAAATGAAAAAGTTATTACTTGCCTCCATAGCACTGGTGGCCTTAACAACAGCCTGCTTTGCAGGAGCCAACGACGTTTTATTTAAAACCCTTAAAAACGCGGTAAGCAGTTTGAAAACAACTACCGTATGGACAACTGAAGGCAGCTTTAAAAGGGCCGAGTTTAATTTTAGCGGTAAAGCAACCCGGGTGTTTTACGATGCAGATGATAACAGCCTTATTGGCTTTAGCATTAGCATTGGCCTTGATGAACTGCCCGCCGGCGTTACAGACGATATACAAAAAAAGTATAGCGGCTGGGACATTACCGATAAGATTATGTTTATTGACGACAATGGCAGAACTGATTACTATGTAAAAGTTACAAAAGACAATCGCAGCCTTGCCCTTAGTGTTTCAGGAAAAGGTAAAGTGCATTTTTACTCAAAAATGCCATATTAAAGCCAAAAGCTAACCTAAACACTTTTGCACCAAACCGGGTTGCGTACGCAACCCGGTTTTTATTTATGGCTTACATAATAAAGTAATATTATCCATGTTTTTACTCCACCCAATCGGCAACAAATACGTTGGTATCGTGCCCGCCGCCGTTGTTGCGGTTTGATGAAAATATTAGCTTTTTGCCATCAGGGCTAAACATGGGGAAAGCATCAAAACCCTTATCCCTGCTAACTTTTTCAAGCCCTGTACCGTCAAAGTTTACCAGGTACATATTAAACGGGAAGCCACGCTTATATTCCTGGTTGCTGCAAAAAATTATATGCTTGCTGTCCGGCGTAAAGTTGGGCGCCCAGTTAGCCTGCCCAAGGTGTGTTACCTGCTGCACGTTGCTTCCATCAGCATTAGCTACAAAAACTTCCATTTGGGTTGGTGCAACCATGCCTTTGTTCAGCAGGTCTTTGTAGTCCGCAATCTCTGCTTCCGTTTTGGGGCGGCTTGCGCGCCAAACAATTTTTTTGCCATCGGGGCTAAACCACGCACCGCCATCGTACCCAAGTTCGTGGGTTATTTGCGTAACCTTGCCGGTTTTTAATTCCATAATATAAAGGTCAAGGTCGCCATTGCGCATGCTGGTAAATATCATCTTTTTGCCATCGGGGCTTAGTGTTCCTTCCGCATCGTAACCGGGTGTGTTTGTTAACTGCTTAATTATGTGGCCGCTGGTATCTGCCATAAAAATATCAAAGCTTTCGTACACAGGCCATATATAACGGTTATTAAACTTGCTGCGGTCTGGCACCGGCGGGCAGCTATCACCGCCAAGGTGGGTTGATGCATAAATAATACGTTTGCCATCAGGCATTATAAAACCACAGGTAGTACGGCCTTTGCCACTGCTAACCTGCTTATATACAAACGGCTTATTGGCTACAACTTCGCCTGTAAACATCCTGTCGCAGCTAATACCTTCTTTCGGGTTGGTGCGCTGAAAAATGATATGCTTACTGTCAAAACCCCAGTACGCTTCGGCGTTATCACCGCCGGTTGTTAGCTGTTGTACATTTTTAAAATGTTTCTCATCGGCGTAATGCTGGGTATCAGTTTGGGCACGGAGTGAAGACCCGCTCAGTAAAAGGGCCAGGCTGCCGGCGGTGGCAAGTATTGTAAGCCTCATTTATTATAATTTTTTGCAAAATAAGCTGTTAAGTTAATGCGTTGTGTAACAAATACGTCATAAAACGAACGCGGCGTTTATTTTTGTACCATGAAAAGAAGCATACTGTTTGTTTTTGCAGCGGTTTTATTCGTTTGGGCCTGTAACAGCAACAGTGGCAGCGAAACACCAAAACCCGGTGCAAACGGCGTTGCCCTGCCCAAAGAAGTTGCTGACCTGTATGCCGCCCTTACCAGCAACCCCACCAATAATAACCTGCGCCTAAAACTTGCCTATGCTTTAGATAGTATTGGACAACCCGCTTTGGCAATAAAACAAATGGACACACTGGTTGCCAAAGACACCGCCAGCGAAATGCTTTGGGTTAACCGCGCCAGCATAGCCGAAGATGCAAAAGACACGGTTAAAGCGCTGGAAAGCTACTCACGGGCGCTTCATATAAATGAATCGGCCGGCACCCTTCTAAAACTTGCCAACCTGTATGCCGAAAGCAAAAACCCACGGGCATTGTTAATTTGCGGCAGGGTTAAAAACATGGCGCAGGGTAAGGAGGTTGATGCCAACAGCGATTTTATTGCCGGTGTATATTACTCCCGCACAGGCAACCGCCCTGCGGCCCTGCAAAAGTTTGACGATGCCATTGCCGGCAACTACACCTTTATGGAAGCCTATATTGAAAAAGGCATGGTTTACTTTGACAACAAACAATATCCCGAGGCGCTTAAGGTTTTTCAATTTGCTGGCACCATAAACCACCTGTATGCCGATGCCTACTATTACCAGGCCCGTTGCTACGAGATGATGGCCAAAAAAGACAGCGCCGTTTTACGGTTTAAACAAAGCCTTAGCCTTGACAAAGGCCTTACCGAAGCACACGCCGGCCTTAAGCGCCTGGGCGCGGAGTAAAGAAACGGTTATTAAGAACATTTTACGGACTAGACTGTTGCCAAATCCGCTAACTTTCGTTCAAATCCACACCCAAAAGGAGGAAAAAGGAGGAATGTTTTGCACACCTACTTTATTCATTTACAGTATCTTATCCGTTTTACAATGCTTTTACATTCCAAAATTCAAATCCATTTCACAGCAACCTTAGGGTCCTTCTCTTTGTGACTTCAATCCTTTGCGTGCAACCATTCTCTGCTGCCAACCGCGCGATGCGCGGCTAATATTTGCTCTCAAGGCCTGCCAAACTGCAAAGGCCCGCATCAAAAATGCAAATCTTACATAGCTTCAGGACGCTGAAGGAGGAAAAAGGAGGAACGCGATCCTAATCTATTTTATTCATTTACAACGGCTTACTCATTTCAAAATACTTTTTCATTCCAGCATCCAAATTCATTTTACAGCAACCTTAGCGCTCTTCTCTTTGTGACTTCAATCCTTTGCGTGCAACCATTCCCTGCTGCCAACCGCGCGATGCGCGGCTAATATTTGCTCTCAAGGCCTGCATTAAAAATACAAATCTTACATAGCTTTAGGACGCTGTGGGAGGAAAAAGTCCGAGGGACTCTTTTGGAGGAGGAATGTTTTGCATACCTGTTTTTATCACAAATACCTGTTTTTAAATCCGTTAAACTCAAAACCCTCTTTCAAGGAGCAATTTTTGTTTCCAGGTTCAACCAACGCGCAAACTTCTAAATTCGCCTAACCCTGGTGCATCCCCCATAATCTTCGCCCATCTTACCCCTTTCGGGGAAAGCCCGCCCGTGCCTGTACGCCCCTGACCGTGTGTGCAGGGGAAGAGTGTAGGGAGTGGCGTTCCCTTTCCTATAAATATAAAAATCCCGTTTTCGTCCGGCCTTTTTTCCAACTATTTTCAAAAAAGTTTTACACATCCGTCCCATCCTTTAAAACTTGTCCGCCGTGGCGCATCCACGTTCGACACAAATAACAAAATCTTCATCATCCATAAAATCCTGCAAAATCCACGTCCTTTTTTGTACTTTTCATTATTAATCATCCTTATATGACAGTATTGGCATTATACAACCTTAAGGGCGGTGTAGGCAAAACTGCGGCCGCTGTAAACCTCGGCTACCTTGCGGCAGCCGGCGGCTTAAAAACCCTTGTGTGGGACCTCGATCCCCAGGGCTCATCAACTTACTATTTTAATGTGCAGCCATCGGCAAAAAATGAAAGCAGGAAGATTTTGACGGATGAAATGCCGCTTAAAGATGCCATAGTTAGCAGCGCCTTCGAAAACCTGTCTGTTATTCCGGCAGACCTTTCCGCGCGCAATGCTGATATTGTACTGGATGAAATGAAACAAAGCCGCAAAAAAGTAAAAAGCCTGTTAAGCGGCCTTAAGCAATTTAATATTGTTATACTTGATTGCCCGCCCGGCATATCATTACTGCACGATAATATTTTTAATGCGGCAGATTATATACTAATGCCCAATATACCCACTACCCTCTCCATACGGTCGTACGAAACAGTAGCTAATTATTTTAAGGAAAATAACCTTGACACCAATAAAATAAAATGCTTTTTCAGCATGGTCGACCATCGTAAAAACCTGCACAACGAGGTAATACAGGAGTTTTATAAAGACAAGATATTTTTAAAGAATTACATACCTTATCTAAGCGATGTTGAAAAAATGGGCATTAACCGCACGCCCGTTTTTGAATTTGCCAACAGCAGCTACGCCGCCCAATGCTATCGCGACCTTTGGGCCGAAGTAAAACGGGTTTGTTTGTAAGCGAAGAGCATTATTTACCACACAAAAACCAGCATCAACAGGTAATTGTTTTGCTCCCGTCAAGGCAAAAGCTTTGCAAAAAAGTATTGGTATAAATCTTATAGGCGAAAACGGTTCTCAACGCTGTTTTCCAAAGAGGCGGAAAAAGAGAACCCACCTGCGACGTGATGAAATTTCAGATTGATTTGTTTTCTACAAAGCTTTAGCCCGCTGGGGCCTATCAGATGTCTATTTATTTAAGGACGATAACCAAATGCCTGCCTCTTTTCAATTTTTAAAAAAATACCGGTTCGATCATTTAAGTGAACGTTTTTATTATCCCCGGAAATTAATCCTTCATATTGCCCTATCGGGCATATCATAATTTTATCAAAGGCAACAACCAAACATCTTATCGTTTTTCGATCTTTAAAAAGAAGCAATTTGACTATTAGGGAATCATTTTTATTATCTCCAGTAACTAATCCTTCGTACTGCCCTCTTAGGAACAAAAGTTTTATAGCAAATGCATATAGACTTTATGATCGCCGTAGGGTGCCCAACCTCTTTATTGTGGCAGCATACCAAATAAAAAGCCCCGCGTCGCAACGCAGGGCTGATAAAAATGTATGAAAACCAGTTTGGTTGATTAATAAATGCTCATTGATTGCAAAACCCATTCAACTAATCAACTGTTCCCTTACTAATCAGCTAATATCCCCTTTCGTTCCTGCCTTCCAGGTAGTTTAAAAACGCTTTGTTTACTACACGGTTGCCGCCGGGTGTTGGGTAGTTGCCGGTAAAATACCAGTCACCGGTATTGGTAGGGCAACTATCATGCAGGTCAGCAATATTTTGATAAATAACCTGTACAGGAACTGTACAATCAGCAGGTGTTATTAACTGTGCAATTTTATCAGATATTTCTTCGGTAGTAAACGGTTTATATATCTGCCTAACCACATTCTCCACATGCAACTGGTTGTTGCGTTGCATCTCTTCTATCTTTTGCCTTACATCGGTTATTACATGCGCCATGCCCCTTTCGTTCAGCAGGTCAATAGCAGCCCTAAAGGCAATAAAATCGCCCAGCTTGCTCATATCAATACCATAACAGTCGGGGTAACGTATTTGTGGCGCAGAAGACACTACAATTATCTTTTTAGGTCCAAGCCTTGCCAGCATGCGTACAATGCTTTGTTTTAAGGTGGTGCCGCGCACAATACTGTCGTCAATCACTACCAGCGTGTCTTCATCTTTACGCACAGTGCCATAGGTAATATCGTATACGTGCTGCACCATTTCGTTACGGCTGGCATCTTCAGTAATAAATGTGCGCAGCTTAACATCTTTAATAGCAATTTTTTCCTGCCTTATTTTACGGTTTATCAGGGCTGTTAGCTTCTCTTCATCAACATCATTGCCCCAGCTTAATATGCGTTGTATTTTGGTATGGTTAAGGTAATCTTCCATGCCTTTAACCAGGCCAAAAAATGCAACTTCGGCGGTATTGGGTATGTATGAGAAAATGGTATTCTTAAGGTCGTGGTTTATAGCTTCCAGCACACGCCCGCTTAAGTGGTGGCCCAAAGCAATACGCTCGCGATAAATTTTTTCATCGCTGCCGCGGCTAAAATAAATACGCTCAAAGCTGCACGCCCGGCGTTCTTTCGGCTCAACAATTTGTTCTACTTTATAGGTGCCTTCGTCATCAACAATTAATGCCGTGCCGGGCATCAGTTCCATCACCTCATTTTCGCCCACATTAAAAGTAGTACGTATGCTTGCACGCTCGCTGGCGGCCACGATAAAATCTTCATTTATGTAGTAGTAAGCCGGCCTTATGCCATGCGCGTCGCGCATTACAAAGCTGTGCCCGTTGCCTATTAAGCCGCCAATGGTATAGCCGCCATCAAAAAGCGGGGCTGCTTTTTTTAGTACCGTCGCAACATCTGCCGCATTGGGGTTTTTATCATCTTCCTTACTTAGAAAATGATGAATTACTTCCATCATGGCAGCAAGGTCACTTTGTTTTTGAAACTCGCCCGGCTTTACATTAATAAGGGCAAAAAGTTCCTCGGTATTAACCAAATTAAAATTCCCGGCAAGGGCTAAATTTTTACCGGGAACAACATCTCTTTTTATAAACGGGTGACAAAACTCCACATTGTTCTTACCCTGTGTGCCATACCTTAAGTGGCCAAGCAACAACTCGCCCAAATACGGTAAATGGCCCTTCATAAGACCCGGGTGTTTCTTAATATCCGGCAGGTATTTCTCCCATTCCTGCAATTCCTGGCCAATTTTAAAAAAAATATCAGCTATTGGCTGTGGTGCGCAACTGCGCATGCGCTGCAGGTAAGGGTTGCCCGGCTCAACATTTAACTTAACGGCAGCCACCCCCGCACCATCCTGGCCGCGGTTATGCTGTTTTTCCATTAAAAGGTACAATTTGTTCAGGCCGTACATCACGGTTCCGTACTTCTGTAGGTAGTAGGAGAATGGCTTTCTAAGTCGAATGAAGGCTAGGCCACATTCGTGTTTTATTGCGTCACTCATAATATTTTTCCCGGAGAAGGCGCAAAGGTACGCCGCTTTACGGTACTAAAAAGTTATTTATACAATTGATTGCAGTTCAGGGGCAAGATTTTCTGCCAGCCACAAAAACTCGGTTGCAAACACATCAATATTTTTTTGAAAGCCGGGATCAAGCAAGTTGCCTTCGCCGTCAAAACGCTTGTCAACATGCGGGGTAACCAGCATATAGGGCGACCCTATGCCAAACAATGCATTGATCAGCAATTGCATTTGCTGGCTTGCCCGTATACCACCTAACGAGCCTGTACTGGCAGTAACTATACCAAAAGCCTTGTGTGCCTGTTTGGGAAAATGGTCAAACACATTTTTCAGGGCTGCTGTGTAGCTGCCGTTATATTCAGGGCTAACCAATATAAATGCATTGGCCTCAAACATGCGTTTTACCAGTGGCTGCAGCGCTTCCGGCGCTTTGCCGTTATGCGAATACACTTCCTGCTGAAGCAGCGGCAACTCCCAATCGCGCACATCTATAACACCAACGTTGTGGCCGGTTGTTTGTTTTAAATATCTCTCCAAAAACAGCACCAGCCTGTGCGTAACACTAGCCGCGCGCGGGCTGCCTGAAACTATTTCTATATTCATATTTCACTCCTCTCTATAATCAAACCCTTTAAAATAAAGCCGTTTTATTTGGATACCGGCAAATGTTTTTCATGGCATCTTCCTTGCGTCGCAATCACTTCATCTGTATATTTTCATGGCGACACCGCCAGTCCATATAACCCAGCCTTTTAAGGCTGGGAAAACTTAATATGCAAATTGGCTTTAGCAAAAGTGTTCTCCCCGCCCTGCATCTCATCTATACCACTGCTAAAATAATCCACATCTGCAAGCTGCGCTTTCCATTAAAATAAATTCTTACTTCACCTGCACAATTGAAGACGGGTTTTTGATTTCGCCGTTACAGGGCGTCAGAAATTATTCGAATCCTGTACACAGGGCTATGCCCCTAAAAATACTGATGTGCGATCTGGCGTTTTGCCCTGAAAGAACTTCATCAACTTACGTTGAAATTAACCGCCAAAAACCTAAAAAGGCACAGGATAAAAAACAACACACTAACAAACCACCGGTTCAAAACTGTTTTTAATCCCGTGCCAAAGTTCTTATTTTCCTGCCACAATTAAGCGGTCTTCAACATTTGCACATTAAGTATAAGCTTAACTTCATCACCGGCAACAATACCACCAGTTTCGGTAGCTGCATGCCATTTTAAGCCAAACTCTTTACGGTTAATTTTACCGGTTAATTCAAAACCAGCTTTTGTTTGGCCCCAGGGGTCAACAACGGTGCCGTTATAGGTAACATCAAGCGTAATATTTTTTGTTACATCGCGAATGGTAAGGTCGCCCTGTAATTTGTACTCTTCATCACTTTCTTTAGTAATGCCGGTTGATACAAATGTTAATTTAGGAAACTGTTCTGCGTTAAAAAAGTCGTCACTTTTAAGATGGCCGTCCCTTTGCGCGCTGTTAGTTTCAATGCTGTCAATATCTGCTTCAAAGCTTATTTTGGCGTCTGAAAAATCCCCGGCTTCATTTTCAAGCGAGCCATCAAATTTTTTAAAGCTGCCTGTTACATTGCTTATCATCAGGTGCCTTACTTTAAAAAGAATTTCTGAGTGTGCGGGATCAATTTTGTACGTTGACATGGTTTGTTGTTTTTATTTTAATTTTAAAATTTAGTTTAAGTTCATGGGTACTTCTATCAAAAGCACTTCGGCGTTTTCACCGGCTGTAATTATTACATTTTCAGCATCAGAAATGCCAACTGCATCCCTTCTTCCTAATGCCTGGCCGCCTGCGGTTACCTGTCCTTCAAGTACAAATACATACAGGCCGCTGCCTTTTTTGTTAAAGCTATATTCGGTTGAAACCCCTTTGTCAAGGTTAGCCAGGGAGAACCATGCGTCCTGGTTTATCCAAACCGCGTTATCGTTGTCAGGCGCTACAACTGTTTGAATAGTGTTATGCCTGTTTTCAGCGCTAAACGTTTTTTGGTCATAACGGGGCGCTATATTATGCTCTTTAGGAAACACCCATATCTGCAAAAATTTCACTTCTTTGTCTTTATTGGCGTTCATTTCGCTGTGGGCTATGCCGCTGCCGGCACTCATTATTTGTACATCGCCCTGGCGTATAATTTTATCACGCCCGGTACTGTCTTTATGGGCAAGATCGCCTGAAAGCGGTATGGAAACAATTTCCATATTATCGTGCGGGTGTTTTCCAAAGCCCATACCGCCCGCAACGGTATCATCGTTCAATACCCTTAAAGCACCAAAGTGTACTTTTTTAGGGTCATGATACCCTGCAAAACTAAATGAGTGGTAACTGTTAAGCCAGCCGTGGTTGGCGTGGCCCCTTTCTGTTGCTTTATATAAAATAGTGTTCATACAATTTCTCCTTTTTAATTTAAGTGTACATACATCTATTATTTCAAAAAAATTTTATTCTTTAGCTCTAACTTGTTCAAGTAGGTTGTTTAATTTATTTGCACATGCTTCGTCCATAACAATATTTTCCTCTAAAATGTTGTTCACCTTAACGGTTGTTATTTCCAGCATATTAAGGCCCGCGGTCGTAAGTGTTATCACCGTTTCCCTTTTATCTTCGACTGACGTATTGCGTTTAACCAGCTTCTTCACTTCCAGCCTGTCAATAATACGCGGTACGTTACTATTTTTTTCTATCATCCTGCAGGCAATATCCCTAACGCACATCTGTTCTGGATATTTACCTTTTAAAATTCGCAATACATTGTACTGCTCATGCGTAAGGCCATACTCCTTCAGCTCCCTGCTCATAATGGTTTTAAGCCACCAGGCAGTATATAAAATGTTCAAACCTGCTTTGTGCACTTCGTCTCTAAATTTATTGCTTTTTATGGCTTCTTCTAATTTCACACTGCAAATATACATGTATATACATGCAATTTCCAAATATTTAGGGCTTTATTTTCGTGGTTTAACGTATTGTTTTGATTTAGAGGGTGTTATTGTAGTTCATTTTCAGCGGGTTATGGGTTTCCGGAGGATTGGCCTTGTCTTCATTTTGCAAATGGGCTATGAAAATTAGCTGACCGAAAAGAATGTGCTGTTAAACTAATGATTTTGGAGGGCTCACTAATTTTTAAAAAATGAATCTATAATTATAATCGGTCAAAACGGGGTTCATGTCGTTTTTAAAACGTTCTCGTGCATGTCTTCTTGCGGTTTTGAGCCCAGGGTGATTTAGATCAAATGCCCTAATTGTTTCTTTTGCTTTTAATTGGTCATCAGGCTCGGCAGCGTCGTTAACATCAATTTTATCTTCGTTATAGTTATAAATGAAATATTTTGAAAATTCAAAATCAGGAGAATCAGGCCTTAAAATATCATCCGAGTAATATATGTCTTTTGCTTTTTGACAATGATTACAAGCAAGGTAAAGGTTATCCCACTTGCAAACAATTCTATAAAATTGAGGATCTGACTTAGGTTTAAAATGATCTATAGTAAAGTCCCCTCCTTGAAGAGGATATTTATCACAATATGAACAGTGCTCATCAGTTTGATTTTTTAAATCGGGTAGTATTGAGTGATTTAGTCTAACTAATTTAATTTGCGGCCAGTTAAAACGATAATTATTGTTTACAATTCTTCTGGCCTCATATTCCATCCCCAATTGCTTCCACTTATCTGCTAAAATTTGAGGCTGGGGCAGTCGTTCAAACTTTCTCATGCATGAATATTTTCCTTTATGCCCTTTAGCCTTTTTAATTGTCTCAGTTCCATGCCAATAATGCTTTCAAGTTCTATACTGTTTTGCGCAGCAAAATAATCTATCAAAGAATGAAAGCCTTCGTTGTCATAAGCCAACTCATCTTTTAAAATACGACTACGAAAATCATAAAACAATTCAAGTTTTTTTTCAATATCAATCCCAAAACGTTGTTTAATGCCAAAAATTTCATCCAAAATTAAATCATAGCTTTTTGCATCTTCTGATAACATTGGCTCCCCAACCAGCACACTATACTGCCCTTCTTTTTTTAATTTATAAACCCAGGCCCCATCAACCGAACCAATTACAAAAGGGGAATGTGTTGAAATAAATATTTGTGCGTTTTTGAAAAGCTTTTTTATAACCGGCAGAATTTTACGTTGCCAGGCGGGGTGTAGGTGTATATCAATTTCATCAAGGAAGAGTATGAAATTTCGGTCAAATATGTCCGCCTCTGTTGCCCATTCAATCCTATCCAACCTCATAAGTAAATCACCAAGCCAACTTATAATTGACTTTAACCCATCAGGCAAAACTTCAAAAGTTGTTTGAACGCCGTTCCATATCACAAATACATTAAACTCCTTAGGAAGAAGCACAAATTCAAAATTGCCTCCAATAATATTTTCTATTGCTTTTTGCAGTTTTGTAAGGGATAATTTATATTTATTAGCTTCTACCTCTTCACCATTTCTAAATGTCAGGGCTTCTCGTGATATTGTATTAGCAATCCATTGAAGTAAAAGTTGCGAATTAGTTGATGATGCAAAATTTAGTGCATCTTTCAAAGGATTATCGATGATCTCCCTTATCGTATCTAATTTAGGATTATCAATTTTTCTGTATCCAGAGTAAGCAAACATTCCAAAATTATAGGACGAGCTTATAGCTAAATTTGAATTATTTATTGCGAAGAAATATTCTCCTATTAATCCTTTATTAAACCCTTCGATTGTAAGCCCCCCTATGTCATATTGATAGATGATATCATCTGTAACAGGATAGCTTTTATATTTTATTTGAGTATAAAAATTTTCAAAATTGGCCAACTGTATTCTTGGCTTTATAAGGTGTGTATTTGGATAGGTGGTAAGCAAATACAATATCGTAGATTTCCCAGTTCCATTCTCACCGGTAAATATATGCACCTCTGCCTCATCCTTTTTATCTCCAGGTTTTTCTTTAAACTCAATAAAAAGATGTTCAAAAGGGCCAATATATTTTGCATCTAACGACTGTATTCTAAAATCACTCATAGTCTAAAAATTAAAAGCACCAACCAAAGGTAAGTGCTTTTAAAGATAGCAATTTTATACAAAAATGTTCCGCATTCAATTCACCCCTTTAGGGGCAGGGGCCTACGCATCCTTACCGTGGCATTGCTTAAACTTTTTACCACTGCCGCACGGGCATGGGTCGTTACGGCCAATTTTGGGGCCTACTTTAATAGGCTCCTGCTTAACCGGTGTGGGATCGTTATAGTCATTTTCATTTGCTGCATAGTCGCTGCCTGCGGCATCAATTTGTTCTTTGTTGGCACGCATGCGGCTCATATCCGTTTTCTTTTCACGGCCTTCGCGTATAGGCGGCGGCACGTTATTGGCCGGGCCATTGCCTTGCTCGGCAGGTATGTCTGCATGGCTTAAAAAGTTTACAATATCCTTATTTACGCCGCTGTCCATTTGCTTAAACAGGTTATATGCCTCGCCCTTGTAAATAACCAGCGGGTCTTTCTGTTCGTAATGCGCTGTTTGTACACTTTGCTTAAGGTCGTCCATCGCACGCAGGTGCTCTTTCCATGCATCATCAATAAAAGCAAGGGTTGCCGTTCTTTCAACAGCGTTGGTTATTTCAGCCCCTTCTGTTTTAATGGTTTTATCAAGGTTGGCCAATACCTGTAGGCCTCTTCTGCCATCAGTAAATGGCACTACCACATTTTCAATATGCGCACCCTGTGTTTGGCGAATATTTTTAAATATGGGCAGCACGCGCGGCATAAGTTCCTGCTTTTGTGCATTATAATGCGCCGTGGCCTCAGTATAAAGCCTTTCAGTAAGTTCTGTTTCGCTCTCTTTTTCCAGCTCGGTAGCGGTAATGCTGGTATCAAGGCCAAGGTTTACAATTACCTCCATCCTGAAGCCTTCAAAATCGTTATTCTCTTTAAAAGTATTTACCAGCCCTTGTGCAACATCATAAAAAGCGTTGTCAAGGTCAAGTGCCAGGCGTTCGCCAAACAATGCGTGGTTACGTTTGGCATAAATAACTGTACGCTGTTTGTTCATCACATCATCATACTCCAGCAAGCGTTTACGAATGCCAAAGTTGTTCTCTTCCACCTTACGCTGCGCCCGCTCAATTGATTTTGTTATCATGCTGTGCTGTATCACTTCGCCTTCTTTGTAACCGGCAAAGTCCATCACTTTGGCAATACGTTCGCTGCCAAACATACGCATTAAATCATCTTCAAGCGCCACATAAAATTGCGATGATCCGGGGTCGCCCTGCCTGCCTGCACGGCCACGCAACTGCCTGTCTACACGGCGGCTTTCATGGCGCTCAGTACCAATAATTGCAAGGCCGCCAGCTTCTTTAACGCCTGGCCCCAGCTTAATATCCGTACCGCGGCCTGCCATGTTGGTGGCAATGGTTATTGCCCCTGCAAGGCCTGCCTCAGCAACAACCTGTGCTTCACGGGCGTGCTGCTTGGCATTAAGTACGTTATGCGGAATCTGTCTTTTTCTTAATATGCTGCTTAATAATTCGCTCACCTCAACTGATGTTGTACCTACCAGCACGGGGCGGCCTGCATTGCGCAGTTCAGTTATTTTATCAACTACAGCGCCGTATTTTTCACGCTTGGTTTTATACACAAGGTCATGCTCATCTTTACGTACACAAGGTATATTGGTAGGTACGGTAACTACATCAAGTTTATAAATATCCCATAACTCAGCAGCTTCTGTTACGGCAGTACCCGTCATACCACAAAGTTTGTGGTACATACGAAAGTAGTTTTGCAACGTAACAGTAGCATACGTTTGAGACGCTGCTTCTATCTTCACATTCTCTTTTGCCTCAATAGCCTGGTGTAACCCGTCGCTATAGCGGCGGCCATCAAGAATACGGCCTGTTTGTTCATCAACAATTTTTACCGCCTCGTCCATTATTACATACTCAACATCTTTGTCAAACAGCGTATAGGCTTTTAACAATTGCTGTACGGTATGTATACGGTCTGCCTTTACGGAATATTCATTTAAGAAAGCTTCTTTACGGTGCAGCTTTTCTTCTGTGGCAAGTGTAGTATCTGTATCAATAGCTGCAAGGTCAACGCCAATATCGGGTATTACAAAAAAGTTGGGGTCTTCACCGGCGCGGGTAATAAGGTGTATGCCTTTATCTGTAAGCTCAACACTATTATTTTTTTCGTCAATATAAAAGTAAAGCTCTTCGTCGGCTTTAGGCATTTCGCGCTGCTGGTCGGCCAGGTAATAATTCTCAGATTTCTGCAGTTTCTGGCGTATGCCGGGCTCACTTAAAAACTTAATTACTGCCCCGGTTTTAGGCATGCCGCGGTGTGCCCTAAACAATGCAAGGCCACCATCTTTAGGGTCGTCATTTCCTTCCGCTATTTTCTTTTTTGCTTCGTTTAAAAACTGGTTAACGGCACGTTTTTGTGCATCAACAAGTTTTTCTATACGTGGCTTCAGTTCAAAAAACTGCTGTGTGGTATTGTCTTTACCAACAGGGCCCGATATAATTAATGGTGTACGCGCATCATCTATCAATACACTGTCCACCTCATCCACCATAGCAAAATGGTGTTTGCGTTGTACCATTTCATCGGGGCTGTGCACCATGTTATCGCGCAGGTAATCAAAACCAAATTCGTTATTGGTACCATAGGTAATGTCGGCCAGGTAAGCGTTGCGCCTTTCTGCCGTATTGGGCTGATGTTTATCAATACAGTCCACCGTTAAGCCAAGCCATTCAAACAGGGTACCATTCCACTCGCTGTCACGGCGGGCAAGGTAATCGTTCACGGTAACTATGTGCACGCCTTCACCAGCCAACGCGTTAAGGTAAGCGGGTAAGGTTGATACCAGGGTTTTACCCTCACCTGTGGCCATTTCAGCAATTTTACCCTGGTGCAGCACAGCGCCGCCTATTAGCTGCACATCGTAATGCACCATATTCCAGGTAACCGGGCCGCCTGCGGCAGTCCATGTATTTTTAAAAATGCTTTTATCGCCGTCAATTCTTATATAATCGCGTTTGGCATTATGTACGCTAAGGTTTCGGTCAAGCTCAGTAGCGGTAGCAACAAGCTCAGCGTTTTCTTTAAAACGCCGGGCGGTTTCTTTTACTACAGCAAACGCTTCGGGCAAAATATCTTTTAGCGCGTTTTCAATTTCCTTATCGCGGTCTTTCTTCAGTTCGTCAACTTCCTTATATATAGCATCGCGCTGAACCATTTCAGTTTCAGGCAGATCATCAGCTTCCTGTTGTTTAGACACAATGGCAGCATCAATTTCAGCTAAATGACTTTTTATCCGTTCTTTAAACTCTGCAGTTTTTGAACGAAGGGCATCATTTGACAACGATTGGTATTGCTGAAAAAAGGTATTTACCTGCCCAACAATAGGCTCAATCAGCTTTACGTCCTTTTCTGATTTATTACCACCCAGCAGTTTTCCTAAAAAACCTAACATTAGCGTATATTTTATTTTTATGCTGCTTAAACAAGCGCGGTTTATGGCACCCTCTTAGGCAGTTGAAATTTAGATTTAGCGAATTTTCCCACACAAAAACAATGCTTACATTCTTTTTAGTCAAAATGGCAGCAATTTTTAGGGGATGCAAAGGTAATTAATTTACCCAAGGCGTAGCAATGGCTTTTGTCTTACCCCATCTTTACCAATTTATTAACTAACAATTACGCGTTCAAGGGTATTGTTGTTTATACAATAACAGCTTTTTTTTGATGGCCGGTTTTTTCACCTTATCAATCATACAAAAAATGAAAACCCTTTATGTAGTTTTAGCCACCCTGGCAATAATGCAAAGCTGCACCAGCAGCGAAATCGGCAACAGTAAAGATGTAAACCCTGCAACCATTTACAGAAGCTATAACATTAGCTACACCGAAGGCAACGATATGATTCGTACAGTTTGCCAGTTTAGATTTGCGGGTGAAAACGGGACCACACTGGTGTTGAACAACCCCGCCGGCATACGTTTGGATGGTGACAGCCTGTACCTTGACAGCACCGTAATTGATGGGGCCTATTATTATATTGAAAAAAGGATTGCGGATTTTGAAGGAAAGCATAGCCTTACCTATACAGATGTTACCGGCAAAACCTACCCGCAAAGTTTTTGTTTTAGTAAAATAACGTGTGGTGAATTGCCGGCGCAAACTGCCGCAGCCGACGTACCCGTTGGCTTTAGCGGGCTGAAAGATGGCAGCGTTGTGCATGTTGAAGTTAGCGATACCTCATCTGCCACTGAAGATATTGGCAGAAATGACACCATTCGCAGTAATGAAATAGTTATACGCGGCCCGGCATTGGCGAAACTAAAACCCGGCCCTTTAAACATTGAGTTTTATGTTGAAAACAACAGCCCGCTGGAAAACCCGGCACAGCAGGGTGGTTACATAAGCATACTTTACCACTTTAAGCCACGCACAATACTGCTTAAAAAATAAATACTGCCGGGCCGGAAAAACCTACCGGGCGTGTGGCAGCTTAATTTATGCCTTAAAAAGTTGAAAATTAGGCGCAAACTGCTACTTTTGCAGCCAATTTAGGGAAAATCCCAAATAAAAAATAGCAAAGTCCAAAGCAAAACGTTGATACGCAAACAATTGGACTTTGGGTTTTGAGTTTTGGTGCTTTTGCCGGATTTTTAAACCGAAAGGAGAAAAACTATGCCTGGCCAGTTAAAAGAAGTACGCAACAGGATAAAATCGGTACAGTCAACACAGCAGATTACTAAAGCCATGAAAATGGTTAGTGCTGCAAAGTTGCGCCGCGCACAGGATGCTATTATACAAATGAGGCCCTATGCAAATAAGCTTCAGGAAATGCTTAGCAACATTGTAAGCAATGCTGAAGGCGGTGGTACACTTAAGCTGGCTGAAGAAAGGCCTGTTGAAAAAGTATTGCTGATAGTTATTACCAGCGACCGTGGCCTTGCAGGTGGTTACAACGCCAACATTGTTAAGCTGGCTAAAGAAACCATTGCTACCAAATACAGCGCCCAGGCCGCCAAAGGCAATGTAGCCATTTGGAACATTGGCAAAAAAGGTTTTGAAAGCCTTACACGCGGCGGATATAAAACAAACGAAACGTATAAAGATATTTTTCTAAACCTTACGTTTGCCAACGTGCAAAATGCTGCACAGGCTGCAATGAAGGCTTTTGAGAATAAGGAATTTGATGCGGTTGAAATTGTGTACAGCCAGTTTAAAAATGCGGCATCAATGGTTTTTGTTTCCGAACCATTTTTACCTATACCTAAAGTTGCTAAAAAACCGGGCGCTAAAAAAGCCGACTTTATATTTGAGCCTGATAAAGACCAGCTTATTGCTGAGCTGATGCCTAAAATTTTAAATACGCAATTGTACAAAGCAGTACTGGATGCCAATGCCAGCGAGCATGGCGCCCGTATGACCGCAATGGACAAGGCTACTGATAACGCCGGCGAAATTTTAAAACAATTAAAGGTATCTTACAACCGTGCACGCCAGGCGGCCATTACAACAGAGCTTACAGAAATTGTAAGCGGCGCAGCAGCATTGCAGGGATAAGAAACCCCCAACCCCCTAAAGGGGCAAGGATAACAGCGCACATTAAATTAATCAACGTCATTTTTAAAACCCCTTTAGGGGTAGGGGTTTATGGAACTTTCTGAAATAATACCTCATATCGAAGCACTCATCTTCGCCAGTGAAAAACCACTCACGGCGGTTGATATTGTTGAGCTCATCAACACGGCTTTTGGTTTTATGGAAGAACGCATTTCGCTTGACCAGGTAGAAAGCAGCGTTGAAGGCATTAAAGAAAAATACCAAAGCGAATTTTATCCTTTTGAACTAAGGCAAAGCGGTGGCGGCTGGCAATTTCTTACCAAAACAGCTTTTTACAAAACCATTGCACAGCTTAACGGCGATAAGTTTTTAAAACGCCTGTCCACCGCAGCGCTGGAAACACTGGCCATTATAGCTTACAAACAACCTGTTACCAAAGGCGAGATAGAAAGCATACGCGGCGTTAACAGCGATTACAGCATACAAAAGTTATTAGAGAAAGAACTTATTATAATAGCCGGTCGTAACGAGCATATGCCGGGCAAACCACTGGTATATACTACCTCAAAAACCTTTATGGACTATTTTGGCATTAACTCGCCTGCCGACCTGCCTAAAATAAAAGAGGTATTTGCAGACCAGCTAATTACGCCAACTGTTATAAGAGATGGCGAAGGGCTGGCAGAACGGGAAGGTGTTATTGAAGATATACCGCTTGCCGTTACCGCCGATGGCAGCCTTGTACCAGTTGTTATTGAAGCGCAAAGCCAGGATGAAGAAGTAATTGATGAATTTGAAGATGCTGCGGATGATGAAGAAGGCAATGAGCGTGGAAGTGAAAGCAGTGATGACACAGATGGATCAGCAAAGCGAAAGGATGACGAACCAACGGCAGGGGATGATGCTGAACAATAAAGTATGCAGTAATTTATAGCACACAATATTTTAAAGCCCCTGCCACAAGCGGGGGCTTTTTTATTATACAAACAATAATTTTTATTCAAATCGTATCTTCGTTATTATGTCGCAACATTTAACCCGTAAACAGCTTATAGCTGCAGCAGATCAATATGGCACGCCGGTATATGTGTACCATGCCGAAAAAATTAAAGAACAATTGCATGAACTGGAAAGCGCTTTTTCAGGTTGCAGGGCTAAGTTTTTTTATGCCTGTAAAAGTTTAACCAACATAAATATTCTTAAGCTGGTTAAGCAGTACGGCGCTAATATTGATTGTGTAAGCATTAACGAGGTTAAGCTTGCTTTAAAAGCAGGTTTCGAACCCGCACAGGTGCTGTTTACCCCCAATTGTGTTGACTTTGAAGAAATAGAAGCAGGCAAGGCCCTGGGTGTTAACATTAATATTGATAATATTAGCATACTTGAGCAGTTTGGTAACAAGTATGGTGGCACTTATCCTGTGTGTATAAGGTTAAACCCGCACATTATGGCCGGCGGTAATTTCAAAATTTCTACCGGGCATATTGACAGCAAATTTGGTATTAGCATACACCAGGTGCGCCACATTGAGCGCATTGTAAAAACAACAGGCATACATGTTGCGGGCCTGCACATGCACACCGGCAGCGAGATAAAAGATACCAGCGTGTTTTTGCAGGGGCTTGAGGTAATGTTCGACATTGCAAGGCATTTCCCGCAAATACAATTTATTGACCTTGGCAGCGGCTTTAAAGTACCCTACCAGGAAGATGATGTAAAAACTGATGTGCACGACCTTGGCAAAAAACTAAGCCAGGCATTTGCCGATTACGAAAAAGAAAACGGCAAACAGCTTGAAGTTTGGTTCGAACCCGGCAAATACCTGGTAAGCGAGTGTGGCTACTTTGTAGTAAAAGCAAATGTTATAAAGCAAACTACAGCAACAGTGTTTGCAGGCGTTAACAGCGGCTTTAACCACCTTATACGCCCTATGTTTTACGATGCTTACCACCGCATTGAAAACATAAGCAACCCGCATGGCCCGCAACGCATTTACACCGTTGTAGGCAACATTTGCGAAACCGACACTTTTGCATGGGATAGAAAAATAAGCGAGATACGCGAAGGCGATTATCTTGTATTTTATAATGCCGGCGCTTACGGTTTTGAAATGAGCAGCAACTTTAACTCACGCTTAAAGCCCGCCGAAGTATTATACAAAGACGGTAAAATGCACCTAATACGCAAAAGGGATGAATTTGAAGATTTACTAAAGAACCAGGTAGAAGTGTTGTAAATTGAAGCTATGAAGCTCAAAAAATTACATATACAGAATTACAAATCGTTGGTGGATTTGGAAATAATAGAGCCAAATCCATTTACGGTTTTTGCCGGGCCCAATGGCAGCGGCAAGAGTAATATTTTTGAGGCGCTGGAGTTTATGGCGTATAGTCTTATTTTACCGGTTAAAGAAGTTGAACGAATATTTGGCGGATACGAAAAGATTTTAAACTTTAGACATTATGATTCGCCTCGGCTAACTAAGCAATACAAAATAAACTACGATTTTGAAGATTTTTCACATACTATAGATTGTACAGAATACGGGGATGATGGCATTTCTGGCGATGTTGTTGGGTTTAGAAGACTTTCGCCTAATCTTGAAAAGGAACTAAGCAAGGACCAACAAAAGACACCCGCAAACATTGAAAAAATAAATACTCAAAAGAAATTTATAAAAAATTTTCTTCGACTATTCATTAAAAATGATGCTCTTAACAGAATAAAATATACGTCAAGTGATAAGGTTCTTCCAGACGCATCAAATCTTGAATCTATTATCAAACAGATTCTGTTCAGTGATGATAAAGAAGGATTTATAGATTGGCTGGATCTGTTCGTGCCGGGATATCAAAATGTAGAAATACATTCTGATAATATCTCAGGAAAAGATTCCTTACTTATTTATGAAAAAGGCACTAAAAAGCCCTTCACCAAAGACCTCATTTCAGACGGCACTTATAACATTTTGTGTTTATTAGCTACTATATATCATTCTAAGGAACCTCAATTTCTTTGTATTGAAGAACCTGAAAACGGGTTAAATCCCTATGTAGTTAGAAGCCTTGTTGAATTTTTCAGGACCCAGTGCGAAGAAAAAGGGCACTACATATGGCTTAATACACACTCAGAAAGTCTTGTAAAAGAATTACGGTCAGAGGAATTGATACTCGTTGACAAAATAGATGGGGAAACTAAAATAAAGCAGTTTTCCAAAGATCATAAATTATTTGGCCTTACTATGAGTGAAGCCTGGCTTAGTAATACTTTAGGGGGAGGTATACCTTGGTAACGGCAGGTTTTATTGTTGAAGGCGATAGTGAGGCAATCTTGCTAAAAGATCCTTCATTTATTAGCCTGCTTGCTTCATTAAATATATCCTGTTCAAAAAATCTTATTATAAACGCTGAAGGAAAAACAAAACTCTATAACCCTAATGCTGACTTTAACAGGCTTGAGGCAAAAGCAAGTGCATGGATAGAGGCATTGGAATCAAGCGGGGCACAAGTAATATTTTTATTGCTTGATTTTGATGACAGCGATAGCTGTTTCACACAATTTAAATCCAAGGTTTTTCATCGTCCCAATAATATAGTAATTATTGCCAAACAGGCGCTGGAAGCCTGGTATTTGGCAGACCGTCAAGCCCTTTCAGTTTATTTTGGAAAACAAATTGAGGCTGTATCAAACCCGGAATTGTTTCTCGTACCTGTCGAAGAAATCAAAAAATTACGTCAGCTTCATTCTGAAAAGGGTAAAGGCATTTCTAACAAAAAATCGCTTACCCGCCATATGCTCAACTCCGGCTTCTCCCTAACCCGCGCCGCTGCTCATCCCAACTGCCCGTCAGCTACCTATTTTCTTAACAAACTCCAATCGTTAAATACACCGTAATTCTAAGTAACTTGCACCCAGGATGATAGAAATAAAAAACATAAAAAAGTCCTTTGGTGAGCGCAATATATTAAACGATATAAGTGCCGTAATGGCTACCGGCAAGTGCAACCTTATTATAGGCACCAGTGGCAGCGGTAAAACGGTATTAACCAAATGCATGGTAGGGTTGTTTCAGCCGGATGAAGGCGAAATATCGTACGACGGGCAAAATATGCTGGCTATGGATAACCACCAGCGTAAAGCGTTGCGCCAGCAAATAGGTATGCTGTTCCAGGGTTCGGCGCTGTTTGATAGCATGACTGTTGAGCAAAATATTATGTTCCCGCTTGATATGTTCTCAAACCTTAGCTACAGCGACCGTAAAAAAAGAGTTGATGAAGTGCTGGCCCGTGTAAACCTTAAAGAAGCACATAAAAAATACCCTGCCGAAATAAGCGGCGGCATGAAGAAAAGGGTAGGCATAGCGCGTGCAATTGTACTTAACCCCAAATACCTTTTTTGCGATGAACCCAACAGCGGCCTTGACCCGCAAACATCTTTACTGATTGATAAGCTGATAAAAGAAATAACCAAAGACTTTAACATTACCACCATTGTTGTTACCCACGACATGAACAGTGTTATGGAAATTGGCGATCATATTGTTTACTTGTACCAGGGCCAAAAGGAGTGGGAAGGCAACAACAAAGAAATTATTTTTAATAAGAATGAGCGCCTTAACAGCTTCATATTTGCCAGCGAGTTTTTGCAGGACGCCAAAGACATGCGTATGCTTGAAATGAAAGGCAAAATATCTAACGACAGGAATATGGATGAGATGCTTAAGTAGTTTGAATAGTTTAACTGTTTGAAAGTTCCAGAAGTTGAATACAAAACGCGGGCTAACGTTCAAACAATCAAACTTTCAAACAATCAAACCACTAAAACCCCCTAATTTTGCCCCCAATTAAAAAATTGCTCCCATGTCAGTTTTAGTGAACAAAAGTTCTAAGATAATCGTACAGGGCTTTACCGGTACCGAAGGCACTTTTCACGCCAGCCAGATGATAGAGTACGGTACCAATGTTGTTGGTGGCGTTACACCCGGTAAAGGCGGCAGCAGCCATTTAGACAGGCCGGTATTCAATACAGTAGCCGATGCTGTTAAAACCACAGGGGCAGATGTTAGTATAATTTTTGTACCGCCGGCTTTTGCGGCTGATGCTATTATGGAATCTGCTGACGCAGGTATAGCCCTGGTAGTATGTATTACAGAAGGTATTCCCGTGCAGGATATGGTGAAGGTTAAAAACTACCTGCAGGGTAAAAATACACGCCTTATAGGGCCAAACTGCCCGGGTGTTATTACAGCCGGCGAAGCCAAAGTAGGCATTATGCCGGGTTTTATTTTTAAACCGGGCACTATAGGCATCGTATCAAAATCTGGTACGCTTACTTACGAGGCTGCCGACCAGGCTGTTAAAGCAGGCTTAGGCATAACCACTGCCATCGGCATAGGCGGCGACCCAATTATAGGCACCACTACTAAAGAAGCAGTTGAATTATTAATGAACGACCCTGCTACCGAGGGTATTATAATGATAGGCGAAATTGGCGGTGGCATGGAAGCAGAAGCTGCCCGCTGGATAAAAGAAAACAACAGAAAGCCAGTTGTAGGCTTTATTGCAGGCCAAACAGCACCGGCAGGCCGCCGCATGGGCCATGCAGGCGCTATAATAGGCGGTGCAGACGATACTGCAGCAGCTAAAATGCGCATTATGGCTGACTGTGGTGTGCACGTAGTTGCCAGCCCCGCCGACATTGGTAAAACAATGGCAGCAGCGTTAAAGAAATAGAGTTGACAGATGACAGTTGACGGAATCTGCGTAAAATATTAAAAACGTCCTGGTAAGCAGGACGTTTTTGTTTTAAAACCTTGCAGGTTTGCATGCATTTCCAACAATGTAATACTGCATTTGCCAACTGTAACATTTCTTCCTGTGTCATGTCAACCGTCAACTGTTATCTGTAAACTTCGATAACACGGCATAATTGTTGGTCATAGTTTTCGCAACAACAAAATCCGTCATATACATTCTTACCTTTGTACATTCACGAAAAATTTAATTCGTTTTCATGCAAACCGCCGATGATATAAAACAATTGAATGAAAAAATTCAATACGCAGCAGGGTTTATTGATAAAATAAGGCAGGAAATGGCAAAAGTGGTGGTAGGGCAGCAGTACATGGTTGACCGCCTGCTTATTGGCTTGTTAAGCCACGGCCACGTGTTGCTTGAAGGGGTGCCGGGGCTGGCAAAAACGCTTACCATAAAAAGCCTGGCGCAAACAGTTCACGGCAAATTTAGCCGTATACAGTTTACGCCCGACCTGTTGCCCGCCGATGTAGTAGGCACCATGATATACAATCAGCCCCGTAATGAGTTTACAGTACGCCGTGGGCCAATATTTGCTAATTTTATCCTGGCTGATGAAATAAACCGCGCCCCGGCAAAAGTGCAAAGCGCCCTGCTGGAAGCCATGCAGGAACGGCAGGTTACCATAGGCGATACATCTTACACACTTGACGATCCATTTCTTGTACTGGCTACGCAAAACCCGCTTGAGCAGGAAGGCACTTACCCCCTGCCCGAAGCACAGGTTGACCGTTTTATGTTAAAAGTAATTGTTGGCTATCCTGATAAAAAGCAGGAACAAATGATCATTCGCCAGCAGGTACAGGGTGAAAAGCTGCCTGCTGTTAACCCTGTTGTTAGCATGAGCGAGATAATTGCCGGCAGAAACCTTACCCGCCAGGTGTATATGGATGAAAAGCTTGAGCAGTATATTGTTGATGTTGTTTTTGCCACCCGCTATCCAGACCAATATGGCCTTGGCAAATTAAAAGGGTTAATAAGCTATGGCGGCTCGCCAAGGGCAAGTATTAACCTTGCACTGGCAGCAAAAGCACACGCCTTTATGCAGAAAAGAGGGTTTGTGATTCCTGACGACGTTAAAGCTATTTGTAAAGATGTAATGCGTCACCGCATTGGCCTTACCTACGAAGCAGAAGCAGAAAACGTAACCAGCGAGAAAATTATTGATGACATACTGAAAGCGGTTCAGGTACCCTGAGGAGTTGACTGATGATAGTTGACAGTTGAAAGGATACAGGAGATCGTGAGGAAGGGGATACACTTAGTCATATGTATTCGACTTACTAAAATCAAAAACCCTATAGTATGACATCATACAAAAAATTAGAAGCTTGGAAAAAAGGAATGTTGCTTGTTAAAAATGTTTATCAGCTAACAAAACTCTATCCAAAAGAGGAATTATTTGCTCTTACTTCACAAACAAAAAGGGCTGCTGTTTCCATCCCTTCTAATATAGCAGAGGGATGCGGCAGGAATTATAAAAAGGACACTGTACAATTCTTACATATAGCGCGTGGCTCACTGTATGAACTGGAAACTTTACTAAACATAGCAGTAATGGTTGAGATTGTTGCTGAAGAAAAAGTTACAGGATTAATTAATTTATTAGACGAAAATTTAAAAATACTAAACGGATTGATAGCATCTTTTGAAAAGCGCGCTGATATTAAATAATTATCGCACTGTCAACTGTCATCCGTCAACGGTCAACTGGTTTTATGACTACTTCCGATATATTGAAAAAAGTGCGCGAGCTTGAAATAACAAGTAAGCGGCTCACCAATAGCTTATTTACCGGTGAATACCACACCGCGTTTAAGGGCAGGGGTATGTCGTTTAAAGAAGTAAGGGAATACCAGCCGGGTGATGATATACGCTTTATAGAGTGGAACGTTTCTGCAAGGATGAATAACACTTACAGCAAACTGTTTGAGGAAGAGAGGGAGTTGTCGGTGTACTTTTTGGTTGATGTTAGCGCCAGCAGCCTGTTTGGTACACATCGCCAGACAAAAAAAGACCTCATCACCGAAATGTGCGCTGTGCTTGCTTTTTCAGCCATTAACAATAATGATAAAGCGGGCATTATATTTTTTAGCGATAGGGTTGAGAAGCATATACCAGCCAAAAAAGGCCGCGACCATGTATTGTATATGGTACGCGAAATGCTTACTTTTCAGCCACGCTCGGCACAAACGGATATAGTAAAGGCATTGCAGTTTTTAAATAATGCTACAAGGCATAAAAGCATCGTTTTTATTTTGAGCGATTTTGCTGATGCCGGCTACCACCAGGCATTGCGCGTGGCGGCCAAACGGCACGATGTTATTGGCGTGCAGGTGTATGATAAAAGGGATGAGCAATTGCCCCCTGTTGGCCTGGTACAGGTGCGCGATGCGGAAACAGGCAAAACAGCGTGGCTCGACACAAAAGATGCGTTTACCCGTGTAAAATACAACCGCCAGTTTTTACAAATAATGGACGATGCCAAATTAACTTTCAGGAATGCAGGTGCAGACCTTTTGCAACTTGCCACCGGCGAAGACTACGTTAAAGCACTAAAGGAATTTTTTATAAGAAGGGCATGAGTAAAACAGGCTTAAGGCATATGGTAAAAGGCATAAGGCCACGCACAGGGTTTATATTTTTGTGCCTGCTGTTTTGCAATTATGCATCCTACGCACAAAAAATAGTTGCTTCGTTTGACAGGGACAAGATTGTAATTGGCGAACAGGTAACGCTTCAGTTAAAAGTTGTTGATGTTAACCCGCGAACTTCTTTTTTACCGGGCTGGTTTCAATTTCCAGATTCACTTAATCATCTTAGCATAATCAGGAAAGATTCGGTTGACACACTTGATCTGGGGGGCTATACAACTTATATTCAGCACTTAACAATTACCTCTTTCGATTCCGGCAAATGGGCCGTTCCTTTGCACCCGATTGTTATACAGGATAAAGAAACCGGCAAACAAACAATTATAAAAGCAGACAGCATTTTTTTACAGGTGCTGCCTGTTGATGTTTCAAACTTAAAAGACTATCACGATATAAAAGAGATTATTGACGTACCGGTAAAAACAGACTATACTTTAATTATAGCCGCGGCGGCTTCGGTAATAGTAGTAGTAATACTTATAATACTTATATTAAAGCGTAAAAAACGCCCTGCCCCCGTTGTTAAAAAGGCGCCTAAAAGTAACCGGCCGCCGCTGGAAGAAGCAATGTACCAGCTAAGAGAACTGGAGAAGGAAGGCTTGCCTGCCAAAGGACAAACCAAACTATTTTATGAAAAGCTGGATGATATATGCCGTGAGTATTTTGAAACGCGCATGAACGTTAATATTTCGCAGTTTACAAGCGATGAGCTTTTGCCGGTAGTAGCTGTTTATTTGCAGGATAAAAAGGCCAGGGAAGATTACAGGCAGGTGTTGCAGTTAATTGATGCAGCCAAGTTTGCAAAATATGTACCCGGCAACCAGGAAAATACTGAGGCATTACAATTGGCTGCGGCTACATTGCAGCATATTGACACGCAGGTACAAATAACAACACAACATGTTAACTGATTGGTGGCAACATATTAGTTTTGCGTATACATGGGTATTGGGCGCTTTGTTGCTTATACCTATATTGATAATTGAATATACCAGGCGCAACAGGCGTACATATGCCTCTATGCTGGTTACTACAACACATTTTGTACAGGGTACAACAAGCTTTAAAATAATAGCCCGCCACACTATGTTTTTTTTAAGATGTGCAGCTATTATTTGTTTTATTGTAGCATTGGCCAGGCCGCAGCGCAAGTTTTCAGAAGATCTTACTGAAGGTGAAGGAATTGACATTGTGCTGTGCTTTGACATTAGCGGCAGTATGACGTCGAACGACTTTCAGCCTAACCGCCTTGAAGCGTCAAAAGAGGTAGCGGCCGAATTTGTAAAACACCGCCCAGGCGACAGGATAGGTATTGTAATTTTTAGCAACCTTAGCTTCTCCCTATGCCCTATTACTACAGACCATACCACTGTACTTAATCAAATTCAAAATATACAAAGCGGGGAATTGCAGTCTGAAGGTACTGCGATAGGCTCAGGCCTTGCCACCAGTGTTGACAGGCTGCGCAACAGCACTGCCAAAACAAAAATTGTAGTGCTGCTTACAGATGGTGTTGATTTTGGCGGAACTATTCCACCAGACATGGCAAGAGATATGGCCCTGCTTAATAAAATAAAAGTGTACACTATCGGAGTTGGTACTGAAGGTGAGGTGGAAGAAGTGGTTAACGGCCCGCTTGGTGCGGTTACACAAACACGCAAAATGGAGTTTAACGAAAACCTTTTGCAAAACCTTGCAAGCTCTACCGGTGGACAATATTTTCACGCTACCGATAAGCAGGCCCTGCAAAAAATATACGCCAGTATAAACCAGCTTGAAAAATCTAAAATACAAGTCACCACTTATGAAAGGGCGGTTGATAAATTCTTCCCGTGGGTATTGGCAGGCGTTATAGCTGTTGTACTTGAGTTGTTATTAAGATATACTTTCTTTAGAAAGTTCCCTTAAACAGCATCTTGCCTTAATCTTTGGCAAATCGATCTTCGCCATGTTTCCTTATGCACCCTTTCCACACCCGCCCTTCCCTCAACATTCGGCAAAAATACATCCCCCTCACTTCCAAACTTTCTTCTATACCTTTGCATACCATGAAGAGGTTACCCCTGTTGCTATTATTATTGTTAGGTATAATTGTTGTTGCCGGCGCGCAACAGGTAACCGGCAAAGTGGTTGATGCAACTACCAACAAACCACTTGGTTATGCCACGGTTATTTTCAACCATCAAAAAAACCTGCTATATACTGACTCTTCCGGCAGGTTCTCTATCAACAAAGATTCATTGCCCGCTAAGGACAGTATCTTTATTGACTACACCGGCTATAAAAGGCTTGCCATTGCAGTAGAAAGGCTTGCTGCTGACAATTTCTTCAGGCTTGGGCAGCAATCGCAGGAACTAACGCCCGTAACAGTGGTCAATTGCCGCCAATATAAAGATGTTGATGTAAATAAAAGGGTGGGTAAAATAGTAGAATATATAGGGCCGGGCCCGGAGACAAAGTTTATTATTATGGGCCGGTATTCAAACAGAGGTGATTATATTAATGGCTATATTAAAACGCTTGATATTTATGCCGGCAAGTTTAACGAAGCTGTACATGTACCGGTAAGAATACATTGGTATGAATGGGACAGCACCACCCACATGCCCGGCAAAGAACTAACCACCGGCAATATTATAGTGTACCCTTATAAAAAAGGATGGAACAGTTTTGCGCTGCCATACAACACCATTTATGTTGAACACAATAGCATTATTATAGGGCTTGAATTTATCTACCCGGTTGAATACATGCAGCAATATATTGCTTTACATGATGATGACCAAAAAGCTAAATGGCTGATGGATATGAGCAACCGCTGGAGTGTTGGCATACAAGCCACCAGCTATGCTGATGATGCTGGTTTTTATCTTGTAAACAACCTTCCTGTACTTAAATACAACAGCCGCGGCCGTAACCTGTACATTAAACCAGCCATCCGGTTTACTGTAAGCGAATGCGTGGAGTAATTAGCTGACTGATAAATAAAGTGTTGATTGGTTGAGGCGCCTTGCTATATTAAGCAAACTCCTTGGTTATAATTTTGTTGGCCGCTTTATTTGCCGGCATTAATGCTCTTGCTGTTTCAACAGCATATTGCACAATGCCGTAAGTACTGTGCGTTAGTTCAAGCCTTTTGGGGTTAGCGCCGTTTAGCCAGTTTTCAACGTTAGTGTTAAAACCTGCATCAATACTATTAATAACAGGCACATTAAACCTTGTTATAGCGGCAGCATTGCATAACTGCTCATACTGCCCCTTAATAGGCAGGCATAATAATTTTTTGCCCATGTACAACACTTCGGCAGGTGTTTCAAAGCCGGCACCTGTTATTACACCATGGCAGCCAATCATGCTTTCATTAAACGCCTTATTGCTAACGGGTATAAAAGTTATATTGCCGTCAGTAGCCGGCGCCTGTACTTTTTTGCTAAACACCTCAAACCTTACATCTTTAACTTTTTTCAACTGTGCCGCAACAACCTCGTCGCTGTAGTGTGAAAGATAAACCGTTACATGCCCTTTATCAACCGGTGTGGCATTCAATATATCCTGCTTTATAACCGGGTTGAAGATGAAGCTGTCATAACGTTCAAAATGCAGCCCCACGTAGGCTGTGGCAGTTGCATAATTTCTTAGTATGGTTTCACCAAGCCAATCTCTTTTCGGGCTTAATGGTGTATTTTTTGAATGAAAGCTTGCCTGGTGCCCAAAGTTAACAGATGGCACCCCTTTAAGCCTGCACGATAATGAAGTTATGCTTTCAAAATCATTCAGCACAATATCATAATTTTCCACCGGCAGGGCCTTCGCTTCTTTCCACATGCGCAAAAAGCTAAACTCCCTGTATATTTTTTTATAATCCAGCCTGCCCCGGTTGCCATAAAAAAGGCTTACTCCTTTGCTGCGGTATTTTACCGGCAGGTCAAATTGTAAATTGCTGTTACTGCCACTTAAAAATACATCCACATTACCATACTGCTGCAGGTAAGGCATTAATTCACCTGCACGTGCAATATGCCCGTTGCCTGTTGCCTGTATGCTGTACAATATTTTCATATACTATCCTTCTGATACTTTTTTAAGCAATGTTGCCAGCGGCATGCGTTTGCCACCCGCTTTTAAAGCATTAAACAGCAGCACCTCATCTGTAACTACATTAAGTTGCGGCAGTTTCTTTTCTATCTCATCCGGCGTTGCTGAAAATTGTTTTTCGTCGTATTGGTAAATCGTCCACTCGTTATTGTGGTATTCAAGGCTGGTAAGGTTTTCTATCCAGTCGCCACTGTTCAGGTAGGTAACACTACCATCTTTTGTTTCAATAACCCTTTTCTGCGGCTGGTGTATGTGCCCGCATATAACATAATCGTATTTCTTTTCAATAGCCAGTTCAGCAGCTGTTTGTTCAAAATCACCTATCCATGCAACAGCTTTTTTTACGCTGTTCTTTACTTTTTTGCTAAAGCTCATCTTCTCCCTGCCCATTGCTTTAAGGCACCAGTTAATAAAGCTGTTTATAAGTATCAGCAGGTCGTAACCATGGCCACCAAGTTTCGCCAACAGTTTCGCGCTGCCTTTGGTAGTAGCATCAAACACATCACCGTGAAATATCCACGTCATCTTGCTGTTTATTTCCATCACCATCTTATCTGTCAACTGAAAATTACCTATCTGTATATCGCTGTAGCGGCGCAGCATCTCATCATGGTTGCCCGTAATATAAATAACGCGGCTGCCCTTGCTAAGCAGGCTCATAATTTCTTTAATAACCTGCATGTGCGCCACCGGAAAGTATCTCTTGCTAAACTGCCAGCCATCAATAATATCGCCGTTTAAAACAAGCACCTGGGGCTGTACGCTTTTAAGGTATTGTACAATTTCTTTGGCATGGCACCCATAAGTACCTAAGTGTAAGTCACTCATCACTACCACATCAACCTTTCTTCTGTCCATAGTTCATTGGGTTTATCAAAGTTCCATTTGCTATGTTACGTGTATGTTATGCAGATATGAAGTAATTGTGAAACTATATAACAGTTTTAAACAATATATGAGTGGTTGTTAATTAGTATGGAGAGATGTAGGGAGTTATACACAAAAGGCGGCAAGGCTTATAGCGGGTAGTTCATGGTGGCCGGTGGTAATAAAAACATGTATAGCTATTTTAGGACGACACATAGGTGTTGCAGGATTTATTTAAAAACATGTATAGCTATTTTAGGACGATACACATTGTTGGCCGCAAGCGTACACCGCGTGTATCGGAAACGAACACTTTTTGGCGTTTTATTAACTTAAATTTTATTGATTATCAGCACCATATGTAAATGGTATCATGTTGGTACATTGGTAATGGTGCAATGATATCGTTGCCGAAGTAAGTAACACCCGCCCGAATGTACCATTCGGCACGGCGGGCAAGGGACGATGAGTAATGGCATTGAGCTTAGTAAGAGTAAAAACAATATAAAAGAAACGTGCTCTAAACAAGCGAAACAAAAACACGGAACATAAAACATACCTGATATGCTGAAAAACTTTTTTAAAACTGCTATCCGCACATTGTTGCGCAATAAAACGTACAGCTTTTTAAACATATTCGGGCTGGCCGTGGGCATTGCCTGTACCGGGCTTATTTTTTTGTGGGTAGAAGATGAATTGAATTACGATAGTGTAAACGTTAAAAAAGATAACCTGTACCAGGTGCTTAACAACTGGCCTTACCCTGCGCATTACAACACGTTTGAAACTACCCCTGGTACATTGGCGCCTGCCATTAAAGCCGAAATACCTGGCGTTGCAAATGCCTGCCGTTGCACGTATGGGCAAAGCAGCGCTTTGTTTACCATTGGCGATAAGCAAATGTATGCCGGTGGCGCATATACAGATTCATCGCTGTTTAGCATGTTAACCATACCGTTTGTTGAAGGTAGCGCGGGCAGCGCTTTCAAGCAGTTGTATTCAATTGTAATAACAGAGCAAACAGCAAAGAAATTTTTTGGCCAAACAGCAAACAATGTGGTGGGTAAAACAGTTCGGATGGATAATAAGCAGGATTATGTAGTTACAGGGGTAGTAAAAGATTTTCCGCAAAACAGCACGATCAAATACGAGTGGATCGCGCCTTTTGATATAGCGCAAAAAAATAACGAATCTCTAAGAGATTGGGCCAGCAACGATATTATTACGCTTGTAGAGTTAAAAAGTAATGCAAACGTTGATAAGGTAAACAGCCGGTTAGAAGGAATGATTAGAAAAAGGGTACCGGGCTGCATAGCAAGCAGCATGCTGTTTAACATGAACGACTGGCACCTGCGCCACGATTTTGAGAATGGCAGGGAAACCGGTAAAGGCCGCATACAATTTGTGCGGATGTTTATGCTTATTGCATGGATAATTTTGTTTTTAGCGTGCATAAACTTTATGAACCTGGCTACTGCACGCAGTGAAAAGCGCGCAAGGGAAGTAGGTGTGCGCAAGGTACTGGGCAGCGGTAAAAAAACGCTTGTAGCGCAATTTATAGGCGAAGCTATGTTTATGAGCCTGCTGGCGGTTATAGCGGCCGTTTTTATTATAGTGCTTGCGCTGCCCGCGTTTAATATGCTTACGCAAAAAAGCCTTTCTGTTAATTTGGGCAGCCCGCTGCATGTTGCAATGCTTTTGGCTATAGCAGTAGTTTGCGGGCTGGTGGCGGGCAGCTATCCTTCGTTTTACCTTTCGTCGTTTAACCCGGTGTTTGTGTTAAAGGGTATAAAGCTGAAAGCTGGAAGTGCCGGTTTAATACGTAAGGGGTTGGTGGTAACACAGTTTACCGTTAGTATTGTACTTATTGTAAGCACAATTATTATTTTTCAGCAAATACAGCATGTTAAAAACCGCGATGCGGGTTACGATAAAAATGGCTTGCTAAAAGTAAGCCTGCAGGGGGACTTAGGCAAAAACTTTGCCGTTGTAAAACAACACCTGCTTGGCACAGGCGTGGTTGAAAATGCGGCGCTTACCGGCTATGACCTTTTAAATGGCGGTGGTAACTGGGACGGCTTTGACTGGAAAGGCAAAACGGTGAATGAAAAATACAGTATTACTTACAGGAACGTATCACCCGAGCTGGTGAATACCTACGGCATTCAACTTTTACAAGGCAGGGATTTTAACGCAAACCCCGCGGCAGACACCGGGAACATTATTATTAATGAGTCGTTGGCGAAGATGCTGCATGGCAAAAGCCCCATTGGCGAAATAATAAATACAGGCAACAAAAGTTTTACGGTTATTGGGGTAGTAAAAAACTTTGTGTTTAACGATATGTATGGCAAGCCAGACCCTGTAATATTTTTTAGCCAGCAGCATAACGAATGGCAGAGTTGGATGTATGTGCGCCTGAAGAAAAATGTTGACCTTGGGCAGGCAGTTGCAAAAATAGAAGCAACCATTAAAAAAGATAACCCGGCCTACCCTGTTGACTACCGGTTTGTTGATGAAGAGTTTAACCAGGCTTTTTTAAGCGAAATGCTTGTAAGTAAATTATCGCGGGTGTTTGCTGCGCTGGCCATTATAATATCATGCCTCGGGCTGTTTGGCCTGGCGGCGTACACTGCAGAACGCCGCATAAAGGAAATTGGCATACGCAAGGTGCTGGGTGCAAGTGTTACAGGCCTTGCCCGCTTGCTGTCAACCGAGTTTATAAAACTGGTAATTGTGTCTATACTGCTGGCCTGTCCCATTGCATGGTACGCTATGAGTTCGTGGTTGCAAAACTATGCTTACCGCGTAAACATACAATGGTGGGTTTTTGCTGCGGCAGGCGCTGCTGCTATTGTTATTGCCGTAATTACGGTAAGCTTTCAATCAATTAAAGCGGCAATGATGAACCCCGTTAAGGCGATAAAAACAGAATGATTTGAGGGCGTAAAGTATAAGAAAATGGCATCACTATAAATTTACTTTTTGGGTCTTTAATGCACAAACCAAATTATTTCACTTAACTACAAAGTATGTTTCGTAATTATTTTATCTCGGCATGGCGTAATCTCGCCAAAAACAAGCTGAATGCAATTGTTAATGTAACAGGCCTTACGGTTGCCTTTACATGCTGCATATTATTGTCGTTAACCATTTATTACGAGTTTTCGTTCGACAGCTTTCAAAAAAATGCAGCAAGCATTTATAAAGTGTACAATATAACCTATCAACCCGGCGGCGATGAAACAACCGGCACTCTAAGCTTTCCAGCAGCACCTGCCATTAAAGCTGAGGTGCCCGGCGTTGTCAAAAGCACCGGCATTTTGGGTGGCGGCAGGGGCATACGTTATAAAGAAAAAGAACTTGACAAAAACACCACACTGGTTGATAATGATTTCTTCAGCATGTTCTCATTTCCTGTTATTGCGGGCAATGCATCATCACCGCTGGGCAGTCTTAATAGCGTGGTACTAACTAAAACAATAGCAACGGCTTTATTTGGCAGCGAAAATCCTATAGGTAAGGCCGCTGAAGTTAAAATAGGCAGCAATTGGCAAAGCCTGACGGTTTCGGCTGTTGTTGCTGATGCGCCTGATAACTCAACAATACGTTTTGATGTACTTGCACGCATGGAACTGCACCCCGGCTATGCAGAACATAAAAATGACTGGTTTACAGCCAACCATCCTGTATATGTGCAGCTTGCACCCAATGCAACCCAACAGCAGGCAGAACACAGTTTGCGGAATATTGTGTCAAAATACAGCCTGGTTGATATTAACAGGCTAAAGGCTGAAGGCTACCGCAAAGATGCCAATGGAGACATGGCTGCTTATAAGCTGGCGTCGCTTACTAACCTTCACTTTAACCAGGAAGTTGGTGCGGCTTTTACTGTAAGCAAATCTTATTTATATACGCTTATGCTTATCGCCATTATTGTTATGGTAATAGCCTGCTTTAATTTCATAAACCTTAATGTTGCCCGCGCATTTACCCGTGCACGCGAGGTTGGTGTACGTAAAACCATAGGTGCAGGAAAAAAGCAAATTTTTATACAACTATGGGTTGAAAGCCTGCTGCTTTGTGTAATAGCGCTTGTTGTTGCTGCATTCGTATCATCAATGCTGCTTGAGCCGTTTAACAGCCTGTTTACAGAAAAATTAAAGCTGGCCACATTAATGCAGCCTGGCATTATAGCCTGTGTTATTGCAGGTATGCTGTTTGTATCGTTTTTAGCGGGTGGTTACCCCGCCGCAGTGGTAGCAAAGTTTAAGGTGGTTGAAGTATTAAAAGGTAAAGTGTCGGTAGGGCGTTCGGTGTATTTGCGCAATGGGCTTATCACTTTTCAATTTGTTATGGCCAGCCTGCTTATTTGCAGCACCACCGTTATTTACCGCCAGTTTGAGCATTTACGCAACGCCCCATTAGGCTTTGAGCAAGAGAATGTTATAAGCATCCCTATTAAAAATGCTGATAACAGCACACAATACCTGCGTAAACTAAGGGCCATGATGGCAACCCAACAGCAGGTTGAAAGCATAACAGCCAGCGGAACTAATTTTGGAATTGGCGAAGACGGTAACCGCAGCAGCACATCAATGGGTTTTGGCTATAAAACAAAAAACATAAACACTGTATTGCTGAATGTGGATTATGACTTTTTAAAAACAACAGGCATAAAACCAATAGCAGGCAGGGATTTTACATCAAGCTACGGCCCTGATACCGCAGGTGGGTATAACGATGTGATAATGACAGAAAGCGCAGCAAAACAATATGGCGAACAAAACCTGGTAGGGCTTACAATGACTGATACATCGGCGCCAAGATGGAGAGTTGTAGGCATTGCGCCTGATTTCCATTTATTCAGCATGCAGCAAAAAATACAGCCTGTTACCTTTCTTTTAAATCCCGGCGGTAATTTTTCCTTCATACTGGCTAAGGTTAAAACAGCCAACCCTGCTGCAACAATGGCTATGATAAAAACAGCCTATAAAAATATTGAGCCTGGCAATATAACCAACCCATCATACCTTAACGAAAATACTCAGCGTTGGTACGATAAGGAACAAAGGTTGTCAACCATATTTTTTGCATCAGCAGGTATTGCAGTGCTGCTATCCTGTCTTGGGTTGTTCGCTATTGTAAACCTTGTAATGGAGCAGCGCCGCAAAGAGGTTGGTGTACGTAAGGTGCTTGGTGCATCAGTTACCGAAATAACAGCGCTGTTGTCAAAAGATTTTATAAAGCTGGTGGCATTAGCATTTTTAATAGCCACACCCGTTGCCTGGTATTTTTTAAACCAGTGGCTGCAGAATTTTAGTTATAGGGTTAATGTAAGCTGGTGGATATTCCCGATGGCGGGTGCGGCCATATTATTAATTGCGCTTATTACAGTAAGTTTTCAAACCATTAAAGCGTCATTAGCCAACCCGGTAAAAAGTTTGAGGTCAGAATAGCGGTTACATATATTTGAATTACTGCAAATAGGCTGTCTTAAATTTTTGAGACAGCCTATTTCTGTTTCAGTATTGAACGCCCATATAATGTAAGCTATTGCATTAAAAACCCCGCCAAAGGCGGGGCCGCTTACAAGTAGTAGTTAACTTACTAAACAACAAAAATTTATATCTCCTGGCCGTTCATTTTTATAGTTTTGGCAGATCCGCTGTTTTTAACTTTGCCTAAAAAGCTGTCTTTTACAATAAGGGCTTTCACAACATTAACATCAGCATGGCCAACACCTGTGTTGGTTATCTGCATGTTTTGTACCACAAGGTCTTCGCCGTTAAAAGATCCCACGCCTGTATTCATAACAATGGCATCTTCTACTTTACCGCTTAAAGTTACACCGCCTACACCTTTGTTATAAATTTTAAGTTTGTTAGCTGTTAAAGACATTTTGATATTGCCTACAGACTTATCTTTTACGTCAATTGTATTAAAAGTAAGTGCTGCATCAGCGCTTACATTGCCTATGGTTTGTACATCAAGACAATTAATGTTTTTAAAAGTGATGTATACTTTAAAGTGCTGCCTTTTAGAATGCTCGCCATCGGCGTTTGTAAAATTAATATTATTATTATGCAGCTTTGGCTCATCAATTACAAGGGTATCAAGATTGTTCGATACTTCAATAAGGTATTGAAGGTTGTCGTCTGTTTCTACCTTCACTCCCTCGCTAATGCCCTGTGTTAATATAACATCAAACAAGCCACTTGCTTTTATAGCGCTGAAAGATTTTACAGTAACGCTGCGGGTAATAACGTTACCGCTTGGCTTTAAAGTTTCCTGCGCCCCTGCGCTAATTTGCAAGGCCGCTACCAGGCCCATTGAAAGAATAAAATGTTTCATCTTATAAGTATTTAAATGATTAACGAATTTTTTCGTACATCTAAATAAGACTAAGTTTTGCAAACGCATTGCTTAAACTATTGCGAGCGGTAAATAGTTTGGGTGAATGGCGGCAGCGCATTTACCCCAGCTTTTCCAGCGCAGCTTCCAGTTGCTTAAACATATCGGCAATTTCTTCTAAATGACAGGTACCAACGCTAAGCCTGTACCACGGCGAGTTGTTTTTAGCGCCGAAAGCATAAAATGGTACAACCGCAAGCTTGGCCTCGCTTAAAATATAACTGGTAACATCTGCCTGGGTAGCCAACACCGTATCACCTGCTTTTTTGCCGGCCAGGTTAAGTTTAATGGTAAGGTATATGGCCGCCTGTGGTGCAACTGCATCAACAGGGTAGCCCTTTTGCTTAAGCGCCTGTAAGCCGTCGTATATTCTGTGTAGTCTTTCCTCAAGCCCCGCTTTAAATACGGAAAGATAATTTTGTATGGCAGGTGTATTTAATAAAAACTTTGCAGTTGCCTTTTGCTCGCTCATTGGTCCCCATGCACCCAAATGGCTTAACAATGCCTTCATCTTACCAATTATTTCGGCCGGCCCAAATGACCAGCCAATGCGTAACCCCGTAGCAGCAAATGCTTTTGAGATACCATCTACAAAAACTGTATAAGGCCGCATTGCGGGCCGAAGGCTTACCGGGTTATAATGTTTGGTGTCGCCATAGGTAAGCGTCCAGTACATCTGGTCGAACATAACATATAACTTCTTCTGCCCGTCACCCCTCCTGTTGTTTTCAGCAATTACCAGGTCGCATATGTCTTCCAGGTCAGCCTTGGGCAATGTTGTACCTGTGGGGTTTTGCGGTGTGCACAGGCAAATAAGCGTTGCTGTGCTTATATAAGGCTCAACATCTGCCGCAGTTGGCATAAAGTTATTTTCAGGTGTAGCCTCAATAAGGCAATGTTCACCTTCTGTTAAATGCACATAATGATTATTGTTCCATGATGGAGAAGCATACACCACTTTATCACCCTTGTCAACAATTGCTTTAAACACCGTGTATATCAACGGCCTGCCACCGCTTGCTATCAATATTTCGTTGGTAGCATATTCAAGCCCTTCCCATTCTTTTAAAAAATGAGCAACGGCACTACGCAGTTCAAGTACTCCGTCACCGGGCGGGTAATTAGTATAATGCTTGCGGTAACTTTCTATAATAAGCTCTTCCAGTTCTTTCGGTATGGGAAATACTTCGGGATCAAAGTCGCCAATGGTAAAATTATAAATACGCTCACCCTGCCTTATACGGTCGTTTATCTCGTTGCCTAACCGCACAATTTCCGACCCCACTAACGATTCTGCCAACTTGCTCAACTTAGCCATATAGTAATATTATGAATGTAAAATTAATTTAGAATGTTGTAAAAAAGCAGGCCATTAACAGATTGAAGCAAAAATGACACGACAGGCCGTGAGAAAATAGTGCAATAAAATTAAACCGGTATAAGCCATTTGCATAGTGTAAGCAGCTAAAAATCAAAATACACTAAAAGGTGTAGCATGCATTTTTTAAATGTAACTACTTTTAATTATCTTTTCAGCAACATGCAAAAACCCAACATTGACTAGCGGCGCCGGGCTAACATATAAAAAAAACTGCTTTATAACAGGCATACACAAAAAAATTTGCAGCCTTGTTTTTTGTTATGCACTATACCTGGGCCTGCATGCACAGCTTACTCCTAACTATATTTTTAAGTTTGACAAAATAAACACAGGCGTTAAACCCTTTAACCAAACCGTGTTATGCATGGCGCAGGATTCAATAGGCTTTATGTGGTTTGGCACATCAAATGGCTTATACCGGTACGATGGCAATAGTTTTGTGCTTTTTGAATTTGAAGAGCTTAAAGGAATTGAAATAAGGGCCTTAACCGTTGATTCACAAAAAAATATTTGGATAGCTACCACCTGGGACCAGCTTTATAAATACAACGCATATAGCCAAACCCTGCAACATTATATATATGATACTGCTACCATAGGCAGAAATATAAGCCAGATATTTAAAATATGCCAGGGTAAAAACAACACCATGTGGCTGGCCAGCGGCGAAGGTTTATTGCAGCTTAATACGATTACAGGAAAATTTACTGTTAACAAAAATATTGTTGCAAGAAGCATGTGTGTGCTTAACGACACCTTGTATACCGGGCTTGTTACAGGTGGCATAAAATGCTTTAATATAACAACTGCTGCCGAATTAACCACGGCAGCAGGCTGGGCCTTTTTAGCCGGGCCTAATTATACTGTAACCTGCCTGTACACCGGCAGCAACAATAGTATTTGGGCAGGCACAAACCTTGGGCTGTTTAAGCGTTCTAACAATGGGCAGATAACAAATTTTGTAAACATGCCCGGGCACGCAAACAGCATTCCTGATAACACCGTTAACGGCATAACGGGAGAAAACAACAATGGCTTTTTGTGGGTGTGTACCCCGAGGGGTATAGCATTATACGAAGAAGCTAAGGCGGCATTTGTGCCAATACAAAGCAACGTAAATACCTATACAACTTCAATTATTGAAAAGCATGCAGTTTGTGTTTATACGGATGTTAGCGGGAAAATATGGATAGGCACCGCTGGTTCAGGCATTTTCTCTTTTTTTCCCAGGAAAATAAAAGTTTACAGGAATATTGCGGGCAACGCAAACTCAATTCACAGTAATGAGTTAAAGCGGGTTTTTCTTTTCAATAATAACCTGCTTGCATCTGTATACACTGATGGTATTGATATTATTGACCTTATAACTAACACGTGCAAATTTTATCCATTTACCAATACACTTAACGCTGCCTTTAGTAAAATACAATACCCTTCGGCAAGAGATAATTCGAGCCTTTTTGTTGGCAGCACATTAGGTTTGTTTGTTTTTGATGTTTACCGCCACACTTATGCTGAAGCATTACCTGCACAATTTAATTCGCTTTTTAAAAATGTTAATGCCGCACTGTACGACCACAACGGCGACCTTTGGATCGGCTGTGAAGAAACAGGTGGTTTATATAAGTTTAACAGTCAAACGCAAAGCCTTCACCGTTTTAATTTGGGCAGCAGGGGATTGATCTCAGAAAATGTAAACCAGCTTGCAACCGATACCCATGGTAATGTTGTAGCCTGCGTTTACAGCACTGTTCAAAAATACAGCAGCGGGGCAGACAGCTTTTTATACCTGAAGCAAAACGGGCAAATGTTGCCATCTTCAGCAGGCATTTGTTTTTACGCCAGGCCAGGCGGCATTTCATACTGCGGCACATACCAAAATGGCATCTTCATTACGAACGACAAGTTAGAAGTATTAGCCAATATTACTGAAACAAACGGCCTTAGCGCAAATAGCATATTAAGTTTTTTACCCGAAGATGACAGTACAATTTGGGCAGCAAGCACGTGGGGTGTTAATAAAATAGCTTTTGGAAAAAAACAGGGCAAAAACGATTACACCATAACGCATTTTGATAATTCAGACGGGCTGCCGGGCGAACTTGTAATAAACATGGTTCCATATACGCGCAATGGAGAAAAAGAATATTTCCTGTCAACAAACGATGGCCTTGTTGAAGTAAGCGCATCTGAGTTTACGCCAAATAGTTTTGTGCCGCCGGTGGTTATTACAGGGCTTTCAATAGCAGACACTGCTATTTTACCCCTAGATTCATCTCATATACTTTCGGTCCCGGTATATCTCACCAAAACTGTACACCTTTACTACAATCAAAATAGTTTTCAGTTAACGTTCGCGGCGCTAAACTATATAAATACAGAAAAAAACCAGTACGCTTATATGCTGCAGGGCGTTGATAAAGACTGGCGTTATACGTCGAGCATATATTCAGCATCCTACTCAAACTTAAGGCCCGGTACCTATACTTTCCTGGTTAAGGCATCAAACGATGCAGGTGTATGGAACAGCCAGCCGGCCCACCTGCAGTTTATTATAAAACCTCCTTTTTGGGAAACCATATGGGCGTACCTGCTATATGCCATTACTATAGCAGGCGCCATTTATGCCATTTATTTAAACCGCATAAAGCAGTACAGGGCCAAGCAGGAAACACAGCTAAGAACAATGATAGCAACACAGGAACAGGAACGTAAAAGAATATCGCGCGACCTGCATGACGATGTTGGAACCAAGCTTTCTGCCCTAAAGCTATTTGTATCAACATTTAAAAATAACCTGCAAAAGCAAAACTATGCTGAAACACAAACGTTGGCGCAAAGCACTGAAGAACTGATTGATGAGACCATACACGATGTACGAATAATGCTTATGAACCTTAGCCCAGGTATACTGGAAGAGTTTGGCTATGTTACAGCAGTAGAGGGTCTTGTAAACAAAATAAACGAAACAAAAGCTTTACATATTGAACTGGTAATATTTGGCATTAAGGAACGTTTTGCTAAAGATTACGAGCTTACCCTATACCGCATGACGCAGGAACTTGTAAATAATATTCTAAAGCATGCTGCGGCCAAAAATGTGTCGTTACAGATTGGCTACAGGAATGAGAAAATAATATTGATGGCTGAAGACGATGGCAAAGGCTTTATTGTTACTGAACATAAAGAAGGTTATGGCTTAAACAACCTTGAAGCACGCACAAAATTGCTGCAGGGTATTTTGACGATAGATTCATCACCGGGCAATGGCACCAGCGTGCTTATTGAAGTTCCCTACCAATTTAGTTAGTTATGATACAGGCTTACCAAAAAACATACAGCATTTTAATTGCCGACGACCACCAGTTGATAATAGACGGCATATCAAAAATTTTGCAGGAAGAAAAAAGCATCTCAGCGGTGTATACTGCATCCAACGGCAGGGAAGCTATTGACCTGCTGAATAAATATGACATTGATTGTGTGCTTATGGACTTAAATATGCCTGTATTAAGTGGCTACGATGCAACAAAGATCATCAAGCAGCAAATGCCCGCAGTAAAAATAATAGTAGTAAGCATGCTTAGCGATGCATCTGTTATTACTAAATTGCTTAAAGCAGGCGCCGATGCATTTATTATAAAAAATACCGGCAAGGAAGAATTGCTTAGGGCCATAGCAAAAGTAATGGCTGGCGAAAAATATATAAGCCAGGAGCTAAGTTTTAACCTGTACCAGCAATTTGGCAAAAAAAACAGTACTGAAAAGCAAGACCACCTTACACCGCGCGAGCTTGAGATTATAAGATACATCGGCGAAGGCATGACCAATAACGAAATAGCGGCAAAGCTGTTTCTTAGCTCTGCCACGGTTGACACGCACCGCAAAAACGTGCTGGCCAAGCTTGAATTGAAAAACACAGCGGCATTAATAAAATACGCGGCAGAGAACAACCTGCTATAATTTTATATACACCAAAAAGGGTAGGCTAAATTTACACGCTAAGGTGTATAGGAAAGACCGGGTAACAATTGCATTTTTACAGCGCTGATCAAAAAACATTAAGGGTGCCAATATTTTATAAAAAGCAAAAAACGCAGGTATATGAAATTAACCTTTACACTAACAATACTGCTGTTTATTAGCACCCTGCACGCACAGCAAACAGTTTACCAGGTAAAAGGCCGTTTTTTAACTGACCCCTGCGGTGATACCGTTATTTTACGCGGTATAAACAAAATGGTTATCTGGCGATGGGATACGGGCGATGGGCTTACATCACTTGCAGAAATTTCCAAAACAGGCGCAAACTGTGTGCGTATGGTGTGGGACTATACCGGTACCGCCGATATGCTTAATACCGCGCTAACTACGTGTGAAAGCCTTAAGATGATACCTATTATTGAGCAACATGATGACAACCCAGGCGACCCTGATAATGAAATGACCAGCATGCCCTTATATTTGGCTTACTGGACGAAGCCTGAAATAATGGCGGTAATAAAAGCGCACCAAAGCCACATACTGCTTAATATAGTAAACGAATTAGGCACATTTAATACAACAACGAAAGATTTTACAGACGCTTATAAAAGTGCTATTGACGCTTTTAGAAAAGCGGGCTTTCATGCGCCCCTTGTGATAGATGGATCGGGTTATGGGCAAAACATTACTATGCTTGAGGATGCAGGCCCTGTACTAACACCATACGACCCAGACCATAACATATTATATTCAGTACACTTATACTGGCAATACAATTATGGCGATACTGACGATGAGGTTACACAAACTTTGCAGCAAAGCGTAGACAACAATTTGCCACTTATTGTTGGCGAGTTTTGCAAATACCAGGTAAACGGCGATAGTGGGCAAGCAGTATCGTACAAAAACATTATTGCTCAATGCGCTGCAAAAAAAATTGGCTACATAGCATGGGAGTGGGGGCCGGGCAACCTTGGTGATAACAATAAACCCGTACCCTGGGTTGGCTTTACTGCGGATGGTACCATGACCACGCTAAATGGCTGGGGCTACGAAGTAAGCATAAGCAGCCCAAATGGTATACAGGCAACATCAGTAAAAAGCAATTACCTGCTAAACGGGGCATGTTCTTCTCTGCCGGTAGATCTGTTGTCTTTCGCTGCACAACTGAGTGGAAAAACATCAGCGCTTACCTGGACGACTGCTAACGAGATAAATAATACAGGCTTTAATATACAGCGAAGTTTTGATGCGAATAGTTTTACAACCATAGGCTTTGTAGCTACTAAAGCGGTTAATGGCAACAGTAATAAACACATTACCTACCAGTTTATTGATGCGGAGCATTCAGCCCCCATCATTTATTACAGGCTAAAGCAGGTTGACAAAGATGGCAGGTTCACTTACTCAAAAACAGTTGCCGTTACAACAACAACGACTGGTATAGGTGTTCTCTATCCAAATCCTGCAAAAAGTGTAATAAATGTACAGGTTGCTGGACAGTCAACCAGCAGGATTACGTTTATTGTAACAGATGTTTCTGGTAAACGACTTTTAACCGGTCAAACAATTTTAACGGGGCTAATGGTGGTGCCGGTAAATATCAACAGCCTTGCTGCGGGCACATACCTGCTAACAATGCGGTCAGCTAATAAAACTATTGGTTCATCAAAATTTGTAAAACAATAAAGCCGTATAATTTAAGTATTGTTTTATCAATAAATAATAACGTGTTTCACTCTGCGTCACTATATATGTAATTGCCAGCAGTGTTAAGAAAAGATGTATACAATAACGGCTGGCTATTACACTTCCTCCCAATGCAAATAGCTATAGAAGCCATAAAAAACATATAAAAAATACACTTTTTGGTGTATAGGAAAAATAGCGCCTGTTGCGAACCTTTATGTGTTTCTGCAACCTGCCGTTAGTTTCATAAATAGTACATTATATTTTTTATAGATAGTACATTATATTATTAACGGGTGCAGTAAACGCTTCCCCCTTCAAAGAGAAAATGATGAGAGTTCATAAGCAATGTAAACCGCCATACCCGGCATGCACATACTATAGTATTTTAAAAATTATTGCTGCCTGGGCCGGTATCCTGTTATTGTCCAATACTGCCCACGCGCAGGATATTGGAAATCTCTCAGGTCAAAAGCCATTTACCGTAAACGGCTCCGTGCAGTTACGTGGCGTGTATTATACAGCAACAGGTATACCCCCAAACAGGTCTCCCTACTCTTATATATTTTCCGGCAGCCCAACCATTAATATTTATGGTTTTACCGCGCCATTCAATTTTACTTTAAGTGAGCAGGAACGCAGCTTCCGCCAGCCTTTTAACCAGTTTGGCGTTAGCCCCCGCTATAAATGGATAACGGTACACCTTGGTTATCGCAGCGTTGTTTTTTCGCCATATACCATGGCCGGGTATACCATGTATGGTGCGGGTGTTGAGCTTACCCCCGGTAAATTCAGGTTTGGCTTTATGTATGGTAAGCTAGCCAGCGCTACTACCCTTGACACTACAACTCAAAGCCTTGTGCCATATTCTTTCAGCCGCAAGGCTTACGCCGTGCGTGTTGGCGTGGGCAATGAGAATACGTATGTTGACTTCAGCTACCTGAGGGCGAAAGACGATGATGCCAGCGTGCCGTATAAAAACTATGATACCATATTCAGTATTACCCCGGCAGCCAATACGGTATTTGGCTTAAGCACCCGTATAGGCATGTTTAAAAAGAAATTTTACATACAGGGCAATGTTGCAGGCAGCATTTATACAAGAGATATTAATTCCTCTTTTACACTCGATACCCTTAACAACGCGTTGTTTAAGCTGGCAAAAAATTTTGCCATTGTAAACGGCTCATCGTCATTTAGTGTGGCGGGGGACGCTGCTGTAGGTTATAAAACAAAAAATTTTGGGCTAAAGCTCCAATACACCCATATCGATCCTGATTTTCAAAGCATGGGTGCCTACTTTTTTAATAACGACCTTGAAAACTATACCATCTCACCCACTTTCAGGTTATTTAAAAACAAGCTGCGCTTTACCGGCAGCATTGGCTTCCAGCATGACAATGTAAAAGATCAAAAGCAGGCCACCAGCAGCAAAACAATAGGCAACGCAAGCCTGAGTATTGACTTTACCCAGCATTTTGGGTTAGACCTTGCCTATACCAATTTCTCAAACAACCAGCAGCCTAAAACCATACGTTTTGCCGACTCGCTTAAAATAGCGCAAACAACGCAAAATATGTCGGTAACGCCACGCTATGTATATATAGGCACAACCAGCAGCCACACCATTATAGCCTCAGTAAATTTTATGAAGCTTAATGATTATAACAATTACTTCGCTCAAAATGCAATAAGCCGCAACATTAATTTCAGCCAGTATTTTATTACCTACACTTATGGTATTATACCGGCCCAGCTTTCTGTATCGCTTAACGCCAGCAGTACAAAAATGGAAGCGGCCGGCACTACAGACAATAATAACGGCAGTACGGTAAGTATTACAAAGTCGTTATTTAAATCAGCATTGTCGTTAAGTGGCAGTGCCGGGTTGTTTTTTGATAAACGTAACGACGACAACAGCAATATTGTAAATCTTTCAGGCAACGTGCAATATACCTTTCTTAAAAAGCACAGCCTGAATTTTATGACCTACTACACCAATAATAAACCAAAAAATATATCCTCTGTACTGCCTGGCTTTAAAGAGCTGCGTATGGAACTGGGGTATGCATATAATTTTTAAAGTAACCATTTATAAGATAAGTTATTATGAAACGCAAACACTTTACACAATTTGTATTAGCCCTGTCGCTTAGCTTTTTTATGATGGTAACGGGCAAGGCGCAGGTATTTATAAAGGTTATGGTGCTACCCCCGTATTCGTCACATATTACCGATTTTGCATCGCATCCTGAACGGGTAATGATAACCTTGCAAAACCAGGGTAACACACCGCTTGATATACAATTGCGCGGCAGTATGGCGGGCGACAATGGTGTATCGTTAGCCGTAAATAAAAACTTTAAAAGCCCATCCCCCATACATTTAGGGCCGCTTGAAACAAAAAATTTACAGGGCAATGTTATTAATTCACTGTTTGATTATAACCAGCTTGTATTTACCGGTATTACCAAAACACAGGTTATTGCACAGGGCAATTTGCCTGAAGGTAACTACCAAATATGCGCACAGGCTTTTGACTACAACAACAATACTGCATTGAGTGAAGATGAGTGCAGCAATATATTTCCACTCGCAGATCTTGAGGCGCCTTACATCATCAAGCCTGCTGATGGCGATAATGTAATGCCTGTTGGCGGTTCGCAAAATTTTGTAATAACGTGGAGTACCCCTGCAGGCGCGCCGCCATCAACCCAGTATAATGTTAAGATAGTGGAGATATTAGACAACCGCAGCCCCGAAAATGCTATACAGTCATCTACGCAGCCTGCCTTTTTTCAGCAAACTGTTACGGGCGCACCGGCACTTGTGTACGGGCCCGCACAACCTGCCTTAACAGCAGGCAGGCATTATGCCCTGGTTGTACAGGCTAAAGATCCCACTAACTCAGCCATCTTCCGTAACAGCGGGATGAGCGAAGTGATTGGCTTTGTATATGGTGAAAGCAACGGAGCGCCCGGCGGTATCCCTGTTGACGACAATCCTATAGCCTGTAGCTGTAAAACAGCATTGCCCGCTAATATGCAGCCCAGCAACAAAAATTTGGTAATGGGGGGCACTATAAAGGCCGGCGCTTTTAGCATAACCGTTTTGGGCCTTGTAAAAAATAATGATAACACAATAACAGGCACCGGTAAAGTAAACCTGCCGGTTGTTAACAGCTCTTATATACCGGTTGGCGTAAACTTTACCAATGTACAGGTTAACAGCAATAACGAGTTGATTGCCGGTATAATTACCGCACAGGTAAAACCTAATGTTAACTTTTTGCCTGCCACCCCATCGCCTAATCCAAGCCTGCTGCCTTTTTCAAATTCAGACGTTAATAACCTGGGGGATTATATTGAAAACAACAAGGCCAGCATGGTATCGCAAATAAAAAACTTTGCAGCCAACACTGTGTTTCAGCTACCGATCGGTATTGATAAACAAGTTGCAGGAAGCCCTGTGGTAATTGAAATTACCGCACTTAAAATAACACCGGTTCAGGCTACTATGGACGCAGCAACCATCATTAACACACCAGATGATGCAGTAGTATCACGCATTGCGCTGGGTGCAAAAAATGTTTGTGTTAACCCCACAGATCTGTGTGGTGACGCTAAATTGTTTTTGGCTGAAGACGTGGTATTGCCTTCACTTCACCTTACGCTAAAAGGCGCCGGTAATGCAAAGGGGGGCACTTATATTGTATTTGATAAAGACGGTTTTAAGAACTTGCAGATAGTAGGCGATATAGCGCTGCCCCAAAGCCTTATTGTTAAAAAGGCCGATAATGTAAGCGCTGTAACAGCCGAGATTACTGCTACCACCGATAAAGGCTGGACCGATTGGATGGCACAGGTTACCATTGACCCGTTTGTAATGGCGGGCAATAAAGATTTTGGCTTTACACTTGTGGGCAGCGCCACCTACGACCATAGTGATGTGCAGAACCCCGCCGGCATGCCAACTATGAATGAAAAGCCCGAGCTTGCTGCAACACAATGGCATGGCTTTTATTTGCCCCAACTTAATATGAACCTGCCGGCTGTATTAAAAAATGCTGCAGGGCAACCGTTACAGGCAAGTGTGCAAGGGTTGGTTATTGATGGTAATGGTGTTACAGCCAAAGTTGGTATTACCAACCTTTTACAAATTGGCAATGGCAGCATGGGTGGCTGGTATTATTCAATTGATAACCTTGGCATAACTATTATCAACAATGCCTTTCAAAATGGGGGAATGGATGGCAAGCTGGTGCTGCCGGTATCTGAATCAAGCCATCAAAACGCTGAGCTTGATTATCATTCCACCCTCACAAACGGCGCTAACGGCGGTGGCATACAATTTCAGTTTGTAATGGCGCCAAAAGATAATTTAGACTTTGCCGTATGGGCTGCTACAGCTCAAATTGAAAAAACATCAAACATAACTGTTACCGCTGGTGGCGGGCAGGATTTTTCGGCTGTTGCAACCCTAAACGGGCACCTTTCAATTGACGCTAATCTTCCGGTTGTTGGCAAAGTAAACTTTGCAAAAATGCAGTTTGAAAAATTCAGGCTGCTTACCGCCGATCCTTATATTGACATGGGGCAAACAACGTTCTCACTTGCAAGCCCGCAGCATGCTATTGGCGGCAATTCCGAAGATGGTGATAAGTTTGACGCATCAACAGGCAGCATGGCAGATTTTCCTGTAACACTCCAAAACATATCTCCTTACTTCACCGCGGGTAAACTTGGTGTAAAATTCACCATGAATGTTAAGCTGGCTGATATAGCAGCTTTGCCAAACGCCTCAACAACACTTAGTGTGTACGGCAAATTCAAGCTAGATAATGGCAGGCCTAAATTTTATTTTGATCCCAACGATGCGGTACAGCTTGATCAAATTACCATTGATGGCGACCTTGCGGCATTACACATAAAAGGCAAAGTTGATTTTTATAATAATGATGCCACTTTTGGCAATGGCTTTAAAGGCAGCGTTGAAGCTACTTTTCCCGCTATAAGCATCGGCATTGCATCAACCATACAGTTTGGGTCTGTTAATAACTTCAAATACTGGTATGTAGATGCAATGGTTGACCTTGGGCAGGCAGGTGTTGTACTGGGCAGCTCGGGCCTTTCTATATTTGGGTTTGGCGGCGGTGCATATTATCACATGCGCAAGCCGGATGCGGTGCCGGATCCCGGTAGCATGACAACCAAGGCGCCGGGCGATAATCCTGCATTGGGCGCATCGTTAAGCGGCAATGTTTACAAGCCTGATGTTAATACAAGCCTTGGCCTTAAAGCCACGCTGTTGTTTGGGCTTAATGCACGGCCCACATTTAACTCAGATGTAACTATGGAGCTTTCATTCGCCAGCAGCGGTGGCGTAAGTATGTTTAGCCTGGAAGGTAATGCCCGCATTCTGGAAATTACTGGGGGCAATGCCTGTATAAAAGGGCACATAGCAGTACAATACGATTTTCAAAACAGTATACTGGAATGCGCTATAAACGCGCAGCTTCAGTACCCGCCTATAGTGCCGATAATGACGGGGCAGTTTAATGCAGCATTCTATTTTTCACCTAAAAAATGGTTTATAAAATTTGGTACGCCAGATAATAAAAACAACATTACCTACCTGGGGGTGTTAAAATACATAGAGTCTTATATGGAAGTGGGTAACTACCAGATTGACCCTATGCCACCCATACCTGACGATGTGCGCAAAGTGCTTATAAAAAGCGGTGTAAGCCCCGACTTTTTCCATCGCCCTATCGACGGATTGGTTGACCAGGGGCAGGGCTTTATTTTTGGAGCAGATGCAGGATTTGATTTTAAGGGAGGGTTTGCCATATTTAAGGCGGAATTTGGAGCGAAAATAGGTTTTGACGTATCATTGAAAAAATACAGCAGTGATGATGGAGTTATTTGCGATAATGGGCAAACAAGCATTGGTGCGGATGGCTGGTATGCCATGGGCCAGGTATATGCAGGTATATGGGGCAGCATTGATATAAGCACCGACTTTTTTGGAGACATCAACGTTCTTGATGTTGGCGCCGGTGCAGCTTTAATGGCAGGCTTGCCAAACCCAACTTATGCAGCGGGCGCTATAGGTGGCTATTACTCAGTGCTTGATGGGGCAATAAGCGGCCACCTGCACTTTGAGTTTACTGTAGGTTCAAAATGTACGGTTACCAAGGACGCACTTTCTGGCCTTAAATTAATTGGCGGTGTAACACCTGTGGATGGTACGAAAAATATGGAAGTGGTAACATCTCCGGCCGTAGCATTTAACTTCAACCTTGCACAAAGTACTTACCAAACGTTCTCTATTATACAGGACGATGGCAATGGCAACAGTCATAAAAGAACATTCAGGTTCAACAGCGATTGCGTTTCTACCGGCCTGCATGATAATACACACAATTTCAATGTGGCAGTTACCAATTATGTGTCTGACGACAGAACAGGTATAACTGTTGGGCCTAATACCGGCCTTCAGCGTTTAAGCACCTATACATTTACTGTATCTGCGCATCTTGAAGAGCTTATAAATGGCACATGGCATGTTGCCCAATATGCTTCAGGCAAATTAAAAGGGCAAGATTTTGTTGATTCAAAAAGCATAACTTTTACTACCAACAATGGCTTAAAAGAAATTCCTGAAGACCTTGTAGAATACACTTATCCTTTAAAATGGCAAAGGTTCTTTATGCCCGAAGAAGCCAGTACAACCGCTTACGGTACCGGCAATGCAGTTATAAAAGTTAAAACAGCTTTAAGCCCAGGTATGTTTGATATGAACGGGCCTGACCAGGGATATAAGCAAAGCTTTTACGCAAAGCTTGTACCCACTACCAACCAGGGCTCTGCAGTGGTAATACCATTTAGCTTCAACTCAGATGAAACAGGTAAAATTGCGTTTAATCTGCCAGCCAGTTATTTAACAGCCAACACGGTGTATGCAATTCAATTTATAGGCAGGTCTGATCCCAAGAATAGCCTTGCCGCTAATATAATTGGCAATTCTGTAGTAAGCGCCGCATTGCTTAATGCACAGTTTACGCAGGTAGCCGGGGTAGCCAATGCAAAATCTTTTACTGTTGAAAATAAACTGGTGGTTTACCAGGGCATGCAGCAGGGCAGTAACTCAAACGATACCATCCGCTCAAGAAGCCTTAATGATCAGCTTGCCCTTCGTTCTGATGAGTTGTTGCTGTACACCATATATTTTAAAACAAGTAAATACAACCAATTTGGCGATAAGTCTGCTGAAATGCCCATCACCAACATTAGCTATGCAGTAACGGGTGCGCCAACAACCGATGCGTACATCATGCCGGTAAGCGAGTTGGCTACGTTTAGTTCTTCACATAAATCGCTTCGCGCTTATATCGCCAACAGGTTAATGGGCATTACTGATACATCGGTTAACAATAAACAGTATCAAAATTTCTCGGTAGACTATGTGCGTAATGTGTATATGAGCGGCAGTGAGTATTTTGATGATTACGATGTAAATGGATACAATAACACAGGCTACAATAATTATGGCCAAAAATTCGCTTACAATGTTAAGGCCCTGCTGTCCATTTACAACACATCTACCTCAGGATGGATCGGCTCGTTTACCAATACCCTTCTTTCCCAATATAACATGCAGTTTAGCTATGGCAGCATGAATCTTGCTTACAGCCCGTTAACAGGCGGCATAAAAACATCTTACCCGGTTGAGAGCATGGATGGGCGGAATGTAGGCAATATAGATATGACGGTGGTGAAAGGTGGTGAAACAAACCAATACTTTTTGGGACAGTTACCGCACTTTGGCGGCGGTTTTAGCCTGGGTGGTTCGTACAGGCTTGCAAATTTTCTAAATTATACCTTACTGGTTACTTACAGGAAACAGGTTGACTACCAAAGCGGCGGTGGCGCTGTAATTCCGTCAATAAACATATTAACAAACTATCTGAATATTTTTGGCGGTGACCCCAGTCCTTTTCAATTGCAGGGCATGGGTAACTTTTATGATGCCGGCATACTTGCAACAAAAACCAATAACTCAGTAACCGGCAGCGTAATTTCTTTGGGATACCAATTGCCGGGCACTGTAAGCAATACGTTAAACCTGTCAAGATCTTTACAAATAGGCAATATAGGGGCGCTTAAAATTGGTGCTTTCCGTTAAGCAAGTACGAAGGGTTGAAATTGAAACGCTAATATTAAATGAATTAATTATGAAGATACATACATTATTTTTTGTGCTTGTTTGCGGGTTATCATATAATACTGCAACGGCACAAAAAGCATATACAGCCGATACTTCCCGCAAAAATGTTCCGCCCGGTAAAAACTTGTTGCTTACAGCTACAACAACCGGCGATTCTATCATACTTAGGTGGGCCCCTACCGATCCTCTGGACTGGAAAATAGCAAGCCAGCAGGGATATGTGCTTGAGCGCACCACACTTGACGCTGCAAACAAAGTGATAGTGCGTTTTGAAAAGCTTGCCACCATTACGGCATGGAGCAGGGAAACATTTGTGCAACGGGTATCAAAAGACAGGAAGGAAGATAAATTTTGTGCCATAGCTGCACAGGCGTTATATGGCTCAACCTTTAAACCGGCAACTCAGAGCAATGCACCGGAACCCGATGAGTTTGCAATGTTAATGAAACAACATACCGAGGATGAAATGCGTTACAGCTTTGCACTATTTGCATCTGACGTTGATGGCCGTGCAGCTACAGCGTTGGGTTTGCGTTATGTTGACAGGAACCTTGACAAAGATAAAAAATACATATACCGCGTGTACGCTGTGCCGCGCCAGGGCTTGTTAACCATGGATACCGCTTTGTTTGTTATTGCGCCAAAGGATGTGTTTCCCATAAACAGGGTAACATTTGTAAAGGCTGAAACACGCAACAAGGCAGTATTTTTAGAATGGCCAAAAAGCATTGCTGAAAATAACTTTACTGCGTTTTTTATTGAGCGAAGCGGCGATGGCGGTAAAACCTTCTCGCAACTTAATGCAGAGCCATTTACCAATGTAGACGTCAATTCGCAGCAATCAAAAAACTCCGTAGTTATTTTTGCTGATACAGTACCTGCTTTATATAAAAAATACATATACCGCGTACGTGGCATTAACAGCTTTGCACAATACTCGCCTTACTCACTGCCTGTTGATGTAATGGCTAAAGACGATAAAGCACCGCCTGCACCCATCATTAATAAAACTGTAAAGCTTACACCATCCATATATAAGGTTAGCTGGCAGGATAGCGCAAAATCAGGCGATGTTAAAGGCTATTATGTAAGGCGCAGCAAAAAGCTGGATAGCAATTTTGCTGCCATCAACAAAACCATATTACCTGTTACTGCAAGGCAGTTTGTTGACAGCACTGCAAAACCCGGCCAATCGTACTACTACAATGTACAGGTGGTTGATACTGCTGGCAACACCAGCTCTTCTTTGCCTGACTATGTTTTTACTTACGATACTATTCCACCGGCGGCCCCCATTGCACTTGCCGGAAAGATTGATACAAACGGGTTGGTAACAATTAAATGGGGTTTGGCGAAAGAAGAAGATATAAAAGGCTACCGTGTTTACAAAGCCAATGCCGCTGACCACGAGTTTACGGCAGTATCAAAAAACATTATAGAAGACACCACTTTTACTGATACGCTTATACTTAAAACATTAACGCGCGATGTGTACTATAAAGTGATTGCCGTTGATAACAATTTAAATAACAGCGATTATTCAACTGCGTTGAAACTGGTAAAGCCTGATGTTGTACCGCCGGTGCCGGCAGTATTTACCAACTACATAACTACCGATACCTCAATACAATTGTTTTGGAACAAAAGCAGCAGTACAGACCTAAGCAAACAATTCCTGTACAGGAAAGCTTCTGCCGGCGACTGGATACAGGTTGCTTTGCTGGATAATAATGCCACAGCGTTTACTGATACTGCAATGCAAAGGCAGATGTTATACAGCTATCAATTAATAAGTATTGACAGTGCCGGTTTAAAAAGCGATCCTTCTTTCCCCATTAACGCACAAACGTTTTCAAAGGTTAAGGTTAATGCAGATGGCGATATAGCAGCCACCCTGCAGGACAGCAGCGCTGTTAAAATAGCCTGGGTGCTTAAAACTAATGCGCACCCTACCAACATTTTATTGTACCGCTCAGTTAACGGCAGCCCGCTAACCATGTATAAAAATATACCGGCAACTCAATCAAATTTTATTGACAAACATATTGATGCAGGCAATACTTACGGCTACAGCTTTAAGTGTATTTATGAGGGCAGTAATGAAAGTTTACTGTCAAAACAAGCTACGGTTACAGTTAGCAAGTAAGCATTTTAAAAATTGTCTGCCCTGTTTTAATCTGGGGTTTACAGGGGGTGTCGTGGGGACGGCACCCCTTTTTTGTTGCTACTTTTAATCAACTACATGTACATTTGGTGCAGCAGTATGAAGAAAAATATTTTTATAGCGCTTGAAGGCATTGATGGCAGCGGCAAAAGCAGCCAGGCTAAACAGCTTGCGGCAACGCTGGCAAGCAACGGTTATAAAGTTTACGCAACTTTTGAGCCTACCAATGAGTATATCGGTTCCATCATCCGTAATATTTTAAGAGGTAACATTAAAGCAGATGAAAAAGTAATAGCAGGTTTATTTGTAGCTGACCGCCTTGACCACCTGCTGAATGAAAATTACGGCATTGTAAGAAAATTACAGGAAGGCTATACAGTGGTAACAGACAGGTATTACTTCTCATCTTACGCCTACCACGGTACGCATATAGATATGGATTGGGTGATTGATGCAAACCGAATGAGCGCAAGCATTTTAAGGCCCGATATAAATATTTTTATTGATGTTCCGCCGGAAGTTAGCATGCAACGCATCAGCGCGGCGAGACAGGGCACAGAGTTATACGAAACGCTGGACAACCTTAAGAATGTTAGGGCAAAGTATATGGAAGCCTTTGATAAGCTTGGGCATGAAGAAAATATTTGTATAATTGAAGGCAACAGGGGTTTTGATGAAATAGCTGCTGATATTTATGGCAATGCTGTGGCGCTTTTAACACCTTAGTATTATGCAATACCTGTAAAAATCAACAGATAATTATATGCGTCTATTGTTTACTTTGTTTGCCTGCGCCATTATATGCGCTAACTGCCGGGCGCAAAATGCAGCGCCTGCCGCCAATAAATTTATCAGCACCCTTGATTCTGCCCAGAAGCTGCGCGCGCTTTACCCGTTTGATGTTGATGAACGTTACAACTTTCATTTCTTCCCGGTAGATGACAGGAAGGGAATTATGATAAACGACCTTACGCCTGTACAAAAAAAAGCTGCTTTCGATCTGTTGAAAACATGCCTCAGCGCGGAAGCTGTAAAAAAAGCCAGCGCCATAATGCAGCTGGAAAAAATATTAAAGGTGCTGGAAAACAGGAAAGCAGACGACCATTTCAGAGATACCGGCAGGTATTGCTTTACAATGTTCGGTATACCGGCAGATAGTACAGTATGGGGATGGCGGTTTGAAGGGCACCATGTTGTGTTTAATTTTTCATCGGAAAAAGGACAGATCGTTTCAGGCACACCAGGCTTTTTAGGTTCAAACCCCGCCATTGTTCAGGATGGCCCGCAAAAAGGTGAGCAGGTATTGAAAGAAGAAGCTGATAAAGGTTTTGCACTGCTGCATTCATTTATCGGTGAGCAGCTTAAGACCGTTCGTTTTGATACTACCGCCCCCGCCGATATAATTACTTTTATAAGCCGCAGGGTAACGCCGCTGCGGCCCGAAGGTTTGGGCTACAGCGCCATGACACCAAAACAACAGGAACAGTTATTACAATTGGTACGCCTTTACGTAAACCGTTATACCAGGTTATTTGCGGGTAAAATGCTAAAGGAAATTGAGAAGGCCGGTTTAAACAATTTAACCTTTGCCTGGGCCGGCCATACTGAACCGGGTATAGGCAACCCGCATTATTACCGTATACAGGGGCCTACCATAATAATTGAATACGACAACACCCAGGGCAATGGCAACCATGTGCACAGCGTTGTACGCGACCTGCAAAACGATTTTGGCGGTGACTTGTTACTGCAACATTACCGCACCGAACATACTGGCCAATAGTGCATAAAAAAACTGTGCAGTTTTAAAGCCGCACAGTTTTTTAAACAAGTGTTGTAAAATTTACTGTTTAAGCATTTTTACAGAGAACCTGTCGCTCGTTCCCGTAGTATGTACCATATACATGCCTTGTGAAAGCATGGTTGTTTCCAGTGTTATATGGTTTAGTCCCCTGGAAACATTTGTTTCTTTCGATGTAATAACGTTTCCTGCCATATCAATAACCCTTATGTTTATCCTGTCGTCGCTAATGGCATTGTATAACAGTATTGCCTGGCCGCGAACAGGGTTAAATTGCAGCTTAAGACTGTTAGCTGCTGTTGCTTCTGCGCTGCCCTCTTCTCCAACAGACTGTATTGTTTTAGTAAGGCCGCCTGCTTTAACAGTAAAAGAGTACTCTTTATCAAGGCTCCACTGTTTGCTCGAGTCAAGGCTTCTAACGCCTATAAAATGCAAGCCAGCGGTAAGTGTTGATATGTTTACGTTAAACGAGGTACTAACGTCTGTACCGTGGGTGCTTGTTACGGCCGTGGCTTTTCCATGGCCCGGGTCTTTATCAATATAATACTCAACCAGTCGTATTTTACCGGGTGAAAAATCAGCCAGGTAGAAATAATTTTTAAGAAACAGCCACCTGTTGTCAAGGCTCCATGCACCCAATGAGTCCTGGCTTCTAACACCTAAAATGTGCACCCCCGGGTTAAGTGCTGCAGCGGGTGTTGTAAGGTCAGCAGTAAGGTTAAGGCTGGTTGCAGGCGTAAGCGGTATTGCGGTAGCTTTACCATAACCGGGGTCCTTATCAAAATAATATTCTACGTGTGTTATCTTGGGCACAGGTACAACAGCCGGCGTATAGGCTTTAAGAAATAACAGTTGCTGGTCTAAGCTCCAGCCTCCCAGCGAATCCTGGCTTCTGATAAACAGCTTATGTATGCCTTCACTTATGCTGCTTAAAGAAATGGCGGGGGCAAGGGCTATGTTGGTAGTAGTGCCAAACGATATAGGCTTACCATTGCCATAACCGGGGTCCTTATCAAAATAATATTCAATTCTTGTTAGTTTAGGTACTGCACCCAGGGTTGGGAGCGTATATTTTTTAAGAAAAAGATAGCGTTGGTCTAAACTCCATGCGCCAAGCGAGTCACGGCTTCTTACGCCCAATATATGCACGCCTTCTGCCAGGGATGCGATTGAAAGACTGGAAGTAACACCTACGCTGCCGCCTGCAGTAACAGGTATTGATGTGGCATTGCCATAGCCAGGGTCTTTATCAAAATAATACTCAAGATATTCTATTTTGGCGCCTGCTACATACGAAGGGGGAGTATATTTTTTAAGAAAAAGCAGCCTGCTATCCTTACTCCAAGCACCCAGCGAATCCTGGCTTCTTACACTAAGTATGTGCACACCCTCTGCCAAAGGGGCGAGGGAAATAGTTGAGGCCAGGCTTAGATCGCTGCCTGCGTTAAGCGGTATATTAATAGCGTTGCCATAACCGGGGTCGTTGTCCAGGTAATACTCAACACGTTTAATTTTGGGCGCTTTACCAAGTGCTGGCAAGGCATATGGCTTAAGAAACAACATCCGGTCATCGAAACTCCATGCGCCCAGCGAATCCTGGCTCCTTATGCCCAAAATATGTACCCCCTGGCTTAAAGCAGCAATCGATACAGAAGAAGCTATTCCAATATTTGTTGCCGGCGTAAAAGGTAGCGCAGCGCCTTTGCCATACCCGGGGTCGCCGTCAATATAATATTCAATACGGGTTATTTTAGGCGTAGCGGCCAGTGTTGGGGATGCGTATTTTTTTAGAAACAGCAACCTTTTATCAATACTCCACGCGCCGGTTGAGTCCGCGCTTCTTATCCCAACAATATGAACACCCTGGCTTAAAGCAGATATATCCACATTTATAGCAATATTTGCAAGGTCTTTGCCGGCTGTAATTGCTACATTTTGGGCTTTACCATAACCTGGGTCGGCATCAATATAATATTCCAGCTTTTTAATATTTGGCTGTGCTAAAACAGCCATTTTGCAGTATAGCAATATAATTAAAACAACTGCTTTATTTATGCAGGCCTTTCTACCTTTAAAAAAGCAACCGGCGCCGCGTTTATAATACTTTTCCATAATGAATGTTTTTTTACTGTTTCAAATCGTTTGTGCGCTTTGAAACAGCAGCAGTTGGGAAAATGGGTAACCCGCCTTTAGTGCGGCCGGTAATAAGCTTAGTTATTGCCCCTTGTGCTAACATTTATGGTTATGGTGCTGCCTGTAGGGTTAACACCCTGCGGCGAGCTAAGTTTGTATATTGTTGGAATTGGAGGAATAAGGCCTAGCTTATAAGGTGCGTTACCTGCAAACATACCTATCGGTCCGCCTGCCGCAGCCGTAGCTGCAGGGCTGCCAGCTGCAAGTTTATAGCGTGCATCTGCACTGTAGGTACCAATTGCAGGGAACCCTACAAAAATATTAGATACATTGGCTATGGGTGTTATTATGTTACCGGTGCCAGCGCCCCAATTTGGCGGTGTTGCAGTTTCAAGCGCCAGGTTGTAATTATATATACAGTTACTGCCGTCGCCAAAATTATAACGCAGGTAATTGCTGCTTACGGTAGCGCTTTGGAAGCTAACAAAAATATTGCCTGTTATGGCATACTGGCCATTGCCCAGTTCAATTGTGCTTGCACTGCTCATAGTATTTGTCCCACCGTTTACATTATTTGTTGCAAGTGTATAGTCATAAGCAAATACATTGTTATTAAGAGTGCCTGAATAAGTATTGCCTGCTATGGTACTAAAAGAATTCATCAGGTTGTTGGCTATTATAAGGCTTGATACACTTCCGCCGTACACACCATTTGCTGATACTGATAGCCTGTAATTTTCAAGCAACTTTAGGTTAGTGTAAGTGTAATTTCCATTTAACAGGGTTACACCCAGCTCTCTGTTACGGGCTATAGTTATATAGCTTGTTTGTACGTTATATGTACCCCCGTAAAAGCCCATCATAATCGATCCATCGCTGCCGGAGGCAAAAGTTATGGTGTTTACAGTTGCATTACCTGTGGTGGCCTGCAGGTAAGCGTTGCCCTTAGGGGTGGCAAGGCTGTCCAGCCAGTCGCCCGGCCCAAAAATAAAAAGCTTTTTTGCTATTGTTTGAGATATGTTGGTAACACCGGGGAAAACAAGAATAGTATCTCCGTTAACCGCAGCAGTGTATGCGGCAGCAAAAGTTGAATAGTCAACATTTGCAACGGGCGGCCCAAAAAAGCCAACACGCCTTGTGCCGGCATGTACGTTAGCAGCTATAATACATACCAGGCAGAAAAAAAGTACAAACCTTTTCATACATTTTGTTTTAATTATAAATAATATCTTTCATTGAAGAAGGGCTAAAGCAATTGGGGTACCATCAACTAATGCTTAGTTACACATTATAATACGCGGCAGGTTGTACTATAACTGTTATGCTTAAGTAAAATGATGGGCGTTGTTGCCTGGGTAGGCATCACTGTACAAAAATGCTTTGTAATCAAAGCTTTACCAATACCGAGAATGGGGGAGGAAGAAAAATGCCGCCCGGCAAGAAATTTATACAATGCCGCATTTCGCCCCGTTTGTTTGCTGTGGGGGTATAACAGGCTACACACAAAAAAAGCAGTAAGTTTTACATAGTAAAAACCTTAACTTTAGCACCCTAACAATTAAATCCACATGAAAATAAAACTTGTTGACGCACCCACCAGGGTCGTTAAGGTTACCCTTCCGGGTGACACACCTTCCCAGCGTTTATATTCACTTGATGCCTTACGCGGTTTTGATATGTTTTGGATTATGGGCGCTGAAGATATTTTCCAGGAAATAAACAATGCAACAGGCAAAACTTCCCCGTTTTGGTCAACACTTGCCAACCAGTTAACGCACCCGGCATGGAATGGCTTCCATTTTTACGATCTTATCTTTCCGTTATTCTTGTTTATGGCAGGCGCAGCTACGCCTTTTTCGGTTGGCCGCGAGTTGGAAAAAGGCAAAAGCCAAAAAGATGTATTGTTCAGGGTAATAAAAAGGGGCCTTATATTGGTAATGCTTGGCTTAATTGCAAACAACGGTTTTCAATTAGGGGTAATGCTGCCATTATTGTGTGTTGCCGGCATAATAGCTTTAATGCGCTTATCTTTCAACATGGTAAAACCAACCATACCGGCGGTTGCTTTGGGGCTGGTATTTGCGGCAGTGTTGTGCACTATTACAACCTATATTATCAGGTCAGGTGGTGAAGGTATTCAAATTGCTGACAAGATTCGCTTTGGCAGCGTGCTTGGCCGTATTGGGCTTGCGTATATGTTTGCCAACATTATATACCTGTACTGCGGTAAAACAGCCCAAATAATATGGTTTGGGGCTATATTACTAGGGTACTGGCTAATGCTAAAGTTTACTTCTGCGCCGGGCTTTGCACCGGGCGACCTTACCCAGGCGGGCAATTTTGCGTCATATCTTGACAGGTTGTTTTTACCGGGCAAGCTTTATTTAGGCAACCACGATCCTGAAGGGATAACATCAACCATACCGGCTATAAGCACTGGCCTTTTGGGCATACTTGCCGGCACCTATTTAAAAACCAGCACGGCAGAAGGCGCTAAAAAAGCAGGCATGCTGGCACTAACCGGCGCTATATTTATCGTGATTGCCCTGCTGTGGAACTACGACTTCCCGATTAACAAAAACTTGTGGACAAGCAGCTTTGTAATGAATGTAGGTGGTATAAGCCTGCTGCTGTTATCCCTGTTTTACTTTGTTATTGATGTTAAGGGGTATAAAAAATGGGCGTTCTTTTTTAAGGTAATAGGCATGAATTCTATCTTAATTTACATGTCGGGCCATTTTATTGGCTGGGAGCATGCTAACAATGGATTTTTCCAGTGGCTGGGCCAGTTGCTTGGCGACCCGTATAATGCTGTAGCGCTGGCCATTACGTATGTTGGTGTTAAATGGGCCTTTTTATACTTTATGTATAAAAAGAATGTGTTTTTAAGGGTATAATAACTCTGTTGTAATAAATATAAACGGGGACATGCTTTAGAAAGGCTGCCCCCGTTTTATTATATTTAAATAGCTTATTGATTTATAAAACGCCTTTAGCAAAAACTACCTTAAGCCGGTTCAAAATTTACAATATCGGCATCACGGTAAACACCTTCCTTTTTAGTTTTACGCATAGCATGCGCCTTGTGCTTGTGCCGCTGAAAAAAATGGCGATGTTTTCTGGGATGTGTTGATGATTGTGCTGATGATGCTGTTGATACAAACGCGACAAGGGCAAGGGGCAAAAGCAGTTTTTTCATTTGATAAAGTAATTTTATCCTGTAAGATATGGCAACCACCTATAATACTATGTTAAGGGGGGCTTAAAATGCAACTAAAACTTTCATTTGTTATCAAAGTCTATAACTGGTATTATTGTGCCTAAATTTACTGCGTGCTGCTTTCCATATCTCAATTCATCGGCCACCTGCACCCCGCGCTTATACATTTGCCAATAGGTATTTTGCTTATTGCATTGTTGTTGCAATGGTTGTCACGTAAACAAAAGTATGCACCGTTGCAAACAGCAGTACCCATTGTTTTATTGGCGGGTGCAACAACATCCTTACTGTCAAGCATTACAGGTTATGTTCTTTCCATAAGCGATGATTACGACAAAACGCTTGTAACATGGCATATGTGGATGGGCCTTGCCACTACCATGCTATCGTTTATGCTGTTTGCAAAGGAAAAAAACCCGCAGTTTGGCGTAAGCAAACAATTGCTGAGCTTAGCCTTGCTGGCGGTAATATTTGTAACGGGGCACCTGGGGGGATCACTAACACATGGCTCAGACTATTTCACCAAACCCTTAACAGATGCTTTTTCGGGCGACAGCAATTCATCGTTCACCATAAAACCAATACCCAATGTGCAGGATGCACAGGTGTATAATGATGTTATACAACCAATTTTGCAAAGCCGCTGTTATAGTTGCCACGGGCCAAACAAGCAAAAAGGCGGCCTGCGTATTGACGACAGCACAAGGCTGATGAAGGGCGGTAAAGACGGTATAATTATAAAACCTGGCAAAGGTGACGCAAGCGACCTGGTAAAACGGGCGCTGCTGCCTGCTGAAGATGATGACCATATGCCACCAAAAGAAAAGCCACAACTTACAAAAGAACAAATAGCGATAATACACTGGTGGATAGATAATGGCGCGCCGTTTAATAAAAAGGTAAAAGATATAACCCAGCCCGCAGATATTAAACCTGCATTGCTGGCATTACAAAAATCTGAGCAGCCGGCTAAGGCCGGTATTAGTGATGTTCCCACACAGCCTGTTGAAGCCGCAGACCCAAAAATGATGCAGCAATTAGCCGCCAGCAATATAATAGTGCTGCCCGTAGCCCAAAATATAAATTATCTGAAACTAAATTTTGTAACCGATTCACTGGTGCCAAACAGCATGCTTCAATTGGTAACGCAGTTAAAAAAGCAGGCGGTATGGCTAAAAATAAACAACACCAATATTACCGACTCATCGCTGGCAATTATTGCGCAGCTAACCAATCTAACAAGGCTTGACGTTTCGGGCACACATATTACTGACAAGGGACTTAAATACCTTGCAAGCCTGCAAAATCTTCAATACTTAAACCTTACAGGCACAAAGGTTACCACGCAGGGGGTAATGCAGTTGACAGGGTTAAAAAAATTACAATCACTTTTTTTGTACCAAACTAATATCAACAAAGCAAGTTACCAGCAACTTAAGGCTTCTTTCCCAAAAACTATCATTGATACCGGTGGTTATATAGTACCGACACTTGTTACCGACACCACCGAGGTTAAAGCCAAGCCAGTTTATTAATACTTAAGATCGCCGCCGTTTAAGCACATTTTTTGCAAATGTTTATAACAGCAGGCAAGCTGTTGGCTGCGCAATGGTACCATTCTACACCCCCAATACCTTAACTTTGCGCAAATTTTTTGCTATGGCGCAATTCCGCAATTTTAAAATGGTAAGCTATGTAGTATATGGCAGGGGCAGCTTTAACCAGTTGGATGAAATACTGGCGCCCCAGCGTAAAGGCGATGCGGCGATGATATTTTTAGTTGACCATTTTTTTGAAGGCAAGCCATTACTTAACCGCATACCATTACGCGGAAAAGATAAAATTGTATTAGCTGATGTTACGCTTGAGCCTAAAACCAAGCAGGTTGATGCGTTAGCCAAACAGTTAAAAGACGAGTTTGGCACTGTAAGCGGCATTATAGGTATTGGAGGCGGCTCTGTTATGGATTTGGCAAAAGCCGTTTCGCTGATGATGAATAACCCAGGCTCTTCCGCCGATTACCAGGGTTGGGACCTGGTAAAGCATGCCGGTGTTTACAAAGCAGGTATACCAACCCTTAGCGGTACAGGTGCAGAGGTAAGCCGTACAACAGTTCTTACCGGGCCTACCCGCAAGTTGGGCATGAATTCAGATTTTACTCCTTTTGACCAAATAGTACTTGACCCCGAGCTTACTGCCGGCGCCCCGGTTAACCAGCGTTTTTATACCGGCATGGATTGCTATATACATTGTATTGAAAGCCTTGAAGGCACTTACCTTAATGAGTTTAGCAAAAGCTATGGCGAAAAGGCACTACAACTTTGCCGTGAAGTGTTTTTAGAGAAAGATACATGGGACGAAACCAGCGACGATAAACTGATGATGGCATCGTACGCCGGTGGTATGAGCATTGCTTACAGCCAGGTAGGCGTGGCACATGCTGTTAGCTACGGCATAAGTTACCTGCTGGGCACAAAGCATGGTATTGGCAACTGCATCGTAATGAACCACCTTGACGAATATTACCCGCAAGGTGCCGCAGAATTTAAACGCATGGTAGCATTGCACAACATTGAAATACCACAAGGTATTTGCAAAGGGTTAACCGATGCCGACTTTGATGTAATGATGAATGTATCCTTAAGCCTGAAACCCCTATGGGAAAATGCTTTGGGCAAGGATTGGGAAAAGATAATGACAAGAGAGAAGTTGAGGGCTTTGTATGAGAAGCTGTGAGGGTTCCAAAATGACGATGTATTTTAAATTACGCATAATTCTTTTAATTTTGTTAGCAAACTGTGTGTATGGAAACTATTATTAAAGTAAGTCCTTCTGAACTAAATGAAGGTTTATTGGATAAGATTAAAAAGTATATTGGCAACAACGGAAATGTTGATGTAACAATTTCGTTAAAAGATGTTGATATAGATTACGAAGTATCTCTAAATCGCTCAATAGAACAATTGGAAGACGATGATGTAATTTCATTTGCTATGGAAGATTTTATGGAATACTCACCAGCACCAAAAAAATAATGCGAACCATTGCCTTTTCACCCGAAGCTTTTAAAGAGTATAATGAGTGGTTTGAAAAAGATCTTCAAATTATAGACAGGATAAAAATACTTATTCGGGACATAGATAGAGATCCATTTAAAGGGCTTGGCAAACCAGAACCGTTAAAAGGTAATTATAGTGGCTATTGGAGCAGAAGAATTGATTACGAACATCGTCTATCATTACTTATATATGTTCTTGCGGTGACCTGTTCTTATTATTTTAACTACTTTAATTATATCGGTTATCGAATAGACAACTCTATAGTCGGCTATCCGGATCCTATAAGCGTCTTCACCTTTAAGTTTTTTTACTCCTTGGGGTCGTGGGTCTTCTTTCAGCGCGTCAATAGCATCAACTATTTTCCTGTTATATCGCGATCAAATTTGCGATATTTCTTTTTGCGCAGATTTTGTAAATTTTATTGCATACATACTTACAGCTTTCCATCATTCCTTAACTGCTGTTTTACGTCTTCCCATGAAACAGTTTCCTCGTCCTTTCTTAATTCAACTGCAATAAGGTCATAAATATCCTCTAATACTTCTTCATCGCCTGTTAATGTGTCAAGATCAATTTGCATCAACCTGTGATTACTCTCTTTATCGGTAATTATTGTTATGCCCTCCATAAAAACATTTTTATACTTAAAGGTACAATTTTTGTCAAACTAATCGGTTTTATTGCCGGCTGTAATTAATCCTTACTTACCTTCAACTTTCATGCGTAAACTATTTCAAAAATTATTTACTAAGCCGGTTATTTGGGCGGCAAATAAATTCTCCTCAAAGCCCGATAAAGAGCGCATTTTTAAAGCGTTGACCGAGCTGCACGCAACTATTGAAAATGCGCCGGCTGGAAAAAAAGGTTTAGTAATAAACATTACCCAGCAAAACCAGCGCTATGTTATATTAAGCGACCAGCATAAAGGCGCACGCAACGATGCTGATGATTTTGCGGGAGCGGAAAAAAATTATTTGGCAGCGCTTGATTATTATTTTGATAACGGCTTTTACTACATCAATCTTGGTGATAGTGAAGAGCTTTGGGAAAATAACATATTTGCAGTAAAAAAGCACAACAAGGCGACGTTTGAGAAAGAGACGCTGTTCCTGCAAAACCAAAGGTTTTATAAAATATTCGGTAACCACGACCTGTATTGGGATAACGACCCGCTTGCATCCATTCAGCTAAAAGAGATATATGGTGAGAAGGTTTGCATTTACGAAGGCGTTATTTTAAAAGCCGGGAGTAACGACAACAATCTTAGTATTTTTTGCACACACGGCCACCAGGGCGACCTGCAAAGCGACGGCAACTGGTTTAGTAAATTTTTTGTAGCCAATGTATGGGAGCCTATACAGGCTTACTTAAAAATTAATCCCAATACGCCGGCCTATAACGAGCAATTAAAAACAGTGCACAACACGCTGATGTACGAATGGAGCAGTGATAAAAAAAACACCATACTTATTACAGGGCATACTCACCAGCCGGTGTTTGAATCACTTACCTTATTGGAGCGTTTGTACCAGCAGTTAGAAATAGCACAACAAAAAAACGATGCTGAAGCAGTAAAAAAAATACAATCGCATATTACAGTGCAGTTAAGCAAAGGCGATATAATGGCTGATTATACCAAATACAAGCCGGGTTATTTTAACAGCGGCTGTTGCTGTTTTAGCGATGGTGATATTACCGGTATTGAAATAGCAGACGGTAGCATACGCCTGGTAAAATGGGAATATGATAGCGACGTACCCACCCGGAAGATTTTGGAGGAATCTGCGTTGAAAGATGTAGCAGCAAGACTGGGATAAATAACAACAAACACTAAAATCATCAAAAATCAACCCTCTCGTATCTTTATGTCCATCTGGTCTACTCTCAATGGGCATTGTATAGGTGTTGCAGGATTTATTTAAAAATATGTATAGCTATTTTAGGACGATACAAAATTTTCTCACAACCGCACACCGTTTGTATCAAAACCGAACAACTTCGTACATTAAATAAATTATAAATATTTGCAAATCAGTTATTTACAAAATCGGCACTAATATGGATTTTATCCCTGCAACATCTATAAATTCAACAAACAACTTGTGCTATGTTTCGTAACTATTTTAAAACTGCCTGGCGCAACCTTGCTAAAAACAGGCTTAACGCATCTATAAACGTAGCTGGCCTTTCAGTTGCTTTTATATGCTGCACACTGCTATCGTTAACAGTGTACTATGAGTTTTCGTATGATGGCTTTCACAAAAATATGGCAACGCTTTATAAGGTTTACTCGGTAAGCCATAAGGAAGAAAGCGACGAGAAAAGCGGTACAATGAGCTACCCTGCCGCCCCGGCCATGAAAACTGATGTTGTAGGGGTAATAAAAAGCACAGCTATAGGTTACGGCGGCAACGGCATTAGCTATAATGGTAAAGAGGTTGATAAGGGTATTGCACTTGTTGATAATGACTTCTTCAGCATGTTTAGTTTCCCAATACTTGCCGGCAATGCATCATCGCCCCTAAGTAGTTTAAGCAATGTGGTGCTTAGTAAAAGCACTGCGGCGGCTGTATTTGGCAGCGAAAACCCGATAGGTAAACAGGTAAAATTAAAATTAGCCGGGGTTTGGAAGGATTTGGTAGTGTCTGCGGTAATTGCCGATGCGCCAGACAATTCATCTATACGTTATGATATGTTCGCCCGTATTGAGCTCGCCCGTGATTACGCAGAAAACAAGAACAACTGGAACAATCAAAATCATGATGTTTATGTACAGCTAAACCCTAATACAACGAGGGCACGGGCGGAAAATAGCCTGCGGCAGATGATGAAGAAATATCACCTGGCCGATGAAGGCGAACTGAAAAAACGTGGATACAGAAAAGATGCTAACGGCGATATGTTTGCATATAAACTGGCACCTTATGGTGAACTGCATTTTGACCAGGAAGTTGGTAATAACAACACGGTAAGCAAAGCATATTTATACACGCTTATTTTAATAGCTGTTATTGTGTTGGTTATTGCCTGCTTTAATTTTATTAACCTTAATGTAGCACGTGCCTTTACACGCGCAAGAGAGGTTGGTGTTCGCAAAACCATCGGTGCCGGTAAAACACAAATATTTTTGCAGTTATGGATAGAGAGCTTTGTGCTGTGCCTTTTTGCGCTGGTTATTGCGCTTGTTGCGGGCTATGCTTTGCTAACGCCATTTAATGCTTTGTTTGTTGAAAAGCTTAAGCTTGCAACACTTTTGCAACCTGTTATTATTGCCAGCGTTATTGCGGGCATGGTACTGGTATCTTTTTTGGCAGGTGGCTACCCGGCGTGGATGGTATCGAGGTTTAAAACAGTTGAAGTTTTAAAAGGCAAGGTATCAGTAAATCGCTCGGTGTACCTGCGTAATGGCCTTATTACCTTTCAATTTATTATGGCAAGCCTGCTTATATGCGGCACATTTATTATATACAAACAGTTTGAGCACCTGCGTACTGCACCACTGGGTTTTGAACAGGAAAGTGTTATAAGCATACCTGTAAAAAGAGGCGAAAACAGCTCAGCCTATATAAGGCAGTTAAGGGCGAGGCTTGCTTCAAACCCTGAAGTGGAAAGCGTTTCCGGCAGCTCGGCCAACATAGGTATAGGCTCAGACCATAGCCAAAGCAGCAGCGCCATGGGGTTTGATTATAAGGATAAGCATATAAACACCAACCTGCTTACTGTTGACTATGACTTTCTTAAAACAATGGGCATAAAGCTTATTGCCGGAAGGGAATTTAGCCCGGCTTTTTCATCAGACACCTCAACTGCTATAGACGGTAATATTATTGTTAGCGAAAGTATGGCAAAACAGTTTGGCGTACCTAACGCCCTGGGGCTGAGTATGACCGATACATCAGGGCCGCGCTGGACAATAATAGGCATCATTCCTGATTTTCACCTGTTTAGCATGAACAACAAGGTGGTGCCATTAACCTTAATGATGAATAAGAATAACAACCTGGGCTATATGCTGGTTAAAGTAAAAACCAGTAACCCGGTAAAAGCTATGGAGACGGTACGGGCTGCATATAAAACCATTGAGCCTGACAATATAACCACCCCATCATACCTTAATGAAAATACACAACGCTGGTACGAGAAAGAACAAAGGCTTAGCACCATATTTTTTACCTCTGCAGCCATCGCGGTATTGCTTAGTTGCTTAGGCCTGTTTGCTATAGTGTCGCTGGTTGTGCAGCAACGCCGTAAAGAAATTGGTGTGCGTAAAGTATTGGGCGCATCCATCACACAAATAACTTCTTTACTGTCACGGGATTTTCTGCTGCTTGTACTGGTTGCTTTTGTAATAGCCACACCGGTAGCATGGTACTTTCTAAATCAGTGGCTGCAAAATTTCCCTTACAGAATTAACATAAGTTGGTGGATATTTCCTGTTGCAGGCATAGTGGTGTTGTTAATAGCTTTAATTACTATTAGCGTTCAAACCATCCGGGCATCGCTGGCCAACCCGGTAAAAAGCTTGAGGACGGAATAGGACTCATCGCTTCGGGTCACGAAGCAGTGTGGATGATTTGATTATATTTTTTTTCCGGATGACATTTTTCAAAAAGTGTCATCCGTTTTTATTTAATCCTTGCTTTGTAATTAAAAAACATTCATGCTGACCGGTTATGTTTTTTGGGTGCCAATAATATCAGCCTTTAAAATCATTGGTGTTGCCATTTGCAAGGCAAACACATGTTATACCACTTATTTATTAATTGCCTTGCGAAGGTCAATTTTAAGGGCAACCACAACATGCTCAACTTGTATAAAAACTTTTAGTTCGTGGCTTTGGGGGTATATAAGGTTTAAGCGTTTGCCTATGTTTTGCAAAATAATACCCCTGCCCGTATAAAGGGTACTTGTGTCGGCGGGCTTGCTCCAGGTAAGCGTCATGGCAAGCGTGCCGTTGCTTAACTTAACATCTATTTCAAGCGATTTCCTGTCAATGCTGTGCAGCGAAAGCTGTTTAAATGCATTCTCAGTAACAGGCAGTATTATAAACGGCGCAATTTGTTCCTGAGCGCCTTGCGATGCTATTTTTAACGTGATGGATACTTTATTATCCAGCGCCATTTTTTCCAGGTCAACATATTCCTGCAGTAGTTCAAGTTCTTTATCCAGGCTTACCTTGCTTTGGTTATTTTCATACATGGCATACAGCATCAGGTTTTTTATTTTTTTTATCATGCCCGCCACCAGCAACGGCTTTTCAGTTGCCAGTATTTCTATCCTGCTAAGTATATCTGCAAAAAAAACCGGTTGTATTTGTCCTTCATCAATAAATGGTTCTATCTTTTTCTTTTCAGTTTTTATAAGGTCTAATTCCTGCTGTTTTATATGCCAAAACTTGCCCAGTTTAATGGCCGCGGCAAGGCAGCCTTCCATATTTATTTGGCTGAATAAATTAAAAAACACCCATATATAACTTTTGGGTATGGAGTTTTTCGGCATATCATACAGATCTCTGAAGCCCGGTACAACAATGCGTTGAAAAACCTCGAAAAGGAAAATAAATAGAACACTTAATGTAAGCCAGGCCAACACTAGCGTTATATAACGGCCTGTATATAAAAACCGGGGCAGCAATATGTAAATAATAATATAGCAAAAGGCCATGTCAAGCGGTGTTGACGAAGCAACCTCTGTTAGCGATGTTATAAAGCATTTGTAAACAGGGATTGATGGCATATTGCCATGCCAGCTCATAGTGGAAAAGATGGTATAGTACGCTATCCAGCCAAACCAAAACAACGAGTGCCTTAATATGCGGTTAACCCGTGTGTTTGAAAAAATAAGTGAGTACATGTGCATGGCCGGGCTAAGTAATTAGTTCATTATTTATTAAAAGGTTTGTTGTTTTTGATGGTTGTATGTGAAAGTACAAGGAATATTGTTATGGTACAACATAAAAAAATAGCAGGTGGTTGAAACCACCCGCGTCACATGAGAAAAATGAGAAAAATTTACTATTATTTGACAATAACTTTAAAATTGGCTTGTAATTTACATATTGCTAAACTACCGCGCCTTATGTTACTGTATTATGTAAAGTAGCTAAACAAAGAATTTTGTATTCCGAAGTACGATTTTGGAATTCTGAAGCACATTAGCAAGGCAATCGAAATACGTGATTTTCTTATTTGCATGCAATGTAATACAATTTTTGAAAAGTCGATATTTATGATAGACTATTTATACGCTTATCATTAAAAAAAACTATTTAACACTAATTAACTTTTCTATTACAAGAGAATATTCAATAATTGCGAAATTCTTCGTAGATACCCGCATGGGCAATGCGGGTATGCTGCCTAATGAAACCGTGAAAAAAATGAAACCTGCTGCTTTTGAGAAAAATAGAGTGCTGAGAGACTGGCCCATTAAGCTAATTGCCATACCCCTGCTGGGCATACTAATACCAAACCTTACCGGTATTATTACACACAGCAAATACACCATGGGCGAAATTGCCGGCAGCTACCTGTTTTTTATTTTAATAGCCTATATTGTTTGGGAAGGCAATGTAAAACTAATGCGGTTTGTAAAGCGCAAATACAAATGGGGCCACCGTAGTTATTATAAAACCATACTGGCATTTTTTATAAGTAACGTATTATACTCTGGCGCCACATCCATACTGCTGCTTATAACCTGGCGCTTTTTATCGCGGGAGACATATGCCGGCTGGCAGTCTATACTTTATACTGCACTTATAATTATTATTGCATCAAACCTGGTTACCAATACTTACGAAAACTTTTTTTTAAACCAGGAGCAGGTAAATGCTCTTTCGCGGGTTGAGCAGCTAAGCCTTGCTAAAGCGCAGGCAGAGCTTATTGCGCTTAAAAACCAGATCGATCCGCATTTTATTTTTAATTCGCTCAACACGCTTTCTTATCTTATATCAAGTGACCCGCAAAATGCCAAGCTGTATAACGACACACTGGCAAAAGTGTATCATTATATTTTGCGCAATAAAGACAAAGACCTGGTGTTGCTGCGCGAAGAAATAGAGTTTATAAGCAATTATTTTTACCTGCTTAAAATACGTTTTGCCCAAAGCATAAACATGACCATTGAAATTAACGATGTTGATGCCGAGGAGTTTTTAATACTACCTATATCGCTGCAAACCCTTGTTGAGAATGCCATAAAGCATAATGAGTTTACCGATAACAGGCCGCTGGCCATTTATGTGTCAGTAACATCAAACTACGTACTGGTTAAAAACCTGGTAAACCTTAAAAGCTACCCCGTGCCTACATCGCACATCGGCCTTAATAATTTAGACAACCGGTATAAGCTTATTACCGGGCGCAGTATACTGGTTGACAATATGTCCACCTTTTTTACAGTTAAACTACCAATAATAAACCTTGCTGTATGAGAATATTAATAATTGAAGATGAAAAGCCCGCAGTAGAACATTTAATAGAATGTTTTGCCAATATTGATGAAACTATAAAGATAATTGCCTCAACAGGCAGTGTAAAAGAAAGTATTAAATGGTTGCAGGAAAATTCCTTACCTGATGTTATATTGATGGATATACAGTTGAGCGACGGCCTGTCGTTCAATATATTTGACGCGGTAAAAATTGAATGCCCGGTAATTTTTATCACCGCTTACGATACCTACTTAACACAGGCATTTGAATTTAACAGCATTGATTACCTGCTTAAGCCAATTGACGAGGTAAAGCTTGCGGCAGCAGTTAAAAAATACAAAGCCCTGCAAAATTATTTTGTAAACAACTATTCGTCGTTGTTTGAATATTTAAACAACCAAAACAAAAAAAAATCGAGAATAATAGTAAGAAAAGGGCTTGAGTTTCAAACCATAAAAATTGAGGATATCGCCTACTTTTTTACTGAGCATAAAATTGTTTTTGTGGTTGATAAAAACAACAAGAAATTCCTGGCTGAAAACAATACGCTTACTGAGCTTGAGGAAGAGTTGGACAATAACCTGTTTTTTCGCGCTAACCGCAAATATATTGTAAACGCCAACTATATTACCCGCTTTAAACCGGTTGACAAAAGCAAAATAAGTGTTGAGCTTAACGTAGCCGTAAATGAAGAAATTATCGTCAGCCAGGAAAACGCCGCATCGTTTAAAAAATGGATCAATGAGATTTAAGCGAAGCACTGGAAGCTTTTCATGTATCAGCATTCCAAACATCCTTCATAATCCCAATCTAAAATTAGCGATCAGGGAATCTGCAATAGTACGTTGTCTAAAGTAACAAACGGCTTAACGGCGGCTTGCTATCAGCAAGTTCATATCGGTATACTTCAGGTCGAAGCGCTGGCTTATGTAAAAGTTGGTAAGGTGGCCCTTATACAGGTAAATGCCGTGGCGCATGTTTATGTTCTCCCACAGCATTGTGTCAATACCGCCGGCATCGCTAATGTCAAGCAGCAGCGGCATTAGCACATTGCTTATGGCATGGCTGGCTGTGCGCGCAAAACCACTGGGTATATTGGGTACGCAGTAATGTATTATGCCGTGTTTTTCAAACGTAGGGTGTTCGTGGGTGGTAATTTCGCTGGTTTCAAAACAGCCGCCCCGGTCAATACTTACATCCAGTATAATGCTTCCGGGCCGCATGTTCATCACCATATCTTCTGTAACAACAATGGGGCTGCGCCCATTTTCGCTGCTAAGGGCGCCCACAGCAACCTCGCAGGTTTTTAACTGCTTGCCAAGTATTTTTGGTTCAATTACGCTCGTCCATACCCGTACGCCCAGGTTATTCTGCAGGCGTTTAAGGCGGTACACGTTATTATCAAACACCTTAACTGATGCACCCATGGCCAATGCCGTGCGTGTAGCAAACTCTCCCACTACACCAGCGCCAATAATTACCACCTTGGTAGGCGGTATGCCGCTAATGCCACCCAGCAGCACACCTTTGCCATTATTGGCACTATCTAAAAAGCGGCCAGCCAACAGCATAACGGCGCTGCCCGCAATCTCGCTCATACTGCGCACTATAGGAAAGGTTCCACTATCATCCTTCAGGTTTTCAAAACCCATAGCGGTTATCCTTTTCGCCATCATCTTCTCAATAAATTCCTTTTTAAGAATAGACAGGTGTATGGGCGAAATAATGGTTTGGTTAAGTTGCAGGTGCGGCAGGTCTTCATCAACCACCGGGGCGCTTTTTATAAGCACCGGGGCTTTGTAAACCTGCGCTTTATCGTATGCTATTTGGGCGCCGGCCTCGCTAAAATCGCTGTCATCATATTTACTGCCTTCACCGGCTTTTGTTTCAACGGTAACTTCGTGGCCGTTGTTTACCAGCACGGCCACAGCTTCGGGTATCAGGGCAACCCTGTTTTCCTGGAAAGCCGTTTCTTTAGGTATACCTATATGCAGTTTTGCACCCTGTGGTTTAATATCAAGTGTTTCTTCAAGTGTTTCGTAACTAAAAGCCGGGTTAATCCTTGTTTGGGATGAGGCCATAATAGCGCTTATTTCGTATTTAAAATTACTCTTTTTTTTAAGATGTGCAGTATTATTACCTTATGCAGCATTTTTAAAGCAGCAAAGTTATTGTTTTACACCGCTAAAGAACCACCTGGGCCATTTTAAACTATAAGCTGGTTCTAATACTTCTCGTTCTTTCATCAATCGCCTCAATAAAAATATTCAACGTATCGGCAGGCAATAACCCTACGGCTTTTTCAGGCCACTCCACCAGGCAAAGGTTGCCACTGTACAGGCAATCTTCCACACCTGCCTGTATTGCCTCATCTTCGTCTTTAAGCCGGTACCAATCCATATGGTAAATCGCACCCGCCACCGGGCTTGCGTATTCGTTAATAATAGCAAAAGTAGGGCTGCTAACTGCGCCAGTTACCTGCAACACTTCGCAAAGGGTATGTATAAATGTTGTTTTTCCGGCCCCCATATTGCCATTAAATGCCCATACTTTATGTAAGCGGCCCTCATTCCACAACGCTTTAGTGGTCTCATGTATTTGCTCAATAGTAAATACCGTGTTCATGCTGCAAATATATTTCCCTCTTCGTAAGCCCGTGCATTTATTGCGTTTTACCTTTACGCAGGTGAAGTTGTATATAAAAAACATGGTATGTAACCGCTGCAAAATGGTGGTTAAGGCAGAACTGGAAAAGGCAGGCCTGCACCCAACTGCCATTGAATTAGGCGAGGCAGATATACACGAACAGCCGGGTAAGACTGAACTGGAAGCGTTGAATGCTGCTTTAAAACATCTGGGCTTTGAATTGATAGACAATCGCAAGGCTACTACAATAGAGAAGGTAAAAACGATTTTGATAGGGCACATTTATCAAAAAAGCGATGCAGAAAATATTAATCTTTCTCAACTGCTTTCAAACAACCTGCATTATGATTATGCCTATTTAAGTAATCTTTTTTCAGAAGTGGAAGGCACTACCATAGAAAAATATTTCATAAGCCTAAAAATTGAAAAAGTTAAAGAGTTGCTGGTGTATGATGAACTGTCTTTGTCAGAAATTGCGGATAAGTTAGGTTACAGCAGTGTAGCGCACCTGTCGGGCCAGTTTAAAAAGACAACCGGTTTAACACCATCATTCTACAAGGGGCTAAAAGAGCACAAGCGTAAAAACATTGATGAACTTTAAATGATATAAACCTTTCACAAAATTGTGTAACAGGTATGGCAGGTGGCCGAATTAACTTTGTGTAACATAAAAAGTTGACAGATGACAGTAAAAAAGCAACGAAGATCTGTCAACAGCGACATGCGGGGAAAAGATAAAATAAAAAGCGCATTGTTCTGTCAACTGTCATCTGTCAACAGTCAACTTCAAAAAAATGGAAACAGTGAATTGGAAAGTAAACGGCATGAGCTGCACAAACTGTGCATTAACTATACATAAATATCTTGAACAAAAAGGTATGCACGATGTAAAGGTTAACTTTATTGGTGGCGATGTTAGCTTTAACAATAACGGATCAATACCCAATACAGAAATTGAAAAGGGAATTGGTAAGCTTGGCTACCATGTTCAAAATGGTGAACATAACCACGGCCACACAACAAAAAAAGGATTTTTAGCTAACCACTTTCAGCGGTTTTTATTTTGCCTTGTATTTACTGTGCCTTTAGTGCTGCATATGCTTGGCCTGCATATTATGTGGTTGATGAACCCTTATGTGCAATTAGGGTTAACCATACCGGTATTTATAACCGGTATGTTGTTTTTTGGGCCAAGCGCTGTAAACAGCCTTTTTAGAGGTGTGCCTAATATGAATGTTTTAATAGTAATTGGTGCGCTTGCTTCATTTGGGTATAGTTTGTATGGTACTATTACCGGAAATGCAGAACAGTACATGTTTTATGAAACTACCGCCACCATTATAACGCTGGTATTTTTAGGCAACTGGATTGAAGATAAAGCCGTTGAAACTACACAGGCAACATTAAAAAAATTGGCTGTTACGCAAAAAGTAATGGCTAATATGATTGCTTACGATGACCAGCACCAGGAACATATTTTCCCGGTGGAAAGTGAACACCTGCACACAGGCGATATTATTCTTATAAAAAATGGCGAGTACGTACCGATGGACTGTAAAATACTTGATGGTGAAGCCAGTGTAAATGAAAGCATTTTAACGGGAGAGAGCCTGCCCGTAGAAAAAAAGATGAACGACAAACTTATTGGTGGCAGTGTATTGATTAATGGCACTGTTAAAGCTTACGTTACTGCTGTTGGCGAAAATACGGTGATGAGCAGCATTTTAAAAATGGTAAAAGATGCACAAACAGAAAAGCCGCCCATTCAACAATTGGCTGATAAAATAAGCGCTGTGTTTGTACCAATAGTTGTAGGCCTTGCTGTTGTTACATTTTTGGCCAATCATTTTATAGGTAGCCTGCCATTTAGCGAAAGCCTGTTACGCAGCATTGCCGTGTTGGTTATTGCATGCCCCTGCGCTATGGGCCTTGCTACGCCTGCAGCTATTGCCGTTGGCCTTGGCCGTGCCGCACGCAGTGGTGTATTGTTTAAAAATGCCAAAAGCCTGGAGGTATTTAAAAGTATAAAACAGGTGGTGTTTGATAAAACAGGAACCCTGACCACAGGACAATTTAAAATTGCGGAATTTAGATTAACCCCGCAACCCCTAAAGGGGAATGAAGAACCAGCGAACGCTTCATTCACGGTTGACGATTCACGATTGACGCCTGAAGATTTCAAACGGCTTACTTATTCATTAGAGCGTTATTCAAATCATCCAATTGCAAAGAGTATCATCAGGGAATGGAAAACAAAAGACGCCATTATTTGGGCAAAAATTGAAGAGGTAAAAGGCATGGGTATTAAAGCCATTGATAAGAAAGGCGATACCTATTTTGCAGGCAGCTATACTGTGGCAGAGCAGTTAACAAACGATGCTTCGCACAACGTGTACATTATAAAAAACAACGCTTTGCTTGGCTGGATAGATGTTACAGATGAAATAAGGCCCGAAGCAAAACAGGTTATTAATTTGCTGCATAGTAAAAACATAACAACTATTTTGCTTAGTGGCGACCGAAAAGAAAAATGTGATGTTGTTGCTAAACAGTTAGGTATTGATATAGTGATTGCACAGCAAACCCCCGAACAAAAATTGAAAAAGATTGCAGAACTAAATGCCCAACAACCCACAGCTATGGTTGGGGATGGTATAAACGATGCCCCTGCGCTGGCCAAAGCAACAGTGGGCATATCATTAAGCGATGCATCGCACATAGCCATGCAAAGTGCCCAGGTGGTTTTAATGAATTTTGGTTTACAAAACCTGCCTCTTTCACTCGGGTTGGGTAAACAAACATTTACTACAATAAAGCAAAATCTTTACTGGGCATTTGCATACAACGTAATAGCCATACCCGTTGCTGCACTCGGCTTTCTAAGCCCCGGTTTTAGCGCGCTGGCCATGGGCTTTAGTGATGTTGTGTTGGCTATAAACTCAATACGGTTAAACTGGAAGAAAGTGGTGTAATGTTTATGAAGTAACTGGTTGTTTCAATTCAACAACGATTTACTTATCAATCCCTGTGCAATGCTTTCAAATTGTCTTGCAACAAATATGTCTATATCAACACCAATGCCCATATAAGGGGTAGCCTGCTTATTCATTATAGTTACCGGTATGCTGTTTTCTTCCAGCATACCTTTAATAATGTTTGCTTCGGTATAGTTGTGCGTGCTGTATAATTTAACCCATTTATCCATTATATAGCCTTAAATAGTATTGTTGTCAAAAATGGTATCATCGTTTTGCTGCACTATAACAGGGGTATGTTTTGCCAGTACCTGCTCGCTTTCGCGCTTATATGCTTTAAAAACAAAATACATTGCTGCAGCCAGTAAAAACCCGGCAAAAAGGGTATTATAAACAGCCATTTTATTGGTAAACCCTGTGTCATTTAAAGCATCTTTTATATTCTTACCGCCGCTTACCCAAATATAAGCAACGGTAATAGTAACGGCATTATTTAAAAAATGCACCAGCGTACTAAGCCAAATATTTTTGCTGTAATAAAACAGGTAGCCAAGTACAACACCCAAAAATAACCTCGGTAAAAAGCCGTAATAAGAGGCATGCACCAGGCTAAACAGCGTACTGGTAATTAAAATGGATATAAAAGGCAGCTTTGTCCATTTAATAAGTATGTTTTGCAGCCCTGCCCTAAACAACATTTCCTCAAAAACGGCGGGCAGAAGAGCAATAATAAATATGGAGAAAAGATAATCTTTAAACGTGTTTAGTGTTACTAAAGCATAGGTAGCCTGTGCATATTCATCTTCCTTTTGTTTAAAGTAAGTTTCTGTGCTTTTCGGTAGCGGAATTAGCTGGTTAATTAGCCCTAAAGATTCGCTTACCCACATGGCCGCCAAAAAAATGAGTATGGCATAAAAAAGTTGTTTTCCGTTAAGCACTGTTGAATAACCCAGGTATTTAAAAGGCTTTTTTGAAGTAACGAATGCCAAAATAATTACAGGCAAAGGAAACATAAATAGCGTGCCTATAATTTGCATAGCCATGGCAGCCTGTGCATTTTTCTCGATAGCCATAGGGTCTAAAAGAAGCTGCTGCAACGAGATATGCATTATTTGGGAGGCTATAAATATTGAAATAATACCACCCAGTATCCAAAAGAACCCGGTAAATGCAAGCAGCATGGCAAACTGTATACCGGGCGAAAACCTTTCCTTTTCCATCATGTCATTCATAATAATGGCGTAAATTTGCAATTCTTTTTTTGCCGGATGCAAATTAAATATTCCGGCGGACAGATATGGTGAAGATAGGAAACATAATACTACCGCAATTTCCCTTGCTGCTGGCGCCCATGGAAGACGTAAGCGACCCGCCTTTTCGCGCCGTGTGCAAAACCAATGGTGCAGACCTGATGTACACTGAATTTATAAGCAGCGAAGGGCTTATTCGCGATGCTATGAAAAGCAGGCGCAAGCTGGACATTTTTGATTACGAACGGCCAATAGGCATCCAAATATTTGGGGGCGACGAAGAAGCCATGGGGATGAGCGCAGGTATTGTTGAAACAGTTGATCCTGATCTGGTGGATATTAACTTTGGCTGCCCGGTTAAAAAGGTGGTGTGCAAAGGAGCCGGGGCCGGTGTATTGAAAGACATTAACCTGATGGTACGCCTTACCAAAGCCGTAGTAAATGGTACTAAAAAGCCGGTTACAGTAAAAACCCGCCTTGGCTGGGATAGCACAAGCATTAATATTGAAGAAGTTGCCGAGCGTTTACAGGACACCGGTATACAAGCCCTGGCCATACACGGGCGCACACGGGCGCAGATGTATAAGGGGGAGGCTGACTGGAGTTACATTGCCAAGGTAAAAAACAATCCACGCATACAGATACCTATATTTGGCAATGGCGACATAAACAGCCCTGAAAAGGCGCTGGAATATAAAAACCGCTATGGTGTGGATGGTATAATGATAGGCCGCGGCGCTATTGGCTACCCATGGATATTTAACGAGATAAAGCATTTTGTAAAAACCGGCGAACATCTGCCGCCGCCTACCATTCACGAACGTGTAGCCGTGGTAAAAGAACACCTGGAGCGCGCTATTGAATGGAAAGGTGAAAAGCTGGGTATTTTAGAAATGCGCAGCCATTACACCAATTACCTTAAAGGTTTTCCCAATATAAAGGAGTTTAGAAATAAGCTTGTTGTAGCAAGCAGCTTTGATGCTATTGGCGAAATTTTGGATGAAGCGGCCCGTTACTACGACGGCGTTACGCTTGAGCACCAGCCATTTGCCTTTCATAAAGCGCAGAAAGAAGAGTGCGCTTACTGATTGCAGATTCCCCGATTGCCGATTGAATCTAAGCGAATACTAAAAAATTTGAATGCCAGTCATTGTTATTATCACGGTGATGGGCATTTATTTTATCCGTCATAATACCAATCTACAATCAGTAGATTATCTTCTGCCCATTTACATGCAGGCACAATTCCTTTTTGTCGGCATCGTCAACACGGCCCACTATTTGGGCTTCAATGCCTAAAGCGTTGGCGTCATTTATCATTTTAAAAGCCGTGGCTTCGTCAGTAAATACTTCCAGGCGGTGGCCCATGTTAAAAACCTGGTACATCTCCCGGTCGTCGGTGCCGCTGTATTGCTGTATTAGCTTAAAAATATAAGGGGGTTCAAAAAGGTTGTCTTTTATCACTTTAAGTGGCTGTGGCAGGTACTTCATGCACTTGGTTTGGCCGCCGCCGCTGCAATGAATAACTCCATCAATTTTATCAAAATAGTTTTCAAGCAAAACCTTCATCAGCGGGGCATAGGTGCGCGTTGGGCTAAGTATAAGTTTGCCAATATTTAAATTTTCACTATATGTTTCAGCTTTTTCAATATCCGAAAAAGGCACATTATCGGTCATGCGGTGTTTGCCTATATATACAACCTCTTCCTTCAGCGCGGGCTCAAAGGTTTCGGGGTATGTTTTGGCATAATGCTTGCTTAGTACGTCGTGCCGGGCGCTCGTTAGGCCGTTGCTACCTATGCCACTGTTATATGCGTTTTCATAAACAGCCCGGCCAGAGCTTGCAAATCCTACCACTACGTTGCCCGGCTTTATTTTGGCGTTTGTAATAACCCCCTTCTTTTTCCAGCGTGCCATCATGGTGCCATTAACAGCAATGGTCCGTACCACATCTCCCACGTCTGCAGTTTCACCGCCGAGGTATTGAATATTTACACCAAACCTTTTTAGTTCATCAAAAAACTCCTGGGTTCCGTTTATCACCTGCTCCAGCACCTCGCCGGGAATAACAGATTTATTACGGTCAATTGTTGAAGAAAACAGCAGGTTATCATATATACCCACGCAAAGCAGGTCGTCAAGGTTCATAGCCACCGCATCCTGTGCTATACCCTTCCAAACGCTTATATCACCTGTTTCTTTCCAGTACATATAAGCCAATATGCTTTTAGTGCCGGCGCCATCTGCGTGCATCAGGTTTACAAAATCGCTGTCGCCCCCAATAAAATCGGGATACATTTTGCAAAATGCATGCTCGTACAAGCCCTGGTCAAGCTTCTGTATAGCCTTGTGCACTTCTTCTTTTTGTGCTGAAACCCCGCGTTGTGAATATAGGCTCATAAACCCCTGCCCCTAAAGGGGCGTTTTGATAAGCTGCAAAAGTAAGCTATCAGGTATAAAGTATGTATAGCTTAGCCATTATACTTGTAATATTGTGTTGCACTGTTTTCTTTTTAGCCTCCTTTAGGGGGTGGGGGGTTTTTGGGCTGGGGTTATTATCTTTGCACCCTTTATGCAGGTTCATCGTGATATTCAGCAATTACCAGCTTTTAACAATGCGGTTATAACCATTGGCACTTTTGATGGCGTACACAAGGGCCATCAAAAAATAATTGAGCAGCTTAAAAAAGAAGCAGCCGCTTTTAATGGCGAAACTGTTATTATTACCTTTCATCCGCACCCGCGCCGCGTTGTGCGCGAAGGGCAATCGCCCGTAGCAATACTGACAACGCTTAACGAAAAAATTTCGCTTCTTGAAAAACAGGGCGTTAACCACCTGGTAGTTGTACCTTTTAATGAAAGCTTTGCCAGCCAGCCGGCTGAAGAATATATTACTGATTTTTTAGTAGCCCGTTTTAACCCGCATACCATTATAATTGGCTATGACCACCGGTTTGGCAAAAATCGCGGTGGCGACTATCATTTACTGGAAGACTATGGCGAAAAGCTTGGTTTTCTGGTAAAAGAAATACCTGCCCAGGTGCTTGACGATGTTACGGTTAGCAGCACCCGCATACGGGAAGCATTGCTTAATGGCGACATTGATACGGCCAACAGTTGCCTTGGTTACGACTACCATTTTGAAGGCCATGTGGTTGACGGAAACAAGCTTGGCCGCACCCTGGGTTACCCCACCGCCAACCTGGTTGTTGAAGACGCAGACAAACTGGTGCCGGGCAATGGAATATATGTGGCAGCATCGTCAATCGTGAATCGTGAATCGTCAAAAGGCGATGACCTTAAACCTTATACCTTAGACCAGCAGCCCTCTATGATGAGCATTGGCATTCGCCCAACTATTGGCAAAAGCGACAGGACGATTGAGGTAAATATTTTTGATTTTAATGAAGATATTTATGGTCAGGTACTGCGGGTATATGTTAAAAAATACCTGCGGCCTGAACTGAAGTTTAACGGGCTTGAAGAGTTGACTGACGCACTGGCAAAGGATAAGGAAGACACACTAGCTTTTTTTGAAGGGAAGAAAGTTTGACCACCAACGGCGAATATGGTTCGGTAAACACGTTTAACTTATCACTCTTTTTTTGAATAACGTTAATTAGGCAAGCTGCATTTAATTAACCAGCTTACAAGCCTCCCTTTAGGGAGATTTAGAGGGTTTGCTAACTCATTATCTTTACCACCATCTCCTTCATTAAGTCCGCATCTTCTGTGCCCGCGTCGTTAATACCTATGCTGCGCAGGTTATAGGTGTGCAGCAGCAGGATGATTTTTTCAATACCGTTGTACCCATAGGTATTCATGGCATGCATAGCTGTTTTGGCGGCAAACGGGTTGCGAAAAATACCGATCAGTGTACTTTCGCTTTTATTTTCCATGCCGAACACGCTATATATCTTGCTAAAGTACCCATACAATGTGGGTAGTATCAACTGTATGGGCGCGGCTTTGGGGTTGCTTTTAAAATATTGAATAATGCGTATGGCCTTTGGCAGGTTTTTACCGGCAATGGCATCCTGCAGTTCAAACACATTAAACTCTTTGCTTATACCTATAAACTCTTCAATATGCTCTTCAGTAATTTGTTTTTTGCCTTTAAGGTTTACCGCCAGTTTTTCCACTTCGTTTTGCAGGCGGCTAAGGTCGTTACCTATATGGTCAACAATAAGTGCAAGCGCTTTTTGATTGATTGACAGGCCATGTTGCTGCACCATGCTATTTACCCATTCCGGTAATTGGTTGTCGTATAGCTTTTTAGTGCTGTAAACCTCGCCTTTGTCTCTTAATACTTTGGAAAACTTGCTGCGCCCGTCAACCTTTTTCTCCTTGTAAGCTACTACTAAAACCGTTGAGGATAATGGGTTTTCAATGTAAGGCTCCAGCTTTTCAATATCGCGCATGTGCTGCGCTTCTTTTATCAGTACCACCTGCCTTTCAGAAAACATGGGGTAACGGCGGCAGGCATTCATCACGGTGGCCCAGTCTGCATCGCGGCCATAAAATACGGTAAGGTTAAAGCCCGCTTCGCTTTCACTAAGAATGTGGTGCTCGGCATAGTTAACAACCTGGTCAATAAAATATGGCTCTTCGCCTTCCAGCCAGTACACGGGGCGAAATGCCTTTCGTTTCCAATCTCCAATAATCTTTTCAGCAGACATGAGGCAAATATATTGCAGATTGGCGATTGCAGATTGATGAAAAGGATTTGATGAGCCCAATGAAATTGTAACGGAGTATTTATGGAAAATAAATAGCCTATGCTTCTTATATATATGCGGCGTTTTAAAAGCACACCACCAGCCATAACTGTTATAGCCTTATCAAGGTTGCATATACTTGCATTATGTATTATTTTGCTTATTATTCTTAATTACCCGTACAACAGAAAATATGAAACTGCTTTAAAATTAAACCTTCCCGGTAACCACCACTCAACAAAAAAAACAAAGGCTTTTAACATGGCTGAAATTAAAATCATGTGGAAAAAAGAAGATCGGCGGTATGTAAAGTTTAACCTGACCGGAGACATTAATTTCGACAATCTAACACTTTGTGCTTTTGCTTATGAAATTCGCAAGCTTAGGTTTAATGAAGACATGACCCACGTTATTAAAATCCATTTCAGCCCTGACTGTACATATGGCCAGTTTGTTTGCGTAAATAATATTATGAAACTCCAAAACCAGGGTATTTATGCCTGTGAAGATGACGATTTCTATGCTTGGGAGATGCCACCAAATTAAGCACCAAAAAATTCTTCATCCACCTCTCACTCGTTAACTATTCAGCAACTTTCCATCAAAATCAATTACATATTTCATACCGGTAAAGTCTCTCAAAACTATACGATCATCTAATAACTCGCATTCCTGTTCTCCTTCCATTGATACAAAAATGTCCGCCCCACTAAATTGCCATTTTATTTGCCCTGCTGTAGTTATCCTTGTTATGTCACATTCTCCATGTACCAGGTAATCACCATCCAGTATAAATATTTGAAAGCATGTAGCCCAATCAGCCTTTACCTGCCATGCTAAATATAGTGTAGGCAATTGCAGGCAAAAAATGGTGTTGCAACAGCACACAGCCAGTTGGTTTGCATGCACTACCGCCGAGTTTGGGTGTACTCCCGTGGCCCCTCCTTCCCCAATTAAAATGCAACTGCTAATTTCCTTATCGCCTTTTAATATTTTAATGCCGTGCTGGGCGGGTGGCCGGTATTTATCCTCCGCATTATTAAAGTATATATGGCTGTACGTGTTTACATTATCAACAGAGCCAGGTGTATATTCATTATCACCAAACAGTATAATTACAAAATCTTCGTAGGGCAACTCAAGCATATTGATAAATATAGCACCATTTATTCCGCAATAGCATTATTTTTATATACATAAATACTTGCCATATGAACGACGACGTAACCGCTTACCACGCAGCGCTTTCAGCTGCCGACAAAGAAATTTGTGATCTGTTGTTCCAGCAAATAAACCGCCACCTGCCAATGGCAGAAAACAAAGTATGGCATGGCCACCCGGTATGGTTTTTAGGTGGCAACCCTGTTGTTGGATATGATAAATTGAAAAACTGTGTGCGGCTGTTATTTTGGAGTGGGCAGTCGTTTGATGAACCGGGCCTGCTGCCCGAAGGCAAATTTAAAGCCGCAGAAGCACGTTATACTTCTGCGGCTGGCGTAAACCAAAAAGACCTTAAGCGCTGGATGCAAAAAGCTGCCAAAATTCAATGGGATTATAAGAATTTAGTAAAACGTAAAGGCGTGCTGGAGAGGCTTGTGTAGCCGTATTATTTTGCACGTCTTTTCTTAAAACCTTGTTACAATCCTCATATCCGCAAAATCTGCCTGGTTACCATGGGCTTTGCAACTTACACCCACCAGCATATGGCTGCTCAGCTTATACAGCAGTGAGTAACGCTGGTAAAAACCCGGGTAGTAAGTAGGCCGTTTTGTTACATAAACACCAAACTGCTGCCCAAAAGTTAGGTTGCCTAATATAAAATCGTGGCCGACAGCTATACCAGCCAGTACGGATGACACGTTATTCTTAAATTTCTTAGTGTTTATATGTGTATAAATGTTAAGCGAATTATAGTACGACTCTGCGTTGATTGAAAATGCATGTATCATCCCTACGCGCCTGGTTAAAGATGCAAAAAGGCCGGCCGCATAACGCCTGTTACCATCCCAGGTTATATAATAACCCTCCCTGGGCACAAAAAACACACCGGCATCAATATATGTTCTTTTGCCGGCTGCTTCAACCTCATTAGTACCCTTTGTATAATGCGGCAGCCTTGCATCAACACCCCGGTAAGCAATGCCAATATTACCGGTAATAAAGTTTACGCCAGCATTGGGATGTTTGTAACCTGCATTCGAAAAATGGCGAAGTGATACACCCGCCTCTAACAACAAATGCCGGCTTATTACATAGTTAAACCCTGCGGACAATGTTAAGTGAAAATTGATGTGAGAGCTATAGCTTTTATTTGCAAAATTTTGTACCGAGTCAAACGGGTTAGTTGCGTACAGCAAACCCGCAGTGGCTTTCATCTGAAACTGAAGCCGGTTCGTAAGGGGAAAAACAGGCTGCAAAAAATAAGAGGCGGCAAAAGCCTGCCCTAAAAACTTTTTATCAAAATTATTATAGCTCAACTCAAGCCCCTGTACCGGAAATACCTTAAAAGCATTAAATATTTTTCGGCTGGTTAGCTGCCTGCCAACATCAACCAGAAAGCTAAATGTGTTGGTGCCTTTAACATCAGCTACTGATGGCGTATGTACTATAACCTGGCCACGGCTAACAAATATGCCGGTAGCGGCCTGGCTGTTGGTTTCCTGCGTTTCGGTTTGGGCTGCAGTGTTGTGGGGCGCCAATAAAATAAATAAAAGGGCAAGCAGGCAATTGTTTTTAATGGCGTAGTTAAAAATGTAGCGCACTTTAACTTTTTTAATCGTTATCATTTTTCAAGTGGGGGTGTAAAAATTAATGGAATGTGCAGCAAAGGGGTTACATATTTTTTAGAAACAGGTACAAATTTTTAATGAAGGTATTTTGTTTGAGTGCGGTAAATATATGAAGACTTATAACACATTAGAGATCAAAGTTTATAAGCAAGATAAAAATGGCGCTTGTGTTATTTGGTTTAATGGCGCAATCTGTAATTTTTTTAGAAGTATGGTATTGCTTGCCTGCGCTTGGTTGTGCGCGGGGCAGGGTTCTGCAATTGTGCCGGAATTATATTGAAAATAAGTAATTAATGCACCTTCCCTCTATCCGTCTTTTGCATCCGGTCATCAACCCAAAATCGCCTGCCTGCAATCAAATCATTCCCTACCTTAGTGGCATGAAGAAGAAACTTTTTTTGCTTGATGCGCTTGCCCTAATTTTTCGCGCTTACTATGCGCTTATACGTAACCCGCGTATAACATCAAAAGGCCGAAATACCAATGCCCAGTTTGGTTTTACCAATACCTTATTTGACCTTATTAACCGCGAAAAGCCAACACACCTGGCCGTATGCTTTGATACCGAGGCGCCTACTGAACGGCATACTGATTTTGCTGCATACAAGGCCAACAGGCAGGAAGCGCCGGAAGATCTTATCGACAGCCTTGAAGATATAAAACGCATTATTCGCAGCTTTAACCTGCCTGTGGTTGAGGTAGACGGCTATGAAGCAGATGATGTTATAGGTACGCTTGCATGGAAGGCGGCTGATGCCGGTTATGAGGTGTATATGGTTACCCCTGATAAAGATTATGGCCAGCTGTTAACGCACCCCGATGTGTTTATTTACAAACCCGGCTACCAGGGTGGTGATGTGGAAATATTGGATGCCAAAAAAATATGTGAGAAATGGGATATTGCCCGTGTTGAGCAGGTGGTTGATATACTTGGCCTTATGGGCGATGCAGTTGATAACATACCTGGTATAAAAGGAGTGGGGGAGAAAACCGCTGCCAAACTGCTGAAAGAATACGATTCAGTTGAAAACATACTGGCCAACGCCGGCAATATTAAAGGTAGCCTGGGAGAAAAAATACGGGCCGGTAAAGAAGACGCTATAATGAGTAAGAAACTGGCGAGAATTATTACTGATGTGCCCGTTGAGTTTCATGAAGAAAACTTCAGGCTTAAAGAATGGAACATACCCTCACTAATTGAAGTGTTTGTTGAGCTTGAATTTAAAACACTTGGCAAGCGCATTTTGGGTGAAGATTTTAACATGTACCAGTCACCGGCAGCAGCCATACAGGTTGATATGTTTGCTGTAGCAGAAACAAATGCAGTACCGGTTAATGAAAATGCACAGAAGGATTTATTTGGCAACGTGGTTGAAAAAACAACATCGAAAGTCCCCTCTTCGGGAGGGGATTTAGGGGAGGCCGGGGCAGCTGACCTCACAGCCCTTTCCGCTCAATTCAACATCAACAATGTTGAGCATAATTATATTCTAGCCGATACTGATGAAAAGATAGCAGAGTTATTAACTGCGTTACAAGGCCAAAAAGAAATTTGTTTTGATACCGAGACTACCGGCCTTGATGCTAATGATGCCGAACTGGTGGGAATGAGCTTTGCCGTAAAAGCGTATGAAGCATATTACGTACCCTGCCCCGCAAACCAGGAAGCTGCCAAAAGCTTGCTTCAAAAATTTGCGGCATTGTTTGCCGATGAAAATATTACATGGATCGGGCAAAACCTTAAGTATGATATGCTGATGCTTAAATGGTATGGATACGAATTAAAAGGAACTATTTACGATACTATGCTGGCCCACTATGTAATTGAGCCGGAAGGCCGCCGTAGCATGGACCTGCTTAGCGCGCAATATTTAAGTTACGAGCCTGTACATATTGAAGAACTGATTGGTAAAAAGGGCAAAACGCAGGGTACCATGCGGGATGTGGAACTTGAAAAAATAAAGGATTATGCCGCCGAAGATGCCGATATAACCTTACAGCTTAAACATAAATTGCACCCGGGCATTGCTGAAAAAGCAGTTGACCGTGTATTTTATGAAGTAGAAAACCCGTTGGTAAAAGTGCTTACTGATATGGAGTTTGAAGGTGTGCGTATTGATGAAGATTTTTTGAAGACTTATTCAAAGGAACTTGAGAAAGAAGCGCATAATGCTGAACAAAATGTTTATGCGGGCGCGGGCGTAAAGTTTAATCTTGCATCGCCAAGGCAGTTGGGCGAGGTGTTGTTTGATAAGCTGAAGCTTGACCCCAAAGCCAAAAAAACAAAAACAGGGCAGTATGCAACGGGCGAAGACGTGTTGCTTAAGCTGGCGCACAGCAACCCTATTGTAGAAGATATTTTAGTTTTTAGAGAGCTTACAAAACTAAAGTCAACTTACGTTGATGCACTGCCATTAATGATAAACCGAAAAACCGGCAGGGTACACACCAGCTATGCTCAGGCAGTGGCGGTAACCGGCAGGCTTAGCAGTAACAACCCTAACCTGCAAAATATACCTATACGCACAGACAGGGGCCGCGAAATAAGAAAAGCATTTATACCGCGCGATAGTAACCATGTGTTGGTAAGCGCCGATTATAGCCAGATAGAACTGCGCATTGTTGCCGCCATTAGCGGCGACCCTAATATGTGCGAGGCATTTAGAACGGGTAAAGATATTCACACCGCCACAGCAGCTAAAGTATATGGCATTGCAGAAAGTGAGGTTACAAAAGAGATGCGTTACAAAGCCAAAAGTGTAAACTTTGGTATTATATACGGCCAGGGTGCATTTGGCCTGGCTGATAACTTAGGCATTAGCCGAACAGAAGCTAAAGAGATAATTGACAACTATAAAAAGGAGTTCATCGGCATTACACAATACATGGACGGTACTGTAAACTTTGCGCGTGAGCACGGTTACGTGCAAACCCTGGTAGGCCGCAAACGCTGGCTGCGCGATATTAACAGCGGTAACTTTACTGTTCGCGGCTTTGCTGAGCGAAATGCCATTAACAGCCCAATACAGGGCACCGCAGCAGATATGATAAAGCTGGCCATGATAAAAGTACACGAAGCTATAAAGAAAGAAAAGCTGAAAAGCAAGATGATATTGCAGGTGCATGATGAGTTGGTGTTTGACGCATTGAAAGAAGAACATGATACACTGAAGCCCCTTATTTTGGAAAACATGAAGGCCGCCCTGCCGTTACCTAACGGCGTACCCGTTGAAGCAGAAGTTGGCAGCGGTGATAATTGGCTGGAAGCGCATTAGGAAAAGTCATTAAGTCAGTGGTCGATAGGTCATTAAGGAAAACGCACATCATCCTTATTGGCCTTTTATTTTTAGCTTAATTGCGTAAAGGTGGGTCAGTCGGAACGTTATTAACAGGAATATGCCGAGTGATTCGGCCTTACCAATAACCTGATTGCTTAAAAAGAAAAACAGCGGTTAGAAAACCGCTGTTTGTGTGTGTCAGCATATTAAGCTTTGATGAGAAAAATCTTTATTTTAATGATGTAGGGTTGAACCTTCATTTTGCAACGCTTCAATGATTGGCCAAGCCAAAATATTTTTACCGGGTTTTTTTGCTGTTTTGTTAAACTCGCTCTTTTACTGACACGATATATAAAGCGATGTTGTATTAATTTGCTGCAACAAATGTATTTTGTACACAAAGGACGGACAACAGGAAAAATACCTATAGTTATACCGTGTTTTCACCCTTTTTTGCAAGGGTTGCTAAACCCGTTTTTTCATCAGTCTGCCAATAAAAGTTGCGCTATTCAACTGGCTATGTGGTAATCTTCACGTGATTTTCTGCACGTGGTTTTTCGCGGCAGGTGTCCGTAAAAACCACCCTTGCAAAAGGCTATGCAGACTAATATTTTAGTGGGGTTAATAATTTTTATAACCCCAAAACGAAAAAAAATGGCATTTTCCATCTCAAAAAACCTGGCAACGCAATTAGTTAAAAATTACTTTGCGTACAGCCAAAAAACAGACATTGACACTAACACAAGCCGCCCGTTAGATCCGTCAAAAGACACCTACACCATGTGGTTTTCAAAAGCTGAATTAGACGCGCTTTTTTCAGCAAACGGTGGCGATGGCGCCCCCGTTGACCAAATAGGACTAAGGGTATACCTTGGGCAGCATTGGGATACCCCGCTTGAAAATTCAGTTCCCGGTTTGTTGGCCGACCAGGGAGTAATTTTTGACGGCAGTAGATTTCGGGGGCAACAATGTGTTATATTAGTGGCAACGTTGAAAAATGTGCAAGGCGACAATGTTGACCAGTTGCAGGATAACGGCAGTATTATTAGTGTAACGATGGAGCCAGGAAAAGCTGGTGAGTATGGCGGCCCGTGCCCGCCGCCGAATCTATGCCTGGGTGCAGTAATTTCACCTTTTTAGAACCCAAAAAACAACATGATTAAACCATATTACATAGCCGAATGGGTTGTATTTATATGCAGCTTTTTTCTTATTTCTGCCAAAACAGAAAGGTATTTAATATGGTTTATTCCTTATTGTTTTTTAATTGTACTTACCGAAACACTGGCTACAATGCTAAATGTGCCACGTATTGGAAACCACCATATATACAACATCTTTATGTTTTTTGATGTAGTATTTGTTTACTGGCTTTACACAAAGGCGTTTACTGAAAAAAAACTTGTTACAGCAGTAAAAATAACAGGAACTATAGGCATAATTTTTTACTTTATTAATATACTGTTTATACAAAAAAGCCGTTACCTTAATACCTATACCCTGCTGTATGAGTTTATTACTATGTCCGCTATTTCCTTTACCTATCTTTTCTTTTTAATGCAAAAAACTGAACGAAATGTTTTTTACCGGCAACCAATGTTTTGGGTATCGGCAGGTATGTTTTTGTATTATCTTCCGTCAAGTATCATTTTCGCATTTTTCACAATATTTTCTGCAGGAAGCAAAGAGTTGTCTAATATATTTAAGGAGATATTTGATTTTACAAGTAATGTTGCCAATTTAATATGTTACTTACTTTTCTCAATAGGTTTTATTTACAAATTCCTGCAAAGGAAATCTTACTATCAGTCGCTATAACAAGTATAGTTATACTTATTATAGCTTGTATGATAGTTCTGTTAATTGTGTACCAAAAACGAAGCCATGAAAAACATGCAAAAGAGAAAATAAACATGAGAAATACCTTTAACCAGGAGCTTTTACAAACGCGCCTTGAAATACAGGAAGAAAGCTTTAAAACCATAAGCCAGGAAATACATGATAATATTGGCCAGGCCCTAAGTTTTGTAAAACTTAATATTAATACGGTTGACATACATAACCCTGAAGATGCCCGGCAAAAACTGCTTGAGTCAAAAAACCAGTTAAGCAAAACAATACAGGACCTGCGCGATCTGGCCAAAAGCCTTAACCCCGATTTTATTGGTGAGCTTGGGCTTACGGGGGCAATAGAACAGCAATTGCAGTTGCTGCAAAAAACCGGCGCTTACAAAACATTTATATCAATAAGGGGCAAAGAGGTTAAAAACCAGCAACAAGACCTGGTAGTTTTTAGAATAGTGCAGGAATTGCTGAACAATATTGTAAAGCATGCCGAAGCGACTGATATTGATGTTGCCGTTGTTTACGATACTGACAAGCTTGTTGTTATAGTAAAAGATAACGGTAAAGGCTTTAATACTATTAACGATACTGCAACAAAAGGCCTTGGCCTTGCAAATATGCGCAACAGAATGAAAATAATAAATGGCCACATAAACATTAACAGTGCGCCGGGCAGCGGCACTACTGTAATGATAGAGCTGCCAAAAAACCTGGCCTGATGCGCCTTAATTTTTTAACATTTAAATACCTGCTGCAGGGTAACGGCTAATGAAAACAACATTTGTAGCGCTGGCTGACGACCACTCGCTTATACGTAACGGGCTGGCTAACCTTATTAATACCTTTGACGGGTTTAAAGTAATGTTCCAGGCGGGTAACGGGCAGGAATTTATTGATGCGCTTAAACCAAAAGCGCTGCCCGATGTAGTGTTGATGGATATTAATATGCCTAAAAAAGATGGCTACGAAACCACCAAATGGTTAAAAGAACTGTACCCGGAAATAAAAGTGCTTGCCTTAAGCATGTACGATAACGAAAGCGCCATTATACGCATGATAAAGAACGGCGCCTGTGGCTATATTTTAAAGGATGCCGAACCAGCCGATCTGCGCCTTGCATTAAACGAGATTGTATTAAAAGGTTATTACCACAGCGAGTTGGTAACCAACCAACTGGTAAAAATAATAAGGCAAGGTAACAATGATGATGATGATAAAATGCCGGCTGTTAAACTAAACGATAAAGAAATTGAATTTTTAAAATTTGCTTGCACCGAGCTTACCTATAAAGAGATTGCTGAAAAAATGTTTTTAAGCCCGCGCACCATTGATGGTTACCGCGATGCCTTGTTTGAAAAACTAAAGGCAAAAACACGCGTAGGCCTGGTTATGTATGCCATAAAGAATGGAATTGTTAATGTGGAATAAGAAATGAGATTCAGGAAAGCCCTGGAAAACCGGCATGTTGCTTAAATCCGTCCAAATCTTTGTCTCTTCAATTCCTGCATTTCCTTCACGGTATGTATTCAATAAAATAGTAATACCTTTAGAGCAGTTATTAAATTGACGATTTATGAAGTTTGCCATTTATTGCATTTACCTGGGTTTATTTTCTGTTGTTACTAACACTTACGCCCAGCAAAACCCACCATTTTGGAACGATATACAAAATTTTAAAAAACAGGATTCTATAAAACCACCACCACAAAACGCAGTGTTGTTTGTGGGCAGCTCGTCATTTACCAAATGGACCGATGTGCAAAGTTATTTTCCTAACCATACCATTATTAATCGTGGTTTCGGTGGTTCAAGCCTGCCGGATGTTATTCGTTACGTTAACGATATTGTTATTCCATATCATCCAAAGCAGGTAGTTATTTATTGCGGAGAAAATGATTTTGTAGCTACAGACACAGTCTCCGCCACAACAGTGGTAAACCGATTTAAGCAATTGTTTACCATGATAAGGGCGAAGCTGCCCAACGGGAATATTGTTTTTATCTCCATAAAGCCAAGCCCCAGCCGCAAAAAATACTGGCCTAAAATGATTGAGGCAAACGCCCAAATAAAAGCGTTTTTAGCTGCAAACAAATACACAACGTTTGTTGATGTATACCACCCTATGCTGATAACCGACACCCAGGCCATACCGGAAATATTTTTAAGCGATAGCCTGCACATGAATGCCAAAGGCTATGCTATATGGCAAAAAATTATTGAGCCGGTGTTGAAATAATTCTTGATTTTTAAGGATGTTTGATCAATTTGCCTGCGACCGCTTGAAAAATGTGCTGGCGGAGCCTGCACACACCTGTGGATAAAACAACCTGCCCTTAACAACTATCATCGTACTTTTGTAGTGTAAAATGTTTGAGTTTAAGCAATGAAGTACACGCAAAGCACATTAGACAAACTGGGAGATATACTGGGTGAATCTGGCTATGTAACACGCTACGAAAGAGGTAACTTTCAAAGCGGATGGTGTTTGCTGGAGCAAAGGAAAATTGTGGTATTAAACAAGTTTTTAGATGTAGAAGGCAAAATAAATACTTTGGTTGAGCTTATACCACAGCTTACTATTGATTTTGACAAACTTACCCTGGAAAGCCAGAAGCTGTACGATGATATAATGAAAAAGCATGTTGCGGTTGAGTAATTTTAGCCCGTCTGTCTATAATGAAGTGTTTACTGCTAATATGTTACCTGGTTATATGCCCTTTATACAGCATTGCACAAAATGATTCGGCTGTTATACGCAATGTTTTTAATTATATTAATACGCCGGCTTTTAAAACCACCTGCCGGGATAGCGCTCTTTCCGCATACAAAAAAGGCAATAAAAGCATTACTGTTAGCGGGCGCAACCTCCACAGCTTTAATAAGCGTTTTATAGCCGATACTGTTTACCTGGGTGATGTTTTTTGTTACGAACCCTATCAATATTACTACAAAACTATAGCCGCTACAACCTTAAAGGTGCCGGCAAGTGTTAAGGGCAACAACGCGCTATTTGTTACTGATACACTTTACCTGCCTTTTACAACGCCACCGTGCAACAATAGTATTGTATTAACGGTAACCTGTATGCCGCAAAACGAGATTTGGCTAAGGCATTACAGCCTGCCATACATGTACGCCAGGTCGGTTAAGTTTGGCCAAAGCGAAGTAATTAAGTTAACCGTTGATAAGAATAATACAGTACTGTTCGTGGGGTATCAAATGGAAATGAATAATTAAGTAACTTAGGTTAATGTTAGTGAAACCCTTATTTTTTTTAGTAATAGCAGTATTTGCATATTTTGCCTGCGAAGCCCAAAGAGATGTAAAAGATTTTTTTAAAATTGAAACTGCCATTGACTATTTAAACTCACCCGCCTTCAAAAATGATGTGCTTGATACCATTAAGCAGCGCTGTATTGTTATAAACTTAAGAACAGATATAAATAAAAGTAAGCAGAGGCAATTGGTAGCTTCAGCTAGCGACACCAGCTTTATTTTAAACAACATATGTTTCGAACCTTTTGATTACTATTTGAAAAAAGATACGGCATTTACACCAGACAATATTTACCTCTATCGGGAAGGCTATGCCAAAATGAAAATGTTGCTTCACTATAGCCCTAAACGAGACTGCAATAGTTTGGTGCATGTTATTACTACCTTTTTGGATAATGGCAATTTGCGGCTTGAATATTTTCCATACGCAGGTTCGGAGGTGCCATGGGGGCCTAGGATAATGGGAAATGTAATTATTCTTGAATTGCAGGTGCGTGGAAATATGTCTGTTCAACTTATTTCTTTCGGCAATGTTATCTACAATTAGAATGATAAAACTTTCACACATAAAATTTTTCCTTTTTAGATTTGCGCGTGGCTAATCCTCTTCTTACCATAACATTTCTTGGTACCGGTACCAGCACGGGCGTTCCCATGATAGGTTGCAGCTGCTATGTATGTACCTCGCCTGATGAAAAAGATAAACGCCTGCGTAGCAGTATTTTGGTGCAAAGTGCAAACACTACCATTGTGGTTGATACCACACCCGATTTTCGCCAGCAGATGTTGCGTATTGATAATAAGGTGCTTGACGCCGTGTTGTTTACCCACCCACATAAAGACCATACAGCGGGACTTGACGATGTAAGGCCGTACAATTATTTTTTGAAAAAGCCCATTGATGTGTACGCTAATTCGCTAACGGAAGAAGCGCTTAAAAGAGAGTTTGCCTATGCATTCTCAGACTTTCGTTACCCAGGCATACCCGAAATAAACCTTGTAACCATTGATGACGAGCCTTTTGTTATTGGAGATATTCCCATACAGCCCATAACAGTATGGCACCATAAAATGCCTGTATACGCTTATCGCTTTGGCGATTTTACCTATATTACCGATGCAAACCGTATTGATGAAAAGGAAAAAGCCAAAGTGCGCGGCAGTAAAATTATGGTTGTAAATGCGTTACGGCATGAGGACCATATCTCGCATTTTACCCTGCAACAGGCTATAGCCCTGGTGCAGGAGTTGCAAGTACCCGAGGCTTACTTTACGCATATTAGCCACCAGCTGGGCAGGCACGATGAAATTGAAAGCGGCCTGCCACAAGGCATTAATATTGCGTACGATGGTTTGCAATTACACATTTAACCCAAACTGCTATGCCCAAAGCCGACTGGAAGGAATACTTTGTTTTTTCTAAAAAAGAGAGGATAGGTGTTTTTATATTACTGGGTATAATAGCCGTATTCATTTTTCTACCCTTTTGGTATAAGCCTGTTTTTACAAAACCAGCCATCGATGCTAAAGTGCAGCAAAAGCTGTTGGCTATATCTGCAAAACACGAAAGCCCGGTTATTGATAGTTTAGATAATGAGGCGGATAGCACAAAAGAAACATACGCTGCAAAACCTGCTGTAGTGCATGAGCTGTTTTATTTTGACCCAAACACACTTGCGGCCGATGGCTTAAAAAAGCTGGGCTTTGGCGACAAAACCGTCGAGCATATTATTGACTATCGAAAGACCGCAAGGTTTCAAAAGCCGGAAGACCTGTACAAAATACCCAGAATAAGAAAGAAGGTTGTTGAAAAGGTATTACCCTATGTAAAAATAGGGCCGTCGTTAAGCCAACCGGTAGTTAAAAGCAATAGCATTCCGGCGGCAAACGCAAAAACTGCTTCAGCTCCAGCCGTCGTTTACAAACCCATTAACATTAATACTGCTGTTGCAGAAGACTTTAAAGCCTTTCCCGGTGTTACCGATGCTGTTGCTAACCGCATTATAAAATTTAGAACGAGTATAAACGGCTTTAAGTCTGTTGAGGACGTTGCCAAAACTTATGGCCTGCCTGCTGAATCATTCGGTATTATGAAACCTTATTTGCGATTACAGTAGAAAGTACGATCTGGCAAAAAAACTTCTCAAGCCTTACTCATCAAAAAATCCTGTTAAACCACATCAATTCTTTTAAAATAAATAAAATACCTGCCATTCAAACCTAAATACACCTACTTTTGTTACTTAAACTAACAATTGTTAGCAATGGAGTTTTCAACAAGCGAATTAACACAAACAGTAGCACAAACAGTAAGAGATTTTGCACGTCAACACATAAAACCCTACCTGATGGATTGGGACGAGAGCCAGGAATTTCCCATACAGGTTTTTAAAGAATTGGGCAAAATGGGAATGATGGGTGTATTGGTGCCTGAGCAATACGGCGGCTCTGGCTTAAGTTATTTTGAATATAAAGCAGTTATTGAAGAGGTGGCTAAAGTATGCGGCTCCATTGGGTTAAGCGTTGCTGCACACAACTCGCTTTGCACCAATCATATCCTGTTGTTTGGTAATGAAGGGCAAAAACAAAAATACCTGCCTAAACTGGCCACTTGTGAATGGCTTGGGGCCTGGGGCTTAACAGAAGCAAACACCGGCAGTGACGCAGGTAATATGAAATGTACAGCTATTAAGCAAGGCGAAAATTGGGTACTTAACGGCGCAAAATGTTGGATAACCCATGGCAAAAGTGGCGATATAGCTGTTGTTGTAGCCAGAACAGGCGAGCCACGCGCAAAAAATAACAGCACTGCTTTTGTGGTTGAAAGAGGGGCGGCAGGTTTTAGGGCAGGCAAAAAAGAAAATAAATTGGGCATGCGTGCCAGCGAAACTGCCGAAATGTTGTTTGAAGACTGCGTTATTCCAGATAGCAACAGGCTGGGAGAAGTTGGCGCCGGTTTTAAGCAGGCAATGAAAGTGCTGGATGGGGGAAGAATATCAATAGCTTCATTATCGTTAGGTATTGCTAAGGGTGCGTTTGAAGCAGCATTGGAATACAGCAAACAACGCCACCAGTTTGACCAACCTATTTCCAACTTCCAGGGTATTAGTTTTAAGCTGGCAGATATGGCTACGGAAATTGCGGCTGCAGAGTTGCTTACCCTGCAGGCATGCCATCGTAAAAGCGAAGGCCAGCCCGTAACAAAAGAAGCCGCCATGGCAAAATATTATGCCAGCGAAGTAGCGGTAAAAGTAGCCAACGATGCGGTGCAAATTTTTGGTGGTTATGGCTATACCAAAGATTTTCCGGTGGAAAAATTTTACCGTGATGCAAAGCTGTGTACCATAGGCGAAGGCACATCTGAAATACAGAAAATAGTTATAGCAAGGGAGAGCCTGGCAGGGTAGGTTGTTAGCCATAACCAGCACAGTTGTGAATGCAAAACCATAAAACTTTGTTGTTAACTTACCCGGTACTGTTAATTGCCGGTAACGATGTTGTATAACAGGTTTCTATCCATCGATCCGCCTGCCTTCATGGGTGAAAGGGTAACTAAATAAACAGCATTGTTTTTTTGCAGGAAAAGTACACTCAACGGAAGGGAGCCGTAGTTAAATCCACCACCTTCGCTCTTTAATAGAATATCAACGGGTGCATTTTTTGCAAACCTGACAGAAAGGTTTTTGCATTGAAGATAATAGCATAACAAACTGTCGCTTTTTTGCACAGTACCCAGGGGGCTGCCATAAAAGGTTGTATATAATACGGAAACAGGCCTGGTCGCCTGTTCTGAAACATACATAGTATGAAGGCTACTCGCTATTACATTATAAGTAATACCAACAGATTCATCCTCATCTTTTATCTTGCTTGTGAAAATAGTAGAAAAAGGCGCACTTTTTTTTAAGTCGATTCTGTAAATGACCAGATCATAAGTTGTATCAAACTCTAATAGCGAAATAGGGTTCCTGTTTTTATTGTGTGTAATTTCACGCACCCGCAGGTTACTTAAATATTTTGGCGAAACAACAACGGAATCATCGTTTATCAGCAAATAGGTAGGCGGTATATAATCAGCTTCCATTGCCTTTCCAATTTTTTCAAGCCTGCCAAACAAAAAAGTAATGAACAAAGCCATTGATGCGACGCCAACAACACATATAGAGACTATAATAATTACCTGTTTTTTCATAACAGCAATTAAGGGTTTGTTACTCCAAACTTACTTAATAACCATAATATAGCGCTTGTTTCCTTACGTCGATCCTTCCCTAAAGAAATGCCTGCATCGGTTTTCCCAGCTTCTGCTTACCTTCCCATGCCTGTAACGTAACAGAAATATTGTATAGGATTGCGGGGCTGTTTGGCTAATAGGCCGTGGCCAATAGCTCACTGTCTACTTTTTTTAGAACATGACACAACAAAAGATGTTCATGACCTAATTTAATTCACGAACAATGAGTTGTGAACTACCAACTTTCGTACTTCAACTCTGCAACTACTTATACCCTTCAAGTAAGGCATGCCTTATACTGTCGTGGTTCGGGGTACTGTACAAAGCGCCTTCCCAATCACCATATAGCGGGTTGGGCAGTACAATATAGTCAACACCAAAATGTGTAGCGTTACTGTCAGCAATACTCTTCCTTTCTTTATAATTTTTATGATAAAAAGCGCCTGAAAAATCGTTCAGGTTGTCACCTAACTGCAGTATTACATCATAATCTTTCATCACGGCTTCACGGCGTGCCTGCTTGTTTCCTTTGTCAGTATATACCTTAAAATGGCTGGCGGTATCCTGCGGGTAGCCAAGCCCCGCCATGTTTTCAATGGTGTAAGGCAGGTCAATACTGTCCCGGTTTGTTACGTAAAAAATGGCTACTTTATTCTTAGTCACAAAGTCTAGAAATTCTCTGGCGCCGGGCATGGCTTTGGCTTTTTTAGCGCGGCTCCATTCGTGCCAGTTGCTATCTGTATAGCTGCTGTCGTCAATAGCAAGCTGCGCCTGAAAGGCGCTATTGTCTAATAACGTTTCATCCAGGTCACTAATAATGGCCAGCGGCCTTTTATGTGGTTTGCTTAATGCTGCCTTTACCCTTAAGGTGGCTAATTGAAAGGCCTGCATTGACAGTGCCCGCCATTCGCCGCTTTGCTGGTGGTACAATACCGCGGCAACAGTATATTCCTGTTTGCGGTTATTGGTGGCAGTAGTGCCGGCTGTGCTGTTATTGCTGCAACTGTATTGTATAATAGTTAACGGCAACACAACAATAAACATATAAAGCAACCGGCAGGCAGGTACATGCTTCATAGTAAAGTATTTTTGAAAGATTTGTTATGCAGCAAATATACTATGCCATTAAACAGCAGTTTACCGTAACGAAAACGATTGCATAATGATAATAACTAGCTAAAACAGGGTAGTTAGCTTTTAAGCGAGAAGAATTGCATGGCTGCTTTGCGGCTTGGTATCCATGAGGCAAAAACAGCAACCAGCGATACAGTTAACGCCACCAATAAAAAGTCGGGTAAGTACATCTTTACAGGGTAGGCATCAATTATAAAAGTGCCGCCCGTAAGCTTTACCAGCTTAAATTTTATTTGGGCAATGCAAATTAAAAACGCAAGTACCATGCCGCTAACGCCGCCAATGCCGGCCAGCAAAAAGCCTTCGGTTAAAAATATTTTCATTATGCGGTTATTATTTGCGCCCATTGCTTTTAATACAGCAATATCTTTTTGCTTTTCCAATACCAGCATGGTTAAAGCGCCTATCATATTAAAGGCAGCCACAACCAATATTAACGCCAGTATTGCGAATATGAACCATTTTTCAAGCTGCATTGTGGTAAACAGGCTTTGGTTTTGTTCCATTCTTGTTTGCACTATAAACTTACTGCCCAATACCTGCTGCAATGCTGCTTTTACTTTTTCACTTTCTTCAGGGTTTTGCAGGGCAAACTCAATACTGCTGTACTGGTTAGGCGCAAGGTCAAGCATATATTGTACAAAGGCCAGGTTGGTAAAAGTGTACTTGTCGTCAAAGTCCTGCTGCACCATATATGTGCCCGTGGCTGATACATTAAAGCTGTGCAGGGCATCAAGGTTATTAAAGTTGGCGGCCTTACGGTTAGGCAGGTAAATTACAAGGTCTGGCGGTACCTCAGCTTTAGGGTTTGCACCTACAGCATTTTCAATACCCACGCCAGATACCAGCCCCGGCTTATCGCTTGTGCCAAGGTTATATTCACCACGCACAAGGTGCTTCGCCACGCGGCTTACTTTTGTATAGTTTTCATCAACCCCTTTAAGAGATACTACTGCATGGTACTGGTCTTTAACCAGCAGGGCACTTTCTTCAGCTACAAAGCTTAATGCACCCACACCTTTTACGCCCGTTATTTTTTTAACATCACCTTCGGCAATGGTAAAAAACTTACCCTGGGCCGGAACTATCTTCATGTCTGAATAAAAATCGCTGTATAGTCCCTTTACCAGGTCTTCAAACCCGTTAAAAACGCTGAGCACCACAATTAGCGCTGCCGTGGCTACAGTAATAGCCGACACGCTTATCCATGCAATAATATTGATGGCTGTAGTTGACTTTTTTGACCTGAAATAACGCCACGCAAAAAGCAGGTTCATGAAGCGCCCTCCACGCCCCCCGCCTTAAAGGGAGTCTTTGAAAACGTAACCACTATTAGTTTATTCATGTACCGGCCACCTTTTTGCGTTAGAAGAATTTGAAAATAATTACTATATTTTTTCTCGCCTTTAAGGCTGAGGCTTGCTCCAGCAACCTCCCCGGCCCTATTCCCCTTCAGGGGCAGGTGGCTGGTCGTTAAGACTTTTAAATATCTCTTCCATTTTAAATACATGGTCAAGCGTATCATCCAAAAAGAACTGTAATATAGGTATGCGCCTTAGCTGGTGCTTCACCCTGTCTGCCAGTTCTTTTTTAATTTCCCAGGCCTTATTTTCAATAATTTTCAAAGCCCGTTTTTCGTCTTCTATTTTAAAAAGGCTTAAATATATGCGCGCTTCCAGCAGGTCTGGCGTAACTTTTACTGACGAAATAGACACCATTCCCCCGCTTATCATATTCAGACCCAGCCGCCTGAAAATGTCATTTAATTCTTCCTGTAAAACCCCCGCAACCTGGCGTTGCCTCTTTCCTTCTACCATATTCTAACATTTAATTGGGTACAAAATTAGTTACTTTGCAGGTTTAAACTGGATATATCTCAATTACATGAAGCGATTTTCACGAATCCTTTTCTACTTAAAAAGCCAAAAAAGGAATATTGCACTGTACGTTTTATACATTATTCTATCTATAATATTCGGAACAGTTTCTTTTGCTATAGTACCACAATTTTTGCAGCTTATTTTTGGAATTGATAAACCTGTAACTGTTGAGCCGGTATGGCAGTTTAGTTCGGCATCTTTTCTGTTACACATGAAATATTACCTCAGCTTTCTTACCACACGGCATAGTGCGGTATTTGCACTGGGTATTATTTGCGGGCTGGTGGTAACTACCATTTTTTTAAAAAACATGTTTGTTTACCTGTCTTACAGAACGCTGTCTCCCATGCGCAATTATGTAATGACAAAACTGCGTGCAGATCTTTACAGCAAAATACTGGAACTGCCCATTGGCTTTTTTACTGAACAAAAGAAGGGCGATATTATTAGCCGCATGAGTAATGATGCTAACGAAGTTGAATGGAGCGTAATGAGTACACTTGAAGCGATTATAACGCAGCCCCTTACCATAATTATAACGCTGTTTATGCTTGTTTTCTTAAGCCCCAAACTCTCTTTGTTCCTATTAGTTATTTTACCAATTATGGGGTTTATTATCGGCAGGGTTAGCCGTTCGTTAAAAAAACAATCTACACAAAGCCAGCAACAGTTAGGTGTTTTAATGTCTATTTTGGATGAAACACTTGGTGGCCTGCGTATAATTAAGGCTTTTAACGCCGAAAGGCTTATTGGGTCAAAGTTTTACGATACAAACACTACCCTTAACAACATACGTAACAAAATGAATTTCAGGCGCGACCTGGCCTCACCTATGTCAGAATTTTTGGGAGTGATGGGCGTGTGCGTTATACTTTGGTTTGGCGGGCAACTGGTATTAAGCAAAAACGCCGGTGGGCTTGATGCTGCCGGTTTTATAACCTATATGGTGTTGTTTTATCAAATCATCAACCCTGCCAAAGCCCTTTCCAGTGCATTTTACAATGCGCAAAAAGGCAGCGCGGCTGTTGAAAGAATTGAAGAGATTATTAAAGTGCCGCTTACTATTAATGATATACCTAATGCTAAAACATTACAAACTTTTAGCAACAGCATTGAGTTTAAAAATGTAACGTTTGCCTATGAGGATAAAGTGATATTGAAAAATATAAACCTTACCGTAAAAAAAGGCCAAACTATTGCATTGGTTGGCAGCAGTGGCGCAGGTAAAAGCACGCTGGCAGACCTTGTGCCACGCTTTCATGATGTAACAAGCGGCGAGCTATTGATTGATGGGGTAAACATTAAAGATTATTCGCTATTTAGCGTTCGCGAACAAATGGGCATCGTAACACAGGAGCCTATTTTGTTTAATGATACAATTGCCAATAATATAGCTTTGGGCCAGTTTGACATTAGCCGCAATAAGATTGAAGATGCGGCTAAAATTGCGAATGCGTACGGCTTTATAACGCAAAAAGAAGATGGTTTTGACAGCAATATTGGCGACCGGGGCAGCAAACTGAGCGGTGGCGAAAGGCAGCGCCTTACTATTGCGCGTGCAGTATTAAAAAACCCGCCCATACTTATTTTAGACGAAGCAACATCATCCCTGGATACCGAAAGCGAGCGCCTTGTGCAGGATGCCATAAACAAAATGATGCAAAACCGCACTACCATTGTTATTGCCCACCGCCTTAGCACCATACGCTATGCAGACGAAATAATAGTGTTGCAAAAAGGCGAAATTGCTGAGCGTGGCACACACGACCAATTGCTTGCCCACGGCGGCATTTACAAAAAGCTGGTTGATATGCAGGAAGTGAAATGATTGCAGATTTTAGATTGCGGATTTTAGATTGAACCGAAGCGAAGGATAGAACGAGCTGGATTTTTGTTAGCAGTGTTTGGGGCTAAAGCCCGTGCATAATACCTTCAATTAACCAGGCCTTAAGACCTGGATTATAGTAAAGCCAGACGTATTGGTTTTAGCCAAAGTTTTTTTGATGTATTAAATAATATTGTAATCATTCAATCCTGTAAACCTATTTCAGGGCGGGACAAGGATCGCACGCGACCCATAATCACCCGCTTCAATTCACTCTAAAATCCGTAATCTAAAATTCAAAATCAGTTTTCCATATCAATCTTTCTTATATGTATAAGGTTGCCGTTTCTGTAATCTATCATCATTACATAATTTTGGCCTTTTCCATCGCCAGCCAACATGTCCAACCCTAATTTTGGCCCTTTATTATCATCGTCGCTGTTATTTAACCTTTTTACAAGGCCTGAAAAATAAAAATTGTTATCGGCAGACTTTACCAGGTTGTAATAACCATAACTTGTGGCAATAAAAGGCTGGCCTTTATAAACAACAGCATATACATCTGCCGGACGTAATTTCATTTTTTTACCATCAGCGCCGGTTAGCTTAACCGAGAATATATTTTTTGCACCATCGCCTTCAACAATCCCTTGCTGATCGGGTGTTTGTTGTACGAAAGAACTAAAGCTGCGGTATATGCCATCTGTGTAGCCCGGATTGGTATACAAGGGCATTTTTGCCATGCTTATACTGTCAACCTTTTTAATTTCATCAAGTGTGTATGCTGTGGTGTTAGCGGGGTATTGCAAAAGCCTTCTTGCTATAAAATCGGTAATTAATTTACCGGCATTATCGCTTAACATACTGCCCAGGTTTTTTGGGTTTAATACTAACAGGGTGTCTAACAACGCAAGTTGTTTGTAATTGTCATTGTACCTGGCATATAAGGTGGCAACCAGGTGGCAGTACCGTATGCCCCAGGTTTCCACAAAGCCAAAACGGTTAAGTTGAAAAAGCAGTTCGCCATTTTTTGCAGTTGCATCGGTAAGATCATCCAGTACATTGGATAACTGGCTTCCAAGTGAAGACTTCATAACAAGCTTTGCATCAATATTTCTTAATGCGCCGTAGTTAACAATACCTATAGACGTATCGCCGATGCGTGAATCAACGGTGCGAATGGTTTTATACAGGCTGTTGCTTACCTTATAGCCGGGCAAGGGTATCTCAAATTCCCTCGCAATATTTTGCGCATATAAATTGAGCGACATAGCAAGCAGTAACGCTAAGGTTAGAATTAATTTATACATAAGTATGTGTGTGGCAGTTCACAAACCTATTGTATTGCATAAATGCAGCCAAAAAATAACCGGCTTTGCGCCGGTTATGTATGTTTTTTAACGTTAGCTACCTAGGCCAGTTAAGCCATACTTATTCATTCACCTGGTGCGAACGGGAATAATTGTCGTGGTTGATTGAAATATCAGTTTGTGTGGTTCTGTCATCACCATTCTTTTTGGTAGAATAGGCAATATGGTCGTTGCTGTGTTCAATAAACATTTTCTTTAATGGTGAGAAAAGTGTTTCAGGTTGTTTAGCACCATTTATAGTAAGGCTTGCAGCGTTTAAGCTAAACGATACATTGTCTTCATCAATTTTTACATCTTTATCCTCCAGGTAATCTAAAATATCGCGGATGGCTCTGTTATCCGGCGCAACAACGGGCATCGGGCTTACCATAGCATCAGCAAAGGGTGCTACTGCGGGCATGGCCGCTGCAGGTTCAAAAGGCGGCAAAGGTGCTTCCATTGCCATTGGCGCCATGCTTACGGCGTATATAGGTGCAGGGCTTACTGCAGGCGTCGGTGCAACCATAGCAAATGGTTCGGCCGGGGCCATCGGTTCCATAGGTGGCATTGGCTCAACAGGGTAGTCAAATGCATATCCTGATGAATCGCGCATTTTTCTAAACTGCTCATGCTGTTGTTTGTACTGCTGCTGTTGCTGATGGTACAGTTCCTGCCTTTGGCGGTATAATTGCGTGTTTAGTGTATCCCTTACCCTAAACTGTTCTGTTTGGCCGGCCATCAGCAGCCTGTTAGCCGAATCTCTTTCACGCATCATTGCCCGTTGTTTATCCATCAGGTTGCGCTGCTGCAGCCGGAAGCTTTCCTGTTGCTGCCTCATCCGTTCACGTTCTTTAGCAAACAATTTTCTTTGCTCTTCCAACTGCTTTTTTATTCGGCCAATAACGTCGTTATACTGGTTTATTTTTTCATCAGGTATTTTTTCGCCATCAACATAAAGCAATACTACTTTACCTTCATCTTCAACAAATTTGTATTCTTTCCCTTCAAAGGTTAATTGCATGTTTGACCATGAGGAATGACCGTGTTTGCCAGGTAACGTGTCGTCAGACGATTCGTATTTTTTTATTGTCATTTGCTCAGGCTGCTTTTTGGAGCTGTCCGTTTGTGCGTGTGCAATGGTTGCGCAGCTAACCACCGCAGCAACAATTGCCGTTAATAAATTTTTCATATAGTTGATATGTTGATTTTAATTGTGTTATCGATAATAATTACGCAATAGCATAACACACCGGTAAGCGGCTGTATTTTTATAGATTTGAAATCGGCTGTTACCCGCTTAGAGTTCCTTTAAGAGTGGGGGTTGAGGTTCACACACAACAGAATGATGCATAGGCACCTTCCCATTGTGTATTGTGGTTGTATTGCTTAGTTATTTATAGAGATATCTGAACTGGTGCTATGCCCGCCCTCGCTGGTTTTGTGAGATTTATAAATTATGTGGTCTTTACCATTTTTAATGTAGCGTTGCTTAAGGCTGCTGTACATTGTTTCGGGCTGTTTAACCCCATTAACAGTTAATCCGCTGTTATCAAGGTTTATAGTTACATCGTTTTTGTCAATTTTTACCCCGTGGTCTTGCAGGTAATCAATAATTTCATCCGTTTTTGAGTAATCAACTGCAATGGGAAGCATTGGTGCTAAGGCATGGGTAGGAGCAACTAAAGGTTTTACGTCTGCTGAAAGTGCCATTGGCGCCATAGCCGGCATAGGCGCTGCGCCGGGGTATACATCCGGTACCGGCGCCAGTAAAGGCTCAGCAGGCATTGGCGGCTCAGCAGGTGCAAAAGGCTCGGCAACCGGGTAAGGTGCTACATCTCCATAACTGGTTAAGCCCATTGAGTCGCGCAGGTGCATCATTTTTTGCTGTTGCTCCCTGTATAAACGTTGTTGCGCCTTATACACGTCCTGCTGTTTTTTAAACAATTCCCTTTGCTGCTCATATTGTTTGCCACGCAGGCTGTCGCGTTCCCTGCCCATTTCGCGCTGCTGCTCTGCAAAAATTCTTTGCTGTTCCCTAAACTGTTCCTGCTGCACGGCAAATAATTTTTGTTGTATGGCAAATTTTCTCTCCTGCTCTTTCATATTTGCCATTATCTTGTCCGTGGCATCTTTATAGTCTTTTATTTTGTCGGCAGGTATTTGCTTTCCGTCAACATATAACTCGGTTATGTTATCATCCTCATACACTATTTCATACCTTTTTCCCTCAAAATCGGTATTAAAGCTATTGTTGTGGTGGCCATGTTTGCCGGGTGTAGTATCACTGTAGTTTAACAGGTCGGTGTTATCAGGCGGTGCTGGTGCCGCTGCTAATTCAGCGGAAGCGGTCAATGGTGCCTGCACATCAGCTTCTAATTGTTTTGCCGCTTTTTGTTTTGCTGCTTGCGCATTGTTTTGTTTATTGGTTTGGGCCGGCGTGTTTTTTGTGGTTTGTGCAAATGTTATTGTTACAAAACTCACCAAAACAATACCGGTTGCCAGTAATGCTTTTTCCATGTTGGTTAATGATTTATTATTGTTGGTTATAATCCGCTTTACGCGGTTTAACAAATGGTCTTTTCTACCGGGGAAGCCGGGTGCGTATTTACTTGCCGCTATATTATATTCCTGGAAGGAAATAAGCGCGTGAATAAATTGCTTTTTGTTTTTTACTTCGTTCAAAGCAATATCATCGCAACAATTTTCCCTTTCATCTTTAATAAGCGACGAAAGCCATAATACCGCCGGGTTAAAAAAGAAGATTATCTCGCAAAAGTTTTGCAGCATATTTACCAGGTAATCTTTACGGCGTATATGCGCAAGCTCGTGTAAAAGAATAGCTTCAATTTCATCCTGCGGCAGGGCAGTTATAATGCCTGCGGGCAGCAGTATTACGGGTTTAAAATGCCCTATTACCATTGGCACCTTTGCAATAGCTGATTGAAAAAGTGCAATGTTTGCTTTTACCTTAAGGTTGGCGGCAAGTTGTTTTAACCGGCGGCTCCAGTATTCGCCGGCATCTTCAATGCCTTTGTTTTTTAATATATACACCCCCCTTAAACCTACCAGCATTTGCATGCACCTAAAGGCTATTATTACCAGCCAGCCAAATACTATGGTGTTTGCATGCGCATTAAAATAAGCAAACAGTTTAGTAGTAAAGCTTACGGGTGCAGCCGGTGTATTTGTAACAACCTGCGTATAGCTGGTATAGCCTGTCGGTGCTGTGCCAACTGGCTGCGCAAGCTGTGCGGTTGCTGCTTTTTTAGCAAATACAGTAAGCTGAATATTAAAAGTAATAGCAACAGTAATTAAAAATGCAGCCAGTAAACCGGCAAATATGGCGTACCTGGCCGTTGGGCGCAGCTTTTTTGTAAACAGTACAACTGCGCCAGCAAGCACTGCTATAATAAGGCCCTGCCAAAGGCTGTGCATAAGCGTGCGGCAAACCGCCTGCATTATGTAATTGCCGGTTAACTGCATATAAAAGTTTTTTAGGTATGTTATTCTTTATCCAGCCTGTTCAACAGGTCTTTAATATCCTGTAACTCTTTTTTGCTCGCTTTTTTATTACCCAATAATTGTAACACAAGGTTGCCCGCACTGCCATTGTACATGTTGTCAACAAATTTATCAAGCAACAGCCCTTTCATTTTTTGTTCTTCCATGGCCGCACTATAAATATGCTTCATGCTGCTTTCGTCCCTAACAAGCAGCTCTTTTTCCGTCATTATTTGCATCAGCTTAAGGGTGCTTGTATAATGTACTTCGCGTTTTTCTTCATTCAGCGTGTCATTTACAAAACGCACGGTACTGGGGCCGTGTTTCCATAAAACCTGCAAAATCTCCAGCTCAGACTTTGTAGGTTCAGGTTTTTTGTAATTGTCTTTTTCCTGCTTCATGGTTTAAAGGTAGGAAAAATTTCGTACGAACAAATTTTTAGATTTATTTTTAAAAAAATTTATACCGCTTTAACTTTTTGTTTGGCTTTTCTTTAAGCGAAGGTTATTTTTTACTCAACTTTTGTTTTAATATAAAAGTTGCCAAAAAGCCGTGCTGCCAAAAAAGGGCAAAAAATTAGCTTGACAGGCTTTTTTTGACAGGCCGTAAGTGCAGCGTGGTATTCATAAAGCGCGAAGGTTAGCGTATATGAAAATTTGAAATGTCGCTTTTTTAGTTATTTTGGTAACGGTTTGTTATATTTGTAAGAGCACTTCAGTAACCATTGAACGGTTTTGAATTTGTTGCCCGTTTTTACTGTTTCCTCGGCCCCATTTCAGCCTAAACAATTAAAAATGAAGATGTTAATTACAAAAAGCAATGCATCCAAATTCATCCTTTTTCCTCCTTTTTTGCATGGTTTTGCCTGAAAAGGTTATGGATTCGGCTAAAAATGTGTGAAGGAATGCGGGTTGGAAATGCAGACATTAAAGAGCGGATAGGCGAAAATTGAAATGCGCTGGCAAAATCTCCGTTCTGCTTAAAATGCTTTATTTTCACCCCCCGTTTTAGTTAACTCTCCTTTCATTAAAAAAGAATGCATTGCATTATGAAAAAATTTAGTTTGTTTTCGGCATGTGTTATTAGTTGTATAATGGCATTTGCACAAAATGATATTGCTATTATACCGCAGCCTGTAAAGGTTGTAAAAACTGAAGGCAAGTTTATATTGCCTAAAAATATTATTATATGGGCTTCAGAGAGCCCTGAGCTGGAGCAAACAGTAACAACACTTAGCAATTATTTAAGTAAACCCACCGGCTATAGTGTTAAGGTAGTGCACTCCATTAATAAAATTACCCCGGTAACTATTCACCTGTCTCTTAACCAGTCGGCAGATAATACGCTCGGTAACGAAGGGTACAAATTATCAGTAACTCCAAAATCTGTTACTATTACAGCCAACAAAAATGCAGGGTTGTTTTATGGTGTACAATCGTTTTTGCAACTGCTGCCCAATGCTATTGAAAGCAAAGAACTAGCGAAAGATGTTGCCTGGCAGGCGCCCTGTGTTGAGGTAACTGATTACCCGCGCTTTGGCTGGAGAGGGCTTATGTTTGATGTTAGCCGCCACTTTTATACCAAACAGGAAGTAAAGGAGTTTATTGACCAGATGGCCAAGTACAAATATAACCTGCTGCACTTTCACCTGACGGATGATGAAGGCTGGCGCATTGAAATAAAAAGCCTGCCACGCCTTACCAGTGATGATGCTACCAAGCGCGTGCATAAAGAAGGTTACTGGGGCACATTTGCCGCACCTACACCTGACGAACCCCGTAACGAAGGTGGTTTTTACAGCCAGGAAGACCTGAAAGAACTGATAAAATATGCTAAAGACAGGTTTGTTGATATAATGCCTGAAGTTGATATGCCCGGCCATAGCTTAAGCGCTATAGTGGCCTACCCCGAGCTTAGCTGTACGGAGGGTGCAGATAAATATAAGATCATCTCCGGCGAAGAATTTATGGACTGGCCTGGCCCCAAAGGACGTATAGATAACACCCTTTGCCCTGCCAACGAAAAAGTATATGTTTTTTTAGATAAGCTGTTTGGTGAAATAGCGCAGATATTCCCGTTTGAATATATACATATAGGTGGTGATGAATGCGCCAAAAACTTTTGGGAGAAGAACGACCAAATAAAAGCCCTGGCGCAAAGAGAGAACCTGAAATCGATGGAAGAAGTGCAGAGTTACTTTGAAAAACGCGTAGAGAAAATTGTAGAAAGCAAAGGCAAAAAAGTAATTGGCTGGGACGAAATACTGGAAGGTGGCCTTGCCCCCGGTGCAGCCGTAATGAGCTGGCGCAATGAGAAGGGCGCTATTGAGGCTGCCAAACAGGGCCATGAAGCTGTAATGACCCCGGCCCAGTTTGTATATCTTGATTATATGCAGGCCGACCCTATAATTGAGCCGCACGTATACGCATCATTACCATTAAAAAAAGTGTACAGCTTTGAGCCTGTACCTGAAGGCGCTGACCCAAAATATATTAAAGGCGCACAAGGTAATATATGGACAGAGCAGACGTTTAATAAGCGCCACCTGCAATACATGGTATGGCCACGCGCACAAGCTATTGCAGAATGTGTTTGGAGCCCCAAAGAAAACAAAAACTGGGACAGGTTTGTATGGAAGGTAGAACAGCAGTTTGGCCGCTTTGATGCTGCTGAAGTTAAGTACGCCCGCGCCATGTACGACCCTGCTTTTGCCGTTAAGAAAAATACTGATGGCAAGCTGGAAATTACGTTAACCAACCAGGTAGATGGGCTTGATACGTATTATAGCTTTGATAATTCATTCCCCGATAATTTTTATCCTAAATACAAGCAGCCCATTAACCCGCCAAAAGACGCGGTAATGATGAAGGTTGTTACTTACCGTGGCAAGCAACAGGTAGGCCGTATAATAGCCATGCCTATAAGCGAACTGCAAAAAAGGGCGGACCATAAGGACGATGAGCAGTAGGAGGAAGAAAGTCATTAGGTCATTGGTCAGTAAGTCATAAGGAGGAAATTTAATAGTTCCAAAGAGCGGCATAAAAGTTTAAAACCTTACGCCACCATCAACATTTGGAAATTTTAAAAACTCATCTTACATTTGCAACCAGAAAAGAAAGTTAGAAGGGAACGGAAGCGTTCCCTTCTCCTTTTTCTATATGTTTCTAATTATGGCAACAAGCGAACAAATACAGCAAATTGAGCGGTTGGTTGACGAAATAATTTCTGCCGAGCCGGAGTATTTCAGGGTACAGGTTAAAATAAAACCCACCAATAATGTTAAGGTATTTATTGAAGGCGACAAAGGCATAACTATTGAAAAATGCGTGCGCTTTAACCGGGCTTTATATAAAAAGCTGGAAGAAAGCGGCATGTTCCCCGATGGCGATTTTTCACTGGAAGTTTCTTCCCCCGGGGTAGACGAGCCTTTAAAAGAACGCCGCCAGTATAACCGTAATGTTGGTAAAAATGTGGAAGTGATTTTTGTTGACGGTACCAAAAAAGAAGGCAAACTGCTACAGGTTGCAGAGGCCGATATTATTATAGAAATAGCTGAAGGCAAAGGCAAAAAAGCAACAACGCAACAACTGGTAATTCCATTTAATAACATAAAAACTACAACAGTTCAAATCAAATTCTAATTCTGCACGCAAGTGCAGGCAAGCTTAAAAAAATTTCAGCTATGGCGAGTATAAACTTAATCGAAGCATTCCAGGAATTTAAGGACGCAGAAAACATTGACCGTCCTACTATGATGAAAGTGGTGGAAGATGTGTTTAAAACCCTGCTTCGCAAAAAATATGGAAGTGACGAAAACTTTGACGTTATTGTTAACGCAGAGAAGGGTGACCTTGAAATTATACGCAGGCGTATGATTGTTGAGGATGGTGAGGTAATGGACCCACTGGCTGAAATTGCTTACAGTGATGCTACTAAAATAGAACCTGACTTTGAAGTGGGTGAGGAATTATACCAGGAAGTTGATATACTCGACTTTGGCCGCCGCGCTATTTTGGCCGCCAAGCAAACCCTGGCAAGCCGTATTGGCGACCTTAAGAAAAACGTATTGGTTAAAAAATATGGTGACCGTATTGGTGAAATAATTACCAGCGAGGTGTACCAGGTTTGGAAAAAAGAAGTGCTGTTGCTGGATGAAGAGGGCAACGAACTTATTTTGCCAAAAAGCGAGCAAATACCACAGGACTACTTTAAAAAAGGCGAAAATATTCGTGCGGTGGTTAAGAAAGTGGATATGAAGAATAACAGCCCTGTAATTATATTAAGCCGCACCAGCCCCGATTTTTTAGCCAAGCTGCTTGAAATTGAGGTGCCGGAAATATTTGACGGCCTTATTACCATTCGCAAAATTGTACGCGAACCGGGCGAACGTGCCAAGGTTGCCGTTGAAAGTTTTGACGACAGGATAGACCCTGTAGGCGCCTGCGTTGGTATGAAGGGTAGCCGTATTCACGGTATTGTGCGTGAGTTGAAAAATGAGAATATTGACGTTATTAACTTTACAGCCAACATACAATTGCTTATTCAGCGCTCGCTTACGCCGGCCAAAATAAGCTATATGGAAATTGACAACGATAAAAAACATGTTGAAGCCTATTTAAAGGCAGACCAGGTAAGCCTTGCCATAGGCCGCCGCGGTGTGAATATTAAATTGGCCTGCGAATTGACAGGTTACGACATTGATGTTTATCGTGAAAATGAAGAGCACGAAGAAGAATTTGATATTGACCTGGAAGAATTTAGTGATGAAATTGAAGCGTGGATAATTGATGAGTTTAAACGTGTTGGTTGCGATACTGCCCGCAGCGTATTAAACCTTACCGTGGATGAACTGGAACGCAGAACAGACCTTGAACGCGAAACTATTGAAGATGTTAGAAAGGTATTGAAAGAAGAATTTGACAGAGAATAAGCTGTTCAGGCACAAAACCGGTTTATTTATTTTGGGTTACTTAATGCGTATTGCGGTATAGTATGGTAGTTAAAGCATAGTTTTACAGCTTGTTAAAGAAAATAAAACAGGTAAAAGCAATTATTATAATAAAAAGTTAAATAGTGGGGTATAGCCAAGCAACATATTCATGCTTCTGCTGGTCTCCACAATAAAAATTAAAAGCGCATGCTACCGGTGTTGCAGGCGCGGGAATAAAAAAAACTGAATGTCAGAACTGAAATTACCAAGATTGTTACAAGCCGCCAGGGAATTTAACATTGGGCAGGATACGCTCATTGAATTTCTTGTAGGCAAAGGTTTTAGCCGCGACGCATTAGGCCCCACCGCAAAGCTTACTGAAGATATGTACAGGGCTTTGCAGTCAGGTTTCCAGGGCGATAAGGTTGCAAAAACTAAAGCTGACCAGATTGAAATACCCAAAGGCGTACAGGGTGAAAGAAAGAAGAGGGATGAAGAAGAAATATCATTTGGCAGGCTAAAAGATGTGAAGCCGGTTGTTAAGGAAGAGCCTAAGCAAGAAGTAAAACCTGAACCGGTACCTACACCCGTGGTACCCGAGCCAATACCTGCGCCAAAGCCTGAACCGGTGCCTGTACCAGTAGTAGTGCCGGAGCCGGCACTTGCGCCAGTTGAGGAAGTTATACCGCCACAACCTGAGCCACAGCCGCAACCTGTACAACAGGAACCGGAAATATTACGCATTGAAGCCCCCGAACTTGAAGGGCCAAAAATTGTTAACAAAATTGACCTTTCAGCAATAGATTCTTCTACCAAACCTAAAAAAGAGGTTAGGAAAAAAGACCCGGCACCGGAAAAACCAGCGCCGCAGCCAAAAGTAGAGGAAGTTCAGCCACAGCCGCAGGCAGCAGAGGAAGACACCATTGAAGAAGAAGAACTTGCTGACCTGGAAGAAAGCGAAGCTGAACATGAAGAAGATGCACCGGTTATAGAGAATATTAAGGCAGAAAAGATAGAAGGGCCCAAAATTTTGGGTAAAATTGAACTGCCGGTTGACAGCGATACCAGGCCTAAACCAATGGGCCGCGATGAAAAACGCAAACGTAAACGCATACCAATAGATAAAAAACCCGGCGACAACCGTGGCGCACCAGGCCAGGGTGGTCAACAAGGGGGTGCTGGCTTTAACCGCGATAACCGTGGCACGGATGCACAGGGTGGCGGCTTTAACCGTGGCGGACAAGGCCAGGGTGGCCAGCAAGGCGGCGGTGGCTTCAACCGCGATAATCGTGGTGCCGGCGGCCAACAGGGTGGTGGCTTTAACCGTGGCGGTCAGCCAGGGCAGGCCCAACCAGGCCAAAACAGGCCCGGTGGCGATAACCGCCCGGCACGTAAACCGCTTACCATTAATAAAGCGGGTGCAGGTGGCAGCAGGCCATCGCATGCACACAGGGAAGATAAAGAAATTGACCAAAAGGAAATACAGGAAAAGATACGCGAAACACAGGCCAAGCTTACAGGCCAGGGTGGCCGTGGTAAAAGCCTTAAAGCCAAATACCGCCGCGAAAAGCGTAACGAAATGGCAGATTCTGCTGACGGCGACATGCAGAACAACAAACTACAGGTGACTGAGTTTGTTACCGTTAGCGAGCTGGCAAACCTTATGGACGTGAACTTTGCCGAGATAATTGGCAAGTGTATGAGCCTTGGTATAATGGTGTCCATCAACCAGCGCCTTGATGCGGAAGTAATTGAGCTGGTAGCAGGCGAATTTGGTTATGAGGTTGAATTTATGGGTCTTGATGATGTGGAGGACGAGGAAGAAGAGGATGATGATGAAAATGAGGCTCCACTGGAATCGCGCGCGCCAATTGTTACGATAATGGGCCACGTTGACCACGGTAAAACATCGTTGCTTGACTATATTCGTAATGCCAATGTGGTAGCAGGTGAGGCTGGTGGCATTACACAGCACATTGGCGCCTACGAGGTAAGCCTGCCAAACGGAAAGCATATTACGTTTTTAGATACGCCGGGCCACGAAGCGTTTACCGCCATGCGTGCCCGTGGTGCAAAAGTTACTGATATTGCGGTAATAGTAGTAGCCGCGGACGATGCCGTGATGCCGCAAACAAAAGAGGCCATTAGCCACGCACAGGCGGCCGGTGTACCTATGATATTTGCTATTAACAAAATTGATAAAGACGGTGCCAACCCTAAGAAAATATACGAGCAGCTTTCTCAAATGAACCTGCTGGTTGAAGAATGGGGTGGTAAATACCAAAGCCAGGAACTAAGCGCCAAAAAAGGCCAGAATGTAGACTTGTTACTGGAGAAGATATTGCTGGAAGCTGAATTGCTAGATGTAAAAGCAAGCCCCGGCAAAGAAGCGACCGGTACCATTATAGAAGCCTCGTTAGATAAAGGCCGCGGCTATGTAGCCACCATCCTGGTACAAAACGGTACGCTAAGGCAGGGCGACCTGCTGGTTACCGGCCAGTACTATGGCCGTGTAAAAGCCATGTTTAACGAACGTAACCAGCGTGTGCAGGTAGCGCCGCCGTCAACCCCGGTAGTTATATTGGGCTTAAATGGTGCTCCGCAGGCGGGTGAAAAGTTTCGTGTTTTTGAAGATGAGGCTGAAGCAAAAGAAACAGCTACCAAACGTGCACAGTTGTTGCGTGAACAGGGTTTACGCGCTAAAAAACATATTACACTTGATGAAATTGGCCGTCGCTTAGCGCTGGGCAACTTTAAAGAACTTAATGTGATTATTAAAGGCGACGTGGACGGCTCAGTAGAAGCGATGAGTGACAGCTTGCAAAAACTTTCTACGCCTGAGATTGCCGTTCAGGTAATATTAAAAGGTGTTGGCCAAATATCAGAAAGCGATGTGGTATTGGCTGCAGCTTCTGATGCGATTGTGGTGGGCTTTAACGTTCGCCCTTCATCACAGGCCAATAAACTGGCAGAACATGAAGGTGTACAGATAAAAATGTACTCCATTATCTATAACGCTATAGAAGAAATTAAGAGCGCTATGGAAGGTTTGCTTGAGCCTAAAGTGGAAGAAAAAGAAGTTGCTACGGTTGAAATTCGCGAAGTATACAAGTTTGATAAAGCTACCGTTGCCGGGTCTTACGTTACAGACGGTAAGGTTAAGCGCGACAGTAAAATACGCTTGTTCCGCGACGGTATCCTTATCTACCCCCGTACCGAAGGCGGTTATGCCGAACTGGGCAGCCTGAAACGCTTTAAAGATGATATGAAAGAAGTTGCTTCAGGTTACGAGTGCGGTTTAACAATAAAGAACTTTACCGATATACAGGTAGGGGATACTATTGTTGCCTACGAAGAAACGGAAGTAAAAAGAACTTTGTAATTGCAGATTTTAGATTGCAGGTTATGATTGATGAGTATGATTGGAATGATGGTTTAACACCACTAACCCTTACCAATCACAATCTGCAATCTGCAATCGTTTTATTTTTTGTTAAAACCATTAGCATATCCTCATTGCTGGTATTGAATAGTTATTTTTGGTTCTACTTCAAATTATGAAAAGAGTATTTTTTTTACTGCTTACGGCTACAGTAGGATTTTGTGTAACAGGTATTGCACAAACGCAAAAGGTGGTAGCTGATAAAATTGTTGCCCAAATAGGTGATAAGATCATCCTGCATTCAGACATATACAATGCCATTGACGACTATAAACGCCAGGCAGATGCTACGGGAGGTAAAGTTCAGTTGCCTCCCAACCCTGAATGCTCTTTTTTAGAAGGGCAGCTTGTGCAAAAAGCATTGGTAATACAAGCAGGTAAAGACTCACTGCCGTTAACAGACGATGAACTGGATGCTTTGCTTGATAACCGTGTACGCTATTTTATAAGCCAATACGGATCTCAGCAGGAGTTGGAAACCATAGCAGGTAAAACTGTTTACCAAATTAAAGAAGACCTTCGCCAGCCGGTAAAAGAAAACCAGCTTGCAACCCAAATGCGCGAAAAAATACTGGCCAATGTAAAAATTACGCCGGTTGAAGTGAAGGAATATTTCTCAAAAATACCCAAAGACAGCTTACCATACCTTGAAAGCCAACTGGAAATAAACCAGATTATTGTTTATCCAAAGGCCAATAAAGATGTAGAAGAATATTCAATAAACCAATTGAATGAATGGAAAAAGCAGGTTGAAGCGGGGAAGCAAAAATTTGATAACCTCGCTAAGCTTTACAGCATGGACCCCGGGGTTCGCGAAAACGGCGGCCAGTATGCAGTAAACAGGAACGATAAGCAATGGGACCCTACCTGGTTTGCCGCCATTTGGAAACTGAAGGAAGGGCAGATATCACCGGTAATAAAATCGAAGTTTGGCTTACATATTATACAAATGGTTAGCCGTGCAGGTGATGATGCCATAGTACGCCACATATTGTTATTACCATCAGTTACTGCAGGGGAAATTAAAGAAGCTACCGGAAGGCTTGACAGTGTTCGTACCATGGTAATGGCCGGCAGAATTAACTTTGGCGCGGCAGTTAGCCAATATAGCGAAGACGAGAACAGCAAGAACAACGGTGGGCAGGTAATGGCGCAGGATGGTTCAACCTTTTTAACTATTGACCAGCTTGATAAAGACATGGTTATTGCGCTAAAAAATTTGAACCCGGGTGATGTGTCAAAGCCAGTTGCGTATAAAGACGACCGCGCGCGTGACGCTGTTCGTATAGTGTACTTAAGGTCGAGAACTGAACCCCACGTTCAAAACCTAAAAGACGATTACAATGCTATTGCACAGGCTGCATTGGAACACAAGAAAAACCAGATAATGCAAAAATGGTTTAAAGACCACATAAACACCTACTACGTTAATATTGACAAACAGTTTAACGGCTGCGTTAATATAGCCCCCTGGTTACAAGCCCAAAATAACGGTGCAAGTGCGTCAAAGTAGCCATATCGCTGATCTTACTGACTAAGCTGATAATACAAAAAATATTAGGCCCGGAATGTTGAAAAATATTTCGGGCTTTTTCGTTGTAGTGGTATGAGCATAGTTAATGGATTTAAAGAAAATATTTCAAGAATCTCAAAAAAAGAATCGACATAATATCATTATCAATTCAATGCTTTCCAATCCAACAAATTCAGGCTCTTGCCTACTCCATTATTTTTGTAAATTCGCTATCAAAGAACTCCAAACTTTATCTAATGCATCTACATCTTTTTGAAAAGCAGGTTTACGCAGACAGGCGGCAGGTACTAAAACAGGCAATGGCTAACGAAGGGCTGATTGTGCTAATGGGTAACGAGGATAGCAGCATGAACTATAAAGACAATACTTACCTGTTTAGGCAGGATAGTACCTTTCTGTATTTTTTTGGGTTGGACACACCTGGGCTGGTGGCCATTATTGATACCAATACTGGTGAAGAAGTAATATTTGGCAACGAACTAACGATTGACGACATTATTTGGACGGGTACTTTGCCAACAGTAAGCGAGATGGCTGCCAGGGCGGGTGTTTCGCTTACCAAACCTTATAACCAGGTTGAGGATTGCATTAACGGCGCGAAATCAAACGGGCGGGCCGTGCATATTTTACCGCCATACCGGCCTGAGAACAAAATAAAGCTGGCTACATGGCTTGATACCAGTTTAAACGGGCTGGCGCAGTTTGTATCAATAAAACTTATCAGGTCTGTTATAGCGCAGCGGGTAATTAAAACACCGCTTGAGGTTGCCGAACTTGAGAAGGCTGTAAATATTAGTATTGATATGGAACTGGCGGTAATTAAACATACACGCCCGGGGATAAAGGAGTATGAACTGGTAGCTAAGGCCCACGAAGTAGCTATAGCGAACGATGCGAGGCTTGGTTACCCCGCCATTATTACAACCTACGGGCAAACATTGCATACACATTACTACGGCAATACTTTGCAGGAAGGCCGAATGGTGCTGAGCGATATAGGAGCAGAAAACAATATGCATTACGGTGGCGACCTTACCCGCACTTTTCCGGTAGGTAAAAGCTTTACTACGCGCCAAAGGGAGTTGTATGAGGTAGTGCTAAATTCAATGAACCACGCCATTGCAATGTTGCATCCCGGCGTACGTTATAAAGATATTCACCTGGCAGCTGCGCAAAAATTGGTGGAGGGCCTGGGCGCTGTGGGTATTATGAAGGGCGATGCTGCCGGTGCTGTAGCAGCTGGCGCACATACTATGTTTTTTCAATGCGGGCTGGGGCACATGCTGGGTATGGACACGCATGATATGGAAGACCTTGGTGAGCAGTATGTAGGCTATACAGACAGCCTTAAAAAAGAAACATCTGTATTCGGCTTAAAATCACTCAGGCTTGGCCGCGAGCTGGAGGCTGGCTTTGTATTAACCGTAGAACCGGGCATTTACATTATTCCTGAACTAATTGATCGTTGGCAAGCCGAAAAAAAATATGCTGAGTTTATCAACTACGATATTCTTAATACCTACCGCCATTTTGGGGGCATACGTATTGAAGATAATTTTTTAATTACAGAAACCGGCAGCAGGGTGTTAGGCAAATACCTGCCTAAAAGCTTGAGTGAAATTGAGGTGCTGAAAGGATAAATGTATTACTGTAGAGCGTAGCCTTTATATATTACGCATAACAGCTTTTTTTTAAAACGGCAGATTTGAGGCATTTTTTACCGGTTTTTTTCCTTCTTTTCTCAAGCTTTGTGATTTCTTAACTCAATGCACTCGCCGGTAAATATCTCTTCACCACAAAAGCTTAATTCACAAATACCTCATCCATAAATACCCATGCCTTCTGGCCTTTGCCCTGGTGCCATTCGGGTAACTTTTTTACATTAAAGGCGGTAAACTTAATATACTTTAGTTGTTTTGGGGCAAAATTGCATTGCAGCGCAAGGTTTTGCGGGGCAGTCATATCTTTTGTAGGCTGAGCAGGGGTGACGGTACCCAGCAATGTAAGATTTTTTTCATTCATTCCGCCCCAAACCATAATTTTCTCCGGGGGGAAAATAAACCCGCCATTATTTAACAGCACGCTGAATGTTACACTTTTGGCGTTAATGGGTGTGCCGAAAAACAGCATAGCCGTCATATCATTCTGCCGGTAGCCCAGCCATTTGCCGTTTGCAAAATTCAAATCGCTCTTATCAAGGTCAACAAGGCTGCGTGCGCCATTGGCGCGGTACTTAGTATCAAGCGGGGTAAGCATTTGTGCACTATCTGGCACATAACTGCTTTTAAAGAAATGTTGTTCCACTATATCACTGCTAATCCAGCCTGGCTTGAAAGCTTTAGCCCTAATGGTTGTTTCGTTGTTCAGTACAACATTAGTATCATATACTGCGCTGTTAATGCTGTCCGGGTCTTTGCCATCGGTTGTATACCGTATATTAACGCCGCGTAAATATGTTTTAAGTTGCAACCTTATAGGGGTGGTTATAACAAACTGGTCATTCTGCAAAATGGGTGATGTAAGCTTTAGCATCACAGTATCACCCTTATACCCCGTAAACAATGCTACGCCTTTATCCTGTTGTTCAAATTTTCGGGCTTCAGCATCAGTAACCCTGGTAGTCCATAAATACAGGTGCTTAAGCTTGGGCATGCCTTGTATCGCGGTTAGATCAGCCGCTGAAACACCTGTGCCTGATAGGGAAATAGTTTTTAGAAGCGCAAGATTTTTCAAATCTCCCAGCGTTTTGCCGGTTATCTCAGTAAAGTCAAGGTTAAGCTTACGCAGATTTTTAAAATTACCTATTATAGCAAGGTCCTCGTCCTTAACAGGCATATTGTCAAGATTAAGCTGTACTATGTTGTTGCCAATAGCTTTAAGCTCATCCAATTGTTTTGCATTGTAAAAAGGCTTGTTGTAAAAAGTTACTGCCAATGCAGGTGAGCCAATGGCCAGTGGCGAAATAACCCTGTTGTTATTATTAAGCTTGGTAACCGTTTTTTCATCTGTGGCAGCAAAATCAAATTGTTCATCAGCACTCTGCCTTAACCGTTTAGCCGCTATGGTGTATAGTGTATCTGCCGGCAAAAGGTCGGTTACTTTTTTATCAAAGCTTGCACCTTCTTTTATCCATGCAAATAGTATCTCTTTTTCTTCTTCAGTTAGTTGTGGCTTGCCCCCCGGCGGCATATGCTCTTTTTCATCTTCCTGCAGGTGAACACGCTTCATCAGCAAACCCATATCAGGTGCAGCGGTATCCCACAACTTACCGTCTTTCCCTCCTTTAATTAAAAGGTCCTTTGTTTCCATAACAAGGCCTCCCTTTTCCTTACTGCTATTATGGCAACTGTAACATTTGCTTTCAAAAATAGGTTGCACAAGGTCTGCATACAGGTAAGCATCCTCAAAGGCAACAGGCGTTTTTTTATGATCGGGTGTAACAGGTGCCAGCAAAAAGTTGTTTCCATGTGTAATATCTCCACCCAAATGGCCAGCCCACAGCAGTATGCCTGCTGAGCCTGCAACAAACAGCTTAGATATAACTAAATGTTGCTGTAGTTTTTTATTGTACGCATATAAGCCAAACAAAACGAACGACGTTGCTGCGCCGGTATATTTATGCCAGGCTAAAGCTTCAGCATCGTAGCCTGCTTCGCGGGACAATAATATCCCCATCAAGGCAGTTAACGCCGCGCCAACAGCGGCGGCAATAAGCAATGCATCTAATGCTATTACATAACCATCCTGCTTTTTTAGCGAAGCCGGCATTACAAGCAATAAAAAAGCATATGCCAAAATAAGCACTATAGGAAAATGAAGAATAAGCGGGTGCATTCTGCCTGCTACCTGTAACCATGCCGGTACAACTACCCTGCTGTCAAACACCAGTAAAAAAAGCAACAACACATTCAACGGCAAAAGCAACGCAGCAAAAATTTTTTTCAGCTTCATCAGCAGCAAGTTGTTTTTTAAGTTTTGGCTCTGCACCCTACCTCAATCTTTAAGGGCTTCTTCGCTTTAGTCACCCTCTCCACGTAGTGGAGAGGGAAGGGGTGAGGGCTATACCCGTTTCAACTTATACGGATAAACCTTCCCGGACGCCCATTGGGCAACATACAGGTTCTCATCCCTGTCAACACATACATCATGCGGGTTTTTAAATATTTTATCAGCCTGCTTCATGGGTTGCAGCTTTCCATCAACATATTGCGGTTCGGTACCGCCAATGTTGCTAATTACTTTATTGTTCTTATCCAGTATCGTAACAAAACCACTGTTTTCTGCACCCAAATCAGGTGAGCGGAGAACAGCCGCATACAAATGATCGCCATGTATTACCGGCCTGCACACACAGGCGCCAGGCAAATGGGTAACATCCTGCAACTGCCCATCAAGTGTAAAACGCTTAAAGCAATTGCGCGTTCTGTCTGTTACCAATAAAGTTGTTGTTGCGGTGCGCCTGTCAAAAGTTATTCCATGTGCATTATCCAAATGCATGTCGCCATCGCCGCGGCCGCCAAAATAATGTTTAAGCTTGCCGGTACTATCGTATTGCAGTACATATTGTGCGCCATAGCCATCTGCAATAAAAATATCGCCGTTCTCATCAATGCAGGTTTCAGTAGGCACAAACTCTTCTTTCTTTTTGTAAATGCCTAAATCCATGGGCGGCGTAATGGTCATTAATATAGTGCCATCCATAGTGGTTTTATACACTTCGTGTTTGGCAGTATCGGTAATATATAAAAACTCCGTGTCATTCTCACTATGTAGGGTAAGGCCATGCGCGCCGGGAAACTCGTGCCCCCAGGTGCTTAACAATTTGCCTTTGGTATTATAAATAAGTATGTTGTTTTTTGTTTCGTTTGTAAGCAGCAATATGCGGTGCTGCTTATCCTGCACCATCTCGTGGCAGTCGTTAACGGGGTTTGTGGCAGGGTTAGCCTTGCTCCATCCGGTATCAAGCCTGTATTGCATACCGTTATGGCCATATACGGGTCCTTTGGGCTTTGCAAACAGCCCATTCATTATTAAAAAGCTGCCTGTACCCAGCGCAGTTTGTTGTACAAATTTTCTACGGTTCATATAGACAAGATTTACAACCTCATCCCTTATTCCCTTCCCCTGAAGGGGAAGGACCCGACGAGATTATGTTTGAGAATATTTAAAAAGAGTATTTTTAGTTAGAAATCCTTTTATCGCTACCAACCCCATTATCTAAATCTAATCAAGCTTATCATTTCTTAACCCGTTTATAAAGCCTCTTTAGGGGGTTGGGGGTTTGTTCTCACGCCATTAAGCCCTTCACCACATTGCCCGCCACATCCGTTAACCTGTAACGCCTTCCCTGGAAACGATAGGTAAGTTTTTCATGATCCAAGCCCATCAATGCCAGTATGGTTGCATGAAAATCGTGCACATGCACAGGGTCTTTAGCTATGTTATAGCCAAATTCATCTGTTTCGCCATATACGCCGGGTTTTACGCCGCCGCCTGCCATCCATACCGTAAAGCAGCGCGGGTGATGGTCGCGGCCATAGTTGTCTTTGGTTAACGTGCCCTGGCAATAGTTAGTGCGGCCAAACTCACCACCCCAAATAACCAGCGTTTCATCAAGCAGGCCTCTTTGCTTCAAGTCTGTTATCAGTGCAGCACTAGCCTGGTCAACATCCTTACATTGACCTTTTATTTCACCCGGCAGGTTGCCGTGGCTGTCCCAACCCTGGTGGTAAAGCTGTACGAAGCGTACACCGTTCTCGCTTAACTTGCGGGCCAGCAAACAGTTTGCGGCAAATGTACCTGGCACTAAACAATCAGGGCCGTACATTTTTACAATGCTTTCCGGTTCTTTGCTGGTGTCGGTTATTTCAGGCACCGCAGTTTGCATGCGGTAAGCCATTTCGTATTGCTGTATCTTGGTATTAATTTCAGGATCACCAAATTGCTTGTAAGAAATATCGTTTATCTCGCTGATCTTATCCAGCATCCTTCTGCGGTCTGCTTTATCAATGCCGTCAGGGTTGTTAAGGTACAGTACCGGGTTTTCACCACTGCTAAACTGCACGCCCTGGTGTATGCTGTCTAAAAACCCGTTAGACCATAACTTTGAATAAACGCCCTGCCCGTTGCCCTTGCCTTTGCTTAGCAGTACGCAAAATGCAGGCAGGTTTTTATTTTCGCTGCCAAGGCCATAGCTAAGCCAGGAACCCATGCTGGCCCTGTTACCTACCTGTGCGCCTGTTTGAAAAAAGGTTAGTGCAGGGTCGTGGTTAATGGCCTCCGTAAACAAGCTTTTTACAAAACAAATATCATCCGCCACGCTGGCTGTATGTGGCAGCAGTTCGCTTATTTGTGCCCTTGCCTGGCCGTACTCACCAAACTTAAAATAGGTGCCTGCCAACGGAAAGTGTTCCTGCTGAGCAGTCATGCCTGTTAAACGCTGGCCCATGCGTATGCTTGCCGGCAGGTCTTTACCCTGCATTTGCTGCAGCATGGGTTTGTAGTCAAAAAGATCAAGCTGAGATGGCGCCCCGTTTTGAAACAGGTATATAATGCGTTTTGCCTTGGGTGCAAAATGCGGCAGGCCAGCAATGGCCAGTTCATCCTCGCTTTTACCAAACAGGTCGGGTATCAACAATGACCCAAGTGCCACGCTGCCTATACCAAGGCTAAGCTTCGATAAAAACCGCCTGCGGTTAAAATTAAGGCCATGTTCAAAAACTTCTTTTTGCATTAGAAAAGTTTGAATGGGTTAAGCGTTTGAAGGTTTAAAAGTTCAGGCATTCCATTAGTTTCAAACGATCAAGCCAATATCCAATAATATTTTTACTCTGGCCGAGCCAGTAATGTCATTTGTTTGTAATCCGGGGCTAAAGGGCCCGGGGTTATTTTAAAACCTAAAAGTCCAACCACATAAACTGCTGTTCTTAATCCGTATTATCTTTCAAATCCTCTCAAAACCTGTCCGCCGCGGCGGATCTACTTTCAGACAATCTCCATTATGTTTTCACTATCGCTTCTTCAAGGTTATATATCATCTCAATTGTTTTCATCAATGCAGCGGTGGTATTTACATCTGGTGTGGCAAGTTGCTTATACTCGCCCGCGCTTAATGTTTTGCCCGCATCAAGTTGCTTCTGTTTAAACAACTGTAGTTGATCATTATAATAACCCTGTAAAATGTTTAGCTCTTTATCTGTAGCCTTTCTGCAAATTATCATCCTGAAGGCTTTTGTTATATTCTCTTCACCATTAATGTTAGCTGTCAACAGTCTTTGTGCCATTACGCGGCTCGCCTCAATTACCGTTGGGTCGTTCAGCATTACCAGCGCCTGTAAAGGTGTGTTGGTTTTGCTGCGTTTTACTTCGCACTGGTCGCGGTTGCTGGCGTCAAATATTCCCATAACTGGCGGCGGTACAGTTAGTTTTATAAACGTGTACATGCCCCTGCGGTACAGGCTGTCGCCATGGTCTTGCTTATAAGTTGCCAACACCCCGCGGCCACTTGTGGCTGCTTCCCATAAACCTTTTGGCTGGTAGGGTTTTACACTTGGTCCGCCTATTTGCCTAACCAACAAGCCACTGGTGCTTAATACCATGTCGCGCACTAACTCGGCGGCAATGCGGTAACGTGGCCCGTGAGAAAGGTAAACATTCTCTGGGTCTTTTTTAACTTTTTCCTCAGTGGTTACCGCGCTTTGGCGATAAGTAGCACTCATTAATATCTGCTTTACAAGGCGTTTAACATCCCAGCCATGCTCCATAAAGTCTACCGCTAACCAGTCTAACAGTTCAGGGTGGCTCGGTAAATCTCCCTGCATGCCAAAATCGCCCGTGCTTTTTACAATGCCCCGCCCAAAAAATTCCTGCCACATTTGATTTACAAATACCCGCGCAGTTAAAGGGTTATTTTTATTAACTGTCCACGCGGCAAGGCCCAGGCGGTTGCGCGGGTACTGGGTAGTATCGTACATCATTACTGCGGGTATAGCATTTGGCCTTACCTCAATGGATGGCGCATCATACACACCGCGTTTTAAAATATAAGTTTTGCGGGCGGTATCAAGTTCACCCATTACAGATACTGTAAGCTTGCCGGTATCTTTATAGTTAATAAATTTAAGCAAGGTGCTGCGATCAGAATCAGATATAGTAAGGAAAGGATTTTTAGCGGGCTTAGATTGTGTAACATCACCCTCAAAACCCACCTCTTTTGTGTTATTAAAAAATGCGAACAGCGAGTAATAATCCTTTTGCTTAAAGGGGTCATACTTATGGTCGTGGCACTGCGCGCACTCAATGGTAACGCCTAATATACCGCGGCCATAGGTTTTGGTTTTGTCAATATTATACTCAATGCGATACTCTTCCGGTATAACTCCGCCCTCTTCAGTATACTTATGGTTACGGAAAAAGCCGGTTGCCAATATTTGCTCTTTATTAGCGTTAGGCAGCATATCGCCGGCTATTTGCCAGGTAACAAACTTATCGTAGCTAAGGTTGGTGTTAAAAGCGTGTATAACCCAATCTCTCCAGGGCCACTGGCTGCGAATATTGTCATCCTGATAACCGTAACTGTCAGCATAACGGGCAACATCCAGCCAATGCAGGGCCATTTTTTCGCCATAGGCATTATTAGCCAGTAATTGGTCAACCATTTTTTCGTAGGCATCTGCACTATTATCCGCCAAAAACTTATCCATCATTTCAACAGATGGTGGCAAACCTGTTATATCCAGCGAAATTCTTTTAAGTAATCTTTCCTTATCAGCCTCCTCATTTGGCTTCAGCCCTTTCTGCTCCATTTTGGCCAGGGTAAAATTATCTATCTCGTTCTTTACCCATTTTTTATCATCCACTTCAGGCAATGGCCGTTTTGTGGGCGCTGTAAATGCCCAATGGCGTTCGTATTTTGCCCCCTGCTCTATCCATTTTTTAAATACGGCCACTTGTTCATCAGTCAACAGGCCGAGGTGCGATTCAGGTACCGGCATTTGGTAGGTTGGGTCTGTTGAGGATATGCGCTTAAACAGTTCGCTTTGTTCGGGCTTACCGGGTACAATTGCAAAAGCGCCCTTAGTTTCACGCAACGGTGCGTAGGCTGAATCTGCAATATCAAGCCGCAAGCCCGCTTTGCGCTTGTTGGCGTCAGGGCCATGACAGGCAAAACATTTATCGCTTAAAATGGGACGAACGTCAAAATTGTAGCTCACTTCGTTTTTGCCATGGGTATTAGTATGGCAGGCAGTTACAAAAACTACAATAGACAATATGATGAAAGATAATATGCCAACTGCTTTCATGTGAGCAATAGTTTAAACAACAAGCAAATCAAAAAAAACTTCTCATTTTTTGTGTAGCCCATACAAGCATGGGCAGAAAAACACGACGGGGCAACTAAGGTAAAAAAATTAGTGTATTAGTGACGATATTTTTTGCAGGCACTACAGAACTATATGATTTTGATGCAAAAAATAAAGCGTGCTTTTTATCAACACTGCAATTTAACCCGCCAAAAGACTTTTTCTTAAACTAATATTGCCCAATTTGCACGACAAAACCTGATGCGGCTTTTAATATGGACAACTACAAACAACAAATAACAGAAACGGCTACGTGGCTTAAACAAAAGGGCGTTGCTATACCCAAGGTTGGTGTTATTTTGGGAACGGGCCTTGGCGAGCTGGTTAAGATGATTGAAGCAGAGCAAACCATTGCGTATAATGATATTCCAAACTTCCCGGTGTCAACCGTTGAGTTTCATAAGGGTAATTTAATATACGGCAAAATTGGCGGCACACAGGTGCTTGCCATGCAGGGCCGGTTTCATTATTACGAGGGGTATACTATGCAACAAATAACTTTTCCTATAAGGGTTATGAAGGCATTGGGGGTGCAATACCTGTTGGTAAGCAACGCAGCGGGTGGCATTAACCCTGAGTATAAAAAAGGTGACCTTGTGTTGATTGATGACCATATTAACCTGCAGCCCGAAAGCCCGTTGCGCGGTTTGAACGATGCAAGCTTTGGCGACAGGTTTCCTGATATGAGCAGCCCTTATAGTGCGCTGCTTTCATCCCGGCTAAAAGAACAGGCAAAAGTGCTGGGCCTTTCACTTAAAAAAGGGGTATATGCGGCTGTGCCGGGGCCAAACCTTGAAACAAAAGCTGAATATCGCTACCTAAAAATAATCGGCGCTGATTTAGTGGGCATGAGTACAGTACCTGAAGTGATTGTTGCCAGCCAGGCAGGTATACCGTGCGCTGCTGTAAGCGTTGTTACCGATGAATGCGACCCCGACAACCTGCACCCGGTAAGCCTGAAAGAAATTATTGAAGTAGCCGTAAAGGCCGATGCAAAGTTAAGCAGGCTTCTCGCAGAGGTCATTAAGTCATTAGGTCAGTAGCAGTATGGAGTTAGAAAGTAAGCAAATGAACCAGTGACTGTCTATGATTTCCTTCAACCTGAATGAAGGTGAGCAAGACATTAGACTAGTATAATTTTGGAATTGAGGTGCCTTCCGTAATGACTTACTGACCAATGACCCAGTGACTTTTCCTTATCTTAGCGCCATGAGAATACTTGTTGACATGGACGAGGTTTTGGCTGATGCCATAGCACGTTTTATTGATTGGTACGAAAGGGATTTTGGCATACGTTATACTGAAGAGCAGTTTATGGGCAGTAAGCTGGCCTTTGTAGTACCGGAAGAACACCGGCAAACTGTTTTAAATTACCCCCACCAACCGGGCTTTTTTAAAGACCTGCCTGTTATAAAAGATAGCCAGGTGGTACTTGAAGAACTAAATAAAAGGCACGAAATATACATAGCTTCTGCAGCTATGGAGTTTAAGCACAGCCTTTATGATAAATACGAGTGGCTTGATGAACACTTTCCCTTTATACACTGGAAACGGAGGATATTATGCGGCGACAAAAGTGTTTTAAAAGCAGATGTGCTGATTGATGATCACGATTTTAACCTGAGTGTTTTTAGTGGCAGGCCTATTATGTTTACCGCGCCACACAACATACAGTTTACCAAATACGAACGCCTGACGCACTGGAAAGAGGCGCTTTCAATGTTTGATCTATAAAAAACAGTCATTAGGTCATTTGTCAGAAAGCCAATAGGGAAGAAGCAAGCATAAATGCGTTTTAAACAGGCATGTAGAAAAACGACAATGGCAGTAACTTCCTTAATGACCTGCTGACCCCATGACTCATTGACTTTCTTCCGTATTCAACGCCTTCCACAACATATCTTTTAATTCAATAAGTCCTTTTTGTGCTACTGACGAAATAAACACATGCGGTATATTGGCGGGCAATTCTTTTTCAATGGCTACCTTTAGCTCATCGTCCAGCATATCGCTTTTGCTAATGCCTATCACAAACTCCTTTTGCAGCATCTCGGGGTTGTACTCCTCTAATTCATGCAGCAATATGTCAAATTCCTTTTTATGGTTGTCGCTGTCAGCAGGTATTAAAAACAGCAAAGCCGCATTACGTTCAATATGGCGTAAAAAGCGATGGCCAAGGCCTTTGCCTTCCGCGGCACCTTCAATAATACCCGGCAGGTCGGCAATACAAAACGATTTTCCACCCCTGTACTCAACAATGCCTAACTGTGGTGTTAAAGTGGTAAATGCATAATCGGCTATTTTGGGTTTTGCAGCAGTAATTACCGACAAAAGCGTTGATTTGCCTGCATTGGGAAAACCTACCAGGCCAACGTCTGCTAATACTTTAAGCTCCAGTGTTTTCCATCCCTCAACGCCTGGCTCGCCAGGTTGCGCATGATCAGGCACCTGGTTGGTAGGGGTGGCAAAATTGCTGTTGCCTAAACCGCCGCGGCCGCCGGGGCATAAAATAACTTCCTGCCCGTCCTCTAATATCTCCGCTTCTACTTCACCTGTTTCTTCATCACGGGCAACTGTACCCAGGGGTACTTCAATAATAATATCCTTGCCCATGCGGCCTGTGCAATTGTTTTTGCTGCCGTTCTCACCATTCTCTGCAATTACATTTTTATAGTAGCGGAGGTGCAATAACGTCCAAAGCTGGGTGTTGCCTTTTAAAATAATATGTGCGCCGCGGCCACCATCGCCCCCATCCGGGCCTGCCTGTGCATTGTATTTAGTACGCATAAAATGCCTGCTGCCTGCGCCGCCATGCCCGCTACGGCAAAATATGCGGATATAATCAATAAAGTTTGTTTTTTCCATAATATTAAACGGCCGCAAAGATAGCATTGTTATTTTTAACGCTTTTTATTAGCTGCACTATGTAATTAATCGGCTGTAACAACGTTACATTTGAAATAGTATGCTAAGCGCCATCCTTCATTTTTTTAAGCGGAAGCAAAAGGAAAGAAAAAAGCTTTTTTACGGGGACTTTATATTGATGCATACCAATGACAATAATATTAATATAACCGCAGTACACAACCTTGACTTAATAAAAACCCTTCCATTTGAAGAAGGAGTATATGAAACAGTAAATGCTTTTATTAAAAATGGCAATATAAATGCAGTTAGGAATATGGAAGTTGAAGAAGGCTTATTGGGCGAGTTGGCGGTGGTAATATTCAAAAACCAAACGGGCGAACCTTGTGTTGCCATATTGTACGATAGCTATGAGACATGGGAACAACCGGTGGTAGCAGAGGTGATTAAATTGAATGAAACTACTTAAACTTAATAATGCCCTCTACATTTAGCAATAAGAATTTGAGTATCTGTTATTTTATATACATGATATTAATTAATCATTACTACCCCTTCATCAAACTTCTTTTACCTCTACCTTTATAACTTTAATGCACAGGTATGAGGAAACTATTTTTTATTTCCGTTTTTTGTATTACCGCTGCACAGCTGCAAGCACAAACCGCCAAAGATCTGCAGGCAAAGCGCATAGAATTGCCTAATGGATGGAGCCTGACGCCGGTTGGTTCATCATTGCCGCTGGGGGATCTGCCACTTAACATTGCCGTGTCATCATCAAAAAAGTACATGGCCGTTACCAACAACGGGCAAAGTACGCAAAGCCTTCAGTTGATTGATGTACAAAACAAAACTATACTTGACAGTATTGATATTCCAAAATCGTGGCTGGGGCTTAAGTTTAGCGCCGATGAAAAATATTTATACGCATCCGGCGGTAACGATAACTGGATACTTAAATACGCCATAACTAATAACAGGCTGGCGCTGAACGATAGTATTAAATTGGGTGACAAATGGCCTGTTGCAATCTCCCCTGCAGGCATTGATATTTATGATGCAAAGCATACCCTGTACGTGGTAACCAAGGAAAACAACAGCCTGTACGTGGTTGACCTGCAAACTAAAAACGTTATACAGCAAACAGCACTTGGTGCCGAGGCTTATACATGCTTATTATCGCCGGATAAAAAGGAATTATATATATCACTGTGGGGTGGTGATAAAATTTTAGTGTACAATACAGAACTGCAAAAGCTGGTTGATTCTGTTGCTGTGGGCGATAACCCCAATGATATTTGCCTTACTAAAAATGGCAGGTACCTGTATGTGGCCAATGCTAATGATAACAGCGTGTCAGTAATAAACATAAGGCAGCGTAAAGTGGTTGAAACGCTAAACGCGGCTTTATACCCTAACTCGGCCATGGGCTCAACTACCAATGGTGTTGCTTTAAGTGCTGACGAAAAAACGCTGTACATAGCCAATGCAGATAACAACTGCCTTGCGGTGTATAATGTGGCCACTCCCGGAAGCAGCACATCAAAAGGCTTTATACCCGTTGGCTGGTACCCCACCTGTGTAAAGGTTGCAGGCAGCACAGTGTTTGTTGCTAATGGCAAAGGCTTTACATCAATGGCCAACCCTTACGGGCCAAACCCCTACAACAAAAAGGTGCAACTGGGTTTTCAAAAAGGCGACATAAATAAACCAAAAGAGGTGCAATATATTGGCGGGTTGTTTAAAGGTACACTTAGCATTTTTACAGCGCCAACTGACGAGGAGTTAAGCCGGTATTCACGATTAACTTACGAAAACACCCCTTATCATAAAGACAAAGAATTAATAGCACAGGGTGAGGCAGGCAACCCAATACCTATGCGTATTGGCGATACGTCACCCATAAAATATGTGTTCTATATTATTAAAGAAAACAGGACATACGACCAGGTGCTTGGCGATATACCGCAAGGCAACGGCGACACCAGCCTTTGCCTGTTTGGCGAAAAGGTTACACCCAACCTGCATGCGCTGGCCAAAGAGTTTGTGCTGCTGGATAATTTTTATGTAAATGCGGAGGTTAGCGCCGATGGCCACAACTGGAGTATGGGTGGTTATGCTGATGATTACCTTGAAAAAACCTGGCCAACATCCTACGGAGGGCGGGGTGGTAATTATGATGCTGAAGGCAACCGTGAAATAGCGAATAACAAAGGTGGCTTTATCTGGCAGCATTGTAAAGATGCGGGTGTTAGCTACAGAACCTATGGCGAGTTTGCCGATGATTACAAACCCAACATACCTGTGCTTAAAAATCATTTTTGCACTTATTATACCAGTTGGGACCAAAAAGTGCGCGACACAACCCGAGTAGGCCAGTGGAAGCGCGACTTTGATTCGCTGGTTGCAGCCAATGCTTTACCGCATATGAACACGCTGCGCATTATTAACGACCATACCGAAGGGCTGCGTATTGGCCGCCCTACGCCTTTTGCACACTGCGCCGATAACGACCTGGCGGTAGGTATGTTTGTTGACTACCTTAGTAAAAGCCCGGTGTGGAAAGAGAGTGTGGTTTTTGTGGTTGAAGATGATGCACAGGACGGACCGGACCATGTAGATGCACACCGTAGCCCTGTTTATGTGGCAGGCGGTTTTGTTAAGCGGGGCTTTGTTGACCATACTATGTATTCAACCACATCTGTGCTGCGTACTATGGAACTTATTTTAGGCATTGCGCCCATGAGCCAGTACGACGCTGCGGCAACACCTATGTACCGTTGTTTTAGCAACACGCCTAACCTAACGGGTTTTAATGTAAAGCCGCTGCAGACGGATATTAACCAGAAAAATGTACAGGTTAATGCATGGCAGAAGAAAAGCGAAACATTTGATTTTACTAAAGAAGATAAAATACCCGACCGCGAATTTACCGAGGTGATATGGAAAGGTGTAAAGGGCGTTAACGCTACTGTACCCGCGCCTAAGCGCGCAGCTTTTGTAAAAGTTGGGCCTAAACAAGACGAAGATGATTAAATTACTATACTGGCAAAATAAAAAAGCCCCGCAATACAGGGCTTTTTTTATATAGTTACAAACCTGCTAAGGCGCCACAAGCCTAAAGCCGTTGCCATGTATGTTTACAATTTCAATGCCTTCGTCGTCTTTAAGGTATTTGCGCAGTTTGGCAATATACACATCCATGCTGCGGCCGTTAAAATAAGTATCGCTACCCCAAATTTTCTTCAAAGCCCTTTCGCGTGGTAATAAATCGTTTTTATGTTCGGCAAGCATTTTCAGCAACTCATTTTCTTTTGGTGAAAGTGTTTGCATTTTGCCGTTATGGCCCAATTCGCGCAGCTTTGGGTTAAAGTGGTATTTACCAAGGTCAAATTCAAGGTTTTCGCTCTCCCTGTTCAACTCTTCATTGCGCTTTAGAATAGCCTTTATTTTAAGCAGCAATACTTCGCTGTCAAAAGGCTTTGTTATATAATCATCCGCACCCAGTTTGTACCCCTGTATAATATCTTCTTTCATCGTTTTTGCACTTAGAAAGAAAAGCGGAACCTCCGGATCAATATCCCTTATTTCTTCTGCCAGGGTAAAGCCATCCATGTTGGGCATCATTACGTCCAGCAGGCATATATCAAATTTCTCCCGCTGAAAAGCAGCAAGGCCAAGGCGGCCATCCCTTTCAAGCGTTACATCATAATCATTCAATTCTAAGTAGTTTTTTAAAACCATCCCAAGATTCGTATCATCTTCGCATAATAAAACCTTGTATTTTCTTACTTCCATAGTATCTGGCGTTTTTAAATTTTTAACAAAATATCAAACATTTTCCGTGCCAATACGCGGCAGGCAATTTATGTTAAAGGTATTGCATGTTACATTCAACAGTGCATTCTTACCTAAAATTGTTTAACGTTTAAAGCTATTTTTGCATTTTAAAAACAAAATATGTTGTTAACGCCCGATAATAAGCTTAAAAAATTAATAATAATTGGCGACCGTGTACTTATTAAACCAACCCACCCGACTGATAAAACAGCAAGCGGTCTTTATCTGCCGCCAGGCGTGCAGGAAAAGGAGAAGGTGCAACAGGGTTATATAATTAAAACCGGCCCGGGCTATGCCATACCAATGCCGCTTGATGACGAGCCCTGGAAAACGGATGATGAAAAAACGAAGTATATGCCCCTGCAAGCCAAAGAAGGCGACCTGGCTATATTTTTAGTGAACGGCGCCACCGAAGTAATGTATGAAGGTGATAAATATTTTATAGTTCCACAAGGAGCTATACTAATGTTGGAACGAGATGAAGAACTGTAATGTTTATTTATTGAGGAATATAACCCCCACTGATGTTTAAGTGCTTCATACATGTTACAGTGTGTTTGCTGCCGGCACCCCAATTCATCTTCATTTCACCAAATTGTTATCAATATTAACAAATTGACCTGGCTGCGTTTATGTTTCTGCCTTAAGTTTGTTGCGCGTATACGTTTGCATCTGTCAAATCCCCTAAAAAATGACTATCAAAACTACATTGCTATTGGCGGTACACTTATGTGTAGTATCGTTTACCTATGCACAAAAAAATGCAAATAAAAACCTTAAGCTTACATCGCCTGACGGCAACATTGTTGTAGATGTTTTAACTACGCCAAAGCTTACCTGGTCTGTTTCGCACAAGGGGCAACCGGTAATAACACCTTCAGATGCCTGCCTGGTTACTGAGTACGGTGATACGCTTGCATTTAGTGCTAAAGTTGCTTCCGCCAAAACAGTGGCAGTTTATAATGTTTATCCTGCAATGCATTACAAAAAAGATTCGGTGGTAGATAGTTACAACCAGCTTACTATACAGTTTAAACCCGATTATGGGGTGGTCTTCAGGGCGTATAACGATGGGATTGCCTACAGGTTTGTTACCAATATGGACCATGCGCTGACTATTGTGGACGAGGAAGCTAATTTTAATTTTGCTGATGACGATTCAGCTTATTTTGCCTACTCAAACGATCCGCATGAGGGCGATAAATTTCAAACCAGTTTTGAAAACCTTTACCAGCATATAAAGCTCTCTCAGTTTGTAAAAGATACGGTTGCTTTTGCCCCTGTATTGGTTGAACTGGCTAATGGCAAAAAGGCTGTAATAACCGAAGCTGACCTGGAAGATTACCCCGGTATGTTTTTACAGGCAGGTGCGGGCAATAACATGCATGGCATATATGCGCCTTTTGTGCTGGAAACAAGGCCCAACAGCCGTAACAGCGCGCAGGTATTGGTTAGAAAGCGGGGCGAATATTTGTCAAAAGCGCCGGGCAAACGCACCTTTCCCTGGCGGGTGGTGGTGATAAGCGAACAGGATAAAGACCTGCTGAATAACGATATGGTGTATAAACTGGCATCCCCTTCAAGGTTAAATGATGTAAGCTGGATAAAGCCGGGTAAGGTTGCATGGGACTGGTGGAACGACTGGAACATTACCAACGTACCTTTTAAGCCAGGCGTAAATACTGAAACCTACAAATATTATATTGACTTTGCGGCTGCAAACCAACTTGAATATATTTTAATGGACGCAGGCTGGAGTGATAGTAAAGACCTGATGAAAGTTGTGCCCGACATAAACCTGCAGGAGATAATTGACTATGCCAAACAAAAAAATGTCAGGGTATGGCTTTGGGCTGGCAGTGAGCCAATGCGTGTTAAAATGGACGAGGTGCTTGAATACTACGCCAACCTGGGCATAAAAGGCTTTAAGGTTGACTTTATGGACAGGGACGACCAAACAATGGTGCAGTTTTATTACACCCTTGCCCAAAAAGCTGCCGAACACCATTTAATGATTGACTACCACGGCGCGTATAAACCTACCGGCCTGCAAAGAACCTACCCCAATGTAATGAATTTTGAAGGTGTACGCGGTATGGAAAATACAAAATGGTCTGATGCCGATATGCCGCCCTATGATGTAACTATACCTTTTACCCGTATGCTGGCTGGCCCCATGGATTTTACACCCGGGGCCATGCAGAACGCCACCAGGAAGGATTTTCGCCCCAATTATCATGCGCCAATGAGCCAGGGCACACGCTGCCACCAGCTTGCTATGTATGTTGTGTACGAAGCGCCATTTGAGATGCTGAGTGATAACCCTAACAACTATATGAAGGAACAGGAGTGTACCAATTTTATTGCATCAGTGCCTACCGTATTTAATCAAACTGTGGCGCTTGACAGCAAGGTTGGTGTTAATGTTGCCATTGCACGCCGCAGCGGTACCAATTGGTTTGTGGGAGCCATGGGCAACTGGGATGCACAAAACATAATGCTTGACCTGTCGTTTTTAGGCAGCGGCAGCTACGAGGCCGAGGTTTTTAAAGATGGCCCAAATGCAGACACTGATGCCAACAATTATGTTAGGGAAGTAATTAAAGTATCGGCAACCGACAAGCTGCCGGTCCGTCTTTCAGCAGGTGGCGGTTGGGCTGCCCGGATTTACCCGGCTAAGTAGGTTAACGCCTGTTCTTCAACACATGTTTAATAGATGATCAATTAAGCAAGCGTCTTCTAAACGCAGCTTAACGGGTTGGTGTTGTGACGTGATGCGTGACTACATGCGAAGAATAAAAGCATAGGAATTAATAAACTTTGAAAGCGTAAAACTTTCCGGCTTTTTGTACCGATAATTTATGTGGATAGACTTTTAAAATGCAAAGAAAACCTTCTTCAGGCAAATAGCAGATATACACAATAACAGCGGGAAATCAAAAAGGTTAGTTTAACACCAGTTTCAATTACTCTTCTTTAACAACAGCATTTTCTTTTTCGCGGAACAGTGAAAAAACCTGTACCTGCCCTTCGGAGGGCTGCCTGCTGCTGCGGGATACAATGCGCAGTGATTTTTTAGAGGAAGTAAAATAGTAGAATATGGCAATGCCGGTAAAAAACATAGCTGCCTGTACGCTAAACAATAAATAAATGTTTATTCCACGCAAAACAAATGACACTGCTGAAAAAGCAACGCTTATGCTAAGCAGTGTTAATGTTACCTGGCTGTGTGAAAAGCCTTTATTAAGCAAAAGGTGGTGAATATGGTTTCTGTCGGGCGAAAAAGGCGAACGGCCTTTTGAAAGCCTCAGGCAAAATACACGCAGTACATCCATAAGCGGTATAATAAGTATACCAAACCCAACCAGCGGCGCCGCCGTTACCGGGTAGTCAGTAACAGTACTGCCGGTGTTAACAAACTTAATAAACAATATCGCGTTAACCAGCCCTATAAGCATTGAACCAGAATCGCCCATAAAAATTTTGGCTGGGTGAAAGTTAAATACCAAAAATGCCAGCAGGGCTCCAGCCAGCGCAAAACCCAGTATAGCAAAAGGATAGTCCTGGTTTATTAAAAAGAAAAGCGCAAATATTACACTTGATGCCAACCCCAGCGAGGCAGCAAGGCCGTCAACCCCGTCAATCAGGTTAAAGGCGTTGATAATAAGCATTATAACAAAAAAAGACAATGTGAAGCTTGTTACCGTTCCCAAATCGCCAATGCCTAAAAACCCACCCAGGTTGTTAATAAGCAAATGGGCTTTTATAGTAATAATAGCTGTGGTAACCAACTGGCCCAATAACTTTTTCCAGGGGCGCAACACAAAAATATCGTCCACAACGCCAATAGTAAAAATAATGAAGAATGCAGCTACAAAGTATTGAAACTCAGCGTCGTTTATTTTAAAATCTGATGTTAGTAAAAGGCTTAATGCCAAACCCGTAAACAACCCAATACCGCCAAGTGAAGAAATAAGGTAGGTGTGTGTTTTTCGCTCATCCGGTATATCATACAGCCTGCTTTGTTTCGCCATTTTAATAATAAACGGCAAAAGAAAGAAGGTAACCAAATATGCAATAATTATTGCCGCCGCAACTTGTATCATTCTCCCGGTTTTTAGGTTAACCAGCCAGCCAGTTATATTTTGAGTGAAAACAACAAAACTTACCCCTCACATACGCCTTTTGCTATAACAACGGATTTTTAATTAAAATATTTTGCACTAAAAATATACAGGCTGCAAGATAAGCGTAAAAGTTAAAACCATAGCTTTGTTAAAGTAAAATTAACGAATGGAAGCACAACTTACACAAATTGCTACACAGATAAGAAGGGACATTGTACGTATGGTACACGCTGTACAAAGCGGCCACCCGGGCGGATCGCTAGGGTGCGCAGATTTTTTTACAGCGCTCTATTTTAAGGTGTTGGAGCACGATCCCAAGTTTAATATGAACGGCGTGAACGAGGATATTTTCTTTTTGTCGAATGGGCATATTTCACCTGTTTTTTATTCGGCTTTGGCACGGTCGGGCTATTTTGGCGTGGCTGAACTGGCTACTTTTCGCAAGTTAAACTCACGCCTGCAAGGCCACCCTACCACGCATGAGCATTTGCCAGGCATACGTGTTGCCAGCGGGTCGCTGGGACAGGGTATGAGTGTTGCCATAGGGGCAGCCTTGGCTAAAAAATATAATAACGACAGCCATATTGTTTACTCGTTACACGGTGATGGGGAGTTAGACGAAGGCCAGAACTGGGAAGCTATAATGAGCGCAGCCCACCTTAAGGTGGATAACCTTATTGCAACTGTTGACTGGAACGGCCAGCAGATTGACGGACCAACTGAAAAAGTAATGAACCTTGGCAACCTGCACGAAAAATTTGCAGCATTTGGCTGGATAGTGCTGGATATGAACGGCAACGATATGGATGATGTGCTTGCAGTACTGGCTAAAGCAAAAGGCTTAACCGGAAAAGGCCAGCCCGTTTGTATTATGATGAAAACAATAATGGGCAAAGGGGTGGATTTTATGGAAGGCCACCACGAATGGCATGGTACGGCGCCCAATGATGAACAGCTTGCAAAAGCTTTAGCACAACTGCCAGAAACACTGGGCGATTATTAAGCTTAAGTTATAGTGCAAAAAGGCCGGTATAAGTATTGGCCTTTTTGCTTTTTACCCATATTGGCTATTTTCAACTGCCCGTACCTGGCTTAAACACTGTTTTTATATGGATGATAAGCAAGCAGGGCAATATTGGAACGAAAGCGCTGCAACCTGGGCTTTGCTTGCCCGTGCAGGCTTTGACGTTTATCGCGACCACCTTAACACACCCGCTTTTTTTAAAATGCTGCCCGGTATTGCAGGTTTGTGTGGCATTGACATAGGCTGTGGCGAGGGGTACAATACAAGGCTGCTTGCCCGCGTCGGCGCAACGATTGAGGCTATTGACATATCTGAAGTATTTATTGCAAAAGCTATTGAGGAAAATACAGCTACCCCATTAAAGATAAACTACACAGTTGGCAGTGCGCTTAACCTGCCGTATAACGATAACTGCTTTGATTTTGCAACATCGTTTATGTGCATGATGGATATACCCAATGTTGAAGGAGCATTAAAAGAGGCCTTTAGGGTTATAAAGCCCGGTGGCTTTTTACAATTTTCAATTACCCACCCGTGCTTTGATACGGCTTATCGCAAAAACCTAAGGGATGCTTCGGGTAAAACCTATGCTATAGCCATAGGCGAGTATTTTAAAGAAGTAAAAGGCAATATAGAGGAGTGGATATTTGGCGATACACCGGCAGAACTTAAAAATAGTTTGCCAAAGTTCAGGCTGCCACGGTTTACCCGCACATTAACCCAATGGATAAGTTTTATTACGGGGGCGGGCTTTATTATTGAAAAAATAAATGAGCCCCAGCCTGGTGACGAAATTGTAAGCCAGTACCCAACATTGCAGGACGCCCAAGTAGTATCCTATTTTTTACATATAAGGGCTGGTAAGGGGCATAAATAAAAAGTCCCGCTTTTGGCGGATAGCTTATCTGACAGAATTATCAAGGACGGCTTCCCTAACATGAAAAATGTTGTTATAAAAAATGTTTAAAACAAAAGTGTTAACGGCTTTCGATCTCTGCAAAAAGAGATATACGCAAGCTTAAACGGGCAAAACTACCTTTACTTTATCCAGGTAAGCAACGTACATCAAAGCGCCGTTTTAATTCAAGGAGCTGCAACAGACAATTTCGAAAATTATTTGAATGAGTTTAGAAAGTTATCCGATGCAACTGTCATTAAAAATAATTGAACTTTCTTTCCCTACCCCTCAATCTTATGCGTTCCGTCGCTAAGGTGCATAACATATACCTCGGCATTAATGCCGTATTTTTCTTTGTATTGTGTGGTAATATCGGCAGTAACACCGGACACACTGTCTTTATGTATAATGTTTATAGTACATCCGCCAAAGCCGCCGCCCATCATACGGCTGCCAACAATAGCGCTGTGCTCTTTTGCAAGCTCAACCAAAAAGTCAAGTTCTTCGCAGCTAACATCATACAACCTACTAAGGCCGGTATGTGTAGCAAACATAAGCTTGCCAAAATCCTCAATCCTGTCTTCCTTTAATAAGGCTGCTCCTTTTTTAGTACGCTCAATTTCTTCGGTAACATACAGGCACCTGTTATATACATCCGTGTCGGTAAAATCATTTTTAGCGACGGTTACCTGGCCGGGTGTAATATCTCTGAAGGTTTTGGCGCCGGGGTATTTTTGCTTCAGCATTGCAAGGCCTTCCTCGCTTTGCTGCCTGCGCACGTTATATTCTCCACCATCTAATGAATGGTGCACTTTTGAATTGATCAATACTATTTCATGCTCCTGTGTATGAAAAGGCAATGTTTCGTACTGCAGGGTATTACAGTCAAGCAGTAGCACATGGTCTTTCTCACCCATTACGCTTGCAAACTGGTCCATAATACCACATTGCACACCAGGGTAAGTTTGCTCTGCTTTTTGACAAATAAGGGCAATATCAACCCTGCTTATATTAAGATTAAAAATATCGTTCAATGCAAATGCAAGGCCGCATTCAACAGCCGCAGAAGAAGACAGGCCGGCGCCAACTGGCAAAAAACCCCCAAACGCAACATCAAAGCCTTTAATGTCAAAATTACGCTTAAGCAACTGGTCAACAACACCCAATATATAATTCTTCCATCCCGTCATTACATGTATGTCCGGCAGGGCTATAGTAAGTTCCTCATCCATATCGGCGCTATACGCACGTATATTGCCTGTATTATTAAGTGCAACTGCAAAAAATATCCCCTTATCAATAGCACCGGGCATAACGTAGCCGTCGTTATAATCAACATGCTCACCAATAAGGTTTATCCTTCCCGGTGAGAAAAATAACGCAGGCTTCGTAATAAATTTTTTTCTGAACAGTGCAGCAATTTCCCCGGCACTTGTGACCATATTGTAAAATTAACGCGATAAGTGTAGAATATAATCGGTTGCAAAAGTATATAGTTCACCCGGTTTAGCAATAATTAAACCTATGCCATTATTAAATGCATCGGGCGCGCCACTAAGGTTTTCAATTGCAATGCTTTTGCGGTGGGGTGGCGTGTACACCTGCAGGTAGGGGTAATTCTCAACAGCCTGTATGGTTAATTGCAAACCATTACCCTCATTTGTTAATGTGCATGATGGCTCTTTGTAGCCATTTAGCACAAAACAATTATCTAAAAAAGTTTCTCCAATGTTCTTGGGCGTAGTAAAATCAATATGTTGCAAGGTGTTTCCCGTAGGCACCAGGCGCTCATCAAACTCAAGCATTTGCGAGGTGTTCATAACAAAAAGCCATTCATTTACACTACCCCCAAGCGTAAAATAGGGATGCCATCCGTCTGTTAGCGGCATATCGTTATTACCTGTATTGGTTATTTCGCTTGTTATTGACAGCCTGCCATCGCTTCTTAACGTGTATATTATTTTTGAATGAAAGTTAAACGGAAATCCCTCGTCCTGTTTTTCGTAATCATATTCAAGCGTAACGAAAGCTTCTTTATCGCCAGCCCATTTAGCTGTAACTATAAAAGGCGCATCGTACAATAACCCGTGAATAGCTTCTTCACCCAAAAAAAATTTATTTATTGTATGTTCATGCCCCCCAAACTTGTATTTGCCCGCGGTAACCCGGCAAACAAATGGTGATAGCCTGGCGCTTTTAAAGCCTGCGGTTATATTATCAACAGCATCCTGCGGAGATGTAAAGCCATCAATAACATTATAACTGCGGCCATTTTGCTTTATAGTAAAGGCATTTAGCAGGGCCCCCTGCGAGTATATTTCAACAGTAATACCACTTTCTTCATCTATTAAATGTATAACCGGAAAAAGGCCAGCTTCTTCAATAACCCTAAAAGGCATGATGGAAATAATTTAGGCAGACAAAATAAGCTGTTTTTATTAAAAAAAGCACTAATAAATTATTGAAGAGTGTTTTTTTTACAATTATTCGGTATGTGATTTTTCACATACTGTTTTGTGAAAAATCACATTGTTAACACGCCGGGCAAAACTCATCTTTGACTTATTAATAACAGGCTGCAGGGCCGTTGTTAACTATGAAACGACAATTTTTCTCACGGAAGTTATATATGCTGACATTTACGAAGCGGTTTTCTAACCGCTTTTTTTATTGCCGCTATATTGCCTACGCCTTTTAGTAACGCAAAAGGTTTGACTGTTATTTGTTAATCACGCATTACGCAGCGCGAGCGTACAAAAGCATATTATTTAATTGGGCCATGCAATATTCATTATAAAAATACCTGCGGTGAAAAATCACTTCACAAATAGTGAAAAATCACTTGAAATACCCTGGCAGCGCAGTGCATCTTTGTGTAGCAATTGAAACAAATACTACTTAACTAATTATATTAAGATTTTCATTGGGGGTTATATGCTGACGCAATCTCGGCGGTTTTCTAACCGCCGTTTCATTTTTATACATGCGTCAACTTTTCAATAGGTAAACTGCAACGGCACAATAACAATTTTCATATTTATACCTGCAAGGCGAATAAATGGGAAAGCTTTTAAAAGAAACCAGGGCCCATTCACTCTTCACATTATCCTTCGGGCCCTGGTGGTTCATGAGTGCACATCCCGTAAGGCCCCACTATTTTTTTATGCAATATTCTGATAACGATGTGCTTCTTTCTTCAGTATAAGCAACACCGTTTAGTATGTTATAACCGCTTGATGCTGTTTGTGCCATTTTTTGTACAATAACGCCGGTTGCGTTGTCAATCATTAATACACCATTTATATTGGTAGTAAAATAACTCTCGGTTATGCTTCCATCAAAACTTACGCTGGTGTTGGCATCATCTGTTTGCTGTATGGTATAAGTAATAACTGTTTTAATGCTCTTGCCTGTTAATGAATCTGTCCAGCTAAAACCTTTTGTAAATGCAGCGTTGCTAACAAAGCCTGCGGCAAGGTCAAGCTCGTCGCCCAGGTTGTACTGCGGCTGTTGTATGCCGCCGTAGGCCAGTACAACATCGCTACGTTGCTGTACCGGCACCCTGGCTGCGGAAGATATAGTGCCATGGCGGTTAACACTAACCAGCACGGGGTTGTTAACAATATTGTTTAATGCTGTGTGAATAAAAGACGATGTATCAGCAGGCCGGGCTGAGTTATATACCATTTGTTGGCCCATGCTGTTTATGGTATCGGTAATCTGGCTGGTTGCTACAGAAAATGTAAGGTTGCTGGCTGATGCATCGTTAACCGTATACATTTTTGTAACTGCTGCACTGCTGTTTATGTTTAGCGTTTGTGTGCCTTGCCGCAGGCGGCATGCAGATGTTATAACCGTTTTCTTTTCAAATGCATCCCCCTTACTAAAATTAAGCACCCGCACCGCTGTTTGTGCGCTGCATACGCACACTGGTATTAGCAATAAAATGCTTGCAAACTTTTTCATATTATTCATATTAGCATGTAATTTTTTAGAACTAATGGCCTGGCATATGTGTTGGCGGTGGCATGTGCGTAGGCGGTGGCATATGTGTTGGTGGTGGCATATGCGTAGGCGGCGGCATGTGCGTTGGTGGTGGCATGTGCGGCGGGTTAGGAAAAGGTGGAAACTTTGGCGGCGGTGGCATTGGCGGCAACGGTGGCAGTTTTATAGGAGGCAGCGGCGGTAGCTTTGGTGGTGGCGGCGGCGGCAACGTTATTGGTGGCAGCAGTATTGTTGGCGGTGGTGGAGTGTAAGGCGGAAAGTTTGGTGGTGGCACATGCCAGTCTGACGCATTGTCAACAGTGCCTTGCGCGCCTGCATTTTGTACAAATAGAGTTGCTGTAATAAACAGTAATAAGAAAAATGGTTTTTTCATGATATATTGTTTTTATCTTTTTATTGACAGGGGGTAACCAATAGAAAATACGGCGCCAGGCTTGTCTGCTGAATAGCGTGTAAGGTTGGCAATACCTATTCCAAACGACAACGGGTTTTTAAAAGGCCTGACACCAAAGGAGAAGCCAAGGTTCATGCCGGACCATTCAGCATTAAGGTTTGCATGTTTAAATATTTCGTAGCTTATATTGCCAAAAACAGCGGTTCCATATTTGCCCCTGCCTGCGCCAATATCTTTAGGGCTTTTATATAAAAAGCGCCCGGTGCCTATGCCTATGGTATAGCTTAGCTTTGAGCCGCCCGGCGTTTGCGAAGCAAGTGTTTGTACCGCGTGGCTAAAGGCAATATAAAATGTTGAACCCGATGCATCGGATTGTTTTTTATTGGCAAAAAGTTGCAAGCCGCCTATTGATACGCTGGTACCTTTAAAAAGTTTTCTACTTAAAACAAAGTTGGCCGAAAAATTCCTGAACTTGTGAACGTCAGTCATATTAAGGCTTGTAGCGGCATTTACAAATTTTGTAAAGTCGCCTGTAGTAACACCTGCATAAGTAATAAGGTCTGCTTTGTTTCTTCGGTATACTTCAGGGTAGGCGCCGCCAATACCACCAAATACATAAGTGCCGTAGCCACCCCAACCGGTGGGCGTCATTACACTTTGCAATGCATCATTTGGGTATAACTCAGTTGAAGTTTGCACAGTTACAGGCACTGTGTTTAATAGTGAATCAAGTCTTTGGGCTAAGGTTGCTTCAAAGGCATTTTGCGCCTGCAGTGATATTGGATTTAATAAGCACCATGCAACTGCGCATAGCAATGCCGTTTGCAAGGTTAGTTTGCATCTCATAGATATTAGTTTTGAAATTGGATAATTGTTTTAGTTGGTGGTAACTGTTTTTGGTTTGTATACGCCGGCTTTAAAGTAAGCCGGCTTTAAGTTGTTTTTTAAGTATTGTTATATTTATGCAAGCGCTTATATAATATTATTAGTATTACTGTGTTATGAAAGCAATAAAGCACTACCTGCCATGTGTTGCATGTACAGCAATTACTGCCAATTGGTAAATAGTAAAATAAGTAACCTGCGGCGCATGCAATATGCTGTGCTTTATTACCGCTTTGCGGCAACGCATAGTGCATTCAAATCATTCTTCACATTAATTTGTTTTCTGCTTTCCGTATTCACAAGCCTTTTTAGCTGTTTATGCAAACTGTGCACAGCCAATAAAAATTGCGTACACACTAATTTGTAAAACGCAGAAATGTTTTTTAAGATAATAACCAGGTTTGTTAAACTGTTATATGTATGTATACGCAGCTTTGCGCACGTGGTTGCCTGCCTATAAAATTTTTCAATAAAAATCAGTTTAAGCTCCAAAATGTTGTGCGCTACAAACTGTTTAAATACCTGCTTCTGTTCGTATATTCGTAACATCTCTTTTTAGCACACCAAAAAAATTATCATGCACCGCCTTCTTTTTATTTTATTTATCATCCCGGTTATTGCAAAAACGCAAACAACTATTGAAGACAAAACCAAAGGCCTTAAACCTTACCATGGTTATTTTAATTTTTACTGGGACGATAAGGCAGGGAAAATTTTTTTAGAGATAAATAAATTTGATACCGAAGTGCTTTATCAAACATCATTGCCGGCAGGCCTTGGCAGTAATGATGTGGGCCTGGATAAAGGTATACTGGGCGCAACCACTATAGTTAAATTTACCCGCGCCGCTAATAAGGTGTTGATGATACAGCCAAACTATGCCTACCGTGCAGTAACAAATGATATGGCCGAAAAGCGGGATGTTGAACAGTCTTTTGCGCAGTCGGTATTATGGGGTTTTTCAGTTGAGGCAGAAAGTAACGGCGCTGTACTTGTAGATGCTACCAATTTTTTACTGCGCGATGCTGTAGGTGTTGCAGCCCGTTTAAGCGCCACAAAACAGGGTAATTATAATATTGATGTTTCGCGCAGTGCCATATACCTGCCGCGCACCAAAAATTTTCCGCTTAATACAGAAATTGAAGCTACCATAACATTTACTACAGGCGGCAATACCGGTGCATGGGTTTCATCCGTAACACCATCACCTGATGCGGTTACGTTGCGCATACACCACTCATTTGTACAACTGCCTGATAATAATTACACACCACGGGTGTTCGATGCACGCTCAGGGTACATTCCCAACACCTATTACGACTATGCTACGCCGGTTTACGAGCCAATTGAGAAATATTTTATCTGCCGCCACCGCCTGCAAAAGAAAGACCCGTCTGCAGCTATGAGCGAACCAGTAAAGCCGATTGTATATTACCTTGATAACGGCACGCCCGAACCGATACGTGGTGCATTGTTAGACGGGGCGCGGTGGTGGAACCAGGCGTTTGAAGCAGCCGGGTATAAAAATGCTTTTAGGGTTGAAGTATTGCCTGATACGGCCGACCCTATGGATATACGCTACAACATGATTAACTGGGTGCACCGTTCAACAAGGGGATGGTCCTTCGGCTCTGCCGTAACAGACCCACGCACCGGCGAGATAATTAAAGGCAACGTAACGCTTGGCTCGTTGCGCGTACGGCAGGATTATTTAATTTTTAGCGGGTTGCTCGCACCTTTTGAAAATGGACTTCCGGCTGATAACAAAATGCTTAAAACTGCTTTGCAACGGCTGCGCCACCTTGCTGCGCACGAAGTTGGCCACACACTGGGCCTTATGCACAACTATATAGCCAGCAGCCAGGGCAAAGCCAGCGTTATGGACTACCCGCACCCACAGGTAAAGCTTGATGCCAGCGGCAATATTAGCCTTGATGATGCCTATACCAACCAGATTGGCGATTGGGATAAAGTTACCATTGCCTATGGCTACCAGGATTTCGCCCCTGGCACAGATGAACATGCTGCATTGAACAAGATAATTACCGATGCTGCTGCCAAAGGCCTCACTTTTATATCTGACCGGGATGCACGCGATGCGGCAGGCCTGCACCCTAACGCCCATTTGTGGGATAATGGAAAAGACCCTGTTGATGAATTGAAGGATATGATGAAGATAAGGGCAAAAGCACTGTCGCAATTTGGGGTAAATAACATTCGGCCAGGTGTGCCCATGGCGATGCTGGAAGATGTACTGGTACCGGTATATCTTTTTCACCGCTACCAGGTTGAAGCCGTAACAAAAGAGGTAGGTGGTATGTATTATAATTATGCTGTGCGCGGCGACGGACAAATGGTTACAAAAAGCTTAAGCAAAGATGATCAGCTAAAAGCGCTTAATGCTGCCGTTGATTGTATAGACCCCAACTTTTTAACTATACCTGGCAATATTATAAAGCTTATACCACCGCGCCCTGAAGGGTATGATTATGACCGCGAGCTATTTAAACGCCGCACCAGCTTATCTTTCGATCCGTTAGGTGCTGCAGAAACCGCTGCAGATATACCCCTATCCTTCCTGTTTAATACTGAGCGCCTTAACAGGATGATGATATACCAAACTACCAGCAACGGATTAGGCGCAGATGAAATGACCGGCATTATTATAAACAAAACATTTAAGGCACCAAGGCTTACAGGTTTGCAAAGCCTTATACAGCAGCAGAATGAGCAACTGGTATTAACTTATATTTTGTCAAACAGCATAAGTAACGAAGCATCGTTTGCCACCAGGGCCGCAATGCTTAAGGCTGTTGATGATATTAAAAAATATGCTGAAGCGCAGTTAAAAATAGCTGCAAGCGATACATATAAAAGCTACCTGCTGCTTACGCTGGAACGCATTAAGGCGCCTGAGAAAGCAAATCCGACAATTCACCTGCCACAACCTCCAGGATCACCCATTGGCGATGAGGAGGAAGAATAGTCAGTTGGTCAATAAGTCAATAGGCCAGGTAAAGGAAACGTTGCTGTAGCTGTCGTAAACGCTTAATAACGTGTGCTGGTTTGTAAGGGCCAAAATCATCCTTGCATTCACAGTTGACGTTTCGCGCTTGCTTACACCAGCGCATCTATCTTCTTAGCCAGGTCCCTGTCTTTATCGGTAACAATATCGCCTGCATCGTGGGTGTTTAGCGATATTTCTACTTTGTTGTATACATTGCTCCAGTTGGGGTGGTGGTCCATCTTTTCTGCTGCAAGAGCCACGCGTGTCATAAAGGCAAATGCCTGGCTAAAGTCTTTAAACTCAAACTTGCGGTACAGGGTATTGTCTTTTTCTTGCCAAGTTGTGCTGTTCATATAGCGGTTTTTATTACTAACAGGTGAATTGGTTTGAATGTTTGAACGCTCACCGGTATTTACTCCACTAACAATTTAAGCCCAAATTGAAAGCTGCCATAAGTCAACGAACAATCAAACCTTTCAAACACTCAAACCTTTTCTTACAAACAACAAAAGCCACCCGTCAGGATAGCTTTATGTGTTGCAGTAATTGGCTGCCAATATATTATTGCTCGTTGCTTTTTACCAGGCCAAGCTTAGCCTCAAGGCTAAGGGTGGCATGTGGCACAGCGCGCAAACGGGCTTTATCAATCAACTTACCGGTAACGCGGCAAATACCATAGGTTTTGTTTTCTATGCGTATCAGCGCTTTTTCAAGGTGATCAATATAAGTAATTTGCCTGCTGGCCATTTGGCTCAGTTGCTCACGCTCCATACTCATGCTGCCATCTTCCATGGTCATGTAACGGTTTTCACTCTCGTCACCGCCCATTTCGTCGGTACGGGTAATTAACCCCTGTAAATAGTTCAGTTCTTTTTTTGCCGCGTCAAACTTCTTTACAATAAGCTCTTTAAACTCTGAAAGGTCGGCATCAGTGTATCTAATCAATGGATCGTTGTTTTTATTTGATGTTTGTCTTTGTTCTAACGGTTTATAATCAGGCGTATAGGGTACACTTGTTTTTATAGTGGTTTTGGGTATTTTAACCTCTTTTACCGGTTCGGGTTTTTTAGGCGCAGGCGCTGGTTGAACTTTTGGCGGGTCAACCGGCTTTGCCTTTACGGGTGCCGGAGCTGGAACGGCTTGTTTAGGCGCAGCAACGGGTTTAACGGGTGCGGCGGGTTTAACAGGCTGTGGCGCCGGTTTTTTCTGCACCTCTTTAGCCGGTTGTTTTGCAACAGGTTTTGATGCAGATTTTTTAACAGGCACTGGCGCTGGTTTTTTGGGTGCAGGTTTTGCAGGGGCTTTTTTGGCCGGTGCAGGCGCTGCTTTTTTAGCCACTGGCTTAGCAACTTTTTTGGCGGGTGCGGGTGCAGCTTTTTTAGCTGCGGGTTTTGCCGCAGGTTTTGCTACTTTTTTCGGTGCAGGTTTTTTTGTGGCCATACAGCATTATCCTTTTTTATTTACGCTCACTTTTAGCAGAATGCCGTTTACATCAATTTCAGTGCCGTCCTGCATTTCGGGCACCCATGTAAGGCTGTCTGCCAAAATTTCCGCGCAAATATAGTTTTTAAATTGATTTAAGGAATTTTTGGCGGAGCTATTATCAAGCACATCTACGAATATACGGTCTGTTAATTCAAAACCGCTATCTTTTCTAATATTTTGTATGCGGTTTACAAATTCGCGGGCGTCGCCTTCCTGTTTAAGGGCTTCAGTAATGGTAATATCAAGCGCTACAGTAAGCGCGCCTTTTGCCGCCACGCTCCAGCCGGGTATATCTTCTGCAAGTATCTCCACATCAGCCAATTGCAGCGTAACCTGGGTACCATCAACCGTAAGCTCAAGGCTTCCCTGCTTTTCAAGCTCGGCTACCTGGTGCTGGTTTAAAGCGGTAATAACTGCTGCGGCGGCCTTCATTTTCGCCCCCAGCTTTGCACCTAACGCCTTAAAGTTCGGTTTTATTCTCTTTTTTATAATCCCCTCAGTATCAGTTATATACTCTAACTCTTTTATGTTAACCTCAGCTTTTACCAAATCTTCCACTTTCCTAAGCTGCTCTGTCATCTGCGGATTTAACACAGGAACCAGCGCTTTTTGCAGGGGCTGGCGCACCTTAATTTTAGTGTTTTTACGCAGCGACAATACCAGCGACGATACATCCTGCGCCAGTTGCATTCTTTCTTCCAACAATACATCTATAACAGATTCATCAGCTACGGGGAAATTGGTATGGTGAACTGATTCTGCGCTTAATTTGCGCGTAACGGCTTCTAAATTATTAAAAACTGCGTCGCTGAAGAATGGGGAGATGGGGGCGATCAACCTTACCAGCGTCTCCAAACACTCGTACAGGGTTTGATAAGCGCATATTTTGTCGTGCTCGTACTCACCTTTCCAAAACCGGCGGCGGCACAGGCGCACATACCAGTTACTAAGGTGTTCATCCACAAACTCTTCCACCAGGCGGCCCGCTATGGTTGGCTCGTAGTCATCCATGGCCAGGGTAACCTTCTTAATTAGGGTGTTGAGGGAGGAGAGTATCCACCTGTCAATTTCGGGCCTGTTTTCCAGCGGTATGTATTCTTCTTTAAAAGAAAATCCATCCACATTGGCATAAAGTGCAAAAAACTGGTAGGTATTATATAAGGTGCCAAAAAATTTGCGCTGAACTTCCTTTATACCGTCAAGGTCAAATTTGAGATTGTCCCACGGCGATGCGTTGGTGATGAGGTACCAGCGGGTAGCATCTGCACCAAAATTGCCGATGGTTTCAAAAGGGTTTACCACATTACCAAGGCGCTTGCTCATTTTATTGCCGTTCTTATCAAGCACCAAACCGTTTGATACACAGGTTTTATACGCCAGGCCGGGGTATTTTTCGTCGCTTACCTCAAAACCATTCTTTTTCAGTTCTTCATGCACGCTTTCCTTTATCAGGGCAGCTATTGCATGCAGCGTATAAAACCAGCCCCTTGTTTGGTCAACACCTTCGGCTATAAAGCTGGCGGGGTAGTTTTGGGCGAAGGTTTCCATATTTTCAAATGGAAAATGCCATTGCGCATACGGCATGGCGCCGCTGTCAAACCAAACGTCTATCAGGTCAGGCACGCGTTTCATCGGCTTGCCACTTGCAGATACCAATGTTATATTATCAACATACGGTTTATGCAGATCAGTAACCAGTTGGTCTATTGCTTCCTCCTCATTTTTACCTTCAACAGGTTGCTGCACACCGGCATCTATCGATTTTTTCAGCTCTGCCTTCAATTCTGCAACACTGCCTATACAAATTTCTTCATTGCCTTCTTCTGTTCTCCAAACCGGTAACGGAGTGCCCCAAAAACGGCTGCGGCTAAGGTTCCAGTCAACCATGTTCTCCAGCCAGTTGCCAAAACGGCCTTCGCCTGTACTTTTGGGTTTCCAGTTTATGGTTTTGTTCAGTTCCACCATCCTCTCTTTAAAAGCGGTGGTTTTTATAAACCAGGCATCCAGCGGGTAGTATAGTACAGGTTTATCGGTACGCCAGCAATGCGGGTAGCTGTGCTCATATTTTTCTACCTTAAAGGCGCGGTTCTCTTTTTTAAGCTTTACGCTTATATCAACGTTAACGTCCTGGTAGTTAGGCTCGTTCTTATAATCTTTTACATAACGGTTGCTAAATTCACCAAGGCCATCAACAAATTTGCCTTGTTTATCAACCATTATTAAAATACCTATATCGTATTTTTTACCTACACGGTAGTCATCCGCACCAAAAGCAGGGGCAGTGTGCACTATGCCGGTGCCATCCTCAGTAGTAACAAAATCGCCCAGCAACACGCTGAACGAGTTAGGATTATCTATTTTATTGGCTTCGTAAGGTAACAGTTGCCTGTAATGCAGGCCTTCCAAATCCCTGCCCTTAAATTCACTTAACACACTCCACGGCAGCACTTTGCCTTTTTCAAACACCTCAAAATCAATATCCTCATCCTCCGCTTTAAAGTATTTGCTTACCAGCGCCTTAGCCAGTATTACATTGGCAGGCACATGGGTGTAAGGGTTAAAGGTTTTTACCAGTACGTAATCTATGTTTGGCCCTACGGTTAAGCCAAGGTTGCTTGGCAACGTCCACGGGGTAGTCGTCCAGGCAAGAAACAGCACATCCTCATCATCCTTAATCTTCTCAAACAAGAACGCAGACTTATCATTTTTCACCGCCTCAAACATCGCCACCACGCTGGTATCTTTCACATCTTTATAGCAGCCGGGCTGGTTAAGCTCGTGGCTGCTAAGGCCGGTACCCGCTGCAGGGCTGTAGGGCTGTATGCTTACACTTTCGTACAATAAACCTTTGTTATAAAGCTGCTTAAGCAGCCACCAAAGGCTTTCAATATAGTCGTTTGTAAACGTTATGTATGGGTTTTCAAGGTCAACCCAGTAGCCCATTTGGGTGGTAAGGTCGTCCCACTGCTTTTTATAACGCAAAACCGCCTCGCGGCATTTCTGGTTGTATTCTTCAACAGTTATCTTCTTGCCAATATCTTCTTTTGTTATGCCCAATTCCTTTTCAACGCCAAGCTCAACCGGCAGGCCGTGCGTATCCCAGCCGCCCTTGCGTTTTACCTGGTAGCCCTGCATGGTTTTATAACGGCACACAAGGTCTTTAAGGGTACGGCTAATTACGTGGTGAATACCGGGCAAGCCATTTGCACTTGGCGGGCCTTCGTAAAATACGAATGGCTCAGCCCCATCACGAAGCTCAACGCTTTTTTCAAAAGCCCTGCTTTCCTTCCATTTTGCAAGAATCTCCTTCTCTATGGACGGCAGGTGCAAACCGGTAAACTCTTTGTAAGTAACGCTCATAATTGTAAAAGCCTTTCTAAATTAGGGCTGCAAAGGTACGAAATATATTGTGTGAACGGGGATTTTGAAGACGGGAACATCTGCCTTACACCTGGGGCGCAAAAAACCACCAAAAGGGAGGAATAAGGAGGAACGTGTTTTGATGACAAATGATTGACTATAATCATTTTAAGAAATTTTAGGTTGAAAAGCATGTAAAGATTCGATTTGCATTTGCCGCTGGTTTTACCTTCACCTAACTGCCGTTACCGGCATGGCTTCAAAAACTATTTTCCATTTCATTTATTTGTATGTCCCTTTTGTCCTTGGCTAACGTACATAATCAATGGCAAAAAGGCGCCAGACGGTCTAAAGAACCCCTGTGGGGGAGGAAAAAGGAGGAATGCGCCTTGATGATAATTGATTGATTGTAAACATTTTAAGAAAATTTAGGTTGAAAATCGTTGAAAGATTCGATTTGCATTTGCCGTTGATTTTACTTGCACCTAACTGCCATTACAGGCATGGCTTCAAAAACTATTTTCCATTTCATTTATTTGTATGTCCCTTTTGTCCTTATTGTCCCTTTTGTCCTTGGCCAAAGTACATGATCAATAGCAAAAAAACACCAAACGGTCCAAAGAACCCCTGTGGGGGAGGAAAAAGGAGGAATGCGCTTTGACAATAATTGATTGATTGTAAACAGTTTAAGAAACTTTAGGTTGAAAAGCGTTGAAGATTCGATTTACATTTGCCGCTGGTTTTACCTTCACCTAACTGCCATTACAGCCATGGCTTCAAAAACTATTTTTCGTTTCAGTTATTTGCATGTCCCTTTTGTCCTTTGCCAAAGTACATGATCAATAGCAAAAAAACACCAACCGGTCCAAAGAACCCCTGTGGGGAGGAAAAAGGAGGAATGCGCTTTGATGATAATTGATTGATTGTAAACATTTTAAGAAATTTTAGGTTGAAAAGCGTTGAAAGATTTGTTTTGGCTATACCGGCAGTTCGCCGCAGTGTATAACTGCTATACAAATCTACGATTTTTGGATTAGACATCTTAAATATTTCCCGAAAACATATTATGTTCATTTCATTCATTCAACCATCAATCAAAATACCCATCGGTGTCATCCCTTCAAATGAAGTAATAAACCAATGATTCGAATCGTGAATAGAGGTGTAAGCTATATCCCATTTTAGCGGTGTAACATCTTGCCGCGGAACCACTAAATGTTCAAGCCTAAACTCCTGGGCAAAATCGCCTATTTTAAAATCCCCTTGCCAATTTCCAAACTCATCTTCAATAAGAGGAATGATTTTATTGACCAACGTTGCATATTCACGTTCTATTGTTGTATAAAAATTGTAATGCGACTGTGTCGGCCCGGTTGGATCGCTAATTATTGAAAGCCCAACTTCTATGCTTGCTGGCGTAAAAAGTTTTTTTCCTTCAAAAAGAGTGTCCTTTTTAAAAGGATGCGTTAATGCCCCAAAAAAAGGGTCGTCGTAAGGTGGTCTTTTCTTAAAAAGGTTAAATAACCCCATAGCAGCCGAAGGTTTAGTAATACAAATTACCGGCACCGGGCAAAAAAATGCAAAAATAATTGTGTAGCTAAGCTTTGTCGAGCTACAATTTAGATCGATTTAATGATTAAGAAGCTAAAAAATTAATGAATGTTCGCTCGTAACCTTATACCTCCCCCAAATCCTGATTCAACCAAAAAGGCGTCAAACATAAACCGCTACTTATAAAGTAACCATTCATGTTTAACACCTCACTTCCGCTCCCCATATCTGTCAGCTGTCATCTGTCAATTCCTTCTCCCTCACCACTTCTTCAACCCAAGCAGCTTTTCGCCAAGTTCAGTCAATTCTGCCCTTTCGTATTTTGTTTGCTCCCATTTACGCGGGTCGCCGGGAAAAGCATAGCCTTCAGGGGCTATCCTGTCTCTCCAGCTTGCTATACGCCATTGGCGCAGGCTTTCATTATCTTCCAACGCCGGCGACATCGACACATATTGCGCTATACGTGGTTTGGTGCTGGTATTTTTACGTATGCCGTGTGCCAGCATGCTGCTAAATATCAGCAGGTCGCCGGCCTTGCAGGTAATTTTTTCTATGTTTAAGCCCGTAGTGTCTGGGCGGAAGGGGTTACGGTCTGCCGGCTGTGTTTTTACCCATTCATCAAAATTGCGGAACAGTTCAGGTATGCATTGAAAGCCGCCCATATCAATATCCGTGTCTACCAGCGTAATAGTACCCTGTACGTTTACCGGTTTTGGGTTTAGGCTGGTATCAATGTCCCAGTGTATAAACCCTTCGTAAGTGTGGTGTGGCTGCACGGGAAAGTTAAGGTTGGCGCGGTCAATGGTTGCCCATAGCTTTTCAGTGCCCCAAATATCAACAAACGCGTCGTATACTTTTGGGTACATACGGTTATCCCACAGGTATTGGTGATTGTATATTTCCACCATGCCGGTGTTTTTAAGTTCCACCATTTCAATATCCTTCCTTGCCGGGCGGTACCATGTTGCCGGGTCGCTGGCATCTTTTTCCTCAAACTCCCATAACAGGTTAACCAGGTTATCAATATGGCTTTTTGGCACTGCATCGTGTATAATTACGTAACCGTTGTTTTGCCAAAACTGCCAGTCTTCTTCAGTAAGTACACGCAGGGGTTGGCCGTTGCTCCGGTCGTTTAATTTGGCAACAAACCGCGCTACGGAAGGGTTGCCGGGTATTTTTAAATCGTCAACCAGTTTGCCTTCGGGCATCATGGTCGGCGCCATTGTAGGCGTCATTGTCGGGGTCATGGTAGCCATCGTTATATAGTTTTAAGTTGTGTAATAAATTTTAACGGTACAAACCTAATAAGTTGTTGCGTTTAACAAATAGGTAAGTCTATACAAGTCCATTATTGTTGGGCGCTGTAGCCTTGCGGCATCCTTTAAATAGCGGGCAGGTTGCCGCACAGGCAGTTTTACCGCATGCCTTCGCCTTGTTGCCATTGTTATTGCCTGCTGTGTTTTGGCTAACAGCATAATTGTTGTTAGCAGTTGCTGTACTGTGTATAGTAGCCATCGTTATAGTTTTAAAGTGCATAATTGTTATTCGCCTTACAAACGTAATAACATGTGTGATGGAAGAAAAGTGTAAGTCGGGGGAAGTCTGAAAAGAGAGAACAATGGCAGTATAATAGTACGAAGGGTGCATTTCAAATTTTCGCTCCAATATGCGCTGTAGGCGCTACCCGTTTGTAGAAATATTAAATATAATTTTCGCATTGCCCCGTAGGGGTTACCCTTAATACTCCGGATAAAGCTTTTTGAGCAGTTAAAACAGCGCAACTAATGGCGTGCGAACTTGTTATTTCACCAAAGGCATATGTTGACATGGAGCGAATAAGAAATTGGTATGATGACCAATCTATAATTGCTTCTAATTGGTTTTTAGATGAAGTAAATAATTACGTTTATAAAATAACCAGGCATCCGGGTATTTATAAGGTAATAGCGCCTAATGTCAGAGATGTTTGTTGAAAAGATTTCCTTATATAATTTTTTTACAATTGACCAAACCAATATCGTCATACTTGCATAAGGCATTCAAAACAAAAGCCGTTAAAACGGTTTACCTGATACTGCTAATCTTGAAAATCCCTCCGGTCTCTGTTCCATTTCTTTAGCAGCTTTTTATCATCCAAACACTTATTGTATCTTGCCATAACGATCATGCAAAAAAAGCCGCAGCAAATATCATATACCGTTGCCAAAACAGCCTTTGGCATTTACCTGGTTAATGAGCTGCGCATTGCCTGCGGCAAAGATTACCCCACAGAAACAGATGTAAAAAAATTTTTGCTGCGCGGTAACCCTGCAGCAACACCCGCTGAGTTGCAAACGGCCCGGCAAATAAGCCGGTACTGCCAAACAGGTAAAGATTATATACGCGAGGCGCGCGAAGAAACACTTGATAAAGTTGCCCGCATATTAAACCTGCCGGTTAAAAGCTTTGAAACCTTTAGAGAAAAAATAAACCCGCTGCTTAAAGCATTTAAATATTACAGCCATTATGTTGATGACGCTGAAAAATATTTAAATGAATTAACCAAAAATAACAACGATGAAATAAAGCAGCAGTTTACCCGGTTATTTGCGTGTGATGAAAAAACAACCGTTTATCTTTCCATGATAAGCTATCATTTTGGCGCCGAGAATAAAGACCTGCCTGCTGTTAGCTTTGGCGCTGAAAGTGATTTAAAAACAGAACGAATAATAAGTGAACTGTTTGATGAAAACGGCCTGCCCGCACCGCAGTATATACCCGATACTATTTTTTTTAACCAGCTTAACCAGCAGGTAAACAAAACAAATTTTATTGCCATCGGCCTGTTTGGCAATAAGCTTACAGCCTGGATGGCCGGCAACAACTACCTTACACCAACCCTTCAAATTTCGCCCGCCGAAAAATGTATAAAGCTTAATGGTAAAACATATTATGCAGACCGTGAAGCGGGCCTTGACTATGCACTGTTTTGTAAAGTAACACTTGCAGCCGGAAGTTCTGTTTTCATTATTGGCGGCATTGAAGGTTTTGGTACGCAGCGCATAGGCGAATACCTGCAAAATAACTGGCCTGTTATACTTCAACAAACCTACGGCCACCAAAATGTTACACTGCTGTTTGAAACAGCCAGGGAAGTGAAGATGGTGGAAAGGGTGGTGTAGTGTACGCCATAATATAACCCGGGTGAATTGCCAAAATCATAAACCTCTAAAAGAAAACACTATCGTCATGCTGACGATATGTTTTTGTAATAAAGTTTTATATTTTATTATAGGGCCTGCAATCACACCAATTTCATAACTTACCGCTTACATAAATTTAGCTTTACCTGTTTTACCAAACCCCTTATTATTGCATACCATAAACACATGAAAAAATGAACTTCATCGGAAACATAATATGGCTTATTTGCGGTGGCTTTCTTTCAGCGTTGGGCTACTTTTTTGGTGGCCTGTTGTTGTGCTGTACCATTATAGGCATTCCTTTTGGCATACAGTGTTTTAAAATAGCCGGGCTTGAGCTTATGCCATTTGGCCGAAAGGTAGTAAGCAATGGCTATAGCGGTGGTTGCCTGTCGCTCATCTGTAATATTATTTGGATACTTACCGGTGGCCTGTACACAGCTATTATTCACCTGGTATTTGCCTTGTTGCTGGCTATTACTATTATTGGCATCCCCTTCGCAAAGCAGCACCTTAAACTGATGGAACTAAGCCTGGCGCCTTTTGGTAAGGATGTGGTGTGAGGAAGAATTTGATCACTGCCAGCAACATAGCCCGTTTATATATTGAAATACGAAAAGTCATACAACAGCAAAGCCATCTAATTAAGATGGCTTTGCTGTTGCATATTCTTAAAAGCCTACAATCATAATCATCCCAACTGTAAACTTTAAACTGTTCTATTGCGCCGGTTTTTCCAGCAGTTTAAAGAACTGGTCAAGCTGTGGCAGAATAACTATACGTGTTCTGCGGTTGGCAGCGCGGCCATCTTCGGTGCTGTTGTCAGCAACAGGCTGGTAGTCTGCACGGCCCGCTGCGGTCATGCGCGCAGGCGGTATACCGTACTGGTTTTGTAAAATACGTATAACAGCGGTGGCGCGCTTAACACTAAGGTCCCAGTTGTCAAGCAACAGGCCGTTTTTATAAGCTATAGAATCTGTGTGGCCTTCAACCATAAACTCAATATCAGGCTGGTTTTTAAGCACGGTTGCTACCTTGCCCAATACCACTTTGGCTGCATCATTTACTTCATACTTACCGCTTTTAAACAGCAACTTGTCTGATATATCAATGTACACCACATCTTTGTCAACCTTAATATTAATATCCTGGTCGTTAAGGTTACCTATAGCGCCTTTAAGGTTCATAACAAGTTGCATGTTAAGCGAATCTTTCTTCGCTATAGCCCCCTGAAGGTCCTTTATATAAAGGTCTTTTGCGCCAATATTGTCAAGTGATTTTTTAATGCTTTCAGCCTGTGAACTGGAGATAACTGACAGGTCTTTTAATTGGGTAAGCACCTGGTTGTTGTTTTGCTTTAAAAAGTCAACCTGGTCATTTAACGATTTTATCTGGCTTTCGTAAGAGGCCCTTTTGCGCGAAAAATCGTTGATCGAGTCTTTTGATGCGCCTTCGCAATCGCGTAATTTGTTTTGCGCTTCTAAATATGCGCCGTTTAATTGTGTGTACTTTGCCTCTGCCTCGCGTAGCTTTTTAGGGCTAACGCACGAAAACATTACAGTTACTGACGCACAGGCAAGTAATACATAATTCATTTTCATGTGCCTTGGTTTTAAATGGTTAATTAAGGGGGATAGGGGGTAATTTTAAATGTGCAGCAAATGTACGGTACATACAGTAACAAATGCAGGTTGTATAAAAGTGATATGAAAATTTTAAATGATGTTAACAGTGGCATAACGGTTAAGGGAATAAGGCATAACGGATAGGGCTTTTACGAACTGCATTTTCCGCCTTCGTTGGTGTTTCCCGGGAGACATTATCCTGTCTTTTTAAATGCGTTTTAAGTAATGCAGTAATTTGTCCAGCAACTCCCTGGGGTCAAACGGCTTTATAATAATGTCGTTCATGCCTGCGGCAATTATTTTACTTTTTTCATTCTGCTTGGGCACACTAGCCGTAAGTGCAATAATAGGAATGCTTACGCCCATTTCACGCAGCCTTTTACTTGCCTCATAGCCATCCATTTCGGGCATGTGCATATCCATCAAAACAATATTGTGCTTCGATATGTCAATTTTTTCAATGGCCTCTAGCCCGTTAACGGCAACATCAATTTCAGCGCCCCATTTTTGCAAAAAGCTTTTTGCTACAAACACATTCATCTCGTTATCTTCCACCAGCAATACGCTTACACCCTTTAGGTTGCCAACTTCGCCTGCTTCACTTTTTTGCCGGTTTGCTACTACGGGCTGGGCTGGCGGCAACATGGGGAATGTTTGTGTAAAGTAAAACTCAGAGCCCTTGCCCGGCATGCTTTTTAGTTTAAGCTGCGAGCCTTGCAGTTCCAGTATGCTTTTGCTAATAGCCAACCCAAGGCCTGTGCCGCCAAAGCTGCGGGATGTAGACGAATCTGCCTGGGTAAATTGCTCAAATATTACCTGTTGTTTATCGTAGGGTATACCTATGCCTGTATCTTTAACGCAAATGGTTACAGTTATTTCTGCAGGGGTTATTTCATTAACGCGCAGTTGTAATAAAATAAGCCCCTCTTTGGTAAACTTTATGGCGTTGTGCACAAGGTTTGTTATCACCTGCCCGGTGCGGGTGGGGTCGCCTATTACATTGCGTGTTATCCTTTTATCAATATCAAGCTTTAGTTCAACACCTTTTTCTGTGGCAGACGCACGCAGGCCGTTTATTATATTTCCCGCTATCAGCCTTAGGTCCATCTCAATGCTTTCAAAGTTTATTTTGTTGGCTTCAATTTTATTAAAATCAAGAATATCATTAACAATGGCCAGCAGGTTACCGGCCGAAAATAATAATACGTTCAGTTGCTCTTTTTGGTCTTCCCGCGGTCGGTTTTGCAGCATAAGGTGGCTCATGCCTATTACTGAGTTAAGCGGCGTGCGTATTTCGTGCGACATGGTGGAAAGAAACTCCGATTTCACCCTTAACCCTTGCTCTGCCTGCTCTTTAGCCTTTTTAAGCTCATACGAAAACCGGAACGATAAGATTAACGACTGTAAAAAGAAGAACACTATATACCCTATAAACAGTAATACGCGCGAGTAAGTGATCAATCCAAAATATTCAAGATCGATTATTATTATAATAACCATCATTATGCAGGTGCTTAGCAGTGCATAAATGGCGCCCGGCCTGCGTTTTCGGTAGGCCCTTAAATACACATACAGTACATACAATATGTAAATAAGCACCAGTATAAGAAACGTATTAATGTACCTGGTAAAAACAGAGGGTGGAAAAATAATGGTCATCGCCGTAAAGGCAGCGCAAACACCCACCATAAATTTTATAATGCGCTTGTTAACATCTTTCGGGTACAGGTAGCGCATGTACATCATAAACATGCCAACAGCCAGGTACAGCGATATATACTCAATATGCACCGTGGCCGTCCAGCTTATCTGCGGCAATGCAGCATGCAGCACATACATTCTAACACCTATAATGCGGTAACAATAAAATATGCTGAACAGCGAAAAGAAAAGCATAGCCTTATCATTCCTGCCAAAAAGAAACAGGGCAAGAAAAAAAAGCCCGCTCATAAAAACACAACCGCCCAATGTAAAATCAATGGCAAGGTTCCTGTTTTCTTCTGTAAGCATCCGTTGCCTGTCGCCTATAATAATTTCTTTGTAAGGCCCCCCTTTTGAATGGGAGTAGTTGGCCACCTGTAAAACCATAACCAGTGTATCTGCGTTGGGCGGCAACTCCCGTGTAATGCTTATCCAGTGCGGGCTATAAGCCTTTTTGGTTGTTGCCGGAACACCATTGGCGGCAAATAGCTTGTTGTTTATATACAGGTTATATGCGGTGTACACATCAGGTACAAACAAGGCCAGTTCGCCGTGGTTATGTGGCAACAAAACAGTTAGCCTGTAGGTTGCATAGCCCACGGCTGGCAGCCCGGCGCTGTTCCACGATTGTGGAAACGGCGTATAGGCAAATATTTGCGCGGCTGCTGCTTCGGTTGGGTTAAGTAACTGGCGCCAGTACATTTGCCATTCACCGTTAAGGGCAAAATCTCTGCTGTTTACATTGGTGTTTCTAAAATCAATCGTCCCTTTTACTGCAAAAGGTACGTAGGCCGTATCGGCAGCTTTTGAAACAAAAGGGCATAAAATAAATGCTGCCACAATTATTACACAGGCGGATAGGTTTTTGTTATGGTGCGGGTGTTTCTGCATCACCAGGTTTTCTGGAAAATGGAAATAGTTACAGCAAAGTAAAACCTAATTGGCCAAACATGTAATAAAATATATAGCTGTTATACCTGTTTGTAAGTTGTTGCCACAACAATGCCGATAGCCTTAAAATGTTACCATTTCCTGTTGCTTAACAACCCTCCTGCTATTTTTTTGCAAGCAATACAGGGCCGGGGTCGTTCTCAACAGCCGGCACGGTTTGTAAAAATTTATAAATAGCTTTTATTTCAACATCGCTCATATTTTTAAATGGCCCCCATGGCATTGCACTGTGCGGTATAAGTTTGCCTTGCCTAAAGCGTTTTACAAAAATGTCTTCACTCCACGCCTTTATGTGGCCTGTTTTTGGGTCGGGGCTTATATTGGGGGTAACACATTCAAAATGTTCAGGGTCAACAGCACTTTCCAGGTGAAACCCGCCCGCAAAAAATTTACCTGTAAAAGCGCCCGTTTTAAGGTCGCGGTTTGTATGGCAGCCGCGGCAGTTTGATATGTTGTTGGCAACATACTCGCCATACTGTACTGTTGTATCGGGCGTTAAATGTTTCGGCGGTGTTCCATCAGGCCCTATAGGCCTTATAAAAAAGGCTTTGGCCATATAACCCATCGGGTTAAGGCTGCGTACTTGCACAGCGTTTTTTACAGGCGGCAATGTTCGTAGGTACGATATAACAGCAGTAAGGTCTTCATCGCTCATATTTTGAAAAGGCATAAATGCAAACAGCGCCCTGCCATCGTAACCCACACCATAACGCAGGCTGCGTGCTATTACTGAGTCGGGCCAGTTACCCATGCCGGTTTCTTTGTCGCTGGTAAGGTTGGGCGTGCGCATTGTGCCAATGGGTAGTTTAAACTGTTTGCCGCCGGCAAGGTTTACTATTTCGCCTGCCAGTACATGCTGGTACTCGCTTGCAGGCGCATGGCAATCTGCACAATGTGCCGGGCCGGATACAAGGTACCTGCCACGTGCAATTACCGCAGAATCAACTGATGCATGAATGTTGGGGAAAGGGGCATCGTATTTTTTGCCCTGCATAAAAAATACCACGGTTGTTAAACCAACCAGCAGAACAAGTATTATAATACCTGTCCATTTAAGTATCTTTCTCATGTTGTTTTTTTTAGGTGGTGGGAAGAATACCAAGTTATACGAATTTTTGTATATGTGTAGATTTTAACTGGCAAGAAAAAATTTCATGAGACGTGAATACCATGCATTTTTCACTTACCCTTAATAAAATCAGTTCCTTTACTAACTTCATGACCAATTACCTATTTACTCTCTTACCAATCAAATCTTCCCCTATTCACGCCATGACTAAAGACTTAGTTTTTCAATCAACCTGCCCGTTGACCCCTAAAGACCTTCAGGATGTTTTTGAACGCCTGGGCAAACGTATAAAACAGCCCGGTAATAACAGCAGGATGCATTTGCTTAAATCAATTATATCATCTGCTGAAGGCATAACCGTTATAACCATTGCAGGCAACAAACTATCTCATCCCTTCATTTCCCCAACAGCAAAAAGCCCCCGTTTTATGGGGGGCTAAGTATATGAAAGCTAAACGTTCAAAAGTAGGTATAGGGTACTACTAGCCTAAAGCCACACGTTTAAACTCCAGCACTTTAAGGTCGCCGGACACACTTTTAAGATATTCCTGTACGCTTTTGCCTGCATCTTTAACAAAAGGCTGCGCCAGCAAGGTTTGCTCTTTAAAAAAGGCATTCAATTTGCCGTCAGCAATTTTGCCCAGCATTTCGTCGGTTTTGCCGGCCATTTTGGGGTCTTGCTTCATGGTGTCAACCACAATAGCTTTTTCGCGGGCTATTGTTTCGGCTGGTACTGCGGCAGGGTCAACAGCAACCGGGTTCATGGCAGCAATTTGCATCGCTACATCTTTGCCAGCTTCTTCTGACTCGGCAGAAAGGCCAACCAATACACCCAGGCGGTAGGCACCGTGAATGTATGCAGCCACATAAGGCGCTTCAATACGCTCAAAACGGCTTACACCAATTTTCTCGCCTATTGATGCAAGTTTATCGTTAATAAGATTTGCCACAGTTGAACCATTGATTGACACCTCGTTAAGCTCTTCAACGCTTTTTACATTGTTGGCCACGGCAGCATCGGCAATGCTTTGTGCAAAAGCAACAAAGTCAGCATTCTTGCTCACAAAATCTGTTTCAGCGCTAATGCAAACAATAAAGCCTGTTTTTTTGTCGGCAGTTGTTTGGGCAATAATAACACCTTCTTTAGCATCACGGTCGCTGCGTTTAGCGGCAACTTTTTGGCCTTGTTTACGCAACCAGTCAATAGCGGCTTCAAAATCGCCGTTAGTTTCTGTTAAGGCTTTGCGGCAATCCATCATACCCGCGCCTGTAGCCTGGCGTAATTTGTTTATTTCTGCTGCTGTTATTGGTGCAGTTGTAGTAGACATATGTTAAATGAATTAAAATGAGTAATTAATGATTAATAATAACGGCGGCAAAGGTACTTAGGCAGTTACACTTACCGTGTTATTAAAAGGTGAATAGCATTTGCAGCACAAGTGTGCGACGCAACGAAACTTGAAAAGCGAACTAAAGCCGGGCTCCATATTTTATAAAGGGAAAGCAGCTTAACGCTGCTTTCCTTATAATAAATTATAAACGGGAATGTTTCACGTTTTACTTTTCACGCTGCTGCAATTACCTTCTGCCACCGCCTGGGCCACCACCACCGGGTGCACCGCTACCAGGCCTGCGGCTTGCGCCACCCGGAACACGGCGTTTAGGAGCGCCTGCGCCAGGAGCACCGGTACCAGTACCGCTACCACCGCGACGGCCGCCACGGCCACCTTCAGCTTCAGCTTCCGCCTGTAAGCGTGCTGCGCGTTTTTCGTTTTCGTTATCAACCTCTTCAACATCATCGTCTTTAGCAGCCTGGCGCTCAGCCAAACCTTCTGCTATTGCAGCGGTAATGTAGTTGGTAATGATAGCTATTGATTTTGTAGCATCATCATTGGCGGGTATTGCAAAGTCAACTTTATTAGGGTCGCTGTTGGTATCAACCATGCCGAATGTTGTAATGCCAAGGCGTTTTGCTTCAGCAAGCGCAATATGTTCGTGGCCTATATCAACCAAAAACAATGCTGCCGGTAAACGGCCAAGCTGTGCTATACCGCCTAATACTTTTTCCATCTTATCCTTATCACGTGTAAGGGTAAGGCGTTCTTTTTTAGTAAGGCTTTCAGCGCTGCCGTCTGCAAGCATTTTTTCAATGCTCTGCATTTTTTTAACGCTTTTGCGTACAGTGTTAAAATTGGTAAGCATACCACCCAGCCAACGTTCAGTGGCGTAAGGCATGTTTACTTTTTTAGCACAGTCGCTAACAATTTCTTTTGCCTGTTTTTTGGTAGCCACAAACATTATTTTTTTACCGCTTTTAGCAATTTGCTTTAAAGCAGCAGCAGTTTCCTGCAGGTGGTCAACCGTTTTGTTCAGGTCAATAATATGTATGCCTTTTTTTTCTGCAAAAATGTAAGGCAACATTTTAGGATTCCACTTCTTACGCAGGTGGCCAAAGTGTACACCCGCATCGAGCAATTGTTGTTGTAACGAAGTGTTTGGTTCCATGTATTTGGTTATTATAAAATTTTAAATATTTGGTTCATAGGTCATAGTTGATGGTTCATAGTAAAAGGCCAAACAGCCATGAACTATTAACCATGAACCATGAACTGGTATTAACGTTTGCTGAACTGGTAGCTTCTGCGGGCTTTTTTATGACCGAATTTCTTACGTTCAACACCACGGGGGTCACGCGTTAGATGGCCTGCGGCCTTAAGCACGGGGCGAAAATCGGGGTTAATTTCAAGCAATACACGGGCAATACCCAGTTTTGCTGCTTCTGCCTGGCCTTTTATACCACCGCCTGTTGCGTTAATTTTAACGTCGTACTTATCAAGTACTTCAACAGTTTTTAAAGGCGCTTCTACCTGGTTTTGCAGGTAAACCAGCGGAAAATATTGTTTATAGTCTTTGTCGTTTACCGTTATTTTGCCATCACCCTTGCTAATAAATATGCGGGTTACAGCTGCTTTTCTACGGCCAATGGCATTTTTTTGCTTTTCCATTTATTTGGAATTAATTTGAAGTTTTTGTTGATTAGAACTTAAGTTCTTTTGGTTGTTGTGCAGTATGCGGGTGTTTATCACCAGCGTACACAAACACTTTACCGAACATTTTGCGGCCCAGGCGATTTTTAGGCAACATGCCTTTAATAGCCCTTTCAACCACAACAGTTGGGCGGCGCCTTAACAGGTCCTGTGCAGTTTCTTCTTTTTTACCGCCGGGGTAGCCGGAGTAATTGATGTACTGCTTTTCAGCCAGTTTGTTGCCGGTAAAAGCAACCTTATCGGCATTAATAATAATAACAAAATCGCCGCAATCAACGTGCGGGGTATAGTATGCTTTGTTCTTGCCACGAAGAACGGCAGCAATTCTTGCGCACATGCGGCCTACGGTTTGATTAGTACCGTCAACAACGTACCAGTTACGCTGTACGGTAGCCTCGTTCGCATGTTTGGTTGTAAAATGTAGTTTGCTCATTATAATATGTTTTTGTTTTGGCAGCGCTATCCCGCTGCTTTTAAATGGGGTGCAAAGGTGCGTAACTGCAATGGGTTTACCAAGCATTTTACAAACTATTTTACATGTGCCTGTACAAGGCATTGATTTTCAACAAAAATTTTGATTGAAAAGAAAAATATTGGGATGAAATGGGGGTGTGGATAAACTGGGAATTACTATTCTTAACTAAATACCGTCGTAAATATCTGCGAGGGGCGCAGAAAAACCAAGGCTTGCAATAACCAGTGTATCTTTGTCATCATCAGCCTTTTCATACATCCATTTACCTGCGTTATCTTTAATATAATGCACAAAAAAGGTACGGGTGGAATCTATTAAAATATATTCTTTTAAAGATTCAATTTCAAGATACAGGTCAAGCTTGGTTGTCCTGTCATAATTTGCTGTAGAGGGAGATAGTATTTCAATTATAATGGCTGGATTAAGCAGCGTATCAAAATTATCATCAGCAAATTTTGGCTCTTCACAAACAACCAGCACATCAGGATAAGTATATAAAGATTTTTTGGGTGAATGCACCCGCAAGTCGCTGCCAAAGGGACGGCAGTTTTTACCCTTAAGGTGGCTGCGCAAAAGGGTGATGATATTAACCTGAATAACATTATGCTTATACGAAGCCCCGCTCATGCCAAATATCTCTCCCTTATAATACTCATGCTTTTCCTGCGATGCTCTTTCAAAAGCAAGGTATTCTTCCTCAGTATAATATTTTAAAGCCGGTTGCGACATTGCATAAAGGTACGAAATTCAGGCTGAGATAACCAACGCAACCCTGTGGGTTCATTTTTTACGGTAAACCTGAAAATAGACGGAAATAGGCACAGTACAAATTATTCCTATGCTATTACTTAAACATACTGTTACTTATACTGGTGTGTTATGTAAATTGCCGCATGAGCAAAGTTTACACCATTAAAACCGTACAAAAAATACCTGTTGACATTGATACTGCCTGGGCATTTTTTAGCAGCCCGCATAATCTTGAAGCCATTACGCCCAACGACATAGAGTTTAAAGTTACCGGCAAATATGCGGGTGCCACCATGTACCCCGGCCAAATAATACAGTATAAGCTAAAGCCCTTGTTAGGCTTAACTTTTTACTGGATGACCGAAATAACCCATGTAAGCGATAAAAAGTTTTTTGTGGATGAACAGCGTTTTGGCCCGTACCGTATGTGGCACCACCAGCACCATTTTAAGCAAATAGACGGCGGAGTTGAAATGACAGACATTGTACACTATAAAATACCTTATTGGTTTATTGGTGATGTTGCCAACAGCCTGGTAGTGCGCAAACAACTGCGCGGCATTTTTGCGTTTCGCTTTAAAGCAGTTGAAGAACGGTTTGGCAATTGGGCCGGGCAAAAAGAAGATATTTTGATTGACTAAAAACAAGTCAAGGGGTCATTGGCCGGACGTTTCGGGCAGTAAGTCTTGTAAGTTGGAAAGCTATGCCCGGTTACTGTTGATGATAGGTGGCCAACACCTAAATATGCATTTGTAACCAGGGGTACTGCAAAACAAAAACACCTTGAAGATCTAAAACCTTCAAGGTGTTCACTTCAGTCAACTGTCATCAGTCAGCTAACTTACCAATGTACCTACTTGCTTCCCTTCAACCACATCAATCAGGTTGCCCGGCTTGTTCATATCAAACACAATAATAGGTAACTTGTTTTCCATGCAAAGGGTAAACGCCGTCATATCCATCACCTTAAGGTTGCGGCTTATACATTCATGAAAAGTAATGTTGTCGTATTTTGTAGCAGTAGGGTCTTTCTCAGGGTCGGCGGTATATATGCCATCAACACGTGTGCCCTTTAAAATTACATCTGCCTTCATTTCAATTGCCCTTAGCGATCCTGCAGTATCTGTAGTAAAATAGGGGTTGCCGGTGCCCGCGCCAAAAATAACAACGCGGCCCTTTTCAAGGTGGCGCATCGCTTTACGGCGAATATAAGGTTCAGCCACCTGCTCCATTTTAATAGCGCTTTGCAAGCGGGTGTAAACACCTACCCTTTCAAGCATCGCCTGCATGGCCATGCCGTTTATAACGGTGGCCAGCATGCCCATATAGTCGCCATGCGCCCTTTCAATACCGCTTTCGGCCTCGTTCATACCACGGTAAATATTGCCGCCGCCAATTACTATTGCCACCTGCACACCCAAATCGGTTACAGCCTTTATATCGTTGGCATACTGCTCAATAATAACCGGGTTAAATGGTTCGCCTGCAGTATCGCCCGAGCCAATAATAGCCTCACCTGAAAGCTTTAATAAAATCCTCTTATATTTTGGCAGCATAATGAAAAATGTATTGAAAGTTATTACAGGAGTTCGCGGTGCAAATAACCTCAATTTTAATACATATACCAAGTTTCATTTAAACTTTAAGGTGGTTATTTTAAGGTATAACAAAAAGGCAGTTGCCATTATATACTTAAAAAAACAAAGGGCCTTGTAAAAACAACGCCCTTTACCGAAACTCACATAATCCAAAAATCTATTTTTCAGCGGGTTTTTGGTCACCGCTGTTATATTTTTCTTCTGCCTGCTTAGCCTTTTCAAAATCAAGCACAACGCCATTTATGCAATAGCGCAGGCCTGTAGGTGGTGGGCCATCATTAAATACGTGCCCCAGGTGGCTTTTACACCTGCCGCATTCAACCTCGGTTCTGCTCATACCATAACTGCTGTCGGGCAGGTAAATAATGCTTGTTTTACTAATTGGCTGGTAAAAGCTTGGCCAGCCGCAACCACTTTCAAATTTAGTGTCGCTTTTAAACAGTGCGTTGCCGCAAACAGCACAATAGTAGGTTCCAACCTCTTTACTGGTTTCAAACTTGCTGCTAAATGGCCTTTCAGTACCTTTTTCGCGGGCAATATGATACACATCAGGCGACAACACATTTTTCCACTCATCGTTGCTTAAGGCTACCTTCCCGGTATCTGTGCGGGAATATGCCGGGTTATTTTTTTTGTTTAAACTGTCCATATTATTGGTTTGTGTATTACTGTTTTGCGATTGGCAGCTTTGCAAAAACACAAGCGCTGCCAAGGTAAAGCCCGTTAAACATTTAAATTTCATTTGGCCGGATGTTTTAGTTTTTCGTTCATATATCAGCACTTTATGTATAAATACGTTTAATATTATAAAAGCTTACATAAACATGTTTTATCCACAGGGGTATTTTGTTAAAATATTTTAAAAGCGTAACGCTATATTTGCACAAACACAAGGTAAGTCAGCAACATGTTTAATATAATCCTGTTTGGCCCTCCCGGCAGCGGTAAAGGTACGCAAAGCGTAAGATTGATTGAAGCATATGGTTTGAAACATTTAAGTACCGGTGACCTTTTACGAAGTGAAATACAAGCACAGACGCCTCTTGGACTTGAGGCGAAAAGTTTCCTTGATAAGGGAATTTTAGTTCCTGACGAAGTAGTTATTGGTATGATAAGTTCTGCCCTGGAAGCCAACCCGCAGTCAAAAGGCTTTCTGTTTGACGGCTTTCCGCGTACTGAAGCACAAGCTGTAGCACTGGACGATTTGTTGAGAAAGAAAAATACAGAAATAGGTGTTGTGCTTGCGCTTGATGTAAACGAGGAGGAGCTTATTAAACGGCTGCTTAACCGCGGCCTTACCAGCGGCAGAAGCGATGACAGCGACGAAAAAGTTATAAAGGACCGAATTACCGAATACCACAAAAAAACCAGCGCTGTGGCCAACCATTATCAAAAATTTAATAAAGTGGTTCATTTACCTGGCCAGGGAACTGTGGACGAGATATCAACATCTCTTACTAATGAGATTGATAAACGCCTTAAAGCATAACCCCTTTATCAACGCAACTAATACCAACTGCCAATCCTGCCCCGCGGCGGGATTTTTTTTGCCCCTTATAGCAGGTTACATAAACATTTGTACCATTCACGTAGTTGGTTAGGTTAATAGTTAAGCCGGTTGTAACTTCGGAGTAACCATTTACCGGTTATCATTAGGTTATCATTATTCACCACAAAACCTTTTGCAATGACATTTAAAAACGCCATTAGCTGGTTTGAGATACCTGCCGAAGATATTAACCGTGCCCAAAAATTTTACGAAGCCATTTTTGAAATAACGATGACACCACTGGACCTTGGCCAGCTGCAAATGCGCCTGTTTCCGCTGGAAAGCCCCTTGGGCGTGGGCGGCGCAATTAACCAGCACAAAGATTTTTACAAACCATCAGCCACCAACGGCCCATTAATTTATCTTAATGCCAACCCTGACCTACAAATTGTGCTAAACCGTGTTGAGGCCGCGGGCGGTAAAGTAACCGTTCCCAAAACGCAAATCTCGCCAGAATATGGATACATGGCTGTGTTTATTGATACTGAGGGCAATAGGATAGCGCTACATTCAGTGCCGGAAGGAACAATAACAGAAAGCACCAAATGAAGAAAAGAACCAAAGTACAAGGGAAAAGTACCAAAGTCCAAAAAAAATAAGCACCAAATAAAGCCAAACACCAAAGTCCAAAAAATAAGTAGTTAAACAGTCAATATTCAAGTAAGCAACATGCGGGCATAAAACTCATCGGTTTTCATTTGGGTGTTGAAAATTGATTATTGAATGTTTGTGTATGTCTTTTCCCCCTTTACTCTTGTTTAGAGGGGCAGGGGGTGAGGTTTTTATTCTGCTGCCGGTTGTGCCGTAAATGCCAGCGGGCTTTGCTGCTCGGCGGCACTGTCAAACACCCTGTTACGCTCCGTAGTAAGCATACGGCTGGGGTAACGGTTTATAACAATAAAGTCGTGTGTGGCCATTATAACAGCGGTGCCGTAATCTTTGCTTATCTGGAACAGCAGCTGCATAATTTCATCGCTCGTTTCGGGGTCAAGGTTGCCCGTAGGTTCATCGGCCAATATAAGCTTTGGGTTGTTCAACAACGCCCTGGCAATATCAACACGCTGCTGCTCGCCGCCGCTCATTTCATAAGGCATTTTAAAGCCTTTGCTTTTAAGCCCTACCTTGTCAAGCACATCATTTATTTTTTCATCCATCAGCTTTTCATCTTTATTGCCCGTTGCCCGCAACACAAAGCGCAGGTTTTCCTGCACATTACGGTCTGTAAGCAGTTGAAAGTCCTGGAAAATTACGCCCAGCGTCCTTCTAAGGTAAGGCACTGTTTTCCAGGTTAGCTTGCGCAGGTCGTAACCGGCTACGGTAGCATTTCCTTCCTTAAGCGTAAGTTCTCCATACAGGGTTTTAAGCAAACTGCTTTTACCGGTGCCTGTTTTGCCAACTAAAAAAACAAATTCGCCCCTGTCAACAGCAAAGTTTATATCCTGTAAAATAAGGTTGCCACCCTGGTATATATTAGCGTTACTTAACGTTACAACTGTTTCTGCCATAATAAAAAATTCTGCTCAAAAGTATTCCAAAGTTAAAATGTGCTGAAAAATATATTCTCAAAACATCTTCACACTTTTTTAAAACTTTAAATTAGTAAATTTGAAAACCATTATCAGCACAACAAATAAAAGCGGCGAAAGGTTATAATAAACATGAATACCCCAAACTTTAAGCTTAAAAAAACATTACTTCCGTTTATTACAGCGTTTATTGCGCTGGCGGGGGTTGTATCGCTTTATTTTTTAACACGCCCTCAAAAAATAGCTACTTATACGCCAAAGCCAAACAAGGTTTTTACCGTTATTATTGATGCAGGTCACGGCGGCAAAGACGAAGGCACCAAAACAAAAACCGTTAAGGAAAAAGAAATTACCCTTGCCATTGCCAAACAAATTGAGGCCCTTGCCCCAAAATACAATGTAAAAGTTATACTTACCCGCCATACGGATACTTTTATGAACCCCGTTGCAAGGGTAAATTTTGCCATGCAGCATAACGCAGATGCTTATGTGGCCCTGCATGTTAACGAGCTTAGAGGCTACAGTTATGTAAGCGGTATGCAGGTATATATATCTGGCAAAAATCCCGATTTTGACCAAAGCCGTTTGCTGGGTTCAGCCGTTGCGCAAAACCTTGGCGCCGATTTTAAAATAAGCCATACCCTTCAACAGCGTATTGAGCGTATTTATGTACTGGCCGAAAACTATATGCCCAGCATATTAGTTGAATGCGGTTTTATTACCAACCCTGCCGACCTTAAACTGTTAACCGACAGCACCAAAACCCTTATTATTGCCCAGCAAGTGCTAACTGGTATACAGGCCTATGCTAACCACAACACCATTAATGCTTTTGCCGTGCAACAGTTACCATCGGTTACCGCCCGGCGTAAAACTATTATAGCTACTAATACCGGCCGCGGTAAAAAGCTGCACCACAAAGGCAGCAAGGCTGTATAGGGTTAAGAAGTGGCGGTTAACAAGATTTTGCTAATTTTTCTTCCTATTCAGGCACCGGCTAATCCAGGCGAAATCCCTTTTGTATTTTAAAATATCATTTTTAGTGTTTAGACGGTATTAGCCAAAATCCTCAAAGGCAGGCTACAGGGTACACAAATGTTGCGGTAGGGTAAGGTGTATACCATATTGCCCTATTTTTACGGTATAAAAAACTATACATGGAATTTGGAAGAGTGCCTGAAAATGAATTGAATGATATAGATTTTTCTTTACCGGCCGAACCTGCAGGCAATGCAGCGATACTAAAACGAAGCGCAAAAGAAAGTGTAAAGCCGCAGGTGTATTTTGGATGCGCTAAATGGGGCAGGAAAGAATGGGTAGGTAAAATTTATCCCAAAGGCACCAGGGATGCACAGTTTTTAGACCATTATGTTCACCACTACAACTCAATTGAGCTTAATGCAACACATTATAAAATAAACACTCCCGCTGAAATAAAAAGATGGGCAGATAAAGCCAAAGGACGGCATTTTAAGTTTTGCCCTAAAGTGCCGCAGCTAATAAGCCATTACAGCCAGTTTAAAAACACTGAACAACTAACCACCTCCTTTTTAGAAGCCGTACTGGCTTTTGGCGAACACCTTGGCCCCATATTTTTACAGGTTAGCGATAAATATGCACCCACACGCCGCGATATATTGTTTAATTACATAAAAAGCCTGCCAACAGATGTGCAGTTTTTTTTGGAAGTGAGGCACCCTGATTGGTTTAGCGATAAAATTGTACTGCAGGAACTACTGCAAACATTACACGAAACTAATACAGGCATTGTTATAACAGATACCGCCGGCAGAAGGGATTGCGCCCACATGCACCTTACCATACCCAAAACATTTATACGTTACGTTGGTAACAGCCTGCACCCGACCGACTATACCCGTACCGATGCATGGATTGAGCGCATGCATTACTGGATGACAAGCGGCATTGAAGAAATTTATTTTTTTATGCACATGCATGATGAAGCCACGAGCCCCGAATTAACCGTATACATGGTTGACAAGATGAATGAAAAGTACGGCATGAATATTATTAAGCCAAAGTTTATTGGCAAGGACGATGGGAAGTTATTTTAGACGTTTAACTATGACCTATCTCACCAAAGCATGACAACGGCGGGTTTTACTATTATATGTAAATGCTAATCATTTTTTCCCATGCACACCAATCCATAAAATCCCCTTGATCACTGGTTTTACAACGGGCTACCCATCGGTAGCCTGTTCTTTCTTATTTTTTCGTAAAGCTCGTTGGGTTCAAAGGGTTTGGTAACGTAATCAACCATGCCTACTTCAAATGCTTTGTCGCGTATGTTAAGCATGGCGCTTGCCGTTAATGCTATAACAGGCAACTTGGGTTTTATCTGCATTATAATACTACAGGCCTCATAACCGTTCATTTCGGGCATGTGCAGGTCCATCAGTATTATATGGTAGTTGTTTGCCTTAATTTTTTCAATGGCTATTTTGCCGTTATCTGCAGTATCAACAATAGTGTTCCATCTTTTTAAAAAGGTGGTGGCCACTAACGTGTTAACGTTATTGTCTTCAACCAGCAATACCCTGGTGCCTGAAAGGTCAGGGTCGGTTGACATCGCCTTTTCATTCTCAACAATAGATTGCTCGCTTTGCGTTATGTAAGGCATGTTAAGCGTAAAGCTAAATGCACTGCCTTTGCCAGGCTTGCTTTCCAGTTCCATATGGCTGTGCATAATTTCCAGCAGGCCGTTACAAATAGCAAGCCCAAGCCCGCTGCCGCCATACTGCCGCGTGGTGGAGTCAGACGCCTGCGTAAATATCTCAAATATCTTTTGCTGGTTTTCAGGTGCAATACCAATACCGTTGTCTTTAACGGTAAACTGTATTTGCACGGTTTCGTTGGTTTGTTTAAGCATCATTGCTTCAATAACAACAATACCATTATGTGTAAACTTTACGGCGTTTGATACCAGGTTGTTTATTACCTGCCCTATACGCAACGGGTCGCCCATAACAAATTGCGGTATTTGGGTATCAAACATCACACGTATGTTGTTGCCGTTATCCTGCGCTTTTGTAAAGTTGGTATTACGTACCTGGTTAATAAGTTTTGATAAATTGAATGAAGTTTTTTCAAGCGATACTTTACCGCTTTCAATTTTATTAAAGTCGAGAATATCATTTATAAGCGCCAGCAGGTTTTCAGCCGAAAACTTCAGCAGGTTTAACTGCTCTTCCTGTTCGGGCAGGTACTTGCCCTGTAAAAGCAGGTAAGTAAAACCAACTACGGCATTAAGCGGTGTACGTATCTCGTGGCTCATCATTGAGAGGAACTCGCTGCGCGCCATAGCAGCTTTTTCTGCTACTTCTTTAGCAGCCCTCATTTCATCTTCTGCTTCCTGCCGTTTTTCTATCTGTATTTTAAGGTAGTCAATTATCTGTTCAAGGTCGTGGCCACTAAGTTCTGTAAAGTCTGATGCATGCTCTATTGAGCGTATTGTGTCAATTAATTTTGAAACTGAGCGTTTTCTTATATCTATTTCTTCCCTAAGTTTCGAATTTATGTCGGCATATTCACTTTCACTTATGGCAAAAGCATGTTCGCTAAGTTCTTTATCGCGTTCAAAATTCAGGTACGACTCATTAACCGCGTTCAGCAATTTTTGCACTGCCTCATCAGCAGGTATATTTCCGTTCAAATGTCTCTTGATCTGTTTTTCCAGCAAAGAATGGTACATAGCTACTATATTTCTGACAGCGTTGTTATGGTCATGGTTTGGTTGTGCAATTCGCACGAAGTATTTTTCTTAAGCGGCGAAATTTCGCCATAACTGTAAAACCCTGTAATGGCTGGTGTTGCAGGAAAAATATCAGCGGCCGCTTCTACTTCTTCAGAAATTCTTTTATCTAATACCAGCTTGCGGCCAACACAGCTAATTAATAAAACAAGCTGGGGGCTTACAGTATTCATAAGGTTATTGGCTAAAGTAGCGGCTTCACCGGCACTGTAAATAAGCTCGTCAAAATTAGCCTTCATCAGCCTAACTGCTGCACCTTCCGGTACATTGCCGGCAAACGTCATAGTTTGCTTTTCTTCATCAATGGCCAAAATGGTTCTTACTACCGTTGTTTCATCATTACCCGTTTTAATAGCTAAGGGAAACAGTAATGCCGAGCCGGGCAACTCTGATGCATATTTGCCCAGGTATTTTTTATATAGCTGTAAAGCGTTTTGGTGGTCAATCTCATACAAAACGTTCTGGTCGCTTTTGGTTATTACCCTTTCAGGCCCAAACACATCCCATCCACCATTCAGGCCATAGCCAACCTTAAGGCTGTCGCCGTAAAAGCCAACAAGCACAACCATGCCTTCATTAATATCTTCATTTAAGCCAACCAGTGTTTTTTCAAAACGTGCACCGTCGCCTGCAAGGCCCCCGGTAACTATTACATCGCTTCCAAATGTCTCGCTAATGGCTGCTACCAGTTCGCTGCCATTTACTTTACCCCCGTTACTTATCACCAGCACATATTTTAACCCGTCTGCAGGCAGTTGTGCGGCTACATTCTGGCCCAGGCTATGCGAATTGGCAAAATTGGCACTGTTGGCAGTAGCAAACCTAAGTTCAGTCTTTTCAAAATGTATGGCTGTGGCAGTAAGCGATTTGTCGTACACATGCCTGTTATAAATTTCGCCGGAAGTTGAGCAGCTTACAATTGTGGCAGCAGGATAGGCCTGTTTAAGTGTAGTTATATGGCTTGCATCTTCCAGTAAAAAGCGGTCTGCAAAAACCAGCATTAACTGGTAGTTATCAGCAGGCAACGCATTGGTACTGAGGTTTTGCCAGCTATTTTCATAGAAAAACGCGGTATGGGTTTGCATAATTTTATATAGGATTGGATGATTACAATAAAAATGCGGTACAAAGTAATGAATAAAAACATTTTTATGGGTTTAAAATTATTTAAGCTTGCTTTTAATGCTATTTTATATGCCGGCAAGCTTTGTATAGTATAATTTGTGACCTTTTTTATACCTTCCGTTAGTTGCAGCATTAATAATCTATTATTAGACTAATTATAAGTAAGTATGACCGCAGAACAGCAACGGCTAAAAGTAAACTCATCAAAAAAAATACCCCTGGAGCAGTGGGGACCCTATTTACCTGAACGCCAATGGGGCACCGTTAGGGAAGATTATAGCGAAAACAGTGATGCATGGAATTATTTTCCCTTCAGCCACGCGCACAGCCGTGCCTATGTATGGGGCGAAGATGGCCTGGCAGGGCTAACTGATTTTTTTCAAAACCTTTGTTTTTCAATAGGCTTGTGGAATGGTAAAGATGAAATTTTAAAGGAACGCTTGTTCGGCTTAGGCAATTACCAGGGTAACCATGGTGAGGATGTAAAGGAACTATATTATTACCTTGATAATGTGCCATCGCACTACTACATGCAAATGCTGTACAAATACCCGCAGCAGGCTTTTCCCTACAAGCAACTGGCAGAAGAAAACAGCAAACGCAGCAAGCTACAGCCGGAATATGAAATATTAGATACCGGCGTTTTTGATGATGACCGCTATTTTGATGTGCTGGTAACCTATGCCAAATACAGCAAACGTGATATTGGTGTTAGAATTGAAATTACCAACCGCTCCAAAGTAACTGCGCCTGTAACAGTGCTGCCAACACTATGGTTTTATAACCGCTGGCAGTTAAATGAGGTTAGCAAAAGGCCTGTTATTAAAGAAATAAATGAGGGTACTGTAAAGGCTACCCACGAAAGGCTGGGCAGCTATTACTTGTATTTTCAAAAAACAAACGATCGCTTTTATACTGATAATGAAACTAATACAGAAAAGCTTTTTGGCAAACCCAACAAAAGCCCATTTGTAAAAGATGCTATTAACGATGCTGTGGTAGACGGAAAAAATACAGAAGCCCTGCGCAGCCGTAAACATGGTACTAAGTTTTCGCCTGTATACAATTATAAAATTGCACCCGGCGCTACCAAAACGCTGTACCTGCGGCTAAGCGATGTGTTGACAGATTCACCTTTTTCAGCAGGCTTTGATAAAATTTTTAAGCAAAGAAAGCAGGAAGCAGATGAGTTTTATGATGAAACGCTGCCTGAAAACATAGGCCCCGACCTTAGAAACATACAGCGCCAGGCGCTTGCCGGCCTTTTGTGGAGCAAGCAATATTACCATTATGATATTGAGCGCTGGCTTAGCGGCAGCGACGGTATTGCCAACAAAAGCACCCATCGCATGCATGGCCGCAACCACGACTGGCAGCATTTAAAAAACCAGGATATTATATTGATGCCTGATAAGTGGGAATACCCCTGGTATGCCGCGTGGGACCTTGCCTTTCACTGCATACCCCTTGCAGTTATTGACCCCACTTTTGCAAAGCACCAGCTTTTACTGGTTTGCCGCGAGTGGTATATGAAACCTGACGGACAGTTGCCTGCCTACGAATGGAACTTTAGTGATGTTAACCCGCCAGTGCATGCATGGGCCGCATTGCAGGTGTACCATATAGAAAAGAAGAAAACGGGAAAAGGCGATGTAAGCTTTTTGAAAAGGATATTTCAAAAACTGATCATCAACTTTACATGGTGGATAAACCGTAAAGACCCTAACGGTAAAAACATGTTCCAGGGCGGTTTTTTGGGCCTGGACAATATTGGCGTATTTAACCGCAGCATACAGCTGCACGGCGAGATTGGCCTTGAGCAGGCTGACGGCACAAGCTGGATGGGCATGTATGCATTAAACCTGATGGATATGGCGATAGAAATTGCCATGCAGGACGATGCGTTTGAAGATACGGCCACCAAATTTTTTGAACACTTTGTACTAATAGCTGAAGCGCTTAACGAACTTGGCCTTTGGAACAATGAAGACAAGTTTTATTACGACATGCTGGTGCCGGCCAACGGCGCACCTATGCAAATGCGTATACAAAGCATAGTGGGCCTAACATCGCTGTTCGCCGTATCAATTATTGGCAAAGATGTTTTGCATAAACTGGAAGATTTTAAAAAACGTATAAGCTGGTTTGAAAACTACAGGAAACGTAATAAAAAGTATTGGCCTAATGAAGAAAGGGCCGAGGGTGAGCAAACCTTACTTTCTTTAATACCTAAAGACAGGCTTATTGCACTGCTGCACCGTATGCTAAGCGAAACCGAGTTTTTAAGCGAAGGCGGTATAAGGGCGTTGAGCAAACACCATGAAAAAAATCCGTACTCGGTAAACATACAGGGCGTTGATTATTACATTCAATACGACCCGGGCGACAGCACATCAGATTTTTTTGGCGGCAACAGCAACTGGCGCGGCCCGGTATGGATGCCTATTAATTACCTTATTATACAAAGCATAAAAAAATTCGGAGAATTTTATGATGGCAGCCTTACTGTTGAATACCCTACCGGCAGCGGTAAGTTTTTAGAACTGGCTGAAGTTGCCAACGAACTTATAAAGAGAGTTACCACGCTTTTTACCGCCGACGAAAACAATGAGCGCCGCCTGCATGGCGACCAAAACTGGTTTTACAGCAAACCCGAAAACCAGCATCTAATTCTATTTTACGAATACTTTCACGGTGATACAGGCCGCGGCCTGGGTGCAAGCCACCAAAGCGGCTGGACGGCCCTTATAGCGGAGCTGATAAATGAGCTTGTTTAGACTAGCGAAAATATACAACAAAAGGCCTGCGGTATTATATTGCAGGCTTTTTGTTTTTAGCTATAATATACATTATTGATACAATTTTCCACCGGGAAAAATCCCATTACAAAACGGGGAAAGCCACAATACCAAAAAATAAAGTGCGCTTTATATTTGTAATAGCAGTAAAAATTTATTAGTATTGTTACAGGTAATGTGAATAACTGCTATTATTTCTTCCTTTTGATTTACTGGTTCAGCTAATAACTTTCTGAGGAGTTTTTTTTAAGCATAAGCTGCTTTAAACGGCGGGGTTATGCTACGTACAAACCTATGCCCGCGTAGCCGAAAACGGGTATTAAAGAGTAGGCAAAAAAAAGCTTATATGCAAAATTTAACAACACATCCGCAAGTGTGGTTTACCATTATTTTTTTGGTACTGGGTTTTACAGTTGTACTGCTTGATAACAAGTATGACATGCTGAAAGATACAAGCACACCAAACCTTAAGCCGTACAGTTGGTCGCGCGTGCAATTGGCGTGGTGGAGTATAATTGTGTTAACCTCTTTTGCAACTATATTATTATGCACCGGTTCAGCGCCGGAACTTTACCAATCAACAATTGTTTTGTTAGGCATAAGCGCTGCTACCACAGCAACCGCAAGAGCAATTGACACAACCCCACAGGCCGTAGCTGCCGCTGCTGCTATTGCACCACCAACACCAAAAAAGCCAAATTTTTTCCTGGATATTATTTCAGACGATAGTAAGCCGAACATACAGCGTTTTCAAACCCTGGTTTTCAACATTACTTTCGGTATTTATTTTATCACATACGTGTTAAATAATCTGGGCCACTATTCGGCAGTGTGCAGTATATACACAGGTAATGCGCTTAGCGCCTGCACCAGCAACCCATACAATTATATTATACCTGATATTCAGCCCAACAATCTTGTACTGTTAGGGTTAAGCAGCGCAACCTATGCCGTGTTAAAAGTTACCGAGAATAAGTAACATTAGGAGAGCTAATTGCCGAACACCCATATAATGACAGCATTGCCTGGCAACCTTCTCTACGTAAAATGTTTCTTACCCTACAACGGCTTATCTGCAGTAGCCTCCTCGGCCAGTTTTGTGTCGTCGGGGGCTTTCTGCAATTCGCGGTCTATTTCGTAAAGGGCGCCGCGGTCGGCTTTTTCGCCGCCGGCAACCTTCATTTTATCAAGCAGGTTAAGTGCCAGTGTTTCTTCTTCTGTTTGTTCTTTTACAAACCATTGCATAAAATGCCAGGTGGCCCAGTCTTCTTCTGTAAAACTTTGTTTTACAATTTTATATATTGCTGTGGTATTATCAACTTCCTGTTGAAACACCTTTTCAAAACAATCATTTATACTGCTGGGGTTATTGCCCGGGCCGGGTATAGCCTCTACGGTAACTTCAGCGCCTCTCTCTAAAATATATTCTATAAACTTCATCATGTGGTTACGTTCTTCCTGTGCATGGCGAAACAAAAAATTGGCTACGCCGCCATAACCCTGCGCTGCGGCCCAGGTCGCATATGATATATATATCTGCGAAGCATGCGCTTCTTTGGTCATTTGTGCGTTTAATGCAGCAGCTATAGTTTTTGAAAGCCTGTTAGTATCCATAATAAAGTGTTTTTAGAAGGTAGTGAGGTTATAACAGCATAAAAAACCGTGCCATGTAGAGGCTATGGCAACAAACATTACACAAAATATAGCTGGCTGTTAACCTGTAAACTACCGTAGGCATTGAGATTCAGCGGGAATGAAAAATTAAACTACAGGTTAATTTGAATTTAGCGAAGACGCTGGTATCGTGTTTACGCCCGCTATATTTATTGATTTGTTTCCACAGTTTTTTAGCCGGCGGCTGGCTATTTTGTGTTGTTGAATTTAATAAAAGTTAGTTCTCCAACAACCTTCCAGTAAGAACCGGCGCCTATCAATGATATAATAACTGAAAGTATAAACGGCAGTAAGAACGAGCCTGTTTTGCCATACAGGTAGCCGGTAATAACCGGTGCAACAATGCCGGCAATATTAGAAAAGGTATTTTGAATACTTCCTATTATAGCAATTTCATTTTTTGATTGGGCCAGTTCTTCGGGAATACTCCATATACCTACCGAGGCCGATACCAAAAAAACATACGATATAACAAGCAGTGTTATAATGGTAACCATATTAGTAGTAAACAGGCTAAATATTATTACGGTTGAAAGCATCATACCGGCGCAAATGGGCAATTTTTTTACCCGCGTTGCCGGGTGGCCTTTCGCTATTAGTTTATCAATAATGTAGGCTGTTATAATTTCACCCAAAATAGCAAACATTATGGGCAGGCTGCCCACAAAACCGTACGATGGCAGCTTTATACCTTTTGCTTCAACCATATAAGTTGGCAACCATGTTAAGTAAAAATTTTTTAGATAGTTAAAGCAAAAAAAGCCAATGCTTATGCCTACAACTTTCCTGTTACGCAGGTATTGCAGCCAGGGTGTTTTTGCATTACTTTGCTGCTGAACATTATTGCCTATGGTTACTATCTCGGATTTTGAAATGTTGGGGTGTGACGAAGGGCTGTCGCGGTAATAAAAATACCAAATAACCGCCCACAAAAAAGTAAGCGCGCCTGAAAGTATAAAGCTTGCCTGCCAGCTAAAGCGGGTTATTAAAAAAACAATTACCAGCGATGCAACGCCTATGCCCGTGTACGAGCCAATATCGAACAATCCTATTGCTTTTACCCTTTCCCGTTTTGGAAACCAAATACCTGCGATTGATGCAAAAGCAGGATAAATGGGCGCTTCAAAAATACCAATTAAAAACCTGCATACGAGCAGGCTTATAAAACCTATACTAAGCCCGCAGCCCACGCTTGCAAGGGCCAGTAATATAGTTGATACGGTTAAAGCAATACGTGCGCCCAGCTTAAATACCAGGTAACCGCCAACCATCATTATAGCAACATACCCTATTGAGAATGCCGACAGCACCCAACCTTTTTGTACTTCGGTAAGCGGGAAGCCGTGTTTTGTTATTACCAGTATAGATTGAGAGATATTAACCCTGTCAAGGTAATTTATTAAAATACCGAAGAACATAAGCAAGCCTATTTTCCAGCGAACGGTTGCAAGCATGTGTAATGGCAAGGTTTAAATTAAATGGTAAAATACAAAAAAGGTTAGAACGGCAACGCAGAAGACTGGCTTGAATACAGGGAAGGGTAGTACTGGTTATGTTGAATTTTTTTTAAAACTCTCAAAACCTTTCAACCCTGCTTACTCACATCTCATACTTCATCTTAAATACCAGCGCAGTCCATTTGTCAAGCATATTTTTTATGTCAACCGGTTTATAGGGTTTTATTAAAAAGTCGTTCATGCCTGCATCAAAGCCTTTTTGTTTTTCGGTAAACAGGGCATTAGCAGTAACACCAATTATAAGCGGGGTATCTGTATTTATATAGTATTCGCGTATTCTTTTAGTGGCGTCAATGCCATCCATTACCGGCATTGATATATCCATAAAAACAATATCAAACTTTTCTTCAATGGCCATCCCGGCTGCTTCAACTCCATTGCGTGCGCTGCTGCAGGTGTGGCCCAATTTGGTAAGCATTTGCACCAGCAGGGCAAGGTTAAGTTCGTGATCATCAACAACCAGTATGTGCAGCGGTATTTTATCTCCGGAGTTTCCGTCCATCCATTTTACCTGGCTGCGGCGGTTAAAATAATTTTCGGCTGCTTTGGTATCAACCTTATTGGCTTTTATGGTAAAGGTGGTGCTTATGCTTTTACCCGTATCAGTTGTAACTTTTATATTGCCACCCATAAGCGATACCAGCCTGGCAGCTATTGAAAACCTTATTGACGACATGCCAAACAAGCTTTCTTTAACGCTTATATTTTCCTCGCCAGGCTGCAGGTTAACAGCATCCATCTCTTCAGGCGTAAGGTGTGTATTAATAATATTAAACTCAATTTCCAGTACGTTATCTGCTTCGGTAACAAGCCTTACATTACAGTCAATATGCCCGGTAATATTATTTTTTAACGATGTGCTGGTTATCGTCATTAATACCTGGCGCAGCCTTACCGGGTCGCAGTCAATAAGGCGGGGCAAGCTTCCGTCAATGCGGTAATTTATTTTATTGCCTGTATTATCGGTACCGGCGGCGGTTAGTACTTCCTCCAGGCAATCGCGCAAAGCGAATGCCGAGTTATCAAGTGGTATTCTGCCAGTCTCAATGTTGCCAAAATCAATTATGTCATTCACTACCGCCAACAGGGTCATACTGCTGCGTTGTATAATGCCTGCATATTTTTGCTGCTCGCTTGTAAGCGGCGTTTCCGCCAGCATAGAAGCTGTACTTATTATATTATGCATTGGCGTGCGTATTTCGTGGCTCATGGTAGCCAAAAAATTGGTCTTTGCCCTATTCGCCGCCTCTGCAATATTCTTGGCTTCTACCAGGTCGTCCTCGGTCTTTTCGCGCAGTTTTGCGTTTCTAAGTATCATCTGGTAAAAAATAAGCAGTAGTAAAAGGCATATCATAACTCCGCTGCACAAAAGCGTAAAAATGCTTTTGTTGGCATTAACCTCCTCGGCTGATATTACATTTCTGCGGTTGCCTTCCGCAACCTGTATTGCGTTTATAGCAAGTTTAATGCTGTCCATCAGTAATCTGCCGGTACCGGTGTTAATTAAAGCTGCTGCCTGTTGTTTTTTGCCTGCGTCAACCGCTGTTACTAAGCTTTTTATAGCATTAACCTTTGCGCTAATAAGCGTATTTAGCTTTTTAACCTCTGTTGCATATTCAGGCATAGCCGCAAGCATACTGTCCGGGTTAAGGGCTGTATTATTGGTAAGGTCAAGATTTTCGCTTAGGCCGGGCAGGCTTTTATTACCGGTTAATACATACTCGGTGCCCCTTGCTTCTGCATCTGTAATGGCAGTTTGTGCCTCTTTTAAATGACTGTTAATTTGCAGGGAATGGGTAAGCTGCCGTGCAGAAGCCCCGCTTTTGTCAAGCACCCAATAAATAACGGTTGTAACCACAACCATTACAACGGCCATAGCCATAGCCAGTAAAAGCCCCTTGTTTTTATATGTTAGCCGTAGGTTTGCGATAGTTAAAAATCGCCTATTTAAAATTGGCGTGGGCTAAAAACTCGCTTAAGATTATATTAAAAATCTTAATGTTATCGTTGGTTCTTTCCTTCAAGCCGGTCGCAGGCTTCTACTGATCCAAGCCTGAACTTAACGGGAAATTTTAGGGCTTTTTGTATTTTTAGCTCTGTTGAGCAAAAAAATGGCAGGTGAGCTGCATAATAATTGCCGGGCACCATCAATGGTAAAAAAACAGGTTTTTGTTTAGGGGTGTCTAACGGCGCAAAAAAAGGTTTTACCATTACATTTGCAGTGTCAGCGTGGGTTTGGGCCGATGCGGTAAAACAAAAAAGCAATTTAACAAAAAAGGCTAAAACAGTTTTCCGCATATAAGTGTTATTTGTATGTAAATTTACGCGCTTAATTAAAATAAAGATTTTTAAAGTTGTAAACCTGTAGTTAAGAATGTCGTTAAGCCAATCATTACAACAAAAGCTTTTACAAAGGTTATCCCCCCAGCAAATTCAGCTAATGAAATTGCTGCAGATACCTACTGCAAACCTTGAGGAACGTATTAAAGAAGAGCTGGAAGAAAACCCTGCACTGGAAGTATCTGAAGAAAATCATGAGGACGAATTTGGCGATGATGTTAAGGATGACATGGATTCAGCCGACGATTATGAGGCAGACGGCAGTGAAGACGAGTATGATAACCTTGATATTAGCGAGTATGTAGCCGACGGCGATGATGACATTGCCGATTATAAGCTGCGCGACGATAATTACCCCGAGGCGGATGATAAAAAAACAATGCCTTTTAAAATTGAAAACAGCTTTCACGAAATGCTGTTAGACCAATTGGGCATGCTTTCGCTTGATGAACGCAGCTTTAAAATTGCCGAGCAAATTGTGGGTAGCCTTGACGATGATGGTTACCTTCGCAGGGAGCTATCCTCAATTGTAGATGACCTTGCCTTTAGGCAAAACGTTATGTGCAGCGAAAAAGAGATTGAGGACATTATTAAGCAAATACAGCATTTTGACCCGCCGGGTATTTGCGCCCGCGATCTTAAAGAATGTTTACTGCTGCAATTGCAGCGGCAGTTTGAGGGAGGTAAAGACGTGGCCGTGGCCATACAGGTACTTGACAAATATTTTGACGAGTTTACTAAAAAACACTATGAAAAAATACAGCGCGGCCTTAACCTTACCGACGACGACCTGAAAGATGTTATTGGTGCTATAATAAAGCTTAACCCCAAACCAGGCGGCAATGTTGGTGAGATAAACAAGGCTGAAACGTACATCATTCCCGATTTTTTTATATTAAATACCGGCGGCAAGCTGGAGATTACCCTTAACAGTAAAAACGCCCCCGACCTGCGCATTAGCGAGGGTTATCGTGATATGCTGAAAGAGTACGACAAGGGCAGCAAAAAAGACAAGCGCCAGAAAGAAGCGGTAATGTTCATCAAGCAAAAAATTGACAGTGCCAAGTGGTTTATTGACATGATAAAGCAAAGGCAACATACGCTGTACAGCACGATGGACGCAATTATGAATTACCAGAAAGAATTCTTTTTAACCGGTGACGAAACCACCCTGCGCCCGATGATATTGAAAGACATATCAGAAGTTACAGGGTTGGACATAAGCACCGTAAGCCGTGTGGCAAACAGTAAATTTGTGCAAACGGAGTTTGGTACTTACAGGCTTAAATTCTTCTTTAGCGAATCATTAAGTACTGACAGCGGCGAGGAAGTAAGCACCCGCGAGGTGAAAAAGATATTGAGTGACATGATTGAAGGGGAGGACAAGAAAAAGCCATTGAGCGACGAACACTTAACCGAACTTTTACAGGGCAAAGGTTATAACATAGCCCGCCGCACCGTGGCCAAATACCGCGAGCAGCTAAACATACCTGTGGCAAGGTTAAGAAAGGAATTGTAAACAGATTACCGGGGCTTTACCCAATGGAGTATATTAAAGCACAGAGTTATATGGAGTGAATACCGCACAGAGTTACACGGAGTTTTCTCCGTGTAACTCTGTGGTTTGTATTTCAGCTATACCCGTTTTAAAAATATTTATGACAGAAGATACCGGCTTTGCTATTAAACAGCCAACTATACTAAGGGTAGTGGCTAAAATATTTTCTTACGTTTTTCACCCGTTGTTTATACCTACCTATATTTTTATATGGTTAACAATCCAGTTTCCGTTTGAGTTTGCAGGCATGACGCCGGTTATACTGTTTCTGCGTAAAATAACGGTGTTTTGGATGACAGCCTTTTTCCCTGCTTTTGGCGTGTTTCTTTGCTGGCGCCTGCAGTTTATTGAAAACATTTTTCTGCGTTCGCAAAAAGAGCGCATCATACCTTACGTAATCACCATGTTTTTTTATTGGTGGATGTGGTACCTCGCCATTCGTAAGTTTGACGACCAGCCCGAGGTGCTAAAGTTTTTTTACCTGGGCATTGGCCTCTCAACAGTATTTGGCCTGGTAATAAATAACTTTTATAAAATAAGCATGCATGCCATGGGTGTGGGCGGCGCAATTATGTTTGTAATACTCACCTGCTTTTTTTACCATATCTACCTGAGCATAGACGTTTCGCTGGCATTAATTGCTGGCGGCATCGTTTGTACTTCAAGGCTGTTGCTTAACGAACATGGTAACCGCGAAATTTACAGCGGCATACTGGTTGGCGTACTTTGCCAGGCAATAGCGTATGCGATTATGATGTGATGTCATAATTAAATACGGCCAACCACCAGGGGTTCAATATTGGCAACTTGAATGTTGAGCGTTATCCGATGGACTTCTTTGGATGATTATTGAATTTTCTTCTTCTGCCTTTAGTGCTTTTATTTCACTTGAACATTGAGTGCGGAATATTATTAAATATTTGGTTTCCACTTAATACCCGCCAGAGCCAGTATTTTGTCATTTGGTTGCCGTCCCTTTCTGTGTCACCACTACATCCGTGTTGGCTGCTGCCAGCTCAACATTGTTCTCTGTAAGTATATCAATAATATCAAGGGCTATATTTTGGCGCAGTGTATAAAATTCGGCCAGTGTTTGAGTGACAGTAGTAAAATAAAGCACAGTAACGATATGTGCATTCTTGCCTGTGTCGCTTACATAAACAGTGCTGCTTTCAATAACATCATTTTGCAACAATTCGGCAATGGCTGCGGTAACTGCCTTTAACTGCGCAGGCTTTGCAGAAAGGCCTATTTCTAAACTAATATCTACACGCCGCTGGGTGCGCAGGGTAACATTGTCAAGTATGGTGTCAACCATTTGCTTGTTGGGCACAGTAATGTAAGTTTTATGGTCTGTGCGAATACGCGTGCTGCGCAGGCCGATCTTTTCCACCACACCGTTAAAACCCTGCACTTTTACAGTATCGCCCGTGCTGAAGGGTTTATCAAAAAAAATAATGAAAGAAGCTATAAGGTTTTCAAGGCTTTCTTTTGTGGCCAACGCCACCGCTGCAACAACCAGGCTAATACCTGTTAGAAAATTGCTTATAGCATAGTGAAACGAAAAATGCAACACCAGTAAGCCGCCTATTATAATAAGAAACACTTTAAAAAAATCCTGGAAAAAAATAACAAGCTGGTTAGTACTGGCATCATTGTGCGGGTTGCCGTCACTCTCGTTCCTGTCCTGCAGTATTACTGCTATAAATTTTACAAGGCGGATGCATAAGCGGATGAAGGTTATTATCATGGCCCCGTCAACAACCGATTCAAGAAGCGTTTTAAAGTCAACAGTTCTAAAAATATTAAAGCGTAAAAAGTTGGGCAGTGTTAGCTTGTCAAAAGCAAATACAATAATGAATAGAAACAAAAAGTTTTCAAGTGGTGCAATAATAAGTTGTAAAAAAGATTGCTTATGAAAGCTTTTACCGGCCCTTGAGAAAAGCCTGTACAGCAGGCCTGCCAAATATTTTGAAATAAAGCGTTTAACAATAAGCGCAACAAGCACAGTTATAAAAACTTCAAGGTAGGCCTGTATGCTATTACTAAATACCTGCTTTTGTAAAAAATCTTCCATCCTGCAAATGTATTAAAGCGTATAAATTGAAAGGCCCTGTTTGGTAAGAACAATAAATTTATTGGCTATTTTTTGCAGTTTTATAACGGGCTGCAGGTTAACATTTGTTTTTACTTGCTGAATGTTAAGCATTGCGGGGTTGGCAAAATATAAATAAGTGTCGTCGTGGCCCTGCAGGTTTTTGCCATTAACCTGCACATCCTTCCAGCCGGCAACCTGTACGCGCTGTTTATAGCCGCCGTAGTAGTCAAAAACAAGCCATCCGTTTTTTGCATCGTATAAATATAGCAGCCCGTCATTATCAATAATTTGTGTAGGGTCGTACTGCTCATTAAACAATACCCTAAAGTCTGCGCTCTCAAGCAGTACGTTACCGTTGTCATCAATTTTCTTTATCTTATTGTCAAGTTCATCAAATACCCAGTAATTATTATCATAGCTCTGCGCTACCGCTTTAGCTTGTAATATACCACTGTTGCGCAGGTCAACCGTGTTGCGCGTATTTAAAAAACGGTCAAGAATAACCAGGGTATTAAAATCTTTATAGTACACTATTATTTTAAGCGGGTTGCTAACATCCAGCAGGTATATGTCGCCGTACCGGCGCACATCGTTAAATACCGCCGAAGAATCGTATTTATCATCCAGCTTTTTTACCTGGTTGTTTTGGTTAACAAGGTATAGGTTGTTAAGGTTATCAGCATAAAAGCTGGCATAGTTGCCCGGTACGGTGGCGGTTAGCTTTAACTGTATGGTAGTATCAGGCGCTGCAAATGTTAGCAGGGCCTGTAGCAATAATACAGGTATAAAAAGTATCTTTTTTATCCTTCCCATTTTTTTAGTTCAACATCTTTACCATCAAACGTTGCATACGTAAAATTGCGTATCCAGTCGCCAAGGTTTATATAGCGGCTGGTTTCGTTAAGCCTGTGGTCAAGCGGCAGATGTCTGTGCCCAAATATAAAATAATCAAAATGCTCTTTGGCTAATACCTGCCGGCAATAAATAATTAGCCACTCGCCATCTTCACCTAAAAATATTTCATCAGAAGCGCCTGTTTTCACCCTGCTTTTACGGCTAAAATAGTTTGCCAGCCCTATGCCCCAACTTGGGTGTATTTGCCCGAAGGCCCATTGGCAAAGCTTATTACGGAATATTTTCTTAAGAAATTTGTAACCATGGTCACCGGGGCCAAGGCCGTCGCCGTGGCCTACATAAAATCGCTTGTTATTCCATTCCAAAACTTTGGGCTGGTAGTAAACAGGTATGTTTAGTTCTTTTTCAAAGTAACCGCCCATCCACATATCATGGTTGCCAATAAACACATGCACAGGAATGCCGCTGTCAGTAATTTCGGCCAGTTTACCTAACAAACGCACATACCCTTTAGGCACAACTGTTTTATACTCGTACCAAAAATCAAAAATATCGCCCACAATAAATATCATTTCCGCATCATGGCGGATGCTTTCTAAAAAAGCAACCACCTTTTGTTCACGCACAAGGCTGCTTTCGTAATCCGGCGCACCCAGGTGAAAGTCGGAAAGGAAATATATTTTTTTAGCGGGCGAAATTTGCATCGGGCAAATATATTCTATAATACCTGTTTTTTTAATAGCCCCTTTTATTGATCGCAAATCATTAGCAGCGAAAGGAATTTGAGGATGGAATATTACTATAAACCAAAACCAACATTAAGTTACTGCCGGGCCTATAGGGGCGGGAGTTGCACCATCGTCATACAAATATTTTATTGACCAGTCTTTTAGCAGCATTACCGCCGGCAGCAGATCAAAGGCTTTAGGGGTGGGCAAGTAATGGCTAACCAGCTTATTGGTTGTGCTGCCATTTTTGGTAACAAGCCCTTCGGCTACCAGTTTGTTAAGGCGGTCAGTTAATATATTAGTTGCTATGCCCTCGGGCATAACTGCCAGTTCTTTAAAAGTTGTTTTTTCAAAGGCCACAATGTCCCTCAAAACCAAAAGTGTCCACTTATCGCCTAAAATATCAAGCGATCTTCCTAACGGGCAATTGGAACGAAATTTTTCCATCTAAAATTTACTTGCAAAATTAAAGTAAACAATTACATTTGCTTGCGAAATTAAAGTAAAAGAAAAAGCTAAATGCTATGGAGGAACAAAATTTTAAAAAACACGCTCAATATGTTGTTGGGTTTCATGTAATTACATTTGGAGTAATATTGGCCGCACTTGTATTGGCCATTATTTTAATGGTGCAGGGCGGTATTAGCTTGGCAACAATTTTTATGTTATTAGTTGCCACCGCACTGGGGTTGCTGTTTGCCTTTACCCGCATATTTGCAACAGGCAACCAGGACAGGGTTATTCGTGCCGAAGAAAACTTTAGAAGCTTTCGCCTTACGGGTAAAGTGCTTGACAGCCGCCTTACCCGCAACCAAATTATTGCTTTGCGTTTTGCCTGTGATGAAGAATATGCCACCCTGGCAGACAGGGCCATAAAAGAAAACCTTAGTGCAACTGACATTAAGAAAGCGGTACAACAATGGCGTGCCGACCACCACAGGATATAATTTATACAACAACAAACCGCAGAATATGAGAGCCGTAAAAGTAGAATACACGGTTAAGCCGGAGTATGTTGAAACCAACAGGGCCAATATTGCAAAAGTGATGGAAGAACTACGCGCCACCGGCGACACAACAGTATTATACTCAACCTATGTTAAAGAAGACGGGGTTAGCTTTGTGCACTTCTCCATTCACAGCAATACAGAAAATCCCTTAACATCGTTACCGGCTTTTAAAAACTTTACTGCACAGCTAAAGGCTGAAGGCCTTGCCGGAGAAGCGCCAAAAGCGCAACAGTTGCAAATGGTTGCCAAATCGTTTGATTTTTAAAACCTCTGTTACCAAACTTTATCAATCAATAACCAAAAAACACAACAAATGAAAGAGTATCTATTGCTGCTACGCGGCGGCAAACCGGCGTCAGCTAAAACCGAAGCAGAAAACAAAGCTGAAATGCAGGCCTGGGGCGCTTATATGGGCGGCCTTATGCAAAATGGCTCAATGGTAGGCGGATTGCCATTGGTTGGTGGCGGTAAAACCGTTTCGGCCGGCCATGTTAGCGACGAAGCTGTTACGTCAGCCAAAGAAGGTATTGTAGGCGGCTACTTAATTGTAAAAGCAGAAAGCCTTGACCATGCCACAGAGTTGGCAAAAGGCTGCCCCCACATTGCAAACGAAGGTAATATTGAGGTGCGCGAAATTGCACCAATGCCCGCCATGTAAAGTGCATTAAATAAATATTCAAAGGCAAATGGTAATACCATTTGCCTTTGTTGTTTTAAATATTTTACTGAACAGGTAAACCTATTGCCCACCATAAAACCTCACCCATTGTTGGGTATTTCACCAGTAACAGTCATAGGCATCAAAAGATCAAAACTAAAATATACTGACCTTAATCACCATTTACTTCCGCTCACCTTTTACCTTTGCCTTTCAATACTATGAAAGAAGAAATTGCAGGCATACGACAGGATTATAAACTACAAAGCTTAAGCGAAGCGGATGCAGCCGCTGATGCAATACAACAATTTACCAAATGGTGGAACGAAGCTGTACACAGCGAGATTAAAGAAGTAAACGCCATGACACTTGCTACCACCACCGCAAATGGCCTGCCCGCTGCAAGAATTGTTTTGCTTAAAGACTATGATGAACGTGGTTTTGTATTTTTCACAAACTATCAAAGCCACAAGGGGCAAGTGATGGCAAAGAATCCAAAAGCTGCGTTGTTGTTTTTTTGGAGAGAACTGGAAAGGCAGGTACGTATTGAGGGAACAGTTGAAAAAACAAGTATACAGGAAAGCGATGAATATTTTAACAGCCGTCCCGCAGGCAGCCGTTTGGGCGCTTGGGCCAGCCCTCAAAGCCAGGTAATTAACAGCCGTGAACTGCTGGAAATGAATATTGAAAAATATTCGGCCCAATTTGGGGGCAACATAACCCGGCCGCCGCATTGGGGTGGTTACCGCGTAATACCCAGCTCTATTGAATTTTGGCAGGGGCGCAGCAGCCGCCTGCACGACAGGTTGCTATACACGCGTACAGAAACACGCTGGAAAATTGAAAGGCTTGCGCCGTAAACACCAGCGTTAATATTAATACAATCTTGCATTATTGTTATACGCCCGTTAAAACAATTATCAATATACACGCTATTTATAAAAATTTTATTGTATACGTTTTCTGTTGAAGGGCATTAAGCGCAGGGCTTTGCAGGGTTAACAGCACTACTAACAACCTGCTGTTCTTTACAATCTATTTATGCTATGGTATTAGGCAGGCTGTGTAATTTTATTGCCGTATTAACCCCGCGCTGCAATTATTTGTTCACTACTAAAATTTTTACAATGAAGAAGCTGTTGCTGCTATTTGTATTGGTTGCTTTTGTTGGCGCGTCATCTTTCGCTGCCGGCCCGGGCAAACACCACAGGCACCACAAACATCACCATGGCGTGAGGTAATGCTGCAAAGGTATATTACACACTGTATTATTTGCCTGCAAACAAGTTTCCCGTGCAAACAATAATGCAGGTATGTTATATACTTTTTCATGCGTAGTAATGGGGTGGCAGCTATAAAAAGATGTCACCCTTTTTTATACACCTTCATTAATTGCACTGTACTTTATTATTTGCTGTACCTGTCTCTAACCAAATGCATCATGTGTACGTTAATAGCCCATTGGTCACTTAACGGCTGGCGGGTATAAGGCAGTGTGGGCATATAATCAGGCGGCCCAAATTCAGTAAGCACTGTCATAGTATCGCCTCTTTGCTTTTTCATTTCCATCACTTTGTCCCACCATCCTACATGTGCATCAAGTGCATCTTTCCATTCAGGTGCACGCGGGTCGTTTACCTGCGGGCCTTCGGGGTGTCCTATACGGGCATGTATGTGGTCAACGCGCTGCAAGGTAAGGTTCACTGTTTCCTGCTGGTCCTGTAAAAGGGTTTCGCTTACGTTGCACCAGTGCGATACATCAAAGGTTACACGCAATTCTGGCACCGTGTCAATATAATGCCTTGCAACAGGCGCAGCAAACAGCATACGGCTGCGGTGTGTTTCATGGCAAATTTTTATGCCTGTTTGTTTGGCAAGCTGCGTGGTATGGTCAATAAGTGTTTTGTTCTGTTCATAGCTAAAATAATCGCGGCCGGAATGGCAGTTTATATACAGCGGCTTTTGTATTGTATTGGTAGCTGCAGCATCAATCATGTTTTTAAATGTAGCAAAATGCTCGCTATAGTTACTCTCATGGCCTGCCGTTAAAAAGCCCACTTCAAGCCCATATTTTTTGAGCATATTAAATAATTCATCCTGGCCTTTTTGGTCTGTAGGCCACCATATTTCTATACCGTCATAGCCTTCTTTTTTTGCCAGCGCGCCGTATTGGTCAAGTGTGCCGGTAAAGCCCCAGTTGGTGGCCAGCACTTTAAGCTGGAAATTGCTGTTCATAGTAAATTGTGGTTTATTGGATGATGCGATTGATTGTAAAGAAGCAAGCATTAATGCTGTGGTTGATGAAGTTGTAATACCTATAAAATTTCTACGGTTCATTAGTATGGCAGCATTAGTGGTTGTTCAAATATATTGCAAATAGCAAAACACGCCGTATAAAGTTGGCCGGGCTCAGCACCAATAAAAAAGCCATTGAATAACAATGGCTTTTTTAAATGTTATAACACCGGCACTACACTTTTTCTTCATGCACTACCAGTACAGGTGCGCTGCCATTATAGCTTATATTTTTTGTTTGGCTTGGTTTAAACAGGCGGTGCATTAGTGAGTGGTCGCGCTGTATGGTTATAATAAGGTCAATATTCTTTTCTTTGGCAAAAACATCAAGGCCTTCATCCACATCAAAAAAGCGCAGAAAGTAAAATTCAGGGTTAAATTCTGCAAAGTGGTCAATCAACGCTTTTTTCTCTTTTTCGTGGTGCTCGGTAAGTGCTATATAATGCTCACTGTTTACATTAACTATATGCAATGCGGGGTTAAATGTAGCCAGGAATTGTTTTATAGATGCCGCAGGTGTGCTGTAATAAGTATTCTCCAGGTCGCTGGCAAGCATTACATTTTTAAGGCCGCCATAAGTAGCTGCTTCCTGTACAATTAATACAGGGCATGTTCCTGTTTCTGCAAACTTAAGTGTGTTGCTGCTTACAAACTTTTGCGCCAGTTCGCTGCGGGGGGTAATACCCATTACTACAAGGTCTGCCAGTTCGCTTTTAACCAATATTTCCAGGTGATCAAGAAAACTGTTGCCCTTTACACTTTTGCTTTCAATAGATAAGTCATTGCCCGATGATAAACTTTTACACAACTCATCCAGCCTTTCAGGTGCGCTAACAGCATCAACTTCGCTTTCGGCAAGGTGGTATAAGATGATTTTTACACCAGGATAACCTGCACATAGGTCAGCAGCATATTTTGCGGCATTTAAAGATGTTTCTGAGAAATCTACAGGTACAATTACTTTGTTCATAATGGTTTTTTTGTATAAAGTGAAGATAAGGCAATGACTGAAATTAGCAATACCTTAACGCTTAAAAATTATGTGTTGCTTATTAAAGCATAAATCACTTAACACACCGAAAACCAATATGGTTTGATGCCGAACTTGTTTCGCCTTTACCGCGGGTGCCCACCATGTAGCGGGTGCAATACTGGTCAGTACACAGGAACGACCCGCCGCGCTGTACTTTTTTATGGGCACGAGGTTCATCCGGGTCGTAGGAATCAGCAGGCCCTCCGGGATTTTTAGCTGTACCTAGTTTAGCTTGCTGCGCATAATAATCAGGGCGGTACCAGTCTGCACACCATTCCCATACATTGCCGGCCAGGTCGTATAAACCATATGCATTTGCCGAATATTGTTTAACAGGGGCAATGCCCGCAAAGCCATCAAGTCCTTTATCGCTGTTGGGAAAGGTTCCCTCAAAAATATTGGCCATCCATTTGTCGTCCGGCTTTAGCTGGTTGCCCCAGGGGTAAAGGTCACCGGCCTTACCGCTTCTCGCTGCAAACTCCCATTCAGCTTCTTCCGGCAGCCTTTTGCCTGCCCATTTAGCATAGGCGGCCGCATCGTTCCAGCTAACCTGTACTACCGGGTAATTATCCTTGCCGTCAATGTTACTCTCCGGCCCATTTGGGTGTCGCCAGTCGGCCCCGTTTATGTACCGCCACCATAATAAATAGTTATCAAGGGGCACTTGTCCGCCCCCCGGGGGGGTAAACACTGCTGACCCCGGCACCAGTTTATCTGCAGGCACGCCGGGAAAGTCTGCCGCATCCGGTTTTTTTTCAGCGTCGGTAACATAACCGGTGGCCTGTACAAATGCTGCAAATTGTGCGTTGGTAACTTCGGTAGCGTCCATATAAAAGCCGTCAACATACACGCGGTGTACCGGCCGGGCATCCTGCATATCCTTGTCGCCACCGGCATCCATGCCTACCGGGTTAATACTTCCCATACTGTATTCGCCGCCAGGTACCCACACCATTCCTCCGGGAGCGGCGCCTTCGGGCTTATACACATTTACAAAAGATGGTTTATACTCGCCGCCGCCCTGGTGCATATACAATGCACTATCGTTAGGGGTTAGCCCTATACTGGTACAGGTAATAACACTGCTTGCTTTGGCCTGTAAAAGGTTTTGGCCTGTTTCTTCAGTGTTATTTCCGCAGGCGGTAAAGCCGGCAAGTAATAAAAAAGGATAAACATTTTTAAAACGCCACATTGTTCAACAATTAACTATTCAGGTAAAAAACTTGTTCAAACCTGTTACCCACGGTTTTTTTTGCCCATGTTCAACAGCCGTTGTACACGTATATTAAATTCAGCCGGCTTAAAAGGTTTTGATAAAAAGTCGTTAGCCCCCATTGAAAAAGCTTCCAGCACCGTATCTTCCTCATCCAGGGCAGATAAAACCAATATTGGTAGCTTGGGGTCTTTCTCACTTCTTATAATGCCTATCAGTTCCAGCCCTGATGTGTAGGGCATTAAAATATCAGTTATTATCAAATCCGGCCCAAAGCTTTCAAATGCCTGTAATGCTTCCCGCCCGTCGTTAGTGCCCAAAACGGTATAATCATCTTTTTTAAGCTGTTCTTTAATGGTTTCAAGCATTATGGGATCATCTTCTGCAATAAGAATTCTCATTAGATCAGTGTTTACCGGGGACAGGTTAAGTTAGTGATTATTATATGTATGTATATAAAATTATACAATACGTAGCCTAAAATTACTAAACAACAGGCTAATTGTTTTGAATAAAATTAGGCTGTAACCTGTTTTGGCTTATTTTTAACCAGTTGCTTACAGGCATTCATTTATTTTTGTTGCTTATGTATGCTTTTTAAAAAATAACTGCAGAATGAAAAAACTATCACTGGGTTTTGTTTTTGTTTTGGCTATAGTAATGGTAAAGGCGCAGGGTACAGACACTACAGGCAAAAAGAACTGGAAAAAAATTGACCTTAGCAACCGTGCTAACGACCACTTTATGATTCAATATGGTGCTGATGGCTGGGGGGGTATGCCCGACAGTGCAAACCCGTCTGGTTTTTCAAGGCATTTTAATTTTTACTTTATGCTGGATAAGCCTTTTAAAACTAATCCTCACATGAGCATTGGTTATGGGCTGGGTATAGGAAGCAGTAATATATTTTTTAAGAATACCTACATAAACTTAAAATCGGGTACAAGCACGCTGCCGTTTGTTAATGTAAGCACAAGCTCAGTTAACCACTATAAAAAATATAAGCTTACTACCATGTTTGTTGAATTGCCGCTTGAGCTGCGTTATGCAGCTGACCCGGTTACGCCAGACAGGGGGCTTAAAGCTTCAATAGGTGTAAAGCTTGGCTACCTTATTAACGCGTATACCAAAGGCAAAGATGCACTTGATGCGGCAGGTAATACCATTTATGGCCCTACCTATAAAGAAAAGGAATATGACACAAGGTTTATAAACCATACCAGGGTAGCGGCTACCGCAAGGCTGGGCATAGGCAATGTTTCGATTGATTTCTCATACCAGCTTACCAACCTGTTAAAAGTTAACACAGGCCCTGTTATTAACCCATACTCCTTCGGCATTACATTAAGCGGTTTGTAAAATATACTTTTATAAATTCTTGAAAGGCTAAACACCAAAAATGGTGTTTAGCCTTTTTGTTTGCCGGCATTCCATGGAGACAGCTTTTTTGGTTGTTTCGGTCACATTTAAAAAATATTAAAATTTAAAACCACCTTTCCTCATACTTCGTAACTGATTGTGAGTGTGGCGGAGGCATGCGATGTTGAGCCGGGATTTTGGATTAGAAGAAAGAACCTTATGGTGACTGACTGATGAAATGGGTAATTAAGAAAAATTACCGCTATCATGTTTATCAAAAGAATGGTGTTGTACACGTTATAAACACTGTTCTTATGCCAAAAGACTAATAAATAGGGGTTTTTTAAGATGGAATACGGGGCTGCTTTTTGGCGGCCCCTTTTTATTTATATTTGTGCAAAAAGGTGAAGCCAAAATTTAAATTCTTTATCCCGGCCATTATTTGGTTTTTTGTAATCATATACCTGCTGGTAATGCCGGGAGATGATATACCCTCGGCCCCTTTTTTTGATTTGATATATTTTGACAAATGGGTACATGCCGGCATTTTTGGGTTAGAAGTAATATTGGTTTGCGCACCCTTTTTTAAAACTCCTTACGCTTCTCTTTCCTTATTTGTAAAAATTGCCGTTGGCGTTACATGTTACGGCGTTATAATGGAGTTTGTACAAAAGTTAACCCCGGACCGGGACTTTGATGTATGGGACATGGTTGCCGACGCATTTGGAGCTTTTATAGCATGCATACTGGTAAACATGTACTACAAAAAATTTAAGGCAAAACAACAGAAGGTTATATAAAAAATAAGCCCCTGTAGAAACAGGGGCCGCAACCAAAACTAACTGCTTATGAGAAAAATTTAACTACTTGCTATTTATCTATTTTGCAAATGCGGTGCCAAAATTTTTTGCTGCTTTGTTAATATCCCTCTTCACTTTTCAAGCCCGGCGCATTTGCTTATTAAGACACAAATTTCTTTCAAAGTTTTAATAATGAAAAGTTAACTAATTTAATTGATACTGCCGTATTAAGTTTAAAAAAAGTTAACGCCTTTGATAATGAGCAACATAGGTTATTTAAACTTTGCAAATACTACCTATTTTTTTAACAAATAAGCATTTGCCCAATTGTAAAAAATTACTCCAATTTATTATTACATACGTATTACAACGTAAAAAGGTACCCAAGGGTTACATTTGCCGCACCGGTATTATTTTGGCCATTTGCCTTATCTTTTTGTATAGGTATAAAACCATAATTGCCGCCAACTGTCAACATAATGCTACCCAACGGGGCTTTTGCTAACAGGCCAATACCACCTTGTACCCCCATATTAAACTTCTTGATGTCATCTTTAACGTCTTGCGTTTGATCAATACTAAATTGCGGCGCCAGTTGCATGGTTTCAGCTTCGTCAGCATAAATGGCACTAGCGCCTTTTACTACCGTTTTGGCTGAAACGAGGTATCCAAAATATGGTCCGGCATGTACAAAAAAGTGAAAGCCAGCACCTATTGGCAGGGCAAGCCTTGCCATTATAGGCAGCTCAATATAATTAAGCTTGGTTTCGCTGTTTAGGTTGGCATAAACGTATTGCGGGGTGCCTTCAGGAGGGTTGCTGGTAAAGTCGGCAGTAGGTATGGCTTGTTTACCATCTTTTTTGCCACCCTGTGAAGAGTAGTTAAGCTCAACCTGTATACCAAACTTATGGGTTATATTATAAATGCCAACTGCGCCAAAATATGGCCCCAGCCTTGACGACCATCCCTCGCTAACAGGGTTACTGCCTGCGCCCTTGCCTGCGGTAAGGTCTGGTATATCAATACCACCTTTCACACCGAGTGAAAAATTTTTCTGCCCGAATGATACCTGTGTAACCATGGCTGCCACAATAACCACTACAACCCGGTAAATTGTTTTTTTCATAAAGTTGCTTTAAGAATTATCTATAAAGTTAAACACTTTTAAAGTTAAATTATACCCGGCATTATTCTTTGTACAGCCACCCGTTTTTACTTACATTGGCAGAATATAATGATATGCTTACACAAAAGCCCGGCCCGCCGGAAACGAAACTGAAACCTGCTGACAGAAGCAGGTTTATGGCCATATTTAGTGGCAGCATGGGTAACCTTGTTGAGTGGTACGACTGGTATGCTTATTCTGCGTTTTCCATTTACTTTTCACCTGTATTCTTTCCCAAAGCAAATGCTACCGCGCAGCTTATGAACACGGCCGGCATTTTTGCTATCGGCTTTTTAATGCGTCCTATAGGCGGCTGGTTGTTTGGCAGCCTTGCCGACAGGGCTGGCCGAAAAAAAGCAATGCTGTTATCAGTATTGCTTATGTCGTTCGGCGCGCTGGTAATTGCCGTAACACCAACTTACAAAACAATCGGCGCAGCCGCATGGGTGCTGTTGCTGCTTGCGCGTTTATTGCAGGGCCTAAGCCTCGGCGGCGAGTATGGCGTATCCGCCACATACCTAAGCGAGATGGCCGTAAGCCAAAAAAGGGGCTTTTATTCAAGCTTTCAATACGTAACGCTTATAGGCGGCCAATTGGTGGCGTTAGGCATACAAATAATATTACAAAAACTGTTACTTACTGAGCAGCAATTGCACGATTGGGGCTGGCGAATACCTTTTATTATAGGCGCTATACTTGCATTAATAACATTGTACCTGCGGCGCCGGCTTGACGAAACAACCGATTACAAAACTGTTGAAAAAAGAAAAGATAAAGGCACACTAAGAGCCCTGTTGCAGCACCCTAAAGCAGTGCTAACCGTAGTTGGCCTTAGCCTTGGGGGCACCCTTGCTTTTTATACCTACACCACTTACATGCAAAAATTTTTGGTTAATACTGTACACCTCGGTAAGGAGCAATCAACAAACCTTTCGTTTTTCTCATTGCTGTTATTTGCATTGTTGCAGCCTGCATTCGGCGCTCTAAGTGACCGTGTTGGCCGCAGGCCAATACTAATAGCATTTGGTGTGCTGGGTACCCTTTGCACAGTACCGCTACTTACAGCCCTAAGCCATACTACCACACAATGGGGCGCTTTTTTGTTGATGGTAGCTGCACTTGCAATAGTTAGTTGTTATACAAGTATAAATGCAATTGTAAAAGCAGAGCTTTTTCCCACAGAAATACGTGCGCTGGGTGTTGGCCTGCCCTATGCATTAGCGGTTGCCATATTTGGCGGCACCGCTGAATACATTGCTTTGTGGTTTAAAGATGCAGGCCATGAACCTTATTTTTACTGGTATATAACCGGATGTATATTTATCTCGCTGCTGGTGTATGTTTTTATGGCTGACACGAAGAAAACGTCGAAGATGGATAGGAGTATTGAATAAAATTAAGACTTCTTCAACAACAGCATAGTGTGCAGCCTGTCAATATGGTGTTCTTCAATTGTAAAACCTACAGTGCCTGCCCAGTTAATTATATCGCCGGTATAAGCAGGAAAATCGTAGTTACGCATGTGGTAGTAAACCATTTCTTTTTCGGCTTGCGTAATGGTTTGCCATGTTAAGCCAATATTGCTGATGTATTCTTCAATATAATCATGCCTTGACTGCCCTTCATTCCTGAAAATATCTATCACTATCATTATACCTCCATTCCGCAGCCGGTTAAAACAGTTTTGTAAAAGATGTCGCTTCTCATCATCCTGCAAATGGTGTATGGCGTAACTACTGTGTATAATATCAAAATTGCCCATTTCAAGTTCAATAAATGCCTGCATGGGCAATTCGCGCAGTTGTACCTGGCAATCAACAGCCTTCAAATTTTGCTTTGCAAACTCAAGTGCCACCGCCGATAAGTCATAACCAGTATAGGCAGCCACAGACCTAAGCTTTAACTTTGGTATAATCGGTTGAGCGTCACCGCATCCAAAATCAAGCACGTGCAATGGATGTTTTATTTCAAGCCCTTCAAATGCCACTTGTGTTTGGGCACCCATTTCGGCATGCCGCATATAATTGCCGGCAATTATTTTTTGATAAATATTAAAGTTGGTAGCAAAAATGGCGGCAAGCTCGGGCGTCATGTGTTTCGTTTTTTTTGGGCGCAGGCAAAGGTTGTGGCAATATTTTACAGAACAAAATAAAAGTTAAACTAAAGCGGTAAACAGCTTTGCAATAACCAGGGTAGAATATTATTTTGTCGTAAATTTGAGTAAATAACAAACATGACGTTTACAGAAAAACATATTATTGAGACATATTCGGGAATGTTTGAAGGGTTAAACAATACCAGCAAAATTGAATTGATTGAACGTTTGTCAAAATCTTTAAAAAAGAGTGAAAAAGCTAAAGACAATAATTTTTATAAATCATTTGGCGCTTTTGCTTCGGAAAAATCTGCAGAAGAAATAATTGCCGATATAAGATCGGGTAGGAAATTTAGGAAGAAAGAATTTAGCCTGTGATGCAGTATTTACTTGATTCCAATATCTGTATTTTCTTCCTGCGAGGCAAGCTAAATATTAATGAGCTTGTGCGGCAAAAAGGCCATGAGAATTTATGTTTCTGAAATTACCGTTATAGAACTTCGCTATGGAGCCGAGAATAGCGACAATCCAGAAAAATCGCATAAGGCTGTAGATGCTTTCTTAGCAGCTCTGACAATTATTCCAATCTTTGGCTGTATTAAATGTTACGCAAAAAAAGTTAGGCTTAGGCGAATGGGAAGACCAATAAACGACGAATTCGATCTTTTAATTGGCGTTACAGCTATAGAACATAAGTTAACTTTAGTAACCAACGATGTGAAGCACTTTCAAGAATTAAATGATTTGATTATAGAAAATTGGTTTAAAAGAGAATAACCTTGTTTTGTTTTTGGTTGTATTCTAATCTCGCATGCTGGCCATTCCCATAAAAATAGCATGATAACACTTCCCCCATAAACAATAGATTTGCTGCATAAAAAATTGCCAGGTGAAAAAGTGTATTGCATTATTGCCCGTACTATGTATTTGTTGCACACTACTTGCTCAAAACAACAATAAACAAAAACATTTAGCAAATCACGATTCTATTGCACCCGTCGGTATTAGTCCCGGGCTATCAGATTCTGCGCTGCTTGATGTGGTGCAACGGCAAACGTTTCGTTTTTTTTGGCATTACGCGCACCCGGTAAGCGGCCTGGCGCGTGAAAGAGATAATACAGTACATGGCGATTACTACTGGGACTATATAAATGAAGCATATAACGAGCCTAATTTTAGCACACATACCTATGGCCCTGAAGCCTGCGCCATTGGCGGCACCGGCTTTGGCATAATGGCCACCATTGTTGCGGTTAACCGTGGCTGGGTGGGGCACGACACCGCATTAAAGCGGCTGGTTAAAATGGTTGATTTTTTAAACAATGCACAAAGCTTTCACGGTATATTTCCGCATTTTATGGATGGCTCCACGGGCAAGGCAATTGCTTTTGGTAAGCTGGATGACGGTGCTGATATTGTAGAGACCAGCTACCTGCTGATGGGCCTTTTATGTGCGCGAGAATACTTTAACAGCGATGCGCCTTTGGAAAAATATTTTCGTAACAGGGTTACTACTTTGTGGGATGCGGCCAACTGGAACTGGCATACCAAAAGTGAAAACAAACTGCTGTACTGGCACTGGAGCCCATGGAACGACTGGGACATGAACTTCCCGGTGCGAGGTTACAATGAATGCCTAATAACTTTCATTATGGCAGCGTCGTCAAAATGGCACCCCATATCACCCGAAGTATATAACTATAGCTGGAAACAAACCGAAAGCTACAGAAATGGTAAGAGTTATTATGGCATTAAGTTGCCGCTTGGTTTTGAATATGGCGGTCCTTTGTTTTTTACGCAGTATACCTACCAGGGTATTGACCCACATGGCTTAAAAGACGATTCCGTTGACTATTGGCAGCAAAATGTTAATCATACACTTATCAACCGGGCATGGTGCATTGATAACCCGCTTAAATATAAAGGCTATGGTGAAAACTGCTGGGGACTTACCGCCGGCGACAGCTACAAAGGCTATATAGCCCACTGCCCGCAGGAAGATTCAGGGGTTATACAACCCACTGCAGCACTGTCAGCTTTCCCCTACACACCGCAGTATAGTATGAAGGTGCTAAGACATTTTTATTATGACCTTGGCAGTAAAATTTGGGGTGATTATGGCTTTGCCGATGGTTTTAACGAAACAAAAAACTGGTATGCCAAAACACATCTAGCCATTGATGAAGGCCCCATTGTAGTAATGATTGAAAACTATCGCAGCGGTTTATTATGGAACCTGTTTATGAAGATACCGGATATACAAAACGGGTTAAAACGACTGGGATTTGAAAGTAAGTATTTTGAAAGGTAACCCTACGCACACAGGATGCCAAAAGTTACACACCCTGCCAATTTAATATACGCCATACTACCAGAGGTTTGTAGATTGGAAAAAACAGCAAAAAAACAGCCGCCCGACGTTGCCAGGCGGCTGTTTTTTATAACGATATTATTTAACCTGGTACTTTACCTGTTAATGTAACCCGCAAGCTCGTCGCTTTGCGGAGTAACCTTGCTGTCAAAATGTGCCAGCAGGTTGCCCTTTTCGTCAATTATAAATTTATTAAAGTTCCAGCTAATGGTTGCATCAAGTACGCCATTCTCGCTTTTATTACACAGGTATTTATATACGGGTGTAATGTTGTCACCTTTTACATCAACACGCGTAGTAAGCGGGAAGGTTACACCAAAATGCGATTTGCAAAAAGCACTTATAGCTGTATCCTGCTGGTATTCCTGGCCGCCAAAATTGTCTGACGGAAAACCAACTATAACCAGTTTGTCTTTATTTGCTTCGTATAATTTTTCAAGGCCTTCGTATTGAGGGGTAAAACCACATTTTGATGCGGTGTTTACTATCAATATTTTTTTGCCTTTAAATTTTGAGAAGTCTATCGTTTTGCCGTCGAGGCCTTTAATTTTAAAGCCGTAAATATTTTTAGCTTTATGGCTGGGTGTAAATGCCATAAATGCAGCAACAGCAACAACTAATAATACTGAAAGTAATTTTTTCATGGTGAATTATGTTTTAGGCGGTTATAAAGGTAGAGTAGTTTTACGATTGTATTGACTAATTTTTTCATTAGTCATAAACGGGTTTAATACTGCAATAGTTGCCTGCAGCACATTATAAAATTGTATAGGCAACAGTAGCTATGCTTAATATTGTGCCAGGTACCTGTAATATAGGCGCGGCACATGCCTCAAGGCTTGCGCCCGTTGTAACAACGTCGTCAACCAATAAAATATGCCGGCCTTCAAGGGCTTCACTATCTTTCACCTCAAAAACATCCTGCATATTTTGCCAGCGCTCAATACGCCCTTTTTGTGTTTGCGTGTTAGTGAATAGTTTTCTTGCAACACTGTTATTTAATATAGGTTTGTTCCATTCTGCCTGTATGCCTTCAGCAATTACCTGCGCCTGGTTATACCCTCGCTTCTTTTCTTTTTTGGCGTTCAGCGGCAGTGGTACAATAACGTCAACAGTATCAAACCTTGTAGTTTCAGCAAGCTGCATGCCCAGCAGGCGGCCGATATAATTACCTGCATGCTTGTTACCGCGATACTTCAGTTCAACCATCAGGTTTTGTATAACAGACTCTTTTGTAAAATAAAAGGCACTGCCCGCTGATTGAACACTTATCCTTCCATAAAATATTTTTTCAACCGGGTTGTTAGGCTGCTGCATAAAACCGGTAACAGGCAAATTGCTAAAACATTGCAGGCAAAGCACCGCATCGTTATCAAGCACATCTGTACCGCAACCCAAGCAATTATGCGGGAAGAACAGGTGCGAAAAGTCGCGCAATGCTGATGTAAAAGTTTTTAGCATATATTATTGAAACAAATACCTGTACACCTCTTCAATATGCCCCAGTGCTATCACTTCAATTTTGTATTGGTTTTTGTCAAAGCCCTTTTTATTGAAGCGTGATACAATTATTTTCTCAAAGCCAAGTTTTTCTGCTTCTGCAATTCTTTGTTCAACCCGGTTAACAGCACGTATCTCACCATTCAATCCCACTTCACCGGCAAAACAAACGTGCGGGTTAAGCGGCACATCGTCGTAGGATGACAGCAGTGCGCAAATAACGCTAAGATCAATGCTGGGGTCTTCAACCTTTAACCCACCGGCAATATTTATAAATACATCTTTTACCCCAAAATGAAAGCCGCCCCTTTTTTCAAGCACCGCCAATAACAATTGCAGCCTTCTTAAATCAAAGCCGCTAACGGTGCGTTGTGGTGTGCCATAAACACTTTGTGTAACCAGCGCCTGTATTTCAATTAACAAAGGGCGCAGGCCTTCCATGCTTGCAGCCACAGCACTTCCGCTAAGCAATTCTTCTTTTTGGTTAATGAGTATCTCTGATGGGTTTAGCACCGGCCGCATACCCGTGCCGGTCATTTCATAAATACCTAATTCAGATGCGCTGCCAAAACGGTTTTTTAATGTGCGTAATATTCGGTACACATAATGCCGGTCACCTTCAAACTGCAATACAGTGTCAACCATATGTTCAAGCAGTTTTGGTCCGGCTATCGTGCCGTCTTTTGTTATATGCCCAATTAAAAAAACCGGGGTATCTGTTTCTTTTGCAAACCGCTGAAACTCTGCTGCACACTCACGTATCTGCGATACGCTGCCGGGAGATGAATCAATAAGGTTTGACTGAAGTGTTTGAATTGAATCGACTATAACAAGCTGCGGTTTTAATTTTTTTATTTCCTGGAAAATAGATTGCGTAGCAGTTTCAGTAAGCACATAAAAATCAGGGTGAACAATTTTAAGCCTGTCTGCGCGCATTTTTATTTGCGATTCACTTTCTTCACCACTTATATATAATATAGTAGTGTTTTTTAGTTCAAGTGCATCCTGTAATAGTAAGGTGCTTTTGCCGATGCCCGGCTCGCCGGCTATTAATACTATGCTGCCTGTAACAATGCCACCACCAAGTACGCGATTAAGTTCGCTGTCGTTGGTTACAATTCTTTTTTCTTCGCTTGTGCTTATATCGCTTAAAGCGATTGTTTTTTGATTGCGTTTTTCGTCGCCATAGTTTTTCCAGTTAGTTGTTTTATCAGTTCCTTTATCAATTACCTCTTCAACAAAAGTATTCCATTGGTTGCATGATGGACATTTGCCTAACCACTTTGTACTTTCATAACCACAGTTACCACAAAAGAATGCGGTTTTTACCTTACTCATTACAGCCTTATTATTTTATGCTATGTTATGTAAAAAATTGTGTGTTTTTATTGCAGGGTGCTAAAAACGATTAAAGATAGCAGATGTGCAGCAACGAAAATTAAAGGCTAATAAATGTCATAAAAAAAGGCCGGTATGAATACCAGCCCTTTACTTACTAACCCATTAAATTCTGCCACTAAATTACAATAATGGGTAACATTTCAAAATTATTTTTTGATGTTGTGTAAAACTTTATACCCTGTTTTGGCTTTAAATGCGGCACTTTAAAAAAAGTAAAAATTATTATAAAAATATATTATAAATTATTTTAATTTATTCAAAAGGAAGTAAAACCAAATAGTATGTATCATATATCAACTTTTAATAATACACGATTGCATAACATTGTCGGCAATTTTAGATTTTTTTTCGGCCAAATCAAATATATAGTTGGCTGATTTTCAATATTTAACATAATTTAACATACCAATTATCACATCTGTTTTTTTATAATATTTGGTTACACTCATTATTTTTAATATTTTTAATATTCTTAACAAAAACCAAATGCACATGAGAAAAATCCTTCTAGGGTTGGCCATGCTATTTATTGTATTTATGGCAAACTCTCAAACACAAACGGTAACGTCTAAGGTTATCGATCCGGCAGGAGCTCCCGTTCCAAGCGCAACGATCCTGGAGAAAGGCACAAAAAATGGTACTTTCTCAGCAGAGGATGGATCCTTTACACTAAAGGTTAAGCCAAAAGCTACACTGGTAATTACAGCGGTAGGTTTTGAAACTTTAGAAGTAACTGCAGAAGGCGTAAAGGTTATTACCCTTAAAACCAGCACCCTTTCGCTGGGTGAGGTAGTTGTTACAGGTGTTGGTACAGCCACCAGCAAAAAAAGACTGGGTATATCGGTTGAATCTGTAACGTCAGATAAATTACCGGCTACCCCATCGGCCTCAGTTGACCAGGCGTTGATTGGTAAAATTGCCGGCGCACAAATTTCAAGCATTGATGGCACGCCCGGCGCATCAGTAAACATTTTATTACGCGGTATAAACACCCTGCAGGGCAGCACCATGCCAATGGTATTGTTAGATGGTATTGAAGTAAAAGCTACCAACCTTAACTCGTTAGACCTTTCAACTATTGACAGGATAGAAGTTGTTGAAGGCGCCGCTTCTGCAAGCCTGTATGGCGCTCAGGGCGCTAACGGCGTAATTCAGCTATTTACCAAAAAAGGCAAAAATGGCCAGCTTAATATTGATTTTTCTTCAGGCATAAGCCGTAATACCTATCTAAATATAGGTGATGTACATAAAGCAAATTATCATAGCCTTGCTACAGACGCCAGCAATAACGTAATTGATGCCCAGGGCAATATTATTACGTTTGACACTACAGCCGGCTTATATTCTGCAAACACAGTGTGGAACAGCACTGACCCGGCAAACAACAACAACAAATTGTACGACAAAAACCTTAAGCATTACGACCATTACAAGGAATTTTTTGTTCCGGCCAATACGTATAATAACGCTATAACCATATCGGGTGCAAAGGACAAGCTTGATTTTTTAATTTCAGCTTCCAATAACTACCAGGAAAGCAATTTTAAAGACAATGGTTATAACAGCAGGTCGAACCTTACAGTTAATGTGGGCACCGAACTGGCTAAAAACTTAAAATTCAGAAGCATTACCCAAATGGTTTATACAAGAAACACCATCTTGTCTGACCAGGGTTTTTTATATGCGCTAAACAATACACAGCCGTTTGCTAACTACCAGTTTAAATTTACTGATGGCACACCATCTGCCTATTATGGCAGCGCAACGGGTGTTAACGGCTACAATCCCAACTATCCCATTTACTACACTCATTATGTAGATAACAGGGTTGATGTAGTACAAAACCTTGACCTGAGCTATAAATTTCCCCGCTTTGTAGACATTGATGCAAAGTATGGTATCAACTATCAAAACGATTACAATCAATCATTATACCCAAATCAAACTGAAAACCAGAACGTAGGTAATGCTGACCCGGCGTGGGGTGCTACAGATTATTATTTCGGCGCAGATATTACCGGCTCTGTATATAATAACTATTACAACAGGCTGTTTCAAAACTTCCTGGCCACCGCCAATATACGCTTTGACCTGCAAGGTGATTTTCATTCAAAAATACCTTTAACGCTAACCACCCAGGCAGGCTTCGACTGGAGGCACGATAAATCTACCTACAACGACTTTTATGGTATAGGCTTTCCGGTTGCAACTCCATACACTGCCGGCTCAGCTAATGAGTACCATTCAAACGGAGCACAAATCACTCCATTTGTAACCTACGGCTACCTGGCAAATGAAAGGATAGAATATTCTGACCTTGCTGCTTTAACAGTAGGTTTTAGAACTGACTTTTCATCAGCGTTTGGTGCAGGCCACACACCTTTCACCTTCCCTACCGGAAATGCATATTTCAGAATTTCTTCTCTTGGCTTCTGGAAAGACGGCTCAATAGCCAATGTAATTCCTGAATTTAAGGTGCGTGCCGCTTATGGTAAAGCTGGTATACAGCCTGGCCCTTTTGACAGGTATGTAATATTACAGCAGCGCGTAATTGGGGGTTCTTCATCTTACTACTTCGGCTCGCAAAACCCAAATCCAAATTTGCAGGTTGAAGTTTCTGAAGAAAGGGAATTAGGCGCAGATATGACCTTTAAAGCTCTTAAAGGTGCATGGTTGCCAACAATTACTTTATCAGGCACATATTGGAAACGTAGTTCAGACAACACCATTTGGTCTGTTGACGTTGCGCCTTCTACCGGCCAGGGCACTATTAAAAACAATGCATTCTCATTGGGTTCAAGCGGGTACCAATTATCGCTTAACGCAACTGTTGCAAGCAGCAAAAACTTTACGTGGAACTTTACTACCAACTTTGGTCATCAAACATCTAAAATATTAAGTACCGGCGGCGCACCTGTTGTGTTAACATCAAGCGCAGGCAGTACAGGTTATGTTTTAACTGCCGGCGAAAAAGTAGGCCAGCTGTATGGCTACCTTGTGTTGCATAGTGTTGACCAGGTTGACCCTACCACAAACCAGCCCTATATTAGCAAAGACCAGCAGGGTAATTATACAGTTGCAAGTAATGGTGTTGTTGTAAGCAAAACCAGTAAACAACCTTATGTTACACCAAACCTTTACAGCTTTGGCGATCCTAACCCCAAGTTCAATATGTCATTCATTAATGACTTTACATTTAATAACTACCTGTCATTTGGTTTCCAGTTTGACTGGGTTAACGGTAGCCACATTTATAACCAAACCAAAGAATGGATGTATCGTGACGGTATAAATGGCGATTATGACAAGCAAATTACAATAGACGGACAAACCGGCGCATGGACAGCGTTTTACCGCGGTATGTATGCACAGGTTTCAAGGGATGGTACCAAAAGTTATTTTTATGAGGATGCATCTTTCCTTCGGTTAAGAAATGTGTACGTTGCTTTCGACATAGCAAAAGCATTAAAAGTAAGGCCGTTTAGAAAACTACAGTTGGTACTTACCGGCCGCAACATACTTACAGTTACCAAATATACAGGCTACGATCCTGAAATTAGTTCAGGCTCAACAAACTCACCATGGGACAGGGGCACCGACCACAATACAATGCCTAACTACAAATCGTACCAGGTTAGCTTAAACGTAGGGTTCTAATTTTTTTGACATTAAAAATAATATCATGAAAAAAATAAATATAGTTTTCCTGGGTTTTTTGCTGGCAGTGTCACTTAGTTCATGCAAAAAACAATTGGACGTAAAAAATCCCAATAACCCCACGCCGCAAAGCGCTTCAACTGAAAAAGGCATCATATCGCTTGCGCAGGGTAGTGTTTACAGCGATGGGTTTACAGCTTCCGGCATTAAATATTACGATGGTGTAATGGGAGCATTTTTTGCCGGTGTTTATGGTTTCCACGCAATTATGGGCGATGAGGTAGATGATGAAGCAGCAAACGAATTTATGAACCAGATCGGCTGCCCCTATTCAGTAACACTTGAGGATGGGACAGTTATTGTAAATAACCAGGCGCCGCAAAAGCAGCCCGACCTTTTAAGGCAAGTTAACCAAAACAGCTACAGTTACAACAACCCATTGTATTATGAGTGGGCTTACATGTATAACCTTAACAATGCAGGCAATTATGTTTTGTCACTGGTTGATAATGTTACTTTTACCGGTGATGCCGAAACCAAAAAAAATACACTTAAGGCATGGGCCTATTGGTGGAAGGGGTATGCTTACTCACGTATCGGTTCAATGTACTACGCAGGTATTATAAATGACGCACCTGCTGCTACTAATAATAAATATGTTACAAAAGAAGCGATAATTACCGAAGCAAATGCAAATTTTGACAAGGCAGCTACTTTGTTGGCCGGAATTTCGGCCGGCGATGCTTACAATTCTTTAATGTCGCAGCTTATACCAGATATCTTCCAGGTGGGCAAAGGCGTTATACCAACACCGGACATGTGGGTAAGAAACATTAATACTTATAAGGCCAGGAATATTTTGGTAAATACAACGGTAGCCAGCATGTCTTCTGACCAATGGTCTCAAATTGCCACTTTAACAGCAAATGGTATAAAAGCAGGTGACAACGTTTTTACAGGCCGTTCAAATACCAGCGGCGACTTTATCTCTTACACTTCAGGCACTGTTGCTTCAAAGGCTGTTGGCGACCCCGCCACACTTGCCGCATATATAGTACAGGAAAGGTTGGTTGAAGATTTTAAAGCAGGTGACCTGAGGTTTAAAAACAACTTTGATACACTGGCAACGCCTTATACTTATCCTGACAGGGGTATAGCCCTGGGTACAAGGTGGGAGCTTGCCGATGGCGGTAAAGGGATAGCAGGCACCGCGGTTTTAGGTAGCCGCTCTCCCGGCGATTATGAGTTAATCATAGCCTGCAGCTACGAAGAAAATGCTTTAATGCAGGCAGAAGCAAAAATATACTCTGGCGATGTTGCGGGTGGTTTGGCTTTAATAGATGCAGTTAGAAGCTACCAGGGTGCAGGCCTTCCGGCCGTTGCAGGTACAATTACAGACCCTGCTGCAGCAAAAGAAGAATTAAGAAAAGAAAGAAGGATTGGGCTTATGTTCAGGGGCCTTGCATTTTACGATGCAAGAAGGTGGGAAGTAATTACCAATGGCCGCAAAAACGCCTGGTTTATTGACAATTCAGGAAAATTTCACGCCAATACTACCATCGATTATGGATATATGGACTATTGGGATGTACCGGATAATGAACTGGCATACAATATTCCCGGTCCAGACAGCGCGCCGGTAAAAAATCCAAAATAAACGTCTTATTCTTTTGCCCTTCATGTGACGTAGTTTTTTTAAAGGTGAAGAATAGAATCCTGCATTTTTATGCAGGATTTTTTTTGTTTTATATCAGCCTGCGGCACCCCGTTGCAGGTATAAACGATAATGGCCAGTTAGGCTAAAAACCACACTTAGTCTTAATAGTATTGATGCAGTTAAATGATCAGCGTATATTTTATTAAACATATCTTTAAAGTGGTTGACTGTATCTCCCTTATAACTCCATTTGACGAAGTGTATCCCTTATTTTTTGTTTCGCTAAAAAGTCGTTTTCCAACGCTTACCCCGCTGAAACACGTTTATTGGCCCTGTTAAAGCTAAATATGTGTCACAAGGAAATGTCTTTTATGCCGGGAGTATCAATTTACACAGTTACCAAAAGCAAATACCGCCTTAGAAAGAGCTGGCAGACTTAAATATTCAAACGGAATAGAAGATTTTGTCATCTTATTATAACTTAAGAAATCACTAAAATGGGAATCAGGCCCCGGCTTACTGAATATTTATAACCATTCATCATTAATTTTTAGCCCCTTGCAGCCAGTTTGCCATATATATTGTCATTTCATTATATTACTTTTAATTTTATATTAACAAAACTACGTTACATGAAAAACATTGTACTAATGCTATGCATGGTAATAACGTGCATAACCCTAAGTTATGGGCAAACGCGGGAGATTACCGGTAAAGTAACCGACGCGAAAGACGGAACTCCCCTCGCAGGCGTAACTATTAAAGAAAAAGGGGGCAACACAGCCGCTGTATCTAGCCCCGATGGCACATTTAAACTGCGGCTGGGCAGTAATATTAAATTTCTTATTTTTTCTTACGTAGGCTACCAGGACAACGAGGTTGAGGTTACCGGCACAATCTTAAATGTTGGCCTTACAGTTTCTGAAAAATCGCTGAACGACATTGTAGTAGTAGGCTACGGTACTAAAATAGCCAGGGATGTTACGGGCTCGGTATCAAAGGTTAGTGCTAAAGAAATCAACAACACGCCTGCTACCAGTTTTGAAAGTGCTATACAGGGCCGGGCCGCCGGTGTAATGGTTTCACAGCAAAACGGCAAAGTGGGCCAGGCAATCAATATTCGTATTCGCGGTGCCTCATCTATAAGCGCGGGTAATGAGCCTTTATATGTGGTGGATGGCGTGCCAATTACCGGTGGTAATAACGGAGACAACTCAAGCAACGGGGCATCTACCAACGCCCTGGCAGATATTAACATGAACGATATTGAGTCTATCCAGATACTTAAAGATGCGTCTTCCGCAGCTATTTATGGCTCACAGGGCTCAAATGGTGTTGTACTTATAACTACCAAAAAAGGCAAGGCCGGCCAGTCAAAAATTGACTTTGGTTATTATACAGGCCTGCAGGACCCTACCGGCAAAAGAGATTTTTTAAATGCCAAGCAGTGGGTTGCCTATTTTGAAAGAGCGGCTAAAGGTGCCGCAAACGTTGAATACAATGCAGGTTACTACAACACCCTGCAAGCTGCAGAAGACGACTGGCAAAGCTATGTTGAAGGTATTTTTACACGTTATTCAGCCGGCACAGACGACTGGAAAACAGGTAAAGTAAATACCAACTGGCAAGACCAGGCATTTCAACGTGCGCCTATCACCCAGTACGACATGAATATTTCGGGCGGTACAGACAAAACAAAATACTACTTATCCGGCCAGTACCTTGATCAAACAGGTATTTTGCTTGATAATGGCTACAAGCGTTATTCTGCAAGGCTTAATGTTGATCAGCAAATAAACAACTGGCTGTCTGGCGGCATGAACCTTAGCTTCGCCCGCTCAAACAACCAAAGGGTTTCAAACGACGACCAGTTTTCTACCCCATTGCAAATTGTGGCTCTTTCGCCTGTAACACCCGTTATTGACCCAAGAACAGGTTTAACAAGCGGCGCCCTTGACCCTTCAACCGGTAAACCAAACACAAATTACCCGGTTTACTATAACCCTTTATTAAGTGCACAAAACGGGTTTTACCATACACTGGTAAACAGAACCATTGGTAATGCTTATTTAAATGCAACCCTTACCAAAGACCTTACTTTCAGAAGCGAGTTTGGTATGGACCAGTTAAACCAGATTGAGGAAACCTACCAGGGCCGGTTAACTGCACGCAATACAGGTGTGCCTGATGGTTATGGTGGTAACTTTATAACTGAAATATTGGCGTTAAACACCAACAACTTTCTTAACTACAAAAAAACGTTTGGCGCTGCAAAGAATAACAACATAGATGCCGTTTTGGGTATGGCCTACCAGGACAGGCAGTACCAGTTTGCTGATGCCACGGCGGAAGAATTTCCCAGCGATGCATATAAAAAGTTAAGTGCCGGTGCATCTAAAACAGGGGCTTATTCAACTTCAACCAGCAACACCCTGCTCTCTTACTTTACAAGGGTAAATTACAAACTAAATGATCGTTACCTGTTGGCCCTTAGCGGCCGTGTAGATGGTTCTTCAAGATTTGGCACTGATAACCGTTACGGCTTCTTCCCGGCAGTATCAGGGGGTTGGATATTAAGCGAAGAAAACTTTTTATCAAATGTAAAATGGATAAGCTTACTTAAAATAAAAGCGAGCTACGGCCTTACTGGTAATGATAACATACCTGACTTTGCAGCCAGGGGGTTATTTACCAGCGGCGCATACGGTAACCAGGCAGGCCAGGTAATACAACAACTGTCTAACCCTAATCTTAAATGGGAAACCACAGCGGGTACAGATGCAGGTATTGAAGGTGCTTTGTTTAATAATATTTTTAGCTTTGATATTGATTATTATCAAAGAAATACAAAAGACCTGTTACTTAATATGGATGTGCCATCTACATCGGGCTATGCTTCAAAATATCAGAACGTAGGTAAAATGTATAACAGGGGTATTGAAGTAACACTTACCTCAAACAACATTAATACAAAAGCATTCCGCTGGACGACCACAGTAAACTTCTCATATAATAAAAACAAAATAACTTACCTGGCCGGGCAATTGCTGGGTGATGATGTTAACAAAGCAAAAGAAGGCCAGCCTTTGGGTGAGTTTATTACAAGGGAATATGCCGGTGTTGACCCTGCAAACGGAGATGCATTGTATTATAAAAACACCCTGGTTGACGGCAAACTTGACCGATCAACTACCAACGATTATAATGCAGCCGCTGATGTGCCGGTGGGCAACCCCACGCCAAAATATATGTTTGGCATGGATAACACCGTTTCTTTTAAAGGGTTTGATTTTGACATATTGCTCCAGGGTGTTTCAGGCAACAAAATTTACAATGGTGGCGGCCAGTACATGAGCGCTGAAGGCAGCAACGGTTTTGACAACCAAACTACTGACCAGTTAGGGTATTGGGATAAACCAGGTGATAAAACAATGGTGCCTGAACCAAGGTTGTTTTATCCTAACGGTTTAAATGCATCAAGCCGGTATCTTTCTGATGGCTCGTACCTGCGCTTAAAAGAATTGTCTTTGGGGTATACGCTGCCTAAAACTGCTTTTGGTAAGTTGAAAGTTGACAGGTTGAGAATTTACGTTAGGGCGCAAAACCTGCTTACCATTACTAAGTATAAAGGCTGGGACCCTGAAGTAAATGCCGACTACCAGGCCAGCAATATTAACATGGGGCAAGACTTTTATTCAGCACCACAGTTTAAAACTTATGTAATTGGCTTAAACCTGGGACTCTAAATTTTAAAATGCTAAACTGAAAACATGAAAAAGAACATTTTATATATAACGGCAATCATACTTGTATTTGCGGCTGCTGGCTGTGCAAAACAGCTTGATACAAAACCCACTTCCAGCATTGACTCGAAAGACGCCTTAAAAACCAGTGCCGATGTTGAGGGCCTGCTAATAGGCACCTACTCAAGCCTTGGCTCCGCCTCTTTTTATGGCGGCGATATTTTTGTAGAATCTGAACTATTGGCTGATGATGGCGACATTAATTGGAGCGGCACTTACCAGGAGCTTACCCAAATGCACAATAAAGCAATTACTATTGATAACAGTTTTGTTGCCAGTAACTGGATACAAGGATACAGGGTAATTAACGAAGCCAATACCGTACTTGACTCAATTAACCTTGTAGTTGATGTAGACAAACCGGGTGTTAAAGCACAGGCCGAATTTATAAGGGCATCCTGCTATTTTTACCTGGTAAATTTATTTGCAAAATCATGGAACAATGGCGACCCAACTTCTAACCCTGGTGTGCCCATAGTGCTAAAATCAACTGATCCAACAATAGACCTGCCTGAATCTGCCAAAGTAAAAAGAAATACAGTTGCAGAAGTATATGCGCAGGTAATAAGCGATCTAACTGATGCTGAAGCAAACCTGACCCCGGGAAATGGGTTTTATGCTGACCAAACTGCTGCTGCCGGCATGCTGGCGCGGGTATACCTGCAAAAAGGTGATTATGCAAATGCCGCTGCCGCTGCCAACAGGGCGCTCGGTTATGCAAACAATGCGGGTTTCTTTTTATTGTCAAGCTATTACGATGTGTTCCCCTACGTTGATCCGCCTGCAGCAGTACCCAATACAAAAGAAGATGTATTTGCCATGCAGGTAAATTCAACTTCAGGTGTAAACGATTTTCAAACATTTTATTCGGCGTTGGGCAGGGGCGATATACAAATAAACGATCAACACCTGGCCCGTTACGAAGAAGGTGATGACCGTCTTAGCCTGTTTTATTCAAGCGGCGGGTCAGTTTATACCGGCAAATGGGACAACCTATATGGCAATGTACATATAATACGTCTTGCTGAGTTATACTTAATACGTGCCGAAGCAAATTTTAGAATGCACACTGCGGTTGGTGCAAGGCCGGTTAATGATATTAATACTATACGCGAAAGGGTACTATTACCAGATTATACCAGTGCTGAACTAACGTTAGATGATATTTTAAACGAGCGCAGGCTTGAGCTGGCTTTTGAAGGTTTTGCTTTGAATGACTTAAAACGTACAGAAACCGACCTTACAACTGTAAGCTGGAGCTCACCCAAGCTCATTTTTCCAATACCAAAAAGAGAGATGCAGGTTAACCCCAATTTAACCCAAAACGAAGGGTATTAACCTGGTAAAATTTAAATAGAAAAAGAGCCTTCCGTATTAAGCGGAGGGCTTTTTTAATTGAGTAAAACTGCTAAAAATAAACGTTGTCTCTGCTGGTTGCGCAATGCCAAAATACCATCTGCACGGTATAAAAGCCAATACGCCTGCCGCCTACCTTGCCTTTAAAATTAACGCCAGTGTTTAAAATATTATTTAGCAGCTTGCTGCTGCTTGGCGTATATGCAGCCAACGCACAACATCTTGATACATTGCCGAACAAATTGTCGAAAGACACACTTGACAAAGAGATAGCCAACATGAAAAAAATGCAGGCAGACCTTGACAGTATGCAAGCCGTTCAATTGCAGCGTTTAAGCGATAAAGCACACGAAAGCGACAGCATTAACATGGCGCGGGGCCTTGATGAATTTATTAGAATGAAAAAAGAACGGGATGCCCAGCTAACAAAACAATTATGGATTAAGGGCAGCTTTTTTGTTTGTATGCTTGCAGTAACTATTGTTGGGCTTATAAGGCGTAAAAGGCAGAAAGTAAAGGGGTAATAACTGCAATCAGCCGGCCAAAACCGGTTGTTATAATTTAAATACCGGCAGTAATTAATTTACAACTTTATCCGCACAGCAACTGCTGGCAAAGGCCTCTGGCTTGGCTTTAAATGCAAAGCCCATACCCAATATATAACCCATGGCTTCGCGCAGGGCATCGTTACTTTTAAACTGCGGGTTTGTATTAATATCCGCATGCACCTCCATATCAACATCATAACGTATAAACAGGTTGCACAGCTCGTAAGCAATTTCAATGCTTTTGGCTACTTCAACCAGCATACGTTCTTTAATGTTGTACTTGTGTCTTGTTTTTTCGTTATGTATGTACATAAAGCCGCCGTTATGTTCGCGCAAAAAAACAATTACTGTGGCAAATTCCGTTTCAGCACCCTTAACCTGGCTATCGGTACCAATGCATACTTTAAGGCGTATACCTTTCTCCGTTTCGCGCTTAATGGCCTCTTCTACCGCATCTTTAATGGGCAGTACTATGTTTTCACCGTTAAACTTTCTCCATCGCATGTATAATAATTTTACAGGTAAGTTACTTAATAATAACGGTACCAAGCAAAAAACGCAGTTATTCAATTATTAACACATGTTAGCAAATGCCATATTCCAGTCGTTTGGTCATTGGTCAGTATGTCATTAAGTGTCACCAGCAATAACTGGTTAACAAGAGTTGATGATTTGAGAAATATTTGGCCGCCCAGCCCGCATTATGTGAGGTGATATTATATCAGTGTATTGCAATGCTCCTTTCTTTAAGGCCAGGGGTTCAATTTCCAAACGTTCTTATTTTAATATTAGGCCCACCTTTCGAGTTTAACCCCGATTTGCTTATGCTGTAAGTAAAGGTTAACAAAAAGTAACGGCGTAGTACATTGTACTTTTCATCAATAATATATCCCTGGTTGCTCGTGCGGGTAATACCGGTATTTTTATCAAGCAGGTCGGCTACGCTAAGCTTAAGCTCGCCGCGGCTATTCTTTAAAAACGATTTGGCAATTGATGCATTCCATAAAGGCACTGCCGTATTATAACCACCTGTTCTACCTGTGTTGAATATATAGTTAAAGTCGTTGTGCAGGCTTACACCCAAGGGCAGGTAGTTAGTCATATCAATACCATAACTCTGCCGCATGTAGCTGGTGTTTAGTGTTTGTTGTAAGGAATACCTGGCCTTATTTAAAGTAACGCTTGCGTTTATGTCAATATCAACTTTGTCATCTTTACTAAAGCTGTAGGTAAAATTTGTGCCTATAATGATGGTGTTAATGTTATTGCGTACGCCATTTACGACTGCAACATTTTTGCCTGCGTTAAAACTACTGCCCACCTCAATGCGCGAGTGCAATTTGCGCAGTGGAAAGCCATACTCAAGGTTGGCAAACAAGGTTTGCACACCGTTAGCATTTACTGGTTTGCTAACACGTGTACCAAAGGCAGTAACCGAATCACTCTGCACAATAGCGTTGGCTGTTGTATTAAAACTAAGCATGGCGAAAAGGTTGCTGCGCCTGGCAATATTGGCGGCTATGTAGTTAAGGTTTACACTTTGGTTGTAAGCCCTTTTAAGTCCCGGGTTACCAATAGTTACATTTAGCGGGTCGCTTACATCTGCAACGGGCTGCAGTTGTGCAACCGAGGGCTGTATAGTTGATGTATTATACTCAAACCGCAGGTTTTTTGTTTGCGTAAACTGGTATTGAAAAATAGCATTAGGCAATACATCTATAAAGTTTTGATGTATATTAACGCCGGTATTATTGTTAATAGCCTGCAATGTGGCTGTCTGTAATGATGCGCCGGCTGTTATGTTCACTTTTCTATGACTGTTTCTAAAGCTTATGCCGCCGCCTGAATACGTATAATTGCTTTTAAAACTATTGCTAAGCAACGAGTCATATACATCCTGCTTACCCGAGTTACTGTTGTAGCTATATGTTTTTTTAGTGCTTTCGCCGGCGTTAATATTATAAAATCCGTTAAATGCCAGCAGCGAGTGTTTACCCAACGGTTCAGTATAGGTAACATTGCCGCCAAAGCTTTGGGTAACAGCATTTCGGTTATTAAGCTGGTTAATGCTTGAATCAATTATGCTTCCGTTGTTATAAAAGTTGCTGTTGCTAAGCTGGTTACCGCTCAACTGGCTGTGGTTATAAGCAAAATTAAAATTGCCGGAAATAGTTCTGCCCTTTTTACGCAGCCGCTTACGCAGCAACAGGTCTGTTGTAAAATTTAATGCATCGGCTGATGAGGTTGTGTTGCTAAACCCGTCATTCAGTTTAACTTTTTCCGGTGTTTCGCTGTTATAGGTTTCCTGTTCTTTTTTATTGGTATGCTGCCATGTTAATGATGGTGTAACCCTAAAAGAAAAAGAGCTGTCAACTTTCTGGTCAAGTATCGCGTTAAACCGGTGTTGTACCGCATTGTTAATACTTTGGCTGCTGTCAACCCTGTTATAAACATTACCAGGCAGCAGGTTTTGCATGTTGTCCTGCTTATTAGTAATCAGGTGAATGTTGCTTGCTGTATAATTGGCGCTAAGATCTGTTTTGCCTTTATTCCATAAATTATTATAATTGAAACCGCCTGCAGTTGTTGTTGCAACACCCTGCTGGTTTTGCCCCAGCCCTGTAACCGGCAGTCCGTTGCCTCCGTTACCATTATCGTTTGTAACAATACGTACGCCACCGCCACCATTACGCATGCCCCGCGAAAGTTCCCCGGTAAAATTTAATACATCCATCAGCGAGAAGCCCTGGCGGTTGGTATTATTGGCCATACCTAAAAAAGACACCTGTTCATCTTTATTAAACTTATTTATATTGGCCTGCGCGTCATATTTTTCGCTGGTGCCTGCACCTGCAGTTACTTTGCCAAAAAGCGCATTGCTTTTATCTTTCTTTAGTTTAAGGTTAATGGTTTTTTCGCTGTTGCCATCGTCTACGCCGGTAAAAGCTGCCTGGTCGCTTTTTTTATCAAACACCTGTACTTTGTCAACAGCATCTGCATTCAGGTTTTTAGTAGCCATTTTAACATCGCCCGTAAAAAACTCCCTGCCGTTTACCAGTACACGCTTTACAGTTTGCCCGTTTACTTTTACGGTGCCATCCTTATCAACTGTAACGCCGGGCATTTTTTTAAGCATATCTTCCACTACGGCATTGGGTTGTGTTTTAAAATTTTCAGTATTAAACTCAAGGGTATCGTTATTTATTTCAACAGGCGGCCGTTTGGCGGTAACATTAACATCCTGCAGATGCTTAACATCGGTCATATAAACATCTCCTGCATCAAAGTGGGGCAGCCCTGTTACAGCCGGTATTGGGTGCCATACCGGTGCATAGCCAACATAAGAGGTTGAGATAAGATAATTGCCTTTATCAACATTGGTTAGTTTAAAACTGCCTGATGAATCAGCCCTTGCAAAAGTTACCAGTGTAGAATCTTTCGCCTGCACCAGCGATACGGTTGCATATGCCAATCCCTTGTTTATCGCTGAATCAAACACCCTGCCGCTGATAGTTGCTTTTTGTGTATAAGCAGTAATAGTTGTAAGCAGTATTATTAAAAACAGTACAATTTTTTGCATAGCCGGGTTCTTTCGTCAAAAATAGAATGCCACTTATGCAAACACAGTTAATGAATATGGGTGAAAGGTTAATGAAGGTTAATGAATGAGTTTGGAGTTGCTGATTGTGAGATTTTGGGAGGTGTGCAAACCGTTACGCTGTATTGAAACTGCCCGCGACAAGTTTAACTGAACGCACCAAATCGCCCTGTTGGCTTTAGTAAGTCAGGCACATTCTAAAATTCACCATACAAACTAACAGCCTTTGAAGGTTTTTGAAAAATCTTCAAAGGCCGTTACTACTTCTCCCCTTTAGGGGTTGGGGTTTATTTCAAGTACTTATTAAACCATGCAATATGCCTTTCAAATCTATCTTTAATATAACTAGGTACAACAAGCCCGTGGTTTGAGTTTGGATAGATAATAAGCTCTGTAGGTATGCCTAAGCTTCTAAGTGCCTGGTACATTTGCTCCGCTCCAACTGATGGCACGTTAAAATCTTTTTGCGAAGCCATAAAAAGCGTTGGCGTTTTTATCCGGTCTGCATGAAAAAACGGGTAGCTTAGCTTTATCCATTTATCAGCATTCTTCCAGGGTACACCTAATTCTGTTTCGTATTGCGTTACATATTGGTCAACGCCATACATGCTCAACTGTAATGCACTGCCGGCGCCGCTTACAGCCGCTTTAAAGCGCTGATCAGTAGCAATAGTATAGTCAGTTGAAATACCGCCATAGCTCCAGCCGGCAATACCCATGCGGTTTTCATCAATAATGCCTTCTTTAATTAAGTAGTCGGCGCAGGCAATTATATCCAGTTCTTCTTTATTGCCCCAGTCGCCATAAATAGCGCGAATATAATCAACGCCACGCCCGTTGCTGCCCCGATAGTTAACAGCAACAACCGCGTACCCGGCGCAGGAATATATCTGCCGCGTCATATCAAAATCATACTCGTCCTGCGCAACCGGGCCACCATGTATAAACATTATCATTGGCAGTTTTTCGCCGGCTTTTGCATTAGGCGGCAAGTATAAAATACCTGAAACCACATTACCATCTTTTGCAGTGGCCTTAAAGCCTTTTACACTGGCTAATTGCAGCGGCGCAATAAAGCTGTCCTGTATGTTGGTTAATTTTCTTTCAGTGCTGTTTTCAACTGCATGTAATTCGCTGGGGTATTGTGGCGTGCTCATAATACCCATCCATGTATTTTTTGCTTTGTTGTATTCGAGGCCCGTATAGCTTTTATCGCCTTCCGTTACTTTTTTCATTTGGCCTGTTGTCACGTCAAATGTTACAATATTGCTTTGGCGGTCATCTGCCAGCAGCACTGCAATTGTTTTGCTATCGCTGCTCCAGCACACATGGTCAATGGGTCTGTCAATAGCCTTTGACAACAGCTTAGGCTCGCCGCCATCTTTTGGTAATACAGCAAGTATAGCATGGCCATACATGGTAAAGTTTTCGCTGCTGCTGCTTTGTGTATAAGCAATGTATTTACCATCAGGGCTAAAAACAGGGTTGGCATCTTCACCTGGCCACGCGGTCAGTTTCTTCATAGTTGCACCAGGTTTTGCATCCATCACATATATATCGCTGTTCTCGTTCTTGTCAGGGTCCTCGCTGCGGTTGCTAACAAACACAATTTGGGTTCCATCAGGTGAAAATGAAGGGCTGCCTTCATCAAACTTACCTGTGGTAAGCGTATCAATCTTCCTGGTGGTTATATTAAAAAGGTAAAGGTGTACAGCCCGTGCATCGAGATAGCCGAGATAATCCTGCTTAAAATGGAAACGGTCAATTACATAAGGCTTGCGTATTTTGGTTTTCTCTGTGTCTGAGTTGTCCACGTCTTTTACAGCCATTACTATTTTGGCGCCATCAGGGCTCCATGCATAGTCTTCAATATCCCCTTTTATATGGGTTAGTTTTTTTGCTTCACCTCCGCGCCTGTCTAATAAAAACAACTGGTCGTCATCATCTTCTTTATTGCCGCCACCCACATCTTCACCGCTGCGGCTAAGGCCGGAGAGAAAAGAAACGTATTTGCCATCGGGGCTCCAGCGTGGCGTTGACGCGTTATTACCTGTTAACTGTACTTTTTCCTTACCATCCCATGACGTCATCCAGATGGCAGATTTATTTTTGTCTTTTACTGAATCTACATTGCTCACAACGTAGGCAACCCACTTCCCGTCAGGCGAGGCTTGCGGGTCTGCTATGCGTTGCACGCGGTACGCATCGGCAGGGCTTATGGGGTGTTTGGATTGTCCGTTTGCAGCTATTGCAATACAAATAAGTGGCAGTAAAACTATATTTCTCATGCAGGTGGTTATTTGCCTAAAATTAACGCCTGCCGCTTCAACCGCCAAAGTAAATTATATGGGTAAGTGCAGTAAATCATTTTAATTTGCGGAAAGGAAAAAACTAACCGATGGCCGAAGATGAAATAAGAAAACATACCAAAGCCGCTTATAAGGCATGGAACGACCCACATAAAAGCCTGAAGCATAAAATAAAGGAAGTGTCGCTGGAAATAGTGATAATTGTTTTTGCCGTTACACTCTCCATATGGCTGCACAACTGGAGCGAGGGCCTTAAAGATAAGCACGAGGAAAAAGAATTTTTATTGGGGCTGAAAGAAGACCTGCAAAAAGATACTTTGGAAATGGCCAACGACAGGAAAACTTATGCGGCGGTACTGATAAGTTACAGGTATTTTAGAAGAGTGGGAATTGGCGAACCGCTAAATGCGGACAGCCTTGCCGCTTACAGGTGGACATTTTTCAACACCACCCAGCTTATACCTAATATAAGCCGGTTTGAGGGGTTTAAGGCAAGCGGCAAACTGAGCATTATTGAAAACAAAGAGTTGCTTAACCACATACTTGACCTTTACCAGGAAGATATACCTTACCTGCAGTTTTTAAACCAGTCGTTTACCGATTATAAGAACAATAGTGTAATACCCTACATTGAAGCGCACTCAATACTGGATAATAAAGACAGCGTAATAAATGTATCTGAAATGCTGCACCAGCCCCAAATGCGTATGCTGTTGGCCCGCGGCGATGGCGTGTTGGGTAACATGCAACAATACACCAGGTGCATAGACGATAGCAGGAAGGTAATAAAGATGATTGATGAAGAGATTAGGTAGTATTGTCAGCAATTGATCTTCAATTGAACATTTGCTAATTATTTACCGCTAAATTACAAAATGACTTATATATTCAGGTACGTCATCAGCAGGTCAAGGTTCTCTTTCAGCTCATTTTCGTAAAGCTCTTCGCCAAAATAGTAGCGAATGTTATAATCGTAGCGCTGCAGGGTGGCTATAATATCAGATATTTCAAACTTATTTACCTTAATGGTTACCTGTAACAAACCGGTTGAGGTTTCAGTATAGGTATTCATTTGCGTAATGTAGGCATCGTTGGTTTCAACCAAGCGGCTAAGCTCACCAAACGACAGGTTGCGCCTGTCCATCTCCATCACAATAACGCCACCGGGCTCTTCAACTGCATTAAAAATAGCCACGGCATGCATTAGTTTTTTGGCAGTTACAACACCCAGCAGGTCTTTATCCTCGTTAGTTACCGGCACCAGCGATATATCCCCTGCAACTGACATCATTTTAACAGCTGCCAAAAAATGCTCGTGGGCCAATACGCTGGCCTGCACAAACTGCTCATCAAGGCCACCTAACACACTGTCTTCATCCTCGTCCAGCAATACATCTTTGCTTACTACGCCCGCAAACTTGTCCTCATTAACCACCGCAAGGTGTTCAACGTGGTAGTCATCCATCAGCATAAGGGCAAAAGATACCTTATCAGTAAAATGTACCTGCGGAAAATTAGTTTCTATAATATGCGATACTAACATAGTTGCGGGCTTTGTAATGATATGACACTAAATATCAGACTACCGCTGCAACAGGTTGTTTAAGTGTGCTTAAAAATTGCTCAAGTATCCTGTTAAACTCAACGGGTACCTCCATCATGGGGGCGTGGCCACACTTATCAATAAAATATAGTTTACTGTTCGGTATTAGCTTGTTAAATTCCTGTGCAACAAAAGGCGGCGTAATAGTATCGTTATTGCCCCAAATAAGTAGTGTGGGCTGTTTTATCTGGCTTAGTTCCTCATTAAGGTTATTACGTATAGCGCTTTTGGCGAGTGCAATAATTTTTATTACCGTAAGTCTGTTGTTGGTAATGCTGTACACCTCGTCAACCAGCTCTTTGGTAGCTATTGCGGGGTCGTAAAAAGTTAATGCGGTTTTTTTGCGAATGTACTCGTAGTCGCCGCGTTTGGGGTAGGTGTCGCCCATACCATTTTCAAACAGACCCGAGCTGCCGGTAAGTATAAGCGATTTAATGCGTTCAGGATGCTTAAGAATATGCACCAGCGCCACATGGCCGCCAAGCGAGTTGCCCAGCAGGTGAATATTGGTGTACCCTTTATGCTCAATAAACTTGTGCACGTGTTTTTCCAACCCCCCCACGGTGGTATGAAAAATATCCAGTTCAAACAAGGGCAGCAGCGGCACTACCACTTTATATTGTGTTCGAAAGTATTCAATCAGGTCTTGAAAATTGCTTAACGCGCCAAATAACCCATGCAGTAACAACAAGGGCTCGCCCTCTCCCTCTTCAATATACCTGAACTTATCTGTTTGTTTTATCTTATACTCCATTGTTATGTACCTTAAAAAACCCGTTTCGCGGTTTACCTGTTACAAATAAACGTAATTGAAACGAAAAAACCTTATTAGTTAGCAGGATGAATGAATAATTTATGCCCGGAATAAATGCAAATTTACCTCATTTCTGCTTAATAATTGGCTGCTTATATAATTGTGGCTGCTTTACATGTGTTAATTTACAATAAACACGCAGCGGGTAAAAAGGTTTACTTACCGTGGGTTAAGGTACTAAAAAATGCTTCAAGGTCCGTAAAAAGGTTTTTAAAAAGGGGTACAAGCGCACCCAGCGCATTAACTGCCTTAGGGCCAAATGGCTCAACAAGGTTATATGTTTTACTGGCCTGTATAACTTCCGGCTTAATAAGGTTTATTTCGGTAGCATAAAACAGTACTATGCTGTAAGCAATTACAAACAGGGCTACATAAAATATAATGCCGCCAATGCGGTTTACCCAGCCAAGCATTACAGCTTCAACACTTTTTTGCAGCAGGTTGGCCACCCACCGCACCAATATTATTACACCAATCATTACAATTAAAAACGACAAAAAAGGTATCCACTGTTTACTTATGTGTGTGCTGTTTTGCAGCCAGCCGCTTACCACTACACTTAGCTTCATAGCAGCAGCCAACCCAATAATTATTGCCAAAAACGAAAAAACCGCCACAATAAGCCCCCTGCTATAACCCTTAAAACAGGCTACAGCAAGCAAAACGGCCAGTATAATGTCAATTACCATTGTTTAAAAGTTGACGGTTGTTAGTTGACGATTGACAGAAGCAACCGCAATTTATGTACAGGCTATTAATAAACGGGCAGAATTATCAAAACATTGCAGCAAAACACAAAAACTGGCTGAAAAGAATTTGTAAATTCTTTTCAGCCAGTTTTATTTATTTGAACTACTTTTCGAGGATGACATCTTTCCAAAAAGATGTCATCTTTTTTGTCAACTACTTTGCCGCCAGCAACTCCTTAGCCGTGGTTGAAATTGCTTTGCCTTCTGCAAGGCCGGCAAGTTTTTTTGACGCTACGCCCATAACCTTGCCCATATCTGCAGGCGATGAAGCACCAGTTTCGGCAATAATTTTGGCTATTTCTTCCCTTAGTTCAGCTTCGGTAAGCTGTTTTGGCAGAAATTTTTCAATTATAGCGATTTCCTCGCTTTCCTTTTGGGCAAGCTCTGCCCTGTTTTGCTGGGTAAATATTTCCAGGCTGTCTTTACGCTGCTTTACCATTTTGTGCAGCATTTTTATTTCTGTGTCAGCCGAAATTTCGCCGTGGGCGCCGGGCTCGGTCTTGGCTTTTATTATTTCAGCCTTAATGGCACGCAGGCCACGCAAAGCTGCCTCGTTTTTGCTTTTCATGGCATCTTTCATCTGCTCCATTACTTTTGCTTCTAAGCTCATATCGTTAGGTTTTTATACGTGAAAAGTGAATCGTGAAATGTCAAAAATGAAACGTCAATCGGAAATCGTGAATGCAATGACTGTTTATCATCCGTTATTCTTCTAATCAACTTCTACATCATGGGCTTACTGACCAATGGCCTAATGACTTTTCTGTTAACTGTCATCTCTTACCTGTCAGCTGCTATTTGTTTTCTTTCAACTGCTGCTCCCTGAACTTTTGAAAGAACGTTTTGGCAAAGTCTTTCATATCATGCACCAACTCGTGGTTGTGGGTGGCGCGGTCAAATGTATCTGCCATGCCCATCATAGTTTGGTAGTAAAAATCGGCCATTTCATCTACCATCATCTCTTTGGTCCAAAGATCAATATGCAGCGCCGTTTTTTCGGCGCCATCCCAAAACGCCACCAGCATGGCTTTGGCCGGTTGCGATTCCCGGTCAGGGTTTGCATTCCATGCTAACTGTGCCGGCACTTTATCTTTATCTAAATAAACATCTATTACAATTGATGATTTTTCCATATCAGTATAAAATGAACTATTTCAAATGTATGATTAAATAAAATGACCAGAAAGCTGATTTGATCTGTGTTATTATTTGCCTGCTGTTTTTTCTACCAGTTCCCAAAACGCCCTGGCAATATTATCCCTTTTTATCTCTTCTGCCTGGCTTTTGGCGTTATGGGCCATTTGAGTTTTCTGCTCTTCATTCTTAAACATGTTTATAATGGCATCGCCCAGCAATTCAGCGTCAATGGCAGCCACCGTTATGCCTGCGTCTTTTCCATACTCTTTTAAACTTTCGCTGGTAGCGGTGGTAACTACAGGTACACCGCATTGCAGGGCCTCTGCAACTGGCAACAGGTCAGCGTCATTTACGGGAATATGTATAACAGCATAGGCGCACCCAAACAGGTTGGCCTTTTCTTTTTCTGAAAGGCCGTCCAGCATTTGCACATCATCTCTATATTTATAGGTGGACATTTTATCCAAAATTTTAAGTGGCACAATTTCATGCTTGGGCACCAGTATTAACTGCATAGTGCTTTGCTGCCATTTTTTAAATTTGGAGAATGCCTTCAATATGGTAAGCCACAGTTCTTCATTTTCATCATCGAGGGTGCAAATAAAATACTCTTTGCCACTTGTAAATTCAGCTTTGGTAAGCACCTTATCGTGCCATTCCCACACCTTATAGTCTTTGCCGGCGCAGTAAGGCACCACCTGTAAAATGTTTTGGGTAATTTTATTTAATACAGTGGCTGCGTGCTGCGAGTATGTAAAAGCAGCCTTTGCACCGGCGGAATAAGCTGCAATATTTTTGATAACCAGTTTCTTCCAGGCGGCTTTAACCTTTTGCGGGCTATTTAAAAAAGCAATGTCAGAAAAAGCAAGCAGCTGTGGTACTTTGGTGGCTTTGCTGTAAATGCCGTTAAGGTTAACCACCACATCTGCTTTTATTTGCGCCAGTATGGACGGCAGTTTTGCACTATACCACCACCGCATTCTTAGCGTGCCGGTAGCTTTTACATGAATGCCGATAACCGCATTTTCAGGCAGTACTTTTGTTTTGTTTGCGTAAAACACAAAATCTTCCAGCAACTGAACATCGTAGCCGAGCCAGGCACCATACTCCGACAACAGGTCAGACACGTAAAACCCATAATCATTCTCCGTTGCGCTAATGTGATGAATTACTGCAATACGCATATATAAGTTTGGTGTTTTAAGGTTCTGTGTGTTTTGTTTTGAGTTTTACGCTGCGTGAACTTTAAACCCAAAACCAGGAACCTAATAACCTGCGGTTTAATTCTGTTTTGCTATTTTTTCGGCGTTCTCTGCTACCTGTAAAGCCTCTATAAATTCTTCAATATCACCATTTATTACTGCATCCAAATTGTACGATGTAAGGCCTATTCTGTGGTCGGTAACACGGCCCTGCGGCCAGTTGTAAGTACGTATTTTAGCACTGCGGTCGCCGGTGCTAACCAACGTTTTACGGTGGCGGGCAATTTCTTCTTCATGCTTGCGCACCTGCTCTTCGTACAACCTGGTACGCAGCATGGTCATTGCCTTTTCGCGGTTGCCAAGCTGGCTGCGCTCTGTTTGACAAACAACAACCGTACCTGTAGGTATGTGGGTGAGCATTACCTTGGTTTCAACCTTGTTTACGTTTTGTCCACCTGCGCCACCACTTCGTGCAGTTTCCATTTTAACATCGGCGGGGTTTAACTCAAAATCCACCTCTTCTGCTTCGGGCATTACTGCCACCGTTGCAGCAGATGTATGCACGCGGCCCTGTGTTTCAGTATTAGGAACGCGCTGCACGCGATGTACACCACTTTCAAATTTAAGGGTGCCGTACACATCCTCGCCCTGCACTTCAACTACCACCTCTTTATAACCACCTACTGTACCCTCGCTTTCGCTAACAATAGCTGTTTTCCATCCTTTTTTGCCACAATAGCGCAGGTACATGCCCAACAGGTCGCCTGCAAAAAGACTGGCCTCATCCCCACCCGTACCGGCACGAATTTCAAGTACCGCATTTTTATCGTCCTGCGGGTCCTTGGGAATCAATAGCTTGGTAAGGTATTTTTCCAGTTCTGTTTTCTTTTCTTCCAGTTCGGGCAGTTCCATTTTAGCCAGCTCACGCATTTCTTCATCGTTGCTGTTAAGGCCCTCTTTGGCATAATCATAGTCCGCATTCACCTTTTTGTATTCTTCAAAAGGTTTCACAATTTTTTCCAGGTCGCGGTACTCCTTGCTCATCCTTCCAAACTCCTTTTGATTGTTGATGATCTCAGGATTGGTAAGGGCTACGCCCACCTGCTCAAAACGCGCTTTTATAGCTTCTAACTGGTCTAACATCTGTTCTTGTGGTTTGAATGTCCCAGAAAGTTTGCCTTTTAAAAGTTCGTTAGTTCACGAGCTTCAAAAGTTTAATAGTTTCTGAAAGCGGGTGCAAAATTACGGATAATATAGCAGGTTTTACCCGCTTTTTGCAGGATGACGGTTTGAAGGATTACGGCTCCACGGAAAGACTATTTCATGAATATAATACTTTGAAGGAGAATATTTTATATCTTTTTCAAAAGCTCAAACTCTGCGTCGTCAGTACAAGCCATAGATTTCATAAAATTTTCAAAATTGAAATCTTGATATTTTGAGACAATGTCATAAACCTGATTAAACCCTTTTGCGCCATGTGGAATTAAGCAACCACTTTCTTTTCCAATTAGTGCCAACCAAATGTCAGGCATCCATGGTCCTTCACTTGAATTTATAAGTTTAATTTCTTCAATATCTTTCAAAAGTATTTCTTCGGTTTTTCTGGAGGGATGCTCAACCTTTATAAATATTTCGGAAATAGTTACATTGAACAAGTCTTCTGGCTGTTTAAGTTTGACTTTGCTGAATAAACTGTTTAAAAATCGCATTTTAATTTTTTTAGGCTAAAACAATTAATAAATATAGTACCGCATTTATAAAATGCGTAAGCAAAAATTCTACTTTGCATATTTAAACTATAGGCGTGGCATTTAAAAAATTTACAGCGGACAACATTTTTACTGGCATTGCAATGCTTGGTGCCGGCAACGTTTTATTAACCGACGAAACCGGTGCAATTGAAGGTATTGTTTCAAAAGAAGAAGCGGGTGATGATGTTGAGTATCACCCTGGCATACTATCCCCAGGTTTTATAAACTGCCATTGCCACCTTGAGCTTAGCCATATGAAAGGATTGATACCCGAAAAAACCGGCCTGGTTGATTTTGTGATAACAGTAATGCAGCAGCGCGGATTTAGTGAAGATGTTATTTACGCCGCTATCGAGCAGGCCGAAGAGGAAATGATGAGTAACGGTATTGTTGCTGTGGGCGATATTTGCAACACAGCCCACACAATACCCCAAAAGCAAAAAGGCAACCTGCACTATTATAATTTTATTGAAGCTACCGGCTTTGTACCGGCCTTTGCACAAAAACGTTTTGAGCAGGCAGAAGGGGTCTATTCGCAGTTCGTGAATCGTGAAACGTCAATCGTGAATAATGGACGTGCTTCGCTACAATCTGCGATTCACGATTCGCGATTCACGTGTATCGTTCCCCACGCCCCTTATTCAACTTCTGCAGCCTTAATGCAGCTGATCAATAATCACTCCGCAGGTAAGGTTATTAGCATACACAACCAGGAAACGAAAGATGAAAACAGCTTTTTTCTGACTGGCGAAAGTGGATTTATAAAGCTTTTTAACCTGTTTAGTATTGATATTTCTTTCTTTCAACCCAGCGGCAAAACCAGCCTGCAAACCTATTTACCTGAACTGGATAAAGCGGGCAGGTTGATATTGGTGCATAACACGTTTACCAGCGAAGAAGATATGTTATTCGTTAAAAATAACCAGTGGGCCAACCCCCCTTTAGGGAATGGGAGTTTAATTTGGTGCCTTTGCCCCAATGCCAACCTGTACATTGAAAACACACTGCCTAATGTTGACATGCTGCGCAATAATGGTTGCAACATTGTGTTGGGTACTGACAGTCTTGCAAGCAACAATACGCTGTGCATATTAGGCGAAGTAAAAACACTGCGCAGTAATTTTCCTCATATTCCGTTGGAAGAAATGCTGCAATGGGCTACTTATAATGGTGCCAAAGCGTTGGAGATGGAAAGCGAGCTGGGAAGTTTTGAGAAGGGGAAGACGCCGGGCGTACTGTCCTTTAATGCAAATTTGGATGAATTGAAAAGGTTGATTTGATTGTCTGAACGTATATTTGGCAGGATTGAATGGATTGTACAAATTAAGCCGGTGTATCTGCCGTTAAACTAAATCTTCAAGACAAGACCGTGGTTCAACCATCATCAGTAATCTTCATCATCCATTCAATCCTGCCAAATCTACGTTCAGACAATTGCCAAATAGCGAACTAACTGTAGAAGTGAGTGACACATCGGAAGGCCATAGCAGCACTACAGCTAAGCTAATAAACAATTCCTCTTAATTTCTTCCCCTTTTTGACCAATGACTTTTTGACCTAACGACTTACCACCAATCAACTAATCAACCACTCAACCAAACCCTTATCTTTGCAGCCCTAAATTTAAACGCCATGTTTAACAGCAGAACAAAAATCAAGGCCCTGCTCGATAGTGAGCAAACCGGCCACGAAGTAACGGTAATGGGTTGGGTACGTAGTTTTAGAAACAACCAGTTTATAGCTTTAAACGATGGCAGCACCAATAACAATATACAGGTAGTGGCCGAACTTGGCCTGCTTGACGAAGCTATCCTTAAACGTATAACACCAGGTGCATCTGTAAAGGCGGTTGGTCAATTAATTGAAAGCTTAGGCAAAGGCCAAAAAGTGGAAGTTAAGGCTACCAGCCTTGAAATACTGGGCGACTGTGACCCGGAAAAATACCCTTTGCAACTTAAAAACCGCCCTACGCTTGAATATCTGCGTGAAAAAGCGCACCTGCGTTTTAGAACAAATACGTTTGGTGCAGTATTTCGTGTAAGGCACAGCCTGGCATTTGCCGTGCACAAGTTTTTTAACGATAAAGGCTTTGTATACCTGCACACCCCCATTATTACCAGCAGTGATGCAGAAGGCGCGGGTGAAATGTTTCGCGTAACTACCTTGCCATTTGACAAAACGCCCCGCAAAGAAGACGGTGCCGTTGATTTTGCAGAAGATTTTTTTGGCAAAAGCACCAACCTTACCGTTAGCGGCCAGCTGGAGGGTGAGCTTGGCGCTATGGCATTTAGCGATATTTACACTTTTGGCCCAACCTTTAGGGCGGAGAACAGCAACACCACCCGCCACCTTGCCGAGTTTTGGATGATTGAGCCTGAAATGGCGTTTTATGATATTGAGGATAACATGAACCTGGCCGAGGAGTTCATTAAATACATTATCAAACATGCCATGGATAACAACGCTGATGATATTGCGTTTTTGGCTACCCGCCTGGCTGACGAAGAAAAACAACTTCCACAGGATAAACGCAGCGAACTTGGCCTTGTTGAAAAACTACAATTTGTATTAAACAACCCGTTTGAACGTGTTACGTATAGCGAAGCGGTGGATATTTTATTGCAAAGCCCCGCTTACAAAAAGAAGAAATTTCAATACGATGTTAGCTGGGGCATTGACCTGCAAAGCGAACACGAACGCTACCTGGTAGAGAAGCACTTTAAAAAGCCGGTGATAGTTACAGGTTACCCCAAAGCAATTAAAGCCTTTTACATGCGCCAGAACGACGATGGCAAGACTGTTGCCGCTATGGACATTTTGGCCCCCGGCATTGGCGAAATTGTAGGTGGCAGCCAGCGTGAAGAGCGCCTTGACAAACTGGAAGAACGCATGCGCGAAATGCATATTCCGGTTGAAGATTTGGACTGGTACCTTGACACCCGCCGCTTTGGCGCTGTGCCGCATGCCGGTTTTGGTCTTGGCTTTGAGCGTATAGTGCAGTTTGTAACCGGAATGACCAACATTCGCGATGTAATTGCCTTTGCAAGAACCCCTAAAAACTGCGAATTTTAAAAAATACGGTAAATAGCTGTGTACTTTACACATTTGCCTTTATATTTGCAACCCAATTAAAAGGAAACACCAAATAGTAATTACCAAATTCCATTGGAATTTTGGATTTAAAGTTTGGATTTTTTAAAATTGGAATTTACCTCGGGCAATATGGTGCGGTAGCTCAGTCGGTAGAGCAAAGGACTGAAAATCCTTGTGTCGCCGGTTCGATCCCGGCCCACACCACACAGAACCTCAACAGAAATGTTGGGGTTTTTTGTTTTTGGATGTACCAAGTTCGCGGCTTCGGTTCTTACTATTCATGGCGTTTCTCTAATATTGGGTATTGAAGATCTAAAGAAGGATAGATATCTTTATTAAACTCATCTACTCAGCTCAACAAAAACAAATAAATGAGCCGAATAAGATGATTATTCGGCTCACGCTTATATAAAAATCAGTTTAAATAGTGCCTACTTCAACCTCGCCAGTAATTTTTCATTCAATACTACAAAATCCTGGTTGGGGGCTTTTTTTGCTAACTCAATTGATTTATTGGCGGCGGCAGTCGCACCTTTTTTGTTGCCCAGTTTTTCTTCAATTTGCGCTAACAGGTAAAATATATAGTACGCATCAGGGTCTTGCTCTGTTGCTTTTATGGCCCATTCTTCCGCTTTATGTAAGTCTTTACCGTTATTAAAATAATAGCCGGCGGCAGTATAATACGGTGGATTTCTACCAATAATGGCGGTATCTATTTGCATCATTATACGTGTATCAATATCTGTTTGTATGGGCAGCGTTACCTCTGTATTTTCCCACCTCATGTTTAATGCGCAACTGTTTTGTTTTACATCAGCAATCTCTATAGTAAAGGTTTCAACCGTTTTTGATAATGCCTGTACGGGCGCTGATACATGAACAAGGTCATTTTCTTTTTTATACAATGCAGGGTTGTTAACGTCAAGTTGTTTGGTAATAATAATGGTCCAGGTACCCGCTGCAGGTATGGTCAATAACCCATATTTGCCGGCAGGTATTTTAGTTCCGCCAATAGTAACCGCATCACCAAAGGTTATAATTGTTGGCCCATTTGCACCGGTGCGCCATACTTTATCAAAAGGCACGAGGTCGCCAAATATTTTTCTTCCCTTCATGCCGGGCCTTGAATACGAAAGATCAATAGAAGCCATACCAAAATCCTGGTGAATAGTTTGTGTTGGACTGGCTGAAGGAATTTGCACTTGCGCAAAACATGAAAGACTGACTACAGATGCGAGGACAAGCAATAATGTTTTCATTGTTTGAGTATTTTCTTAAACAAAAATATACATAAGGTTTTATTTTATAGCTAAGTAAATAAATAACCGTAAAGCCTTATCAACTAAGCTTTTTGGCAATATTATTGTATAACAACTTTTCATTATATAATTTAAACAGCTAACTATGAAGAAATTATTTTGCGTATTGGCAATTTCAACTGCATTGGCGTCGTGTGGAAACAGTCCTTCAAGCACTAATGGCAGCGACAGTTCGGGCACAACTGTATCGGCAGATACAACACATAAGGACTCAAGCAATATGATGTCCGACACAACACATAAAGACAGCGTAGTACATTAGTAATAGACCTATAACAGTTTTACCACTCTCCTGTGAAAGCGGGGGCAGCAATAGAAATGTTGTTCGTTCCCGCTTATTTTAGTTATGCAATTACTGACCCTGGAACAGGGCCAGTAATTGTTGAGAGGACAACTCAGTATCTGCCACATCAAGCATGTTTATCAATTCATTTAATTCAGTGTGCGATAGCAGCATCCTTACCTCTTCGCATGGTGTTGGTATGTAAATGTTTTTTGCATGTTTTGCTTCTGTGCGCGGCAGGTTAGTGTCAAAAGTTTTAATTATATTGAAGAACGAAGCAAACTCTTCAACAGGAAAGGTGAGGCAGATATTGCCAAACGCAAGTTGTATGTTTTGACATTGCAGGCATTTAATTATATAACTGCTGTTTTCGCTATGATAAAGTGTGTGGTAACTGCACATACTGCTTTTTAACAAATATGTGCAGTATTTATCCGGAACAGTTATGCAAACGGGAATTGCATTTACCCAAACGGGAAAACGGGACAGGGGTTTTTCAGGATTTTTTTTGGGTGAATCAGATCTGAATCATAGTTCACCACGGCTGACAAGTTTTGTATGTATTTTATAGGAAAAGATGGTAGTGAATCGTTTGGTGGTGTTTGTAGATATACGGCACAACGTATATTGCGCAAATGGCGGCGCCACCCATATTTGCTAACCTTTGCGAGCAATAGCCGCTTTTGCCCAGGGGCCATTATCTTAACAGATCACACGGTTTTAAACCGGTATGCTTTTTAAACGCTGCGGAAAAATGCGAGATGGATGAATAACCCAACAGGGCAGACACATCAGTTACACTAAGCCCTTTTTCATACAAAAGGTACTTGGCATGCTCCATACGCTGTTGCTGGTAAAAGTCGAATATAGTGGTGCCGAATATCTCCTTAAAGCCCTTCTTTAAATAACATTCGTTCATAGCCACTTTACGGCTTAGCTCTTTTATGGTAATGGGGTCGCCAATATGCTGTAACAATATTTCCCTTGCCTGGTAAATTCGTTCGCGGCCAAACTCATCAGCCAAAAATTTACAGGTAAAGCCTTCTTCCTTTTCATCAACCAAACACTCAAGGCTGTATAGTAAAAGCTCGTGTACTTTTGCATTGGTAAAAATATTCTCCATTGCGCCGCTGTAGCTGTGGTTAAGCAATGCATCAAGCGCTATACGCTTGCGGCTGCACACCGGGAATATTTTTGTAAACGAATTGGGGTGCTTAAAAGCCAGCACTTCGTCCTTGCGGTTACTAAGCTTTACATTATGCACAAACTGGTGCAAAAATGTTGAGGAAAAGTGGAAAGAAAACACATCAATTGTTTCGTATTTGCCGCTGCAATTTTTTGTTGGCTGTTCGGCGCACTGGGCACAGCTTTTTTCAAAGCAATATTTATTACCACTTATACAAAAACGAAGTTCTAAAAAGTTATCAGCAGCATTTTTGTCGCTGTAATGGTACACCATCATTCCGGTGTCTTCACTTTTCCAGGTTTGCTGCGGATAATAACGGCGTACTACGTATTGAATGGAACCCGGTATGTGCTGTTCTTTCATGTGCAACAGGTTCATGCTCGGCTCAACTGTGTTACGGTGCGCTACCTTTAATATATCTAATACCTGCAACATTGGGAGAACAAAATTAATGTATCTACATGTAATTGCAACATTAAGGTTGTCACAAAAATGTAAAAGCTTCGCCTAAACCGTCCTATTTGTCTTGCAATTGGTTAATCAACCCGCCTAAAACCTTAAAGCTTTCATCAACAACCGCGTCGTAGGGATGACCAAAGCTTATGCGTATATAGTTGCCAAACCGTCCGTCGGTACTAAAAATTTGCCCGGGGGCTATGCTTATATTTTGCGCTATAGCCAGTTTGTACAGCTCAAAAGCATTGATATTTTTAGCCAACTCAATCCACAAGGCATACCCGCCTTCAGGGCTGCTTATTTTTGTATTAGATGGAAAATGCACAGCTATACCCTGCATATAGCGCAGGCATTGAGTGTGCAGGGTCGCGCGCAGTTTGCGCATATGCAGGTCGTACCGGCCCGTTTCAAAAAAATGCCCAATGGCGGCTTGCGTAGGCGTGGCAGAACTTACCGTATGCCTCATTTTAATATTGATAACAGCATCCTTAAATCGTCCGGGTATGCACCAGCCCACCCTGTACCCCGGTGCCAACGATTTTGAAACGGATGAGCAAAGCAATACCAGGCCTTCAGTATCAAAGCTTTTGCAGGTTCGCGGTCTGCTTTTGCCAAAATAGATCTCCCCATAAATGTCATCCTCAATTAAAGCTATATTCCTTTCAGCCAGCAGGCTAACCAATTGTTGTTTGCGTTCAACAGGCATACAACTGCCAACAGGGTTACTAAAATTGGGTACAAACAGGCAGGCTTTTATGTCTACCTTGTCCATCGCGCGCTCCAGGTATTCAATATCAATACCAGTGCCAGGGCTTACAGGTATTTCAAGCACTTTAAGGCCAAGGCTAAGCATTACGTTAAAAATGCCAAAATAGGCAGGGCTTTCAATAGCCACAGTGTCGCCCGGTTTTGTAACCGCCCTCAAGCAAAATATAAGCGCCTCCATGCAGCCCTGTGTTGTTACTACATCGTCTTCCGTAATAAGGCCACCCCAGTTAAAGGCGTTTTTTGCTACCTGTTTACGCAAGGCAACGTTGCCCTGCAGGTTTTCATAATTGGTATTGCCCGAGGGGCTTCTGCGCAGCGCCTCCATCATCGATTTTTCAAGCTTGGCAATAGGTAATAACCCAACAGGCGGTGCTGAGCGGGAGAATTGCAATACATTTTCTTCCGGCAGGTTTTGAAACACCATGGCTATCATCTCTTCAATATTGCCCTGCTCCAGTTTTTTTAGCGGCGGCGTTTTTGCCGGCGCTTTCAAAAAACGTGCTGGCACAAACTTTACGTAGTAGCCAGATTTTGTACGCGCTTCTATCAATCCCATATTCTCAAGTTCAGAATAAGCTTTATACGCAGTACTAATACTTATGCCTTGTTCAAGGCTCAAAGCTCTTACTGAAGGCAGTTTATCGCCTGGCTTCAGCACCTTTTGTTTAACCTGCTGCGAGAGAGCAGATACAATTTTGCTGTATAAAAAGCTTTCTTCCATAAAAATCTGTTATGGTCAAAAATAACAAATCTGCATCTGTTTTGTCGTCTCAATAACAATTTATTTTGTATTATAAAGAAAACAACAGTGTATGCCGCTAACAGTGTTAGACTACAAACCCGAATACCAGCCTTATTTTGAGAAATTTAATAAGGCCTGGCTGGAAGAATATTTTAAAGTTGAACCGTTGGATAAATATGTGCTTGAACAACCCGGTGAAGCAATAATTGCACATAGTGGTAAAATATACTTTGTTGCCGATGGTGATAATATTATTGGCACAGTAGCGCTGCGTTTTATTGAAGAGGGGGTGTTTGAATTAACCAAAATGGCGGTTGATAAAAACTATCGCGGTGGCGGGGCAGGCAAGTTGTTGTGCGCTACAGCTATTGCAAAAGCAAAGGAATTGGGCGTAAAGAGGCTAATATTGTTCTCCAACAGGATACTTAAAAACGCTATACATATTTATGAAAAGCTGGGTTTTGTAGAAATACCTGTAAAGCCGGGAACTTATAAGAGAAGTGATATTATGATGGAAATAATTATGACAACATTACCAATACAACAACTTAGGGCTGAAACAAAAGGTACCGCTACAACAGTACATTTTAACAACGCGGGCTCATCATTGCCGCCGGATATAGTTGTTAATACTGTGATAGATTACCTGCGTGAAGAAGCCATATATGGAGGCTATGAAACGGAATACAACTACAGGGAGCAACTTGATAACACTTATGCTTTAATTGCCAAACTTATTAACGCATCAAAAGACGAGGTGGCTATTGTTGAAAATGCAAGTGCCGGCTGGTGGATAGCATTTAACGGGCTTGACCTAAACCCTGGTGATGTAATACTTACCAGTGAAATGGAATATGTAACCAATGTTATTGGCCTGGTTCATGCTAAAAAAACCATGGGCATTACAATTAAAGTAATACCTAACGACAACAACGGAGATTTTTGTTTGCAGGCGCTGGAGGAAGCCATTACACCGCAGGTTAAGCTTATAGCGGTTACACATGTGGGGTCAACCGTGGGCAGTGTAATGCCTGTTGCCGAAATTGGCGCCGTTGCCAGGAAGTATAATATTCTATACCTGTTAGATGCCTGCCAAAGCATTGGCCACTTGCCTGTTGATGTAGAAGCAATACAATGTGATATGCTGGCTGTAACGGGCCGCAAATACCTGCGCGCACCGAGGGGCACAGGTTTTTTATATGTTAGGAAGAGCCTGCAGCATAAATTGAAACCTGCCTACATGGATGGCTTTAGCTCACCCACGGTTACTGCTGATGATTATACCCCACGAAACGACGCACGCCGGTTTGAGCTGTATGAAAAAAGCCGGGCACTAACGCTTGGCCTTGGCAAGGCTGTTGAATATGCGCTTGCTGTTGGTATAGATAATATTTGGCAGCGCATACAATACCTTTCAGGCTTGTTGCGCAGCAAGCTTGCAGGTGTTGAAGGTGTAACTGTTCATGATATTGGAACAGTGCAATGCGGCATTGTAACCTTTTCAGTAAAAAACGTAAGCGCCTATATTGTTAAAAACAAACTGCAGGAAAAGCGCATTAATACATCTGTAGGCAAAGCCATTTCCACGCCATTTTATATGGAAAAATATGGATTAGATAGTGTTGTAAGGGCATCCGTTCACTACTACAACACCGAAGAAGAAATAGAGATATTATGTGATGCTTTAAAGGCTATTTAAGCCAGGTTGTGAATGGCATAAAACATAGTAACAGGCATAGTCATTACGTAAAACCATCATAATCGTTTAAATTGATTACAACCCGGCACAATATCGCAGTTAGTATTTAACAGGCGCAGTATTAAAAATCAATAACTAAAATTTACTACAAACAATTACCGGCAGGCCAACATTAAACTATTCGTATATTCGTTATAGTTCATTCCATATCCTGCTTTATGTTAAGAATATATATTCGTTTCATATTAAAGTTCATCATTGTACTGTGTACGCTGGTAGTTGTTGCGCTGTTTATATTCGATAGGTTTGTTCAGTTTAGAATGGATGACAGCGAACTGAAGCAATTTTTTGCACAAAAACACACGCCTGCGAACATAGGTTATTATAACAGCGATGGCCGAAACATACGTTATGCATTTACTGGTATTGATACAGGCGCTACCATATTGTTTATTCATGGCGCACCGGGCTCACTAAGCTATTTCAGGGATTATTTAACTGACAGTACCCTGCTGCCACACGCTACTATGTTTGCTGTTGACAGGCCTGGCTACGGGTATTCAGGTTTTGCAAACCCGGTGCCCTATATTCAGCAACAGGCGGCCATGATAAAACCTGTAGTTGACAGCCTGCGCAAAGTGCACCACCCAATTATACTGGTGGCGGCAAGTTATGGAACAGCCATTGCGAGCAGGCTTGCTATGGACAATCCTCAATTATTCGACGGGATCGTTTTAATTGCGCCGGCCCTTGCACCCGGGCAGGAAAAAGTTTTATGGTTTAGTAAAGTTATTGAAAACCCCGCATTGCATTGGGTAGTGCCGCGCATGTTGCAAAGCGCCAACACTGAAAAGCTACACCATAAAGAAGAGTTACAAAAAATGCTGCCTTTATGGAAGAATATTCATGTGCCAGTTATATACATACAGGGTGCTGATGATGGCCTTGTTTACACAACCAACGCAACTTTTGCTAAACAACAGTTGGTAAACGCACCCTACGTTGAGATAAATATGATCAAGGGCCGCGGCCATTTAATTGCTTTTAGCGAAAAAAAATTTATTACGGCTAAAATTTTGAAAATGATTGCTATAGCCAGGCAAAAATACAATAGTAATTACACCCAGCCACATTAGCCTCTGTTTCGACAGCCGCGCTGCTATTGTCTCTTTTTCAGTACCAGTACTTCCACTTCTCTTTCTGCCGTTTGCCAGTGCAGGCCCAGGTCTGCGAAAGCAGTTTTTAAAGTTTCTTTCTTCTCAGGCTGCCACTCAAAATAAATATCATAGCGTCCCTCTATGCCTGTTTCGTCAATTACTTTGCCGTTGTATAATCCAAAACCTTCCAGGTAGTCAGCCAGCGCGCTCAACTTAACCCCGTTGCCTTCAAAATGGCTGCCACCGGCATTATACTGGTCGTTAGACTGTAAGGATGGCTTTAGTTTTTGCCTGGCTATACTGTCCGCTGTAATAACCAGCACTTTCATTTTCCTCATTTCAAGTACAGCGTCTACATCCACAAATTGTTGCTTTAACTTCTGCTGAAAAAATGGCAGCAGCCTATCATTATTACCTTCTTTCACCCAAAAATCGACGCAGTATTTTTCTTCATCCGCATAGCTGTGCTTAACGGTGTCGTACTCATTTATAACCAGGTAATAAGTTTTATTGTATGCCATACGGAAAAGGCCATCCATGGGCATATTAACAATAGTCATCCGCCTGCTTTTGAAAAACCCTTGTGGGTATACCCTGCTCATAGTGCCTGCGCCGTCAACGGGCGGCAGCATATTAAACGCTTCTGGCTGTGTAGTATCGGCTTTAAAATAATTGTCAATGCTAAAACTTATATTATCTTTTTTCAACGGCAAGTTTACCGCAACATTTTGCAGAGCAAGTTTTATTATTTCGGGGGTTATATTTTCGGCATCAGTAATGGCATTCACCTTTCCATCAACACCAATTAACACAGTATGTGGTATAGTACGGTGCGGAAAAAAAGCCTGCATGCTGTTACCCGTATCGCTGCTAATTATAAGGCTGGTTGGTCTGTTGGTAATAAATTGTTTAAGCCTGCTATCTCTCTCGTCAGATACCGCGACCACAGCAATCTTATCGCCAAACTGCTTTTTGTAGCCTTCAAATTTGCCAAGCGTTGCCACACAGGGGCTGCACCAGGTGGCCCAAAAATCAAGTATAACCACTTTCCCTTTTAAATCGCTTATCGATATTGTTTGTTTTGCCCTGTTAACAATATGGTTTACCTGCAAAGGCGGCACAACGTTGCCTACGTGTACTTCCTGCGCCTGCGTCGCAATAGCTGTTACTATGCTAAAAAGTGTTGCCGCTATTTTCATATATCTATTTTATTCGGCAGTAAAACTACCTGCAGCCAGCGGTAAAAATGGTTAACGCAATATGAATATGTGTTAACGTTTGTTAATGCAATCGGTTCCGTATGTATAAGCCTGATACATTTGCATTGTATGAATACCCCATCTTTACGCAGGTTGTTTTTACTGGCTGTGGCAGCAGGTATTGGCCTGCTGGGCCTGCAAATGTTTTGGATGCATGACGAATGGCAAAACACAACAGATGTTTTACAACGTCAAATAGATTACTCCTTTCAGTCTGCGGTAGATAGTGAGGTGGCAAAGCGAAAGGATATACTGAGAGGGTATCTTGAGAAAATATTGAGTGACACAAGCTTTATCGGTATAAATACAAGGTATAATGAAAAGGAAGGGAAATGGATGATAAATATGTATGATGCCAGAAACAAAAAAGACTATTCATCATGGATGAGAGCCGATATGCCAGTAGGCCCAGAACTAACAGCGCAGCAAAAGAAGACCATTATACACGATTATGTAAGCAGTACTATTAACAAGAACATTGAGAGTGATGAGATATTTTTCTACACCCAGCGCTTTGGTAATTTATGGACAACAAAATACCATGCCCTTAAACTTGACAGCATTTATTTACAGGCAGCATTTAAGCGGCAGCTTGCAGATAAAAACATATACACGCATTTTAGGGTAGAGTATGTTGATACTACAGCCAAACAATATACAATTGTAGCTGGCAGCAATGCCTTTGTAACAAAACCTTTAAACGTAAACTATGCATCAGTAAATGATTATAATAAAAAATTTATAGCCATTGCAAAAGTGTATTCGCCGCTTACCTTGTTGTTTAAACGATTGTGGGTGGCGCTTTTTGCAACACTACTGTTACTGGCTCTTACATTTTACTGCCTGTACCGCATGTACGAAACTATTTTGCGGCAAAAACAGTTGCATGAACTAAAAAATGATTTTATTGGCAATATGACGCATGAGCTTAAAACGCCCATAGCCACTGTTACAGCGGCTATTGATGGGTTACAATATTTTAACGGTTTAAATGACACTGCAAAAGCAGAACGATACCTAAATACTTCGCGCAGCGAGCTGCAAAGGCTAAATGAAATTGTAAGCAAAGTGCTGGATATTTCTATTTATGAGCGGCAGTTAACAACTTTACATAAGGAGGCCGTTGAAGTGCAACAGCTTTTTAAGACAGTGGCGCAGTCTTTTGAAGTAAAAGGCAATATATTTTATTATGACATAAACTGTACTCATGCCGGCATTACCGTTGTTGCTGATAAAATGCACCTGCAAAACGTATTATATAACCTGGTAGATAATGCAATAAAATATGTACCGGTAAATTTGAAGCTTGTATTAAGCGCCTATAAACAGGGAGATAATATCATAATAAGTATAAAAGATAATGGTGAAGGAATAGAAGACAGGCACCTGCCCCGCCTTTTTGATAAATTTTATCGTGTGCCAAGCGGCAATGTGCAAAATGTAAAAGGCTTTGGGCTTGGGTTATTTTATGTTAAACAGGTTATTCAGCAACATGGCGGCACAGTACAGGCAAGCAGCAGCAGAAATAAAGGAACAGAGTTTATTATAATTTTATAAATAACAAATCATTAATCAGTAACGTGGTAAAAAAGCCAGCTATATTATTGGCGGAAGATGAAGAGGCCCTGGGAAATATTATAGCCGAAAGCCTTGAAACAAGCGGTTTTGCCATAACACATGTTACCGATGGCAGACAGGCTTTACAAATGTTACAGGACGGCAGCTTTGCACTCGCATTGCTTGATGTTATGATGCCCGGTATGGATGGCTTTACGGTAGCACAGCAGTTGCGTTTAACCAATAAGCAAATACCCCTTATATTTTTAACCAGCAAAACGATGCCGCACGACGTGGTAGCGGGTTTTGAAAGCGGTGGCAACGATTATGTAAAAAAGCCTTTCAGCATGCTTGAGCTGGTGGCCCGTATTAAAGCATTGCTGGGCAATAACAGGCTGCAACAAAATATCGCCCAACAACCCGTTGTTAGCATTGGCCTGTACAACTTTGATTGGATTAAGCAGCAGCTTACATATACTACTGAATTGCGCCAATTAACTGCCCGGGAAAGCGAAATATTATGGCTATTGTATCAAAACAATAAAACACTGCTAACCAAACAACAACTGCTAAATACTATTTGGGGGGACGACAATTTTTTTAATGCCCGCACATTAGATGTTTTTATTACCCGGCTGCGTAAACTACTTAAAAAAGATCCGCAGGTACAGATAATAAACATACGCGGGGCGGGGTATAAGCTGGTATGGTGAACTACGGTTGACCACGGTTTATCATTTCGGGAAATTATAATTCCACAACCAGGTTAATCAGGAAAATCAGAAAAAATCGTGGTTACTTTTGCCCCATGGATTCATTCACTACTTTACAGGAAATTATTGTAAACAGGCGCAGCACAAAGCCGGCTGTGCTTAACGGACAAACTATCAACGATGACGAGGTAAAACAATTACTTGCGCTTGGCAACTGGGCGCCTACGCACGGCTTTACCGAGCCATGGCGTTTTGTAGTGTACAGCGGCAATGCAGTACAACAATTTTGTAAAGACCATGCTGAAATGTACAGGCGAAATACACCGCCTGAAAAATTTAACTCCGCCAAATACGAAAAGCAACTACATAATGGCGATAAGGCATCGCACATTGTTTTGGTATATATGAAAAGGGGTGATAACCCCAACATAACTGCGCTGGAGGAAATATGTGCTGCATCAGCAGCCGTGCAAAATATTCTGTTGGGTGCAGAAGCACTGGGTATATCGGTTTTATGGAGTACCGGCGGCGCTATTTTACAACCTACCATGAAGCAATACCTGGACCTTGGTGAAGAAGATATAATGATAGGGCAGCTTTTTATGGGCTACAGCGACGAGGCTGCCAAACCGGGAAGGCGCATGCCTGTTGAGACAAAAACAAGGTGGGTGAGTTAGCAAGTCATGAGGCCATTGGTCAATAAGTCAGTAAGGATAAATGAAGTAAGGATGCCAAAAACGAAATTTGCTATAAACTGCTAACTTCCTTTCTTTGCGTATGGCTACGCATAAATTTATTATAATAACAGCACCTTCAGGTACGGGTAAAACAACTATTACCAAATACCTGCTGCAAAAATACCCTAAGCTTACTTTTTCTGTATCGGCCGCTACGCGCCAGCTACGTAAAGGCGAAACAGATGGCATTGATTACTACTTTATTTCAACAGAAACGTTCAAACAAAAAATAGCGGAAGACGCTTTTGTTGAATGGGAAATGGTATATGAAGGCAAATACTATGGCACTTTAAAAAGTGAACTTGGCAGAATATGGGGCGAAGAAAAAATACCTATGCTGGATATTGATGTGCAGGGAGCCATACATGTTGAACAAAAATACCCCGGTACCTGCCTGCTTATATTTATAAAGCCACCATCCATTGAAGAATTAAAAAGAAGGCTTGAAGCACGTAATACCGATGACCTGGAAAGTATAAACACGAGGCTAAAAAAAGCCGAATATGAACTGTCTTTCGCCGAGCACTTTAATAAAATAATCGTAAACGATGATCTTGAAAAAGCCTGCCGTGAAACAGAAGATGTGATAAAAGAGTTTTTGGGATGGAGCGACGTAGTTCATGGTTCATAGCTAATAGTTCATGGGAAGAAATTTAGCATCAAAAATAAAGAGATGATAGAAAAGGCTAAACTGGTTACTGCATTGCTATGAACTATCAACCATGAACTATGAACCCTTAACCTGTCTGTAATTTAAAACGAAACGAACAATAAATGTCTTTCAACAACAAAACTGTTTTTATTACCGGCGCCAGCAGGGGCATAGGAAAAGCCATTGCATTAAAGCTTGCAGCAGAAGGCGCCAATATTGTTATTGCAGCCAAAAGTACTGAAGAGAACCCTAAGCTTGGCGGAACCATATATTCCGCGGCGGAAGAGACAGAGGCAGCGGGTGGCAAAGCATTAGCCGTACAAACAGATATTCGTTTTGAGGAGCAAATTGCTGCTGCGGTAGCACAGGCAGTTGAGAAATTTGGCGGCATTGATATAGTGATAAATAACGCATCGGCTATACAACTTACCAATACCGAGCAAACCGATACCAAGCGTTTTGACCTTATACACAGCATTAATGTACGTGGTACTTTTTTGGTTACAAAACATTGCATACCTTATCTTAAAAAATCACCCCACGCGCACATACTTACTTTGTCTCCACCAATAAACATGCAGCCAAAATGGCTTGGCGCTCATGTAGCCTATACCATAAGTAAGTTTAATATGAGCATGCTGGCCGTGGGTTGGGCAGAAGAGTTTAAAACCGCCCGTATTGCCAGCAATACTTTATGGCCGCGCACCACTATTGCTACGGCTGCGGTAAAAAACCTCTTAGGTGGCCAATGGCTTGTTGACAGAAGCCGCACTACTTATATTATTGCCGATGCCGCGTATTGTATTTTAAGCAAACCTTCTGCTGACTGTACAGGCAACAATTTTATAGATGAAGATGTTTTGCGTGCTGAAGGCATTACAGATTTTACCAAATACGCTGTTATTCCCGGTAACGACTTGCAGGTTGACCTGTTTCTATAAAACAAAACGCCCTGCAGCATATTTCCGCTACAGGGCGTACCCGTAATTTTATCATTTGCCTACTGCTTCTGTAATTTGGTAGCAGTTATTGCAGAGCCATCCCTTACTTCATCAGTGGCAGTTGCAAGAATTGTATCGTTCACATTTAAGTTACCGTATACTTCAATCTTTCCATCTGCTTCCCGGCCAGGCCGTACATCCACCCACTCTGCCTTGCCGTTAGTTACCCGCACCACAAATATTTTTTGGGTGGAGTTTACCACTGCTGATTTAGGCAAAATAAATGTACTGTCTTTAGCAGCTGCAGGCATATTTACTTCTGCTACCATGCCGGGCAATAATTTCTTATCGTCGTTTATCACATCCATCTCCACACGCTCGCTGCGCAGGCGCTCATCAAGCGCACCGGCAAGGCGTGCCACCTTTGCTGTAAATTTTTGGTTAGGTACGGCACGAACCGTAAAGCTGATGCTGCTGCCATTGGTTAAAAAACCGGTGAAGGCTTCCGGTACTGATACTACCAGCCTTAACCTGTTTTGTTGCTGCAGCGTAAACATGGGAAATTCAGAGCCTTTGCCAGACGGGCCCACATAAGCCCCTGTATTTACATTACGGGCCGATATTACGCCGCTAAAGGGCGCTTTTATTTCCAAGTAATCTCTTGTGTTGCCTACCTCCTGGTACGTGGCTTTTGCAGCGTCCAGTTGGGCATGGTCTGCATTCATCCTGGCCATTGCCTGGTCAAGGTCGTTCTGGCTGATGGTGCCCGGCGTTTGGCTGGTTTGGTACAATCTGTCGTAATTGGCTTTGCTGGCTATATAGGTTGCCTCCTGGGATTTAACCCTTGATTCTGCTGCTGCCAGCTGGCTGCTCAGCTCAGGCGCTTCCATCAAGGCCAACATTTGGCCCTGCTGTACCTGCGAACCTACGTCAGCATACAGCTTTTTTACAAAACTGCTGTTTTTGGCGTAAATATCTACCTGCTGGTAAGCTATCAGCTCACCGGGCAAGTTTAGCGCCGCTGCAATTTTGCCTTTTTGCACCAGCACAACTTCCCTGGCGGGGGCCGCTTCGGTGGTATCAGCCTTTTCGCTGACCTGCTCTTTATCGGCGCCTGATGAGCAGCCAGATAATGCAATACCTGCAACTATGCCGCAAACGGCCAAACTTTTGAATATTTTACTACTTGTTATGTTCATACAAAGCTGGAATATAGTGTTTACTGTCTTTATCTTCAGGGTCAAGTGATACAGATTGTGTGGATGTTTTGCGCTGCACAAAGGCAAACACCATAGGCAGTATAAACAGCGCCGCAAAGGTACTGGCGATAAGCCCCCCTATTACCGCGCGACCAAGTGGTGCAGCCTGGTCGCCGCCTTCGCCAAGGCCAATGGCCATGGGCACCATGCCCACTACCATGGCAACACTCGTCATTAATATTGGACGCATGCGCAGCGCTGCCGCCTCTTTGGCCGCTTCAATAGCGTTGCCGCTGTGCATGCGTAAATGTTCTGCATTGGTAATAAGCAGCACGGCATTTGCGATGGATACACCTACCGACATAATCATACCCATGTACGATTGAAGGTTTAGCGTGCTGCCGGTTACTTTTAAGATTACCAGCGAGCCAAGTAACACAGCCGGCACCGTTGATAACACCACGAGCGAAACCCTGAACGACTGGAAGTTTGCCGCCAGCATAAGGAATATTACAATGATAGCAACAAGAAGGCCTGTTTGCAGACTGTCCAATGTTTCGGTAAGTGTTTGTGTAACGCCTTTTACCTCAATGGTAACGCCGCGTTCCAGTGTGCCAAGCGAAGCAATGGCTTTGTGCACATCTACTGATGCGGTGCCTAAGTCTATCTTGTATAGGTTGGCGGTAACCGATAATTCAGGCATGGCCCCGATATTATCATCCTGCCCGTAGGTGGTATCTGCTTTAATGGTTGCTACATCACTTAGCACCGGGCGCGAAGCATTGGGTGTTATGGGTATTTCACCAACGTCGCTTACACTGGTCATTACATTCTCCGGCACCTCCACCTGCACACTGTAGCTCACCCCGGCCTTATCATCCAGCCAAACGTTTTTTTCCGTAAATCTTGAGGAAGAAGTGGCCGTGGTTAACGAGCGCGAAATATCTGCAATGTTCACCCCAAGCTGTGCAGCCCTGGTACGGTCAATATTTATGTGTATGGCGGGGTAGTTTATTGGCTCGTCAATTTGTATATCGCGCAGGTAGCTTATTTTTTTAAGCTTATCAATAACCATGTGCGCATACTTCTCATTCAGCTTCTTGTTCCTGCCCATTACCTTTACTTCAATAGGTGTAGGGCTGCCCTGGCTTAATACTTTATCTGTCAATTCTATTGGCTCAAAGGAGAGCTTTACATCAGGCAATGCCTTTGCAATCCTTTTCCTGAAGTTCTCCTTCAAATCATCCAGGTTCACTTTGTAATCTTCCTTAAACGCCACCTGCAATACCCCTTCCTGTGGGCCGCTCATAAAAAGGTAAATAGGGCTGGTACTAAACTGGCCCGGATGCTGACCCACCAGCGCAGAAGTAATAGCAATATTTTTATGGCCTACCATTTCATCCAGCTCGTGCAGCGCGGTAAGCATGTATTGTTCAGTTTTTTCGAAGCGCGTTCCTTCAGGCGCTCGCATCCTTACCTGGAACTGGCCTGAGTTTACCTTCGGCAATACATCGCGCCCAAGGCTGTTAAGCACCAGGACTACCAGGCCCCCGGCAACCACCAGGTACACCAGTGTAACAATGCCCCTGTAGGGGAATAACCTGCCAATAAACTTTAAAAAGCGCTGGCGCACTTTCTCAAAGCCCTTTAGTTTTTTCCCCTCTTTATTTTCAAGTAAATGCTTCTTTTGGTCCCAGGTATCGCTCTCACCGTCCGCTTTGGCCAAGTTTGATTCCGCATATTCCTCTGCATCTGTTTTGCCCTTGCCGTGGTGGCCTTTCATCAGCCAGTTGGCCATAACAGGTACAAATGTTTGCGCCAGCAGGTAAGACACTATCATAGAGAATGCAATAGCCAGCGCCAGGGGTAAAAACAGGGCACCGGTAATGCCGTTCATAGTAAAGGCAGGTGCGAACACGGCCAGGATACACAACAGGATAAGCAGTTTTGGAAACGCAATTTCCTTACACGCATCCCAAATGGCCAGGGCCTTTGGCTTACCCATATCAAGGTGCTGGTGAATATTTTCAATCGTTACCGTACTTTCATCCACCAATATCCCTATAGCCAGCGACAAGCCGCTTAGCGTCATAATGTTGATGGTTTGATGAAACAGGTATAAGAACAACACCCCTGCGATGATGGAAGTGGGGATAGTTAATATAACAATCAATGCGCCGCGCATATCACCCAAAAACAGCAATACCATCAGCCCCGTTAATACCGCACCAATAGCGCCCTCTGACAACAGGCTTTTTACGGAGTTGATTACGTATACTGACTGATCGAACTCGTAAGACAGCTTTACATCTTCAGGTAAATTGCTTTGAAACTTAGGCAATGCCTTTTTAAGATTTTGCACAACTTCCCAGGTAGAGGCATCGGCAGATTTGGTGATGGGCAGGTAAATAGAACGCCTGCCATTTACCAGCGCATAGCTAACAGCTATGTCTGCACCATCTTCCACGGTGGCTACATCTCTTAAATATAAGTTTTGTACACCGCCCGTAAACAGGGGTATATCGCCAAACTCCTTTATTGTTTTAATACCAGTGTTGCTTGGGGTAAGATAATTTATATCGCCAATCCTCACATTGCCTGCCGGTGATGCCTGGTTGTTTACACGTATAGCGGCAACAATTTGGTCTGGCGTAAGGTTATGACTGCGCAGTATTTCCGGGTTTACTTTTATTACCACGGTACGTACGTTACCGCCAAAAGGGGCAGGCGCGATAAGGCCGGGTATAGAGGTAAACTGTGAGCGCACATAAAGGTTGGCAAGGTCAAGCAGCTCATTATTATTACGCACATTACTGCTTAGTACCAATTGCCCTATCGGAAGTGTTGAGGCATCAAACCGAATAATAAAGGGGGGATTACTGCCCGGTGGAAAAATGGCCTGGGCACGGTTACTGAAAGCCGTCACCTCCGCAGCGGCCTGCGCCATATTGGTGCCTTCGTAAAACGTAAGCTTAATAAGGGTAAGGCCCTGTATGTTTTTTGTTTCAATGCTTTTAACACCGCTTACAAACAATAACAGGTTCACATACTGTTTACCAAAGTAAGCTTCCATTTGGTCTGGCGTAAAACCGCCATAAGGGTGTGAAAGATATATAACCGGCAGGTTAAGGTCGGGAAATATATCTATCTTAATATTGCGCACAGCATTAATGCCAAAGAAAAACAGCCCTGCTACCAATACCAGTATAGAGATAGGTTTTCTAAGCGCACTGCGTATCAATCCCATAATATGTTATTTGCTATAGGTTAAAACTCATTTATAAATACCCCAAAATCGCCTGTGGCCGCGGCTTTAAGCAATAAAGCTTCCCACACATTGTTATAGGCAATATCCCTGTCGGTTTCTGCACGGTTTAGCGTGTATAACGCTGTAGTAACATCAACAATATTGCTAAGGCCATTTTTATACAATACATTTTTTTGTGTGTAGGCATCGCTTGCCGCTTTAACTTGTATGGGTGCTTCAACGTAAGCGGCAATAGCATTCTTCATTTTTTGCCCGGCAAGGTTAAGCTGGTTTTTAAGTTGTTCATTCACCAGGTCATATTCCTCCTGCAAACCTTTTGATACAAATTTTTGCGCCAGCACCTGTTGCTGAACCCTAAAGGGTGAAGCAATATTCCACGATATACCAACACCCAGCAGGTAGTTGCCCGTAGCGGGTTTAACACCATCCCAGTAGTTATGTGTGTAGGCGTTGGGGTTAGCAATGCCATAATTATAATCAAACCCGCTGCCACGCCCCTGCAAAATGCCAAAAGCAGAAAAAGTGGGATAATTAAAAGTGTGGTAGTACCTTGCCCTGGCATCGCTTAATCCAATACGGTTTTGATAATATTGAAGTAAAGGATGTATTTGCGAAACGGCAAGGGTGTCGTGTGTTGAGCCGGGTATACGTACAACAAACAAAGTATCTAATGTAAAAGCAGTATCAATAACGCCCATTAAGGTTGCAAGTTGGCTGCTTTGCTCATGCTCGTAGTCTTTTGCACGCAATAATACTATTCTTGCGTTAGACACATCTGCATTGGCCAATGATGAATCAACACCAGCGTTCAAACCATTCTTCACCCTTGCCACCACCACATCTCTTAATGCAGATGCACGGTCAAGGTTTTTTTGTTGCGATGTTGTAAGGCGTTGCGCCGCCAGCAAATTAAGGTAGGCTGCGGCAACCCTTACCTGTTGCTCAAATTTTTCCTGTGTAAGGTCGCTTTCGTCAAGTGTTAACTGGCTCGCCGAAACTTTTACCCTTTCTTTGGCTTTACCGAAGGAGTAAAAATCCCAGTTAATATTTGCAAGGTAAAGTGAACCGAAAGAGGAGTTCCAGTTAGCTGATGCAAATGCCGGCCCGGCCGATGCTACCGCACCGCCTTTAAAACCGGACACTGGTCCGTTCATACCGTTAACACTGCCATAGTCCTGCTGAGCAGAAAGATTAAAGTCGGGCAAAGCCTCCATACGGCTTTCTTTCACCAATGATTTCGAGGCATTAACATAGGTTGCCTTTGCTTTAATGCTACCGTAATTATTAAGCGCCGTTTGCACTGCATCTTTAAGCGTTAGCACTTGTTGTGCGCTGCTTTTGAAGGAGACGCTGTAGAAAAGAACAATAAAAAAAATAAAAACTAAAGTTTTATTAAACATGCTACTTATATATGCTGCAATTGAACAGCAAAGCTACATTTGCTATTATTATGAATAAAATGAATTAATTTTATCAAATACATTAATTTTTCTAAAGATAATGAATATAGCATTGCATCATTTTAGCCTGGTTAGCGCTATTGTTCAGGAAGGTACGCTTACCAGGGCCGCTGAAAAACTGCATTTAACACAGAGCGCACTAAGCCACCAGTTAAAAGAGCTTGAAAAAGAATTAGATATACCTGTATTTAACAGGCAAGGTAAAAAATTACAGCTAACAAACGAAGGGGCAAGGTTTTTAAAAAGCGCTCAAAAAATACTTAGTGAGCTCACAGTACTTGAGAGTGATATGCACCATTTTAAAAATGGTGAAACAGGTACTTTAAAAATTATTACTCAATGCTACACAGCTTACCACTGGCTGCCGGGCATTATAAAAAACTACAAAAAAATTAGCCCGGGTATTGATATACATATAGTATCTGCCGCTACATACCTGCCACTGGAATACCTTGTTAAGGGTGAGTTGGATATTGCCATTATTCGCAATAAAATGAACAATCCTGCCATACAATATGAGCCGCTTTTCCAGGACCAGCTTTTTGTAATTGTATCAAACGACCATCCATTGGCGCGCAAACGCAGCATTAAGATAAGTGATTTTGAGGGCGAAGAGTTGTTTTTTGCCTACAACGACCCTGCAACCGGCAGCGTGCCTGTTATTGAAAACCTGCTTAAGCATAACCAGGTAAACCCCAGGCACATACATCGTATACATTATACTGATGCCATTATTGAATTAGTTAATGCCAACCTGGGCATAACTGTGCTGGCAGACTGGATTGTACAGCCCTACCTTGAAACAAAAAATATTCGTGCAATAAAAATGCCACCGGAGGTTGCCAAGCGCACCTGGTATGCTGCCACCTGCAGGCAAACACCTGCTATAAATAATTTTTTAGAATGCCTTAAACAGCATTTTAGCGATATGCGCCTTGCCATTGATGAGAACGAAATGGTATTAACCGGCCAGGCATTAAGGCCAATGCTGGTAGCATAGAAAAAGTCAATAAGTCAATGGTGGTCAGTAAGGAAGAAAGTTGATTGGTAAGCCAGTTGATTGGTAAGAATAAAACAAGACTGAAACGTTATCGCATTCACGACTACCGATTCGCGAAATAACCTGTTACAGAAAAAGGAGCGTTCAAAAACCCAACAAACCTATTTTATGCAGTTTAATGAATTTATAAAAAGTGTTGAAAACGGTTCCCCTCCTCCGGGGCTGCCAATTTATGTTGCCGCGTTGTGGTTTGATGCAAAAGGTGATTGGAACAAAGCCCACGCCAGCATAGACAGCCTAAGCGATAAAAATTCGTGCTGGGTACATGCATACCTGCACCGTAAGGAAGGCGATATTTGGAACGCTGATTACTGGTACAGCAAGGCAGGTAAAAAAAGACCGGACACCACCCTTATGCAGGAATGGGAAAGTATAACCAGGGCTTTATTATAGCCGGGGCTATTTTTCAACTGCAGTGGGTGTAGCTTCTTCTGCTGATGCTTTGGGAACAAATTTTCCGTGGCATTGCGACATAAGCATTAAAAATGCAAAAACAACTACAAAAGCAAGAAATGCTGTAAGCGTAAATTTTTTGCTATCCCCTTCCTGGCCTAACTCGTGTGAAGACATACCTTTTTTGTTTAAAATATTTCAGCGCACTAAAATAGAAAAAACTACTATAAAACAATAATGTTTAAGTAATTATATTAAATAATTTGTTTGTGTGTTTAATATAAACACCTAAATTTATACCCTGACGAAGTGTTACCATAACTAACTATTGCCTTGAACGATAAGGTTGCTGCTATAATATTCTAACCCGCCAGTTTGTTTCAATGCAATGGATACCCTTTCTAATTAGTCCCTAATATGCAATAACAATTGTTATACATGAAAAGAGAATTTCATTTACTGGCTGCGTGTTGCCTTATACTGCTGCCTTGCACAAGCGTTTTTGCCCAGCCTGCAGCGGTAACAGGTACAGACACCACTTTAAAGCCGGTTAGCGTTTTTTATTCATCTGTTAATCAGTCGTCCCATCTTTTTAATGGCACTGAATATATAATGTACGACCAGCACATAAAAGGCGACCCGTATTATGTTCCTGGTATGCAGCCGGGCTCAGTTTTTTATGACGGCACCCTGTATAAAAATGTGCCCATGCTGTACGAGTTAACTACCGGCAACCTTGTAATAAGGCCGTTAGATGAAAACCATGAAGGTGTACCTATTTGCCTTATTGCCGAAAAGGTAGGTTATTTTAGCATTGACAACCATACTTTTGTTCATATTGTACCTGATAGTGGCAACAACATTATAAGCAATGGCTTTTACGACCATATTTATAATGGCAGCATAAGCTTGTTTGTAAAACGGCAAAAATTATTATTCGAAGACCCCACCACCTACGACAGGAGCTTTGTAACCAACGATAAATTTTTTGTATTCAGGAATAATACATGGTACGCTATACACAGCCAGGGCGACCTGATGGAATTTATGAAAGAAAGGAAGAAAGACGTTGCCAAATACCTTAGGCAAAATAAGATAAAGTATAAAAAAACGCCCGAGTACGCCATGGTTAAAATGGCTGAATATTACGATACCTTAACGCATTAAAAGTGCCCTTCATGCGCCACTACCTGCTTATTTTTCTTATTCTTGCCACGTTTACCACCAGCGCTTATGGCCAAACGGTAAAACCCATAACGGGCAACTTTATTGATGTGCCGTTTAGCCAGTTTGTACAGGAAGTTGAAACCCAAACGGGGTATCATTTTTATTACGACCCTTCCCAAACCGACAGCCTTAAAATAACCCACCGTGCAGATAACCAGCCGCTGGATAAAGCAATGGCCGAAATATTTGAGAGCACTGACCTGCATTTTAGCCTTGATGACCACGGCCATGTATTTATTACTAAAGGCGCGGTAATTTATACTACACTACCTGAGAATTTTTTTGGAAGGAAAAAAACATCTGATACCTCATCTTTTGCGGTGGCAGAGCCGGAAGAAACCGAAGCCGATAAAGCCAAGAATAAGCTGAAGGCTTCGATGGAAAATAAGCTGTTTGAAGTAGGCATTAAAACCAATACCATAGGGCAAGGCAGCGCTACCATTGCCGGGTATATAAGAGACGAGAAAACCGGCGAACCTATTATAGGTGCAAACGTAACTACCGAAAATAAAAAAACCGGCGCGGTGACTGACCAGTTTGGTTATTTCTCCTTAACCCTGCCAAAAGGCAGGCAACTGTTGCTGGTAAGCAGTATTGGTATGAACGACACCAGGAGGCAGGTAATGCTTTACAGCGATGGCAAACTTAATATTGAAATGTATGAGTATGTACCTACCCTTAAACGTGTGGTGGTAAGCGCTGATAAAACGGTTAACATTAAAGGTGTTGACATGGGCGTGCAAAAAATAAGCATTAAAAACATAAGGCAAATACCCACAGCTTTTGGTGAAGCAGATGTATTAAGGGCAGTGCTTACTATGCCCGGTGTAACATCAGTAGGCGAAAGCAGTACAGGCTTTAATGTACGCGGTGGCGCTGCCGATGAAAACCTTATATTATTCAGTGATGCTACCATTTATAATCCATCACACTTTTTTGGTTTCTTCTCTGCATTTAACCCTGATGTTGTAAAAGATGTTGAATTGTATAAAAGCAGCATTCCGGAAAAGTACGGCGGCCGCCTTGCATCAGTACTTGATGTTACCAGCAGAGAGGGCAATAAGAAAAACTTTGCAGGTAATGGGGGTATTGGCCCGCTTACCAGCCGCTTTACACTGGAGGGGCCCATTGATAGTGGCAAAACATCGTTTATTTTGGGTGGAAGAACCACTTACAGCGACTGGCTGCTTAAAAAAATACCGAACGACAGCTATAAAAACAGCAGCGCATCATTTTATGACATTAATCTTAACATAAGCCACGAGTTTGACGCAAAAAACAACCTGTTTATTACCGGCTATATAAGCCAGGATAAATTCAGGCTTAACAGCGATACTTCTTATAGTTACAGCAATAAAAATGCAAATATTAAGTACAAACACATATTCAATAATAAGCTGTATGGTGTAATTACTGCTGGGATTGACGCTTATGATTTTTCAATTTCAAGCGTTCAAAATACTGTTAATGCTTACAAATTTGCATTTAATATTCAGCAAACTAACGCACGGCTGGATTTCAATTATAGCCCCAACAATAAGCATACTATAGATTTTGGCATAAACTCTATATTGTATAAGCTTAACCCCGGCGATTATGACCCTGTAGGCAAAGGTTCGCTGATTGTGCCCGACCATGTGCAGGGTGAAAAAGGCATCGAATCAGCCGCTTACATTGGCGACCATTATGATGTTACGCCTAAACTTTCTATTAATGCAGGCTTACGCTATTCAATGTTTACAAACCTGGGGCCGCAAACACAATATGATTATGCACCTGGCCAGCCAAGGGAAGTGGTAAATATTGTTGATACGGTAAATTACGCAAAAGGCAAGGCTATTAAAACTTACTCCGGCCCTGAAATAAGGGTTTCGGCAAGGTATTCACTATCAGATAATTCGTCTCTTAAAATAAGTTACAACTCGCTGCGCCAGTATATACACATGCTGTCAAACACAACGGCCATATCACCCACTGATATATGGAAACTAAGCGACAGGTATATAAAACCACAGTTGGGCGACCAGGTATCACTTGGTTTATACCACAACCTAAAATCAAACACTATAGAAACATCCGTTGAGGTTTACTATAAAACGCTGCAAAACTATCTTGACTATAAAAGTGGTGCGCAACTGGTACTTAACCACCATATTGAAACAGATATTGCCAATACAAAAGGTCATGCCTACGGTGTTGAGCTAATGATCAAGAAAACAGCCGGCAAGCTAAACGGCTGGGTAAGCTATACCTATTCGCGCACGTTGCTTAAAACAGATGACCCGCTGGTTTCGCTGCCGGTAAATGAGGGCAGGTACTACCCGAGCGATTTTGATAAGCCGCATGCTGTAAACTTTATTGGCAACTACAGGTTCTCGCACAGGTTCAGTATTTCGCTTAATGTTATTTACAGCACCGGCAGGCCAATAACGCTGCCCATTGCTGAATATTATTATGGCGGTTCGTACCGCGTATTATATTCAGACAGGAACGAGTACCGGATACCTGACTATTTTAGAACAGATTTTAGCATGAACATTGAAGGCAATCATAAGGTTCACCAGTTTGCCCACAGCTCATACGATTGGTTTGTATAATTTAACAGCAAGAAAAAATCCTTATTCCGTTTATTTTACTTCTGAAAATGGGGTAGTTAACGGTTATAAGCTGTCAATATTTGGAACGGTTATACCCTTTATCAATTATAATTTCAGGTTTTAGCACGATAAAGATGAAAAGACAGACATATTATATATTATGCTCACTAACAATCCCCCTATTGGTGGCCGATTGCAGGCAAGCATATGTTCCCCCTGTTGTAAAGGCAAACAAAAATTTTTTGGTAGTAGAGGGATATATAAATATTGGGCAGGACACAACACGTATAAAATTATCGCGTACTGCTAACATAACTGATACGTTACCTGGTATTCCGGCGAATGGCGCTATAGTAAAGGTGGAAGGAGAAAGCGGGGACAGTTATAATTTGAATGAGGACAGTAATGGCATTTATTCCGTACCAGGTATTACCGGCAGCAGTGCTCAAAAATACAGGATAACGATAAACACTGCTGATGGAAGGAAATATGCTTCAGATTTTGTAGAAAGCAAACAAACCCCGCCCATTGACAGTATTAGCTGGGAAGCATTGCCTGATGGAGTACATATTTATGCCAATGCACACGATGATGCCAATGCCACAAAATACTACAAGTGGGATTATGTTGAAACCTGGGAGTACCATGCGGCCTATGATTCATACTGGGATTATATTAACGGCTCCGTTGTTGCAAGGCCAGGTGACAAACATATTTATAAATGCTGGCGCACCATTACATCGTCCAATATTTCATTGGCGTCCACAACAAAACTGTCAGCAGATGTAGTGTATAAGCAACAGGTAATGTTTATACCCATATCAACACAACGCATTGGCATTAAATATAGTATCTTATTAAAGCAACATGCACTAACCCAGGCCGGGTTTAATTACTGGCAGCAATTAAGCAAGAACACAGAGCAATTAGGTTCGTTGTTTGATGCACAGCCTTCGCAACTGCCGGGCAACATTCACAATATTGCCGATGATGGCGAAACTGTTGTAGGTTTTATTACCGCAAGCACCCAACAGCAAAAAAGGATTTTTATAAGCAAGGATGATGTGGGTTATTGGCATTACCCACCCGACCATAATGGCTGTGACACAGTGCATCTTAGTACGCACGAAAAAGAATTACTTTATTTAAGCCAGGGATATATTATTGTTGATAGTTACACTTTTGGAAAATCGTATGCAACTACGGTTTATTGTGCGGATTGCCGGATGCAGGGTGGCGTATTAACCAAGCCATCCTTTTGGCCATAAAAATTTAATGCGAATAATAAATAATTAAAAATGAAGAGCAGGTTTTACGGAAGAATATATTGGTTAGCGTTTATATTGGCAATTGCCTGTAAACAGTCGTACACACCGCCTGCTATTACTAATGACAACTCAAAGTTTTTAGTGGTTGAAGGGTATATTAATGTTGGCGATGATACAACAACCATAACACTTACACACACGCGCAACCTGAATTCAGATTCTACAATAGCACACGAGCAAGGTGCCGCTGTTGCGGTTGAAAGTGACGATGGCGGCGTTTTCAATTTAACTGAAGTTAGCAGCGGTGTTTATTCCATACCATCTATTAACGGAAGCCCTGCTGCAAAATACAGGCTTACTATCACTACTACAGATGGCAAGCAGTTTTTATCGGACTATGTTGAATACAAACACACCCCTGATATTGACAGCCTCTATTGGGACCAGCAGATAGATGGCGTACACATTTATGCCAACACACACGACGATGCAAACCTTACAAAATATTACGGCTGGGATTTTACAGAGACCTATGAATACCATGCGCCCTTTGACGCACTTTTTAAGGTGGAAAATGGAATTATAGTGCCAAGGTTTCCGGACGAGCAAATTTTCAAATGCTGGCGAACACTGCATTCAACAAGTATTTCAGTTGCAACTACTTCAGGCCTTTCAAATGATGTTGTATATAAAAAACCCATCCAGACTATACAGCAGTCAACTGAAAAAATAGGTGTATTGTACAGCATTTTAGTTAATCAGCATGCTTTAACACAAAAAGGATATGATTATTGGCAGCAGGTAAGTAAGAACACCGAGAATTTGGGCAGCCTGTTTGATGCACAGCCATCGCAGGTGCAGGGTAATATTCATTGTATAACTGATAAATCAGAAACCGTTATTGGCTTTATAAGCGTTGGCGATGTTGCACAAAAAAGGCTTTTTATAAACAAAAATCAACTGTCGTATTGGGACTATCCGCCCCCGGCTTTGGCAATTTGCGATACAGTGCACCTTAATGACGGAAACACCCAATTCTATTTGAGCATTGAATATATTCCGATTCAAAACTATGATCTTACGCATGTGTTTGCTGCACCAAAGGAATGTGGCGATTGCAGGGAAAAAGGGGGGACTACAACAAAACCTGGTTACTGGCCGTAATATATGCTGTTAAAAAAAATTACATATCACCATTTAGCCTCCGCCTGCATTATCGTAGTACTTGTAAGCGGTTGCAGGCAGCATTATACGCCGCCTGTTTTAAGCGTGAACAAGGGCTACCTGGTGGTTGATGGTATAATCGTTCCCGGCAACGACAGCACAATTATACAACTAAGCCGCACCATAAAATTAAGCGATACAGTAAAGCCTGCCCCAAGCCCTGAAACAGGCGCACGTGTTCAGGTTATTGGTGAAAATAATGACGCGCATGAGCTTGTAGCCGACGCAAATGGCCGCTATGTTTCACCAGGGCTTAACCTTAATGTTAACGAAAAGTACAGGCTTGATATAACCACTGCTAATGGCCAGCAGTTCAGGAGTGATTTTGTTGAAGTAAAACAAACCCCGGCAATTGACAGCCTTAATTGGGATAATGATTCCACAGGCAATGTACAGGTGTATGCTAATGCGAATAATTTAGAAAACACTTCAGCTTATTATAAGTGGGACTATGTTGAAACATGGCAATACCACTCTGCCTTTAACTCGTATTTTGATTGGGTAGACCACCATGAAGTTTTTAGAGCAAACAATCAGCATGCATATAATTGCTGGGTAACAAAACCTTCAACAAATATTGTTATAGGGTCAACCGCAAAGCTTAAGGATAATATCGTGTCCCGCCAGCCGATAGTAAAGCTTGAGAATGGCACCCAAAAAATATGGATAATGTACAGCGTGTATGTAAGGCAATACGTATTAACAAAAGAGGCTTATGCTTTTTGGAATGCTGTTAAACAAACAACTGAGCAATTGGGCAGCCTGTTTGACGTACAGCCCACACAACTACAAAGCAACATACACTGCATTAGTGATACAGGGCAGGTGGTTATAGGATATGTTAGTATATCGTCTATACAAACAAAGAGGCTTTTTATCGCCCACAGGGATGTTTCTTATTGGCAGTATATACCTTACTATGAAGCGCTGGATTGTGGGCTTAAAGGGATTGGGCTTGACGAAATTGAAGGGTATTTTCCTGTAAATGGTGTGCATTTTTATACATATATAGGTACTGCAACCGGTGGCGGTGGTTATATATTGATGCCTGCTATTTGTGCCGATTGCAGGGAGCATGGCGATGGCACCAATGTTAAACCGGCTTTTTGGCCTTAAACTATTTATTGATGGTAACAAGAAAATTATACAATCAAACGCAAATGCCTCAATACCCTAAAAGTATGTTTAATAAAAAGCTGCTGTTTGCCTGCATATTAACGGGTTGCTCGTTATTTGCCGCCGCGCAAAACGAACTGGCGCTGCAAAACCTGGAGCAGCAGTTTACTAAATACCAGCAACAAACACCACAGGAAAAAGTATTTGTGCATACCGGCAAAGATTTTTTACTGGCTGGCGAAATACTTTGGTTTAAAGTATATGCCGCTGATGCTTATAGCAATAAACCAACAGAGCTTAGCAAGGTTGCTTATGTTGAAGTAATTGACGCTGATAAAAAACCAGTGTTACAGGCTAAAATAAAGCTGGAAGGTGGTAGCGGCAGCGGGTCTTTTCACCTCCCTACGTCAATACGGTCGGGTAATTACACGTTAAGATCATATACGGGCTGGATGAGGAACTTTAGCCCTGAACTTTATTTTATAAAGCCCGTTACAATTGTTAATACGTTTAAAGACCTCGGGCTGAAAGCAAAAACAGATTCAGCACAATATGATATGCGCCTTTTTCCCGAAGGTGGAAACCTTGTAGGCAACGTACAGAGCAAAGTTGCCTTTAGAATTATTGACAGATTTGGGAAAGGGGTTGACTGTTCAGGAAAAATAGTTGACCAGGCAGGCAATACTGTAACAACCTTTAAGCCTGCCAGGTTTGGTATTGGCAGCTTTAACCTCACACCCGTACCCGGCACTAACTATACGGCTGTTGCGGAAGTTGGTGGCAAAACTGTTACACAACAATTACCTGAAGTGTACAGCCAGGGTTACGTAATGCACGCTGATGATGCTGACAGCCAATTAAATATTACTGTAACAGGCAGTAACACATACTCAACCGTTTTTTTGCTTGTTAGCACCGGCGCCAGCTTAAAAACTGCAGAGGCAAAACAACTGCAAAACGGCAAAACAGTTTTTAGTGTTGATAAGGCAAAGCTGGGCGACGGCATTACACATTTTACTGTTTTTAATGATCAGTCGAAGCCGGTATGTGAGCGGTTGTATTTTAAAAGGCCTGAACAAAAATTATTGGTTGACATACAGGCAGACCAGCAGGAATATGCGCAACGTAAAAAAACAACTGTAAGCATAAATGCAAAAGATGAAACCGGGGTACCTCAAATAGCCGATATGTCTATATCGGTATACCGGCTGGATTCATTACAGGTGCTCTCGCAACAAAACATTATGAGCTATTTGTTGCTTAATGCCGACCTGCGGGGAACAATTGAATCGCCTGATTACTATTTAACCAACAGTGATGCCGCAGCCAATGAAGCATTGGATAACCTGATGCTCACCCACGGCTGGAGCCGTTTTAAATGGGATGATATTTTACAGGGTAAAACAGCATTTGATTATTTGCCTGAATATGAGGGACATCTTATAACTGCTAAAATAACCGATAAAAAAACGGGGCAGCCTGCTGCAGGTATTGTAGGCTATCTTTCAGTGCCCGGTAAAAATTTTAAACTGGCGGTAGCAAAAAGTAACAGAAACGGTATTGTACAGTTTAATGTACGCGACTTTATTGGTGGCGATGAAATAATACTGCAAACAGACCAGTCGAAAGACAGCGCTTACAGAATAGATATATTTAACCCATTCTCAGAAAAGTTCGGCACGTCTGCTACAGGCGCTTTCTCATTGTCTGAAAATATGCAGGGCCTGCTTGTGCAGCACAGCATTTATACACAGGCGCAAAACATATACCACGGTGAAAAAACACGCCAGTTTTACACTGCTGATATAGATACGCTGCCCTTTTACGGAAGGCCAACTAATACCTATATGCTGGACGACTATGTGCGCTTTACCACTATGGAAGAAGTGCTAAGGGAATATATACCCGAAATTGCACCCCGCAAACAACGCAACGGCTTTGCCATAAAAGTAGATGACCAACCGCACAACCTTTACTTTGAAGACAACCCGCTTGTAATGGTTGACGGCGTGCCATTTTTTAATATGGACACCGTTATAGCCCTTAACCCGCTTAAAATACGCAAGCTTGAGGTTGTGGCTCAAAAGTATTATTACGGCCCATTGGTGCTTGAAGGTATTGTAAGCTACAGTACTTACAAGGGCGATTTGGACGGAATACAAATAGACCCGTCATCGCTTGTAGTGGAATACGACGGCATGCAATTACAAAGAGAGTTTTACTCACCCAAATACAATAACCCTTCATCTTCCAGCACAAGGCTGCCCGACTTTAGGGATGTGCTTTACTGGTCGCCCGATGTTAAAACCGGTAAAGACGGCAAGGCACAGGCAACATTTTACACATCTGATGTGCCGGGCACATACGCCATAATTGTACAGGGCATTACAGCCAACGGCAGGGCCGGCAGCGGCATGTACACGGTTACGGTAAAATAGAGTGGTTTCACTGGGTGCATTTCAAATTTTCGCTAATGGAAAGAATTAGTAAATTGGGTTATAAAACCCAATAAAATGACAAAAGCCGAATATCTTGAAGCAGCCTCAGTCCGCTATGATGAGTTGCAAAAACTAAAC